>Ga0209498_1000519_pt1 | contig 23602 bp, 21 predicted proteins | sample WalLakDeSediment_FD_184131 | JGI IMG/M metagenome (GOLD analysis project Ga0209498, IMG submission 184131) | Lake sediment microbial communities from Walker lake, Nevada to study Microbial Dark Matter (Phase II) - Walker Lake 11/02/13 Deep... | ecosystem: Environmental > Aquatic > Freshwater >...
GCCTCGGCGCCCGCCATGCACAGGATCGGTCTCAACCTCTTTCCCCCTGCAAAGAGGCTGTAGGCCATGGCCTTGACCACATCGGCCGCGGGACCCCGGGGCTCGGGAAAAAGGTCTTTCAACGCTTCGTCCACCACCGCTCTTTTTTTTGCCAGGTAAGTTTTCAGGTCCAAGGTCAGTCGTCCCCTTTGTCCCCTGCTTCAAAAGGCTGCTGGCTGTACTTGCCGCTCTGGTCTTTGATCAGCATCGTCACCTTTTGTTCAGCCTCATCCAGTTTTCCGGAACAGAAGCCCACCAGTTTCATCCCCTCTTCGAAAATCTTCAGGGACGCCTCCAGGGCAAGATCGCCTCTCTCAAGGCTTTCCACAATATTCTCCAACCTTTCCATGGCTTCTTCAAACTTTTTTTCCGTCATGGCCCCTCCATTTTTTCACTCAGAAGGATCACTTGCATGGGGTCTACCCGGGCCCCGTTGACCCGCATGCCGAAATGAAGATGGGGTCCTGTGGCACGCCCTGTTGCCCCCACCAGCCCGATGACCCGGCCCCTTGCCACCTCCTCACCCTGCCTGACCTTGATTTCCTCGAGATGAAAGTACATGCTCTGAATGGCCCCGCCGTGATCGATCACCACCGACCTGCCGCTGAAGAAGTGTTCCGCAATGAGAAGCACCTTGCCGTCGTGAATCGACTGAACCGGCGTCCCCTTGGCCGCCCTCAGATCCACGCCGGAATGGGGAGATCGGGGCATGTCGTTGATCATGCTCCGCCTTCCGAAAGGGCCCACCACCTCACCCTCGAGAGGTCTGGTGAAAGGCCCTTTCCACCGGGGCGCCGGAGGGGGCGTTGCCAGGGCCTCTTTCATGATTCGAGACTCCTTGCGCACGCGCTCCAGCGTTTCCTTGTCCAGTTCCACCATCTCCCGGGGCAGGGTGAGCACGCGAACACCCCGATCCTTTGCCGTGATGGTGATCTCGATGCTCTTTTTCTCTCCCGAGGGGAGAAGTCCCACCTCAAGAAAAGCCCTGCCGGGATCGGCCCCCAGGTCAACGCCGAAAAACCCGTACCAGGCCGTGCCCTCGCCTTCGGGGACGAAAAAAACAGGGCTCCCCAGCCAGCGCGCATGAGGCTTCAACCCCTTTTCCGTTTGAACCACAAGGGCAGCGCATTCCCCCTGGGCGATCCGCGAGGATGAAAGAACGATGTCGGCCCGGGAGAAGGCTGCGGCCTCCCCCGTCATGAGGGACAGGGCAAGGAGCAACACCCCTGAAACCGGCCTTTGCTTCCAGGCCGTCAATCTCCCAAAACCTTTTCCACACGACATGTCACTTCTCCCCTGGCAAGCCTGACGCTCACCTGATCTCCCTGCTGCACCTCCCTGCAGGATCGCACGACCCATCCCTCCGGGAGTTTTCGCGTGACGGAATATCCCCTTTCAAGGACGGCCAGGGGATTCATGGAGGCGATCTTGCCCTGGCCGAGGGAGACGCTCATCCGAAGGTCCTTGACCATCTTGAGGGTCAGGAGGATCAGAGAGCGCTTCTGGAACTCCGTCTTCTGTCTCAGCCCCTCGATGCGGCTCGAGGGCGAGTGGAGCATGAGAGCGCGGGCTTCCCCTGCAAGGGTTTTCTTCCGGGTTTTGAGCAAGAGCTCCATGACCCTGGATAGGCGGTCTTGAAGGTTCTCCAGGTTCATCCATGCATCGGCAAGCCTTTTCCTCGGATCCCGGAGACCCCTGGAAAGTAAATGGAGTCGCTCCCGCCGTCGGGAAACATAAGCCGGCAATGCTACACCGAGGCGCCCCCTGCTCTGCTCGATTCGCGTCTTCAGCGATTCTTTTTCAGCCACCAGGATCTCGGCTGCAGCCGAGGGCGTGGGCGCGCGAAAGTCGGCGGCAAGATCGGAGATGGTCATATCGATCTCATGCCCCACCGCAGAGACCACAGGAATGCGGGAAGCCCTGATGGCCAGAGCGAGGGCTTCGCTGTTAAAGGCCCACAAATCCTCCAGGGACCCGCCGCCCCGGGTGAGCACGATGACGTCCACAGCCAGTTCCCTGTTGACCGTCTCCAGGGCTTCCGCCATCTCCTCGGCGGCCCCTTCGCCCTGCACCTTGACGGGAACAAGGATGATTTCGATATTGGCGAACCGGCGGTGAATGATTTTCAGGAAATCACGGATGGCCGCACCCGTGGGGGACGTGATGACGGCCACCTTTTGCGGCAAAAAAGGCAGGGGCTTCTTGACGCTCTCGTCAAAAACTCCCTGGTCGGCCAGTTTTCTCTTGAGTTGCTCAAAAGCGAGCGCCAGGGCCCCTACGCCGAGAGGTTCCATGTAATCCAGCATAAGCTGGTACTCTCCCCTGGGTTCGTAGACCCCTACCCGGCCCTGGACGATCACCTTCATCCCGTCTTCAGGCATGAACTTGAGATATCTTGTCTGGGGCCGGAACATCACCGCTCTGATCTGCGCTTTTTCATCCTTGATCACCATGTAGTAATGGCCTGAGGAAGGATTCCTGAAGTTGGAGATCTCTCCTTCCACCCAGATAAAATCAAAACTCCCCTCCAGAAGGTTTTTGATTTCCTGGCTCAAGGCGCTGACCGAATATATCTTGGTCTTTAAATGCTCAAACAGATCGTTCACCGGGGTTTTACCGTATATATTTAACTTAAACATAAATTTATAGAGCATAATTGAAGCTTAGACAAGCCTTTTCCCATCCCCTCTCGGCCTAAGGCAATTGACAGCACAGGCCTTCTCATCTATTCTACCGGAGTAATTCTGATATAATCCACCTTGCCCAATCATATTTCTGAATCGCCCGAGGAGGGCAGGATGACGAAACAAGCCGCCGTCTTCACCCACGAAGATCTGGAACAGATTCGAGGGATGGGGCTCACACCTGAAAAAGTCCTTGCCCAGATCGAGGCTTTCAGGAAGGGGTTCCCATTCCTTCACCTGGACCGGCCCTGCACCGTGCAGGACGGCATCGAGGTCCTGGCGCCGGAGCATAGCGAAAGCTACGGGGAAACTTTGAACCGGGCTCGCCTTTCCGGAAGGGCCATGAAATTCGTTCCTGCCTCCGGAGCCGCCAGCCGGATGTTCAGGCTTTTTCTCGCTTTTAACAGGGAGCATGAAACCATCCGGGCGCAAGAGGTGGCCGCCGGAGCCGATAAGGGTGATCCTGACTGTAAAGACATGCTTCGATTCATGAAAGGGATTAAGGCCTTCGCTTTTTATGAAGACCTCAAGGCCGTCATGGCCCGGGACGGTTTGGATGCGGAAAGCCTGATCCGGGCCGGCGAGTTCAAGGAAATCCTGGAGTATCTCCTGACCCCGAAGGGTCTTGATCTCACAAGCCTCCCGAAAGGGCTCATCAAATTTCACGCCTACGGCAAGCTCCCCTCACGCACCCCCTTTGAAGAGCACCTGGTGGAAGCCGTGGAATATGTCCGGGATCAACAAGGAAGAACGCGGCTCCACTTCACGGTCTCCCCTGAACATGAAGGGACCATAAAAAGCCACGTTGAAGAGGCCCAAAGGCGCTTTCAGAAGCCGGATCTTCACTTTGACGTCGCCTTTTCCACCCAGAGCCCTTCCACGGACACGATTGCCGTAGACATGGATAACAGGCCCTTCCGAGACGATCAGGGCAGGCTGGTCTTCAGGCCCGGCGGCCACGGGGCCCTTCTTGAAAACCTGGATCGCCTCGGCGGGGACATCGTCTTTATCAAGAACATTGATAACGTGCTCCCGGATCATCGCAAAGAGGATACCTACGTTTTCAAGAAAGCCCTGGGGGGGCTTCTCGTAGGGCTTCAGGAGAAGGTTTTCTTTCACCTCGGAAAGCTCCTGGCCGCCGATGTGGAAAATATCCAGGTCCGGGAAACCTCTGCATTTGCACGGGAGCACCTGGCCTTTCCGGTTCCCGAGGGGCTGTCTCGAGAGGAGGAGATCACTCGCCTGATTTCCAGGCTCAACCGCCCCATCCGGGTCTGCGGGATGGTGAGGAACGAAGGAGAGCCCGGAGGGGGCCCCTTCTGGGTCCGGCACAAGGACGGAACCCTCTCCCGCCAGATCGTCGAAGCATCGCAGGTGGACATGAATTCTCCCGGGCAACGAAAGATCTGGGAGTCTTCCACCCATTTTAATCCCGTGGACCTGGTCTGCGCCTTGAGAGATCATAAGGGCAGGCCTTTCACCTTGCAGGAGTTCGTTGATCCCGACACCGGCTTCGTTGCCATCAAATCCATGGAGGGGAGAGATCTGAAGGCCCTTGAAGTGCCCGGGTTGTGGAACGGCGCCATGGCCCGGTGGAACACCGTCTTTGTGGAGGTCCCTCTCACCACCTTCAGCCCCGTGAAGACGCTTCTGGATCTGCTCCGCAAGGAGCACCAGCCATGAAACCCGCCCAAGCGGATTTCATAAAAGGAGAACACCCGTTGACAATCGAGAAGCGGAAGGAGCGTTCTTTTGCAGGTTATCTAGGCGTCGCCTTGAGGGGCATGTGCATGGGCGCAGCCGATGTGGTCCCCGGCGTCTCAGGGGGGACCATGGCCTTCATCCTGGGCATCTACCAGGAGCTCATCGAGGCCATCCGGACCGTCAATGCCCGATTCATCAGGACCCTCCTGTCATTCCGGATCAGGGAGGCCATGGCCCTCGTGCCCTGGAAGTTTCTCGGATCTCTGGTCCTTGGGATTCTTTTCGCCGTCTTTTCTCTGGCCAGACTGCTGGCCTGGCTTCTTGAGAATCAACCGGTGTTCATCTGGTCCTTTTTCTTCGGCCTGATCCTTGCCTCCATTCTGACGGTAGGCCGCAACCTCGAACAAAGAAACCTGAGCGCCGTCATCTGGGCTTTGCTCGGAACCATGAGCGCATATTTTCTCGTGGGCATGGTTCCCGTGAACACCCCTGAGGCGCCCTGGTTCCTGTTCCTGAGCGGCGCCGTCGCCATTTGCGCCATGATCCTGCCGGGCATATCCGGGTCCTTTATTCTCGTCCTCCTCGGCAAATACCATTTTGTCCTGGCCGCGGTGAATGAAAGGAACTTCTTTGTCCTGGCCGTCTTCACCGCCGGCGCAGTTCTCGGCATCACCTCCTTTTCCCGTCTCTTGAGCTGGCTTTTGAAAAAACACCATGACGCGACCATCGCGCTTCTCCTGGGGCTCATGCTCGGTTCCTTGAGAAAAGTCTGGCCTTGGAAGAATACCCTTGAAACAACCCTGGACCGCCATGGAAACACCCTTCCCCTGATCCAGATCAATGTTCTGCCGTCTCACTGGAACAGCGAAGCGGGCATTGCACTGAGCCTTGCCGTGATGGGATTCATCGTGGTTCTGGCTCTGGAATTCTGGGCCGCCAGGCCCAAGGTTTCGGAGGCCCCATGATTCCCATTCGTGACACGACCCAATCCAAAAATTACCCTGTAGTCAACAACACCCTCATCGGAATCAACGTCTTGCTTTTTTTGATTCAACTCCTGCAGGGCCCGGGGATCGAACGCTTTTTCTTCACCTACGGACTGGTTCCCGCGCGATACACCAATCCTGAGATCGCTCTGTACTTCACGCCCTTTCAACAGGGCCTGGCCTTTGTGTCCTTCATGTTCCTCCACGGCGGGTTCCTGCACCTTCTCGGCAACGTGTGGTCTCTTTACATCTTCGGCGACAACGTGGAAGATCAACTCGGGCCCCTCCGGTACCTGGTCTTCTACCTCCTTTGCGGCTGGCTTTCGGGGCTCACCCATTTCCTGTTCAACCTGGATTCGGCGATTCCCACCATCGGTGCGAGCGGCGCGATTGCCGGTGTTATGGGCGCCTATCTGATTTTGTTTCCCATGGCCAGGATCCTCACCCTGATCCCCATCTTCTTTATTCCTTACTTTGTCGAGATTCCCGCTTTCATCTTCCTCGGCTTGTGGTTTCTCCTGCAATTTCTGAGTGCAACCGCCGTGAGGGCGGGTATGGGGGGCATTGCCTGGTGGGCCCACGTGGGAGGGTTTTTGTTCGGAATCCTCCTTTTAAAGCTGTTCCTCAGGGTGCCGCAGTCCGGTATCACCCGCCGGATGCGCTCGGCCACGACAAAACACAAAACGCCCCGCCTGCAGGTCATTCGCACCCTTGCAAACGCTCAAGACCCTCACCTTTACGGCGCCATCACCATCAGTCCCGGGGAAGCCTTATCCGGTACCAAAAAGCTGGTGAACATCCCCTGGGGATTTCACAGTCGTATTCTCCGGGTGGTGATCCCTCCCGGCTTGAAAGAGGGCACCATTCTTCGCCTTGCCGGGCTGGGGAAGGCGGCTTCGGGAGTGAAAAAGGGAGACCTCCTGCTGAAGGTGGCCATTGAACCATGATGCTTTTTCCAAAATCCGATTTCCTCCGTCTCTTGCTGCGTCTTCACCGGGACGAAGCCACAGGGGTGATATCCCTCAAAGACGGGAGCCGGCAGTTTTCCCTTTACGTCAAGGGCGGCGATGTCGTTTACGTGGAGGGCGGCAACAAAGAGCAACTTCTTGTCGGAGAAATCGCTTCCCGGAAAAAGCTGGATCAGGAGGCTTTCACCGAACTGTCCCTCCTGTCCGAGGAAGAGCCCCGTCATTTGGGAAAGACCTTGATCGATCGGGGCCTGATCTCCAGGTCCGGGTGGCGCCGCTTCCTGGAGGGAAAAATAAAGGCCGTTGTTTCCGAGGCCCTTGCCATGGATGCACCCGATATCGCTTATAGCCAGTCTGAGCTGGGCATTCTTCCCATCAACTTCGCCTATCTCCCTATGGCCGCCCTGGTTTTCGAAAGGACCTTGGAACTCAAGAAGCTCCCGCAAATTTGTGACTACCTGAAAGCAAAGGAGCCTATTTTCCGCATCCATAGAGGCATGCTCTCCATGAAAGACGATCTTCCTTTCACCCCCTCTCAAGGCCGGCTTCTTTCCCTGCTCGAAGCTGAGAAGAGCTCCAGCCGCCTGCTCAACGAAACGGGATTGGGTCTCGATGCGCTTGCCGCAGACCTCTATATCCTTGCTTCCATCGGCCTCATTGAGGAAGCAACCCCAGGGGCTGCGGCCGAGTTGGATCATGGGGAATACGCGGATACCATCTATCTTTACAGGCATCTTCTTCTCACCATCAAAACCGCCCTTGGAGACAAGGTTTTCCGCGCTATCCTTGAAAAGTGCGCAGCCGAAGAGGCCGGCCCGGTGAAAACGATCTTCCATGGCCTTCCTTTGATGGAGAATGACACGGACGCCCTGACAAAGGAAATATTGAGGCGCTTCAGCACCCTGGGGACCCTTGCCGATAAACGCCTGCTCCTGCGGACTTCATTCAACAAACTCATCTATCTGATGCTTTCAAGGATCCGGAAGACAGCCGGGCAAAACCGGGCAAGAAAGCTCCTCGATCAGATGACGAAGATCCTGCTCGAGGCCGAGGAGGGCAAGAAACATCCGGACCTGATGCTCTACCTGCTCGGCAATCTGGAAGACTACGAAAAGCAGATGGCCTAAACCCAGGCGAGCCGGAATCCTTGAAATCTGCGATTCTGTCTTTGTCCCCAACCTTGAACCTTGAACCCGGAGCCTGTGAACCTTTGACCCCACATTTCTTTACCAAATCCGGCTCCTAGAAATCGATTGACAGTAAGGCCCTGATAAAGCTATATGAGAGGGCAGAAGGGATGTGAAGGATGACCACCAAGAATAAAAAAGACAGTTACGCTGAAGCCGGGGTAGACATCGACGCCGGCAACCTGTTCGTCAAGCGCATTCAGCCGATCATGAGCAAGTCCTTCAGACCCGGGGTGATCTCCAACATGGGCGGGTTTGCAGGGCTCTTCTCCCTCAACCTCCAGAATGTCAAAAACCCTGTGCTCGTGGCCTCAACGGACGGAGTCGGCACAAAGCTCAAAATCGCCTTTATGATGGACAAACATGACACGGTCGGAATCGACCTCGTGGCCATGTGCGTCAACGATATCGTGGTGCAAGGGGCCAACCCTCTTTTCCTGCTCGACTACATCGCCACCGGCAAGCTCGACGTAGATAAGACCGTCGACATCGTGAAAGGCATTGTGGCCGGGTGCGAGGAGGCGGAATGCGCCCTCATCGGCGGTGAAACGGCTGAAATGCCTGATTTTTACAAAGAAGGGGAGTACGATCTCGCCGGTTTTGTCGTGGGCATGGCAGAGAATGACCAACTGCTTTTAGGCTCCGAGGTGGGTATGGGGCACCAGCTCATCGGGATTGCTTCCAGCGGACTTCACAGTAACGGCTACTCCCTGGCCCGCAAGATCTTCTTCGACCGGCTCAAGATGTCCGTGAGCGATTATGTGGAAGAATTCGGCCGCACCCTGGGTGAGGAACTGCTCACGCCCACCCGCATTTATGCGAAGACCATAAAAAACGTGATCCGCAACTACAGGATTTCGGGTATTGCTCACATCACCGGCGGAGGACTGATTGACAATGTGCCTCGCATTCTTCCCAAGCAGTGCAAAGTGATTTTAGACACATCCACCTGGACCATCCCGCCCATCTTCCAGTTTCTGCGTGAGGCAGGCAAATTGTCTTTCACAGACATGATGCGCACCTTCAACTGCGGTCTTGGCATGGTGATGATCGTCAACGGCGAAGACACGGATGAGGTGCTTTCAAGGTTGAGGGCCATGGGCGAAACCGCTTATCACGTCGGCGAAGTCGCATCAAGGAAAGATGACGAGGAGCCCGTCCAGTTCACATGAAATCCGCTGCCGCGGATTTCATACAGCGCCCTTTCAGGGCTCTCCCTTGATCAAAGGATAAACAAAAGCCCCGAAGGGGCGTTCCAGGAAATCCGCCAAGGCGAATTTCCTGAAGGAGTAAGCGATGTTCGGTCTTGGAACCCCTGAACTCATTGTCATCGGGGTGATCGTTTTTCTTATTTTCGGCGCCAAAAGGCTTCCTGACATTGGAAAGGGTCTTGGCGGCGCCATCAGGGAATTCAGACAGGTCAAGAAAGACCTGTCCCAGGATGAAAAAGGGAACGAGAAACCCAAGCTTTCCCTTGAGGAGAAGATCAAGGACAAGGCTGTGAACCAGGTCCCCGGCGTGAGGGACGCGGTGGATTTGAAAAACAAAGCGGAAAAGGTCGGCAGGATTCTGAAATCCTGAATCCGGACCGGTTCCTGGTTTTAGAAGGAGGTCCTCGCAATGTCCAAAAAAAAGCCCCTCACAGCAGCGCTCTTTCTGTCAGCCCTCTTCATCGGATGGCCTGCTTCCGCACTCTTTGCTCAACGCTTGGGAGCGGACGCTGTTCTGAGCGGGCTGACAACCCTGCACCCCGTATTCCGGTATACTGAGGACGGCACGCCCCGGCCGGGCGGGCCGGAGGTGCGCCAGCTTCTATCGGATGTACAAGGAGTGTTGGCAGGCGCCGGAATCACGATCGTCGGCTCAGCGGAATTCGAACGGCTCATGGGCGCAAGGAGTTACCCCATTGGTGTGCTGGAGATGGATGTAAGCATGTCCGGACATCCGGAGTTGGACCTGAAGAGTTACCTTCTCTCCCTTCGTATCAAACAGGCCGTTTTTTTGACCAGAAAACCGGTCGTCAATTTCCTGGGCACGACCTGGGAAAGTACGGATTTCGGCGTGGCAAAAGACCTGACTTTTGTAAGGGGAGTGGCGAGAGATGCCGCGGGCCGTTTCATTCAGGAATGGAGTGCCCAGAACGCCAGATAGTTGCGAGAAAGCAGCAGGCAGTAGGCAGCAAGATCCTTGAACCTTGATCCTTGAACCTTGATCCTTGAACCTTGATCCTTGAACCTTGATCCTTGATCCTTGAACACTAAACTCCTCGGAACACTCATGCCTGTCCAAAATCGGTTTCAAGCACGAGCGGAGGGAAAGGGATATTCCCGGTTGCGGCGTATTTCGGCCCTGAAGCAGGACAGCGAAAGGGCCGAAATCTCGCAGCGAGCGCAGCCATGGACGGCGAAGCGAGCGAAGCAGAGGGAATGTCCCTTTTCCGGAGCGTATCGTGCCTCATGACCAACCGGAAAATCGAAAACGCTGCGCTCCACTTGAACCCCTTGGCGCGGCGTCTTGTCCGGCAAAGCCTCGGCGAAGACGGAAGCGCACAGCGCGAAGCCGGCTGAACCCTGCTTACTGCTTACTGCTTACTGAATACTGCTTACTGATTACTGATTTTCCGCCGTATTCCTTTTCCGCCGCCTCGGTGAGCTTGAACTTCTGAATCTTGCCCGATCGGGTCATGGGAAAAGCTTTCACGAACTTAAAATAACCGGGCATTTGCCGTTTCTCGATTTTTCTCCCGGCAAACCTTGTAACCTCTTCGATAGAGAGTTTTGCTCCCCTCCTGGGCTTGATCCAGACCGCCACTTCCTGCCCCTTTTTGGCATGAGGAAAGCCGAAGACCTGCACTTCCGAAACTTCCGGCAGGGTGTAGAAAATTTCCTCCAGCTCTGCCGGGTGGATTTCTACGCCGTCCCTCACGATCACATCCTTGATGCGGCCCGTGATTTTTACATACCCCCTGTCGTCGATCTCGCCCATGTCCCCGGTGTGGAACCACCCCTCCTTGTCAATGACTGAAGAGGTCAGGCCCGGCATCTTGTAATACCCTTTCATCAAGAGCCCTCGGACGCACAATTCGCCCGGCTGATTTCTTTTCAGGTCTTCTCCTGTTGACGGGTGAACGATCTTGACTTCATTGCACTCAAGAGGGGCTCCTATGGTGCTGACCCTCAATTCCAGGGGATCGTCCGGATAGGTCATGGTGATCCACGAAGAGGCTTCGGTAATGCCGTAAGCGACCGTGATTTGTGCGACACCCACCTGTTGAACCAGTCTTTTCATCAATTCCATGGGGCAGGGCGCCCCTCCCATGGTCCCCTTCTTGACCGAAGCAAATCGCTTTTTCTGAAACACCGGATGATCCAGAAGGCCGATCATCATGCTGGGCGAAGCATAGACGGCCGTGCACTTCTGCTTGTAAATCGCCCCGAGCACCTTGGGCGGATCAAAGGCCAGACAGGGCATCACGAGGGTGGCCCCCCTCAAAAGCCCCGCCAGGGCGATGCACGTGTTTCCGAACATGTGGAAAAGCGGGAAAAACAGGCACAATTTATCCTCGTGGGTGAGCCCCTGGCGCCTGGTCGACGCCATGGATTTGTTGATCAGCCCGAGGTGATCGAGAACCACCCCTTTGGGCGCACCCGTTGTCCCGGACGTGTACATGATGGCCACGGGGTCCGAAGGCCGGATTTCCTTTTCCCTTCTCCGCAGGAGCTCCGGGGCTACGTCTTCTCCCGATGCCGTCAACTCGGTCCAGGGCACGGTTTCCGGGTAAGTTTGGGTGGCCATGACAAATGCGTGCTCCAGGGCAGGGACTTGGTCTCGGACCGAGAAAAACATGTCCACATATTCTTCGTCTTCCAGGCCCCGGGAAAGGATGATGGCCCTGGCTTCCGTTTGGTCAAGAACATACCTGAGATCTTCCTGCCCTGCGCCGGGGTCCAGAGGAACAAAAAGAGCCCCGATCTTGTTGAGGGCAAGCATAGCCACGATCCACTCAGGAATGTTGGGCGCCCAGAGCGCGACCCGGTCTCCTTTTTCGATTCCCGCTTTCATCAGGCCTTTTGCGGCTCTGTCCACCTCCCAGAGGAGAAGGGAGTAGTTGTAGCGGACGGCCACGTCCGTGTGGATCAGCGCTTCCTGATTGGGATATTTTTCAGCCGTCTCATTGAGCATCCGACCGATGGTTTTCCGTATGATCTCCATAGCCATGCTCTCCTTCCGGAAAAGAGTTGAGGGTCATTGTGAGCGAAGCGAACCAACTTCAAATACTATGACAAATCTACCCGTAAGGCAAGAGGCGACATCTCGCCTTTCCCTATCGGACGATCAGCCACACGCCTACCAGCAGCATTCCCATCCCCAGCAGGCGCGCCCCTTCCAGGGGCCGCGGCACGGCGCCCAGCAAGCCGAAGTGGTCCATCAAAGCGGCCACGACAAACTGGGATGCCACGATCAGCGTGAAGCCTTTAGCCAGTCCCAGGCGGGGCACCACATATCCGATGGCCCCCACAATCACGAGACCGAGCACCCCGGCGCCGAGGGCATACCAGGGAACGCCCGCCCATTCCCGCAGGTTTCCCCCCCTTGATACGCCCATCATCAGGGCGGCAATCAAACCGCCGCTGCCATAGGTGATAAAGACGCTCTCCCTGGTGCCCAGACCCCGGTCCAGCAGCCCCATAAAGTGCCCCTGAAAGGTGACCGCCACACCACACAAAATCGCCAGAACCACCAGAAAAACGGTACTGCCCATGGGCCTCTTCCTCCTGCATCCCCCAGTGCCGCCCCTCGCAATGACGGCATAGGCCTTTTTACGAGGCCGTCAATCTTTATACCAACGGGAATGGCCGGAATCAAGGGCGGAACTCCTGAGGCAAGGCACCAGGAATCTGGATGTGCCGGAAGAATCGTGCTATACATAAGAAAGTCATGTTCATGGAAAACGCCCTATGAGTCTTGTCTCCATATTGAATCTCTCGGTCGTCTTCGTCGGCCGGGAGCTTTTTAAGAATGTTAATTTCTCGATCGAACAGGGCCAGAAGATCGGCCTGGTAGGCCCCAACGGCTCAGGAAAGACAAGCATCCTAAGGCTCGTGATCGGGGACATGCAACCGGATTCAGGGGAAATCCGGATTGCCAAAGGGACCCGAATCGGGTACCTGCCCCAGGACATTTATGAGACCCTGTCCGGAAATCTCCTCTCTTTTATCCTTGATTCCGTTCCTTCCCGGCCCCGCATCCGGCAAGAGATTGAGAGGATCGAGCAGGAAATCAAAGCCGGGCATGAGCCCGAAGAGCAGGCCAGGCTCGCTGCCGGGCTTGCCGAACTTCACCAGGAAATGATCGACCTCAATACACGCCACCCGGCGCACGAAGCCGAGAAAATCCTCCTGGGACTCGGATTCAGCCCCGAAGAGTTCGAGGAACCGGTTTCATCCTTGAGCGGGGGCTGGAAGATGCGGGCGGCCCTGGCCGGCCTGCTTTATCAGAGCCCTGATGTTCTTCTCATGGATGAGCCCACCAACCACCTCGACGTCCCTTCCGTGCACTGGCTCGAAGGATACCTGAAGACCTTCAGGGGCGCCATGGTGCTCATCTGCCATGACAGGGAATTTCTCAACAGGCAGACCGATCGCATCATCAGCTTTGAACCTGAAGGCATGCGGTTTTACAACGGCAATTACGATCACTACCTCAGAGCCCGGGAAGAAGAGAAAAAAAATCTGGAGGCAAGAGCAAAAAACCAGGAGCAGAAGGTGAAGGAAGCCTCCAGATTCATCGAGCGCTTCCGGGCAAAAAGCTCCAAGGCCCGCCAGGCTCAGAGCAAAATCAAGCTTCTGAAAAAAATCGAACTCATAGAAACCCACAAGAAGCAGAAAGCGATCCGTTTTTCTTTTCCGGAAGTGCCCAGGAGCGGCAGGGAGATTGTCTCTCTCCAAGAGCTGTCCAAGGCTTTTGGCGACAAGGTCCTTTACAAGGACCTCAACCTGCGGGTCACCAAAGGGGAAAGGGTGGCGATCATCGGACCCAACGGGGCGGGCAAAACCACCCTTCTCAGGATGGTGGCGGGAGAGCTTTCTGCGGACCGAGGAAGAATCAACCCGGGCCATGAAGTGAGCATGAGTTACTACGCCCAACACCTCTCGGAAATGCTCGACCCCAACAAGACGGTCCTCGAAGAAGTTTACCAGGTCGTGCCAAACGCGAACCCCACCTTTGTTCGGGGTGTGTGCGGGGCCTTTCTTTTTTCCGGCGCCGACGTGGAAAAACCTGTGGCCGTGCTTTCGGGAGGAGAAAGGGCCAGGGTCTGCCTGGCAAAGATCCTCGTGAAACCCGGGAATTTCATGGTCATGGATGAGCCGACCAACCACCTGGATATCATCTCCTCGGAAATTCTTATCGACGCTCTGACAGAGTTTACAGGCACCCTTCTCTTTGTCTCCCACAACCAGTCCTTTGTGAACCGGCTGGCCACGAAAATCTGGGACATTCAGGAACGAAACATTGTGGAGTATCCCGGCACGCTTTCAGAGTATTTCCATCACCTGGAAGCAAAGGAGGAGCATAGGGATAACGTCGCAAGAATGGCTGGGGACGACGATGGAGAAGTCGATTCCGGAACTGGCGCCCGGAAACGGAAAATGATAAGAAAAGAAAAGGCGCAAAGGCGGCATCTCGTCACTTCAGCGCTCAAACCCATCCAGGACAAGCTGAAGGAACTGGAGGAGCGGATCGACGGCCTGGAAAGAAGAAAAACCGAACTCGAAAAGATCCTGGTCGATCCGGAGGTGTTCAAGGACAAGAACAAAGGGGTGCCTTTGATCAACGAATATGGTGAGATCCGCAAAAAGCTGGAAGACTTTATGGCCCGATGGGAACATTATCAGGGGGAGTTGGAATCGGCCAAAAAGGAGGTGGGGGAGAATCAGTAAGCAGTAAGCAGTGTTCAAGGTTCAAGGTTCAAGGTTCTGGGATGCGGTGGCACGGACAAACGGCGTTTGTCCGTGAAAAGCAGGGAATAGCACACACACGGTGTTACGGGCCCCAAGGGGATCCTTTCCTGTGGTTCATTTCGTGCTTTTCTGTTTTCTTAATTCGTGTTTTCGCGTTTTTTTCTTCTTTTGATTTTAGACACTTTAGCCTCCGGCCCTGAGCATAGTCGAAGGGGCGCTTCATACGGAGATTCTTTATGGAAATAATAGACCTACACAAAAAGCTTCTTCTTGATCTGGGACTGAAGGAAGAAGATTTCAGGCTTTTCAACGGCCAAGACGTTTCCTACGAGTACGATGAGAAAAAGGGCGTGCGGCTCTACGATCCCAACTACCAGACGTCTTACCCTGAATACATCGACATAGACGGCTGGAGTTCGTGGAGCAGCGAGCACTTCACCTTTGAAAGAAACATCCTTCCCCCTGCGCAGGCCGAAGCCAGGCGAAGAGCCGAGGTGAGCCCAAAGCCCAGCCATGAAGAGATGAATGAAGCCTTTCAGAAAAAATTCGGGGACAAGTAAAAGCTTCGTGGAACTTTCCGACTATGTCCGGATCATCAAAGAAGACCGGGATTTTGGACCTGCCGTCGTGTACCACCGGCATCTTCCGCCCCAGGAAGCGGACTATGGCGTTGATCCCGCTCTTCCCCCGCAGATTCAGGCCCTTCTGCCCAGTCTCGGGGTTGATCGTCTGTTCAGGCATCAGGTGGAGGCCCTCCAAAAAATCAGGCAAGGCGCCCATGTACTCGTCGCCACCCCGACTGCGAGCGGCAAGAGCCTGATTTACAACCTCTCCGTCCTGGAAGCGCTCTTGAAAAACCCCGATTCCAAGGCCCTCTACCTTTTCCCCCTCAAAGCCCTTGAGCAGGATCAACTCAAGAATCTTTCCATGATGCTCAAGAATTTCGGGAAAGGAAAAATCTCAGCCGGCATCTACGACGGCGACACCTCCCCCTTTCGGCGAAAACAAATCCGGGCCGGGGTTCCCGAGATTCTCGTCACCAACCCGGACATGCTCCACACCGGTATCCTCGCCTTTCATCGGAGCTGGGAAAAGCTCTTTGAAAACCTGGCCTTCGTTGTCCTGGACGAGGTGCACACCTACCGGGGCATTTTCGGCTCCCACATGAATCAGATCATCCGGAGGCTCAAAAGGCTTTGTGCCCTTTACGGTTCAAAACCTCAGTTCATCCTTCTTTCAGCCACGGTGAACAACCCGAAAGTCTTCGGAGAGAGCCTGATCGAAGAGCCCCTTGAGGTGATCGACAAGAGCGGATCGCCCCGATCAGGCAGGCATCTGCTCTTCATGAACCCCGTATCCAGCCCCAATTTCTCGGCCGCCAGGCTCTTTACCCACTGCATCGAGAACGGTTTCAGGACCATTGCCTTCACCCAGGCCAGAAAAATCACGGAGTTGATCCATGTCTGGGTTTCCCGGTTGTCCCCCCGCCTTCGGAGCAAAATCAGCTCCTACCGGGCGGGCTTTATGCCCGGGGAGAGGCGCGAGATCGAGAGCAAGCTCGCAAGCGGCGAGCTTCTCGGCGTGGTGTCCACCAGTGCGCTGGAACTGGGCATTGACATCGGTTCCCTGGACATTTGCCTTCTCGTGGGTTATCCCGGGACCATGATCAACACCTGGCAGAGAGGCGGAAGGGTGGGCCGCTCCGGCAGGGAGTCCCTGATCATTCTCCTGGCCAAGCCGGATGCCCTTGACCAGTACTTCATCAAGCATCCGGACCAGTTTTTCGAAAGGCCTTTTGAGTCGGCCCTTCTCGATCCTCACAACCCCTTTGTCGTGGAGGCTCATCTTCCCTGTGCCGCAGCCGAAAAACCCCTGACCCTTCAGGATACCCGATGGTGGCCCCGAGATCTCCCCCGCCATCTCGAAAACCTGGAGACCAGGGGCCTCCTGACCAGGAGCGCGGAAGGAGAGCCTGCATGGTTTTCGGTGCGAAAAAACCCCCATCAAGGGGTGAACATCCGCGGCGTGGGAGAAAGCTTCACCATTTTCGAGGAGGAGACGGGCCAGGCGATCGGCACTGTGGACGGGTTCCGGGCCTTTAAAGAGTGCCACCCCGGCGCGGTTTATCTTCACCGGGCAAGGCAGCATCTGATTCGGGTCCTGGACCTTGAAAAGCACGACATCATTGCCCGTCCCACCGGGCTCCACTACTTCACCAGGGCCTTGTCGGAAAAGGAGACGGAAATCCTGGAGGTTCTTGCGAGCAAACCCACGGGACAGTTCATTGTTCGAGAGGGACGGGTCAAGGTCACCGAAAGGGTGACCGGCTACGAGAAACGGGCCCTTCCGGGCCAGGAACTCCTTGGGGTCTTTCCCCTCGAACTGCCGGCCCAAACCTTCGAGTCCCTCGGGTTCTGGGTGGAAATCGAAAACCCCATCCAGCATTTTGTGGAACGAAAAGGTCTCCACTTTATGGGCGGCATCCATGCCATCGAACATGCCGCCATCGGCCTGTTCCCTCTCTTTGCCCTCTGTGACCGAAATGACATCGGCGGCATCTGCTACACCCATCATCCCCAGATCGGCAAGAGCGCCATATTTATCTACGACGGCTACCCCGGAGGTGTCGGCCTCGCCCAGCACGGTTTCCAGGTGGTGCAGGAACTGTTCGAACAAACCCTGGACCTTCTCAAAACCTGCGAGTGCGAGGATGGATGCCCATCCTGCATCCACTCGCCCAAATGCGGCTCGGGCAACAAGCCCCTGGACAAGAAAGCGGCCGTGATCATCCTGGAGTTCCTCCTCGGTCACATTCCTATGAGTCAAATCTTGGAAGCCGGAGCCGATGAAGAACAGCCTTTCATATCGCCGGAACTCGAAGAAACGACGGCCCGGCCCGAAGAACCTCGGATTGTCTTTCTCGACCTTGAAACACAGAAATCCGCCCAGGAGGTGGGGGGATGGCGCAACATCCACCTCATGAGGGTGTCCGTGGTGGTCATTTTTGACAGCCTGGAGAAGCGATTCCTCACTTTTAAGGAAAACGAGATCGCCGCGCTTCTGGCCTACCTTGAGAAGGCGGACCTTGTGGTGGGTTTCAACATCAAGCGATTCGACTACACCGTGCTTGCAGCCTACACGGGAAAAAACCTTCAGGCTCTTCCCACCTTTGACATGCTGGAAGACATTCACCATCGTCTTGGTTTTCGCATTGGCCTTGACCACCTTGCCGGTGAGACCTTGAACAGGCGAAAGTCCGGCGACGGGCTCCAGGCCCTTGAATGGTTCAAGCAAGGGGAGATGGAAAAGCTGGTCGAGTATTGCCGCATGGACGTGGAACTGACCCGGGACCTTTTCATGCACGGGCTCGAAAAGGGCCAATTGATCTACAGGACCAGGCAGGAAGACCGCCGGGTTACGCTGCGCCTGGACTGGACCCTTGACAATATCATAAAAAAGAATTGGCCACGCACGGACGCAGACAAGGACGGATAAGAATGTCTGTCTTATTAACCGACTCGAAATAGTGTTGACACTTCCTTCTCCCGGACGTGCCATTTTCCTGTAGGAGCGACCTCCGGGTCGCGATGGTATCGCAAGCAGGAGCTTGCTCCTACAGTACAGGGAAAGGGCACAAGCGGGCAAAGGGTTGTCAAGACTATTATGGGACCATTGATAATTCTGAGGGTGATAGAAAACGCCGTGTTGAGGAGCAAGGCCTTGGGAAGCCGCGAAGCGGCGTTTTATAAAATCATCCGAACGAGGTGAGGATGATTTTATTATGAAGGCTTTTGACTGCAAAAAATGCGGGGCCTGCTGCTACGGAAAAGGCGGCATTTTGGTCAGTGATCAGGAGATCACGGACATTGCCGCCTTTCTTGGCATTTCCCCTGAAACCTTTGAAGAGACCTACTGTGAAACAAGGAACCGAAGGACCTATGTGGCAAGCGCTCCGGACGGTTACTGTGTATTTTTTGACAAGGAAAGACTTTGCCTCGTCCACCCTGTAAAACCGGGACCCTGCCGGCTCTGGCCCTTTTACCCCGCCCTGTTGAAAGACAAAGGAAACTGGCAGGCGGCCATGGACGCGTGCCCGGGCATCAACCCCGACGCCTCTCATGAGGATTTTGTGAAAGAGGCCGGGACATGAACCTTCTCAGCAGACTCATGGACCTCATTTACCCGCCCCGATGCGGCGTGTGCCACGCCTTTCTCCAGGAGGATGCCGTGAACCATGAGGGAGAAGAGATGGATTTATGCAGGCGTTGTTTCAACTCCTTTGTTGAAACCACATCGCCCCTCTGCCCTTCTTGCGGCAGGCCTTTTGGTTCCGGAGGCGGAGAGGATCATACCTGTGCGGATTGCCTGGCAGCCAGGCCTTCTTTCGACATCGCTCGGTCCCCTTACATCTACGAAGGCCTTTTGATGACCGCCATCCATGAACTTAAGTATGCAAGAAAGACATCCCTTGCCCGATCTCTAGGGCCTCTGCTCGCCTCCTATGCCGCAAGATGGCTGGGCAACCCTGTTGAGAAGCTTCTGGTGATGCCTGTTCCCCTTCATCCTCGAAGACTGAGGCAAAGAGGTTTTAACCAGAGCCTGCTTCTGGCCCGCCACGTAGCATCCAGGCTTGAAGCGGACCTGGACTGCTTCTCACTCCGGAGAACGCGCTTCACCCAACCTCAAACCAATCTCACGAGCGACGAAAGAAAAAAGAACGTTCGAAGAGCCTTCGGCGTTGTCGAAACGAGCAGCCTGAAAGGAAGGGCGGTTCTCCTGATCGATGACGTGGCCACCACAGGAAGCACGCTGAACGAATGCGCCAGGGTCCTTAAAAAGACCGGGGTGAAGGAGGTCTCTTGTCTGGTGCTGGCAAGGACGGCCACGCACTGAACGGATTTCACGCCTCAAAGCCAGGTGAAGCTGAAGCCATCACTCCCGCCCAGTCCATCTCATTATCCAGCCGTGAGGATTTTGGCAGAAGCCATGAAACGATGTGTCAAACATATCACAAATCCTGGAGATAGATCGATACCTTCTGGGAAGGTATCCCAGCCTTTGATCGGGTGGTCGGGTGGCGCCTATAAGAACCTCAAGACTGAAGAATGCGCCTTGTAAGCTAAATACGTCCCCCGCGCCACAATCCGTATCGTAATTGAAAGAGGGCGCGTGGTGCTCCAGACACGCGATTGGCAACTCAAATCTTCAATCCGCCGCATCAGAATAGCAGCGCATGGAATTCGAACGGCAGACCTCTTCGCCTATCCCGTTACTCCATGGTTATCAGCGACTGTGGTTGAAGCGGGCGACACGCCCTTTACGACCTCCTCAAAATCTGTAGCGAATCCCGATGACCCACGCGTTGGAGGCGCCATGAACTCCGCTGAATAGCCCACCCGCACCGGAGCGATGATGCATGCCAGTAACCAGACTCCACTGCGGAACATCGGGAAGTGAGAAAGCAAATTCAAACATCAGTGCCCCCAGGAACCTGGCGGTGTCCTCATAATAGTACTTGGCTTCAATTGCCGGCACGGAGGTGGCGTAGGATAGCCCCGCCCCTACAGCGAAGCTCGTGTCTAAATAGTCGTCCCAGGGAAAGAGCAACCAACGAAAATAGGCCAACAGATTGAATTCCCAATTGTCTTGATCTCCAAAGTATTTGGCGAGTTGGCCTTCGATTTCGATGTCGAAGTAGTTTTGAAATGTGTATAATCTTCTAGATACACCCAGGGCCATTAAATAGGCATCTTCAAATTCGAAATTGAACGTAGCCGTTTTAGTGAGATTCGCATCCGTCATCCTTCCGGAATAGAGAGTGAGTGCCCAATCCCTTTCTGCGTGCGCGTCACTGCATGGAACAAGGCTGAGAAAAATCAGCGCCAGTGCGTACATTCCAATCTGCCATCGATCCATTTGCTCGTCTACTTCCTAACCCGCTTGCTTTTGCACAAGAACGGCTGGTGTGCCGCTCTCACGCAGTCTTCGTGAAGATTTGCTAATTCGGTGCGAAAAATGCGGCAACATGGCTACCGTGAAGAGATCTGATGAAAATTCCTTTTCTTGGAGATGACTCAATATCCGTTTGGCCGTTGACAGTCAATGAAAACCCAGTCGAAATAGGGGACGTTCGTGCAGAACGTTCACAACGATAGATCAAGGTCCCCTATATCCTGTTTTCCCTCTGCTGAAATCATTCGCGTCACGCAAGAATTGGTAACACCAAGATATCTCGCAATATCAGCCCCGGAATAACCCAGTTCCCGGACACCGATCCACGATATTGCACGCCGTGCTTTCACTGCTGCGCTTCTGCGACTCCCTGACCGAAGTTCGCCAATGGAGACATTGTACCTTTCAGACACTTTCTCGGCAAGCGCTTTGATTTCTATTCGCTGCCCAGACAGCCTTAAGTTCTTTTTAACAAGATCGTCAAGACCCGATATAACCGTCTTGACAAAATCTCCGTCCCCGAGTATCCGCTGATCGGAAGCCTCCCTTCCACCGCGCCTCCGACTGGCAAGCACAGCCGACCAGCCCCCCATGCTCCGTATTAATCCTCCACCGACCAATTCTGGTCGCCGGCCATGATCAACACCCTCTTTAACATATTGTAAATACTTCTTTCTTGCATTGTCGGGGCCACCGAAAAATGATAACACATACTCGGTATTCTGCCATTCTCTCTTGACCTTACCGACAAGCGCTGAGTGACCGGACCACGGATTTCGGTCCAGCTCTTTAAGATCCTTTACCAGCCCGACCCTTAACAGGTTTAGATGAATATATCGAACCAGTTCTTTCAGATAAATATCTTCCTGACAAACAATGGACTTAAAACGGTTTTGAAATAAATGCCCGTATCTGCGATGACGCTTGTTAAAATTTACAACATAGCCGGTGAGAATTCTGCGCATACTTGAGGCTAAAGGCAAATTCTTTGTCTTACAAAGGATATGAAAATGATTGGTCATCAAAACCCAGGCATAGACTTCCATCGCGCCTTCCTGAGACAGAGACGACAGACGCTCGATAAAGTCGCTACGATCAGAATCGCTACGAAATATTTTTCTTCTCTCAATTCCTCGCCCCATCACATGATGCAATACACCTGGGGCATCTAATCTGGCTAATCTTGGCATATTCGGTAACTCTCATATTGAATATCAAACCTCAAGCACTCTCTGCACGAACGTCCCCTATGTACGCGATAGTGAGGATCTTGAGAAAGATCTCCCGGTCTTTTTTCGGGTTGTCCGAGGCGGGCATCAACATGCCGAGGATGGAAGCGCGGGCAAGGATCAGCGGCTTGCGCCCCACCATTTGCCGAGGCCAGTGAGTGTCTGGCTGGCTCCAGCCTTACGCTCCTTGTAAGACTCGGCGGAGAGGCGGGCAATGGGGAACTGAGTCTCGATGAACGTGGGCATTTTTATTCTCTTTACAGGGACAGCATTAATGACAATCAAACGACAACCGAAACGACAACCGAAACGACAACCAGGGATCATTTCCTGACATAATGCGCACCCCTGCCTTTGCCGACTGGGATGAGAACGTTCATTTCCAAAAGTTTCCCGGCTTCCTTGAGCGCCGACTGACGGGAAATGCCGAACATTGCCGCTATGTCCCCGGCAGTTATTTTTTGACTTTTATTGACTGCTTCCACGATTTTCATCTGTCTTTCCGTCAGCGCTACCTGCCCGAAGTCTTTCATCTTTTGCACATCAAGACTGAGTCCAATAATTCTCTGACGAACCTGCTCGATCTGCACCATGACACCGCGGGTAAAATATTCCAGCCATTGCGTGAGATCGAGAGTATCGGGGCTTACCGACTGCAAGGCCCGGTAATACGCAGGCCTGTCGCTGTCATAGTAGTCATCGAGGGCAAAAAATCGCTTCGTGTCGAATCCTCTCCTGAAAAGCACCAGGCTTGCGAGGGTTCTTGCTGTTCTGCCGTTGCCGTCAACGAAGGGATGTATCCTGACAAACGCATAATGGCATATGCCCGCTTCAAGCACGGGGTTGCGGTCGGCGGCAGGTTCATTGTGCCAGGCGGCGAAATCCTCCATAAGTTTTGGGATTTCCCGTGGAGAAGGCGGGCGGAAAGAGACCGCTCCTGTAAACCGGTTGCCCACGACTACCTGGGCAGACCGGTAAATCCCGCAGTCAGCCGGATTGTCGAGGACTTCATGCATTAGCTCCCGGTGAATCGTGCAAATCGTTCGCTCGGATATGGCTTCGCGCGCCAGACGGGGAATATCCTGGAGCACTTTGAGATAGTTCAGCACCTCGGCCTTTGCCTTTCTCTGAACCATGATATTTCTGCCTGCGGCAAGCTGGCTGACCTGATCCAGCGTCAACGGGTTCCCCTCGATTGCCGTGGATGCGTGTGCATTGCGAAGCAGTGCTTCCCGTCGGATAGAGACTTCCCATTTTGGGATAAGAGGCGCATTTTCTACAGTAACGACTGATGACGCAATGGTGGTGAGATTCTTCAGTATCATTTCGGTTATCGTGAATACCGGCCTAAACATGGCATAACCTCACACAACATCATTCATGGAACAATTCCCATGGAACAATCCGAAATAGTTGCCTTTGTTATCATCTCCTCTACAGGGGCAGCGATAGTTGGGAATGACTGAGCAATTCGCGCAGAGCCTTGGCCGATAGCCCCTCGCCTTTGACGAAGGGATTGTCGGCAATGGCCGCCCGGAGCGCTTTGCGCCAGCCGAGGCCTTTCTGCATGGCCTGGCCGCTGGTGGCAACCGTCATGGTGTAGAGCCACCAGCGCTCTTCAGGGGCCAGCGCTTCCCAGTTGCGCAGTGCATTCGGAATGTCGTCGGGTGAAGCATCCTCGACGGCCCAGCAAAGGATGCAGAGTTCCTTGCCAAGCGAGGGACGCACCGGTACCGGCTTTCCGGGGTTCTTCTGAAACTTGGCGGCGCACAAAATAGAAAATAGGGGACGTTCGTGCAGAACGTTCACAACGATAGATCAAGGTCCCCTATATCCTGTTTTCCCTCTGCTGAAATCATTCGCGTCACGCAAGAATTGGTAACACCAAGAT
>Ga0209498_1000520_pt1 | contig 23595 bp, 22 predicted proteins | sample WalLakDeSediment_FD_184131 | JGI IMG/M metagenome (GOLD analysis project Ga0209498, IMG submission 184131) | Lake sediment microbial communities from Walker lake, Nevada to study Microbial Dark Matter (Phase II) - Walker Lake 11/02/13 Deep... | ecosystem: Environmental > Aquatic > Freshwater >...
CTTGCTTCTTTTCTTTAAAAGATTTAAAAGCTCTCGATCCAGCTTGTCAATTTCTTGACGAACTTTTGTTAATGGCATAATTTTGACAATTAGTTTATTAGTAGATTAATTAATTAGTGTTATAATACATTATAACATTTATAACATGAAAAAAATATATAATTTAAAATCTTACGATTTTCACTTGCCGCCAGAGCTGATAGCCCAGCAGCCAGCCTCGCCTCCTGACACCTGCCGCCTTTTAGTTTTGGACCGCAAAACAAAAAAAATTACTGATGAAAATTTTTTAAACCTACCCAATTATTTGCAGGCTGGTGATGTTTTGATTTTTAATAATTCCAAAGTTATCCCGGCCCGTTTGATTGGCAAAAAAATAACAGGAGGCAAAGTAGAAATTTTATTACTCAAACAAATCAGTGCCAATACTTGGGAATGTCTGGTCGGCAATCTGCCAATCAAAAAACAAATGAGCACTCCCATCACATTCGGGGGTAGCCAAGAGCCCCTGCTCTTGGCGGGCAAAATCATCTCTCGAGCCAAAGACACTGCGAGAATCAAATTTAATCTCTCTGGCAAAAAACTAATGGATCAAATCTTTAAACTCGGCCAAATGCCCACCCCCCCATACATTAAACGTTTAGCCAAACAAAATGAATACCAGACCTTTTTTGCTGACCCTAAAAAGCTTGGATCAGTTGCCGCGCCAACAGCCGGGCTGCATTTTACGCCAAGAATGTTTAAAAAACTTAAACAAAAAGGCGTGCAAATTGAATTTATCACGCTTCATGTGGGATTAGGCACTTTTAGTCCCATTAAATCCGATGATATTACCAAGCATCAAATCCATTCTGAATATTTTGAACTGGATAAAACCACTGCCAAACGATTAAACCAAGCTAAAAAAGAAAAGCGCCGCATTATAGCAGTCGGCACAACCTCTGTCCGCGTTTTAGAAACTTGCTTCAGCCGGCATTGTCACCCTGAGCATAGTCGAAGGGCCAATGCCGGCTGTTTAACTCCAAAAAAAGGTTTTACAAAAATCTATATCTACCCCGGCTACAAATTCAAATTTATTGACGCTATAATTACTAATTTTCATTTACCCCAATCGAGTTTAATTCTCCTCGTCTCTGCATTTGCTGGTACCAAATTTATTAAAAAATCTTACCAACACGCCATTAAGAAAAAATATCGTTTTTATTCTTTTGGCGATGTCATGCTGATCAAATAAATTGACAAGAAATCAAAATTCGGCTAATTTAAAATAATAACTGCGACTAAAGCCGCTATAATGTAAAGAAAGGAGGTGTTTTAAGTGCCCAAAACAATAAAGCTATTGTTTGTCAAAACAAATAATATCGCTTATTTGCTTGAGGGCGAAGATTTAAAAACTTACCAGGCGCTGCATAACAAAGCCATAGCTGCTTACAAAAAAACAAAAGGGATTATTGATACTGTTAAAGGCCGGCGCTGTTCTTGCCAGATCATTGAACTGCAAAGCATAAACGCTGAAGAAAAAGAAGCTCTAACAGACAAAATTGTAATATTCAAAGATAATGGCGCAATCATTTTGCTGGAAGGCCAGGCTTACCAGGATTATAACCAATGCCATTTTACTGGGCTAAGCTTGCTGGCAGACAAAGAAAAACAAATCCAAATAACCGGCAAACTGGTTAAAGTCAATTTGAGTTAACAAAAAAGAGAGTCAAAAAAGATTCTCTTTTTTCATTTTTAAAAAATAAAAAAGACGGGTAACCCGTCTTTCATGTTTTTATAAAAAGATCCTTAATATTTCCAAAACCCTTTTTCCGCTTGCCCGGATTTTTTTTATCTCTCGCTCAAGCGCCAGCAGATCTTCACCTCCCACGTTTTGTAAATCAACATCTTCCAATTTCTCGAGCTCCGCGCTAAGTTTGGCGCTGCGTTTGGTCAGGCTTGCGACCAAACGGCCGGCAAAAGGCAAATATTGCCTGCCCGGCCTTTTTCTTTGCGGCTTGGCTGCAACTCTCTCACCATGTTTGCGCACGAGCAGGGACGCTTCCTGCGGGGTCAAAGGCGCGCCTTTATCTTTCACTTCTTTTTCCAAAAGCTGAATAAGTCGCTCCTGTTTATCAAGAGGATAAACTGCCACTGCCAACGCAATACTAGGGGCGATTTTCCTGACTGCCAAAAGCGCGGCGACTTCGGGGTGGAGCCGGAGATATTTCAGTTTTTGAGAAACCCAGCCCTGGGATTTACCGATTAATTTCGCGACTTCTGTTTGCGAATAGCCGTACTTGTCAATCAGATACTCAAGGGCCCTGGCGATTTCAATTTCTGTCATGTCCTCGCGGCAGAAATTAAGAACAACTGAGGTCCTAAAAATATCCTGATCATCTTTGGCTGCCAAAAAAACCGGCACTTTTTCCTTTTCTAGCTGCTGCGCGCAACGGAATCTCCGTTCTCCGTCGACCAAAAGAGCATTGCCAAACTCGTCTCTAGGCTTAATTGTTAATGGTTTGAGTATGCCCAACCTGGCAATGGAATCCCTCAGGCCAGTCATTGATTCCTCGGCAAAGTATTGCCGCGGCTGGTCCTCATTTGGCGCAATCAGGTTTATTGGCCACCAATAAAACCCTCGCGGGTCTTGTTCAGGCACAAAAGGCTGCCTCGCTTTTAGTCCCTCTTTTTGTTCTTTCATTTCCTCCTCCCTTTGTTTATTTCTCAAGCCGGCCATAGCCGCCTGTTGCCAGACAAAATCCCAAACCCTTACGCCTTCTTTAAAAACGTTTTTTACTACCTTAACAAAAATGGTGTTAAAAGTCAAAAATTGTACTTGTTTTTCGCCAGCAAATCAGATAAACTTAAATTAATGGCCAGCCAAAACCAAAACAAATTAATTGCTAATTTTTTAAAGGATTTTGCCAAAGATCCTGATTTTAAGTTTGTCTCCAAATTTCAGAAAAAATTTCCCCAAGCTGAAATTTATTTGGTTGGCGGAAAAGTGCGCGATATTCTTTTGCAGCGCGAATCTTATGACTATGATTTTGTTATCCGCAAAGTCCAAGTCAAGGAGCTGGAAAAATTTTTAAGCAAAGAAGGCTCTGTTGATTTTGTGGGCAAGTCTTTTGGCGTTTTCAAGTTTGTGCCAAAAAAATTCAGCTTAAATGAAGAAATTGATATTGCTTTGCCGCGTACAGAACATTCTTTTAATACCGGGGGCTACCGGGATTTTGATATTCAGACTGATCCAGACCTGCCGCTTAAAAAAGATTTATCTCGCCGGGATTTTACCATCAATGCCATGGCGCTTAATATTAAAAGCGGCGAATTGATTGATCCTTTTAACGGCCAAAAAGACTTGAAAAACAAAACTATCAAAACAGTCGGCAAACCGCAAAAACGCCTTGGAGAGGATTATACCCGCATGATGCGCGCCATAAGATTTTCTGTTCAATTATATTTTAAAATCGACCAACTGACTTATATTGCCATTCAAAAAATGGCGCCAAAAATAAAAGAAATTCCAGCGGAAAGGATAACCGAGGAATTCAATAAAATAATTATGTCGCCAAATGCCGAATTTGGGCTGCAGCTTTTGCAAAAATCAAGCCTTTTAAAAAACATTATCCCAGAACTGGAAAAAGGGGTGGGTATAGCCCAAAATAAAAGCCATATTTACACTGTTTTTACCCATAGCGTCAAAGCTCTTGGCTTTGCGGCACAAAGGAATTACAATCTTAACGTGCGACTGGCTGCCCTTTTCCATGATATTGCCAAGCCACAAGTCAAAAAAGGCGAAGGCCCGGACAGCACTTTTTATAACCATGATATTGTAGGAGCTAAAATAGTGCGCAAAATATTAAAAAGGCTGAAATATCCGAACGAAGTTGTTGATAAAGTTACGCACCTGGTCCGCCACCATATGTTTTTTTATTCTTTAGGCACAATTACTGATGCCGCGGTCAGAAGGCTATTGGCGCGAATTGGCAAAGAAAACATTGAAGAAGCCATCCAATTAAGAATCGGCGACCGCTTGGGCATGGGACGGCCAAAAGCAAAACCTTACAAACTTATGGAACTGGAAAAACGCTTGCACGAAGTTCAGCTGGATCCAATTTCCGTTAAATGCTTAAAAGTTAACGGCGATGACATAATGAACTTGCTGAAAATAAAACCCGGACCCAAAATTGGCCTGCTTTTAAACGCGCTTTTAGCTGAAGTGCTGGAAGATCCCCAAAAAAACAAAAAAACTTATTTGCAAAAACGTCTTAAAGAACTTGATAAGCTTTCTGATTCAGAATTAAAAAAGCTGGCCCCACAATTGGAAAAATATGAGGAGGAAAGAAAAAAAGAATATTTTAGTAAAGTTAAATGGGTGGAATAGCCCGCACTGTCATCCTGAGTGAAACGAAGGATCTCATTGAAATGGTAGTACAAAGAGATCCCTCACTTTGTTCGGGATGACAGACAGTGCGAGCGCCTCTACTTATCTGAAAATCAAATCAATGTTAATAAAAATAAAACCAAAAGAATCAAATCAGCGTCTAGACAAATTCCTGACGACCAAACTCCCCATCAGCCGCTCGCAAATTCAAAAATTAATCAAAGCAGGGCAGATTTTAGTTAATGGCAAAAAATCTAATGTCCATAATTTCTTAAACACCGGAGACGTAATAAAAGTTAACGCTGCTAAAAAAATCAAGGAATTAACCACGGAAAAAAAACTGGAACCAAATAAAAAAGTGAAATTAAAAATAGTTTATGAAGACGATGACATTTTAGTCATTGATAAGCCAGCCGGGCTCATGGTTCATCCAACTGAAAAAATGGAAAATAACACTTTAGTTAGCGGCTTGCTGGAAAGACATCCCGAAATTAAAAAAATAGGCGATGACAAATTAAGGCCAGGGATTGTCCATCGTTTAGATAAGGCTGTTTCCGGCTTGATTTTAGTCTGCAAAACCCAAAAAGCTTTTGATTATTACAAAAAACAATTTCAGGACCGGAAAATTAAAAAAATTTATACTGCTTTAGTTCATGGCCGGATGGAAAAAACAGAAGGAGAAATAAATCTGCCGATTGAACGAGCCAAAGGCAAAGGCAAAATGGCTGTTAAACCAATCAGCCAGGGCGGCAAAGAAGCAATTACAAAATATACTGTTATCAAGCAATTTGAAAATTTTTCCCTGTTGAAAGTAAATATACTTACTGGACGCACTCATCAAATCCGCGTCCACTTAAACGCTATTCAGCATCCGGTCGTCGGTGATAAATTGTATAAACAAAAAAAAGTTAAAGAAAAACTGGAATTAGATCGTCCCTTTTTGCATTCAACAACTTTAGAATTTAAAAATATGAATAGCCAGTATCAGGAATTTACTTCTAAATTACCAGCAAAATTGCTAAAAGTATTGAAAACTCTTTCCTGATTTTATATTTTAAATTTTAACGCAACCTCATACAACTTCATAAAACCTCATATAACTTCATAAAACCTCATATAACTTTATGCACCAAATCATTACCATTTCCGGCACTCCCGGCAGTGGCAAATCTACAATTGCCCAAAAGCTAGCTGAAAAATTTAATGCCGAACGCATTTATGTCGGCGCTATACGACGCGAATTGGCCCGGGAAAAAAACATGACCTTGGAACAATTAAACGAATACGGGCTGACTCATCCGGAAACAGATATTGATGTTGACCAAAAAATCGCCCAACAGGCGCGCGAAGCAGCCAAAAAAAATATTGTAATTGTAGAAGGCCGGACCCAATTTTATTTTTTGCCCGAATCTTTTAAAATTTTTATCAAAGCCTCTGAAAAAGAAGGTGCTCGCCGTATTTGGCAACAAATCCAAAACAAAAAAGAAAAAAAACAACGTAATGAGGGACGAGCAAAATCACTTGCAGAACTTGAAAAAGAAATCAAAAAAAGAACTGCTAATGACAAAAAACGTTATAAAAAATATTATAATTTGGATCATACAGAAGAATCGCATTATGATTTTGTTATTGATACTACTAAAATAACCGCTGACCAGGCAATAGCCAAAATACTTAAAATTCTGCCCAAGCTTGACTAATTTAAAATATTAAGTTAATATAACATTACAAAATCCTTTGGGATTTATTTTTATTTATTTATTCTATTATATGGCAAAAGCTAAAACAAAAAAGGTTGACAAACAAATAATCGATAAAACAGAGATTAAACCTGGCATGGTTGTGCGTGTCCACCAAAAAATTAAAGATGTCAATCCTAAAGGTGAGGAAAGGGAACGTATCCAAGTTTACGAAGGGTTGGTTATTGCAAAAAAACACGGCAAAGAACCGGGCGCAACTATTACTGTACGGAAAATCAGCGAAGGCATTGGCTGCGAAAAAATTTTCCCCTTACACTCTCCTTTAGTTGAAAAGATTGAATTAGTTGACCAAAAAGCTGTCAGACGAGCCAAATTATATTACACTCGCGATTATAAAAAACGCTTAAAATCAATTTTGGAAAAAAAAGGCAAATAAAAAACTTCTCAAATATAAAAAAGACGCGGTCGCAAGATCGCGTCTTTTGATTCTTAATAATTTGAGTTATTTAACCTTTCTCGGCAATGACGTTTTTCCATCTCCTGATTAGGCTTTTGGTAGCATTGCATTATTTCTAAGTTGCTTGCCCATTGGTAACCAAACTCATCAGATAATGGACAATAATGATCTATATTACCGAGAGAAAAAGAACGAATTGTCATTTCAGGATAATCTTGTACCTGATGTTGAACCTTGATAGCTTTTTCAACACAAGATTCAATATGATTAATCAATTTATCTCTGGTATTATTGCCATTAGAAAAATATTGTTTAACAGCTTCAATATCATTTTGGTTTAATGATATTTTAACTTTATAAGCAACATTAGCAGTGATGCCGACTAACTTTATTTCAGCTAAAGCTGGAAAGTAGCGTCTATCAGCTCCGTATTTACCACGATCTAGCAACCATTGAGAAAAACCAAGTTCTGGAATAATCTTATCTTGCTCTTGCTACCTATCATAGATTATCATTCCAGGACCAGTTTGATTATAATGCCAAGCTTTTAAAATCAACGTAGGCACAAAGACAAAGAAAAAACACAAAAGCAATAGCAAAAAATAAGATTTATCCTTGTTTGAATTATCTTGATTATTCATTTTCCATCCCTCCTTTTCAAGGCTTTTTAAATTCCACTATTATATAATAGGCTTTAGAAAAAAGGGGTGATTGCTCATCCCTAAAACAGCATTGTTTTGATTGTTCATTTGACTATTTGGGGTATCTCTACCTTAAACACCAATGAACCAGCCCTATATCTATCCGGATTTGGGCATTCATCACCCACAACCGCACTAACCGTAATTGGCAATGGAACATCTAAATGCGGATCTTTACGTGAAGTTAATGAAATTATCAATTTTTCTAGCCGCTGCATGCGCTGTTCTTGTCCAATCTCTTTCTTTGGAATACCCGTTATTTGAAAATCAGCAGGTGGATATATTGTATTGCCATCCAGATTTGGCAAATAAGCGCTTTCAATACTGATATAAAAATAACAGTACCCATTTACTAATGCTTGATGATCTAAAGGCCCTTCAAAATTCACCTCGTCACGAGACGAACTTAACATATGTGAGTATATGTATTTTGAATCGTGTCGGATATAAATTGTTTGGTCAAAACAATTTCCCCACATATGCCAATCCTGATGCCTATACACCCTTACATGAAAATTTAACGAAAAATCATTTAACGGAACGTGTTTAAATGGGCCTGAAGGCGTAATAACCCATATCTCACCCGACTTAAGCGTATTTTCTTCTCCTTCTTGAAGCTGTTCTTGCCTCATAAAATAAGGCGGCCAATGAAGCCAAAGCAAAAAAGCATTTTCCAACAGTAGTAGTAAAAACAAACCAATTAACCATAAGGATGCTTTTTTCATCTTCTTTCTCCTTTGTTTTCAATGTTCTTTTTTACCTTGAAAAAATTTTCAAGGCTCTCTAAAACCCATCAATATCCACCGAAGCACTATTGTGCGAAGGTGGACCAACCATAATGAGCTTTAGGGAAAAGATGAGACCAAAAGGCTCATCTTTTAATTTTGGCCCTGTTATCATAATAAATAACTAACACCCACTGCAATTAAAATGTAAAGACAAATTGCAAACGGTGAAAAAACCACTTCCCACCAATGAATTTTTCCTTCATAATCAAAGGGCGCTTTAAGACTTGTTCCGTACATTTTTTCTCTCCTTTCCCTCCGTAGCTTTATGCGGAAGCGACCTTTCTTTGTTTTCAATTTGCATTTTCACCTTGAAAACTTTTTAAACTTCTATTTAATATTAAACCATAGCACTATTTATTAATATTGTCAATAATATTACAAATAATTTGAAACTTATATTACTTAAATTAGCTCTAAATTATTATATTTTATCAAAAATATTGACAAATCAATAAGGGTGTGATATACTTTAAATAGACAAATTTTTAACAATGGGGGTAACCAAGAGCCCCTACGCTTGGCGCAGATGGAGCCGGGCTCCATTCTACCCACAATCATTATTTTAAATATATGGATGACAAATTATCACAATTACTTCAAGAAATAGGCTTTACTTCAAAAGAAGCCCTGGTTTATCTTGCTTTAATGGAACTCGGCAGCGGCACGGTCACGGATATTGCCCAACGAGCGAAATTAAAACGCTCGATTATTTATATTATTTTAGAAGGCTTAATTAAACGCGGCTATGTTTCAAAAATTCCAGAAACAAAAATTAATCGCTATGTAGCAACTGAACCGACTAAAATTTTCAATGATTTAAAAAATAAAATGACAGACTTTAAATCATTATTACCTTCTTTTTTGGCTGTCTATAATAAACCAATTTGGAAACCTAAAATTAACTATTTTGAAGGCAAAGAAGGTGTTCTTAGCGTCTATCGCCAAACAGAACAGGCCAAAGAAGCATATTATATTTCTTCTGTTTCGGGCGTAGCTAAATATATGCCGGAAGAAATTGAGCGTTGGATAAATTTTTTCAAAAATGCTCCTAAAAATTACATCTGCAAACAAATACTGGCTGATACCCCAGGAGATCACCGATTCGCCCGAGAATCAGAAAATAAAAATGTCCAATTTAAATTTTTACCAAAAGATTCAGCCATGGATATGGATATTTCCCTTTTTAGCAACAAAGTTGCCTTAACTTCACTTAAAGATCATCTCTTTATTGTTGTTATTGAATCCGAGGCTTTGTATAATTCCATGAAAACAATCTTTGATTTGCTTTGGTTGCATGCCAAGAAATAAAAAAACTGCCTTGTCATGGTGAGCATAGTCGAACCATCAAGGCGGTTTTTTTGTTTTAAAAAGACGAAGCAATCGCTCCGTCTTATTTTCTCACGAAAGATAAGAATAACCGCATTCTGGATTGTCGCATCTAAATACGAAAATCCATTTATGCTGCGTCTCATCCCAGTTTTTGATGCCGACATCCAGCTTTCCTTTTCTGCATTTTGGACAAATATCGCGCAAATCCATGGGGATTGCTGTTTGTCCGACAGAAACGCTATTTTCTTTAACCATAGCTCTGCCTCCTAACTGATTTTTCATCCCTGGTCACTCACCGGACAAGCCGGCAGAGTGCAATTATCACAACCCACCTTTTGGCAATGCCTTTGCCAAAAGCTTACTCTTTCCGTCACCTCTTTTATGGCTGCCTCAATCATCTCCAGATTAAAATCCTCGACATCGCCATCAGAAGTTATAACTAAAGCATCTCTTCTAAAATATGCTGGTGCCACTTTTCCCTCCTTATGAATTTTGATTTTTCAATTTTCCAAGGGCGAAAATGCCCTTGAAATATTATAGGGGACTTTAGTCCCCGTGGGTCGTACGGAGGCTAAAGCCTCCTGTAATATCAAGATGGGCATTTTCGCCCTGCAACCTTATATAACCTCATATAACCTTTTAATCAAATCATCTTTTTCAAAAACTGCCCAGTATAACTTGTTTTTGCCTTAACAATATCTTTTGGCGTACCCTGGGCCACAATCTTACCGCCCTTGTCCCCGCCTTCCGGCCCCATATCAATCACCCAGTCAGCCTGTTTTATAATATCTAAATTATGCTCAATGACTAAAACCGTATTGCCCTTATCAACCAATTTATGCAAAACAGCCAATAAACGGTTGATATCATCAAAATGCAAGCCAGTGGTTGGTTCATCTAAAATATATAAAGTTTTGCCGGTTGCCCGGCGAGAAAGTTCAGTGGCCAATTTAACGCGCTGGGCTTCACCGCCGGATAAAGTTGTGGCTGGCTGGCCTAATTTCAAATACCCCAAACCAACATCATAAAGAATTGTTAATTTTTCATGGATAATGGGAATATCTGAAAAAAATCTTTTTGCTTCTTCAATTGGCATATTTAAAATATCAGAAATATTTTTGCCTTTGTAATGTATTTCCAAAGTTTCCTTAATATAGCGGGTGCCATGGCATTCTTCGCATTCAACATAAACATCGGGTAAAAACTGCATTTCAATTTTGACCAACCCCTCGCCGGCGCAAGTTTCACAGCGGCCGCCAACCACATTAAAACTGAATTTACCCGCGTCAAAACCGCGCATCTTAGCTTCAGGAATCTGCGTAAATAAATCGCGAATATAAGTAAAAACCCCTGTATAAGTTGCTGGGTTAGAACGCGGGGTGCGGCCGATCGGCGACTGATCAACAGTAATAACTTTATCTAAATTGTTAAGGCCTATTATTTCTTTATGGGGCAAAGGCTGTTCTTTGGCCCGATAGAAATGTTTAGCCAAAGATTTAGATAAAATATCAGTAATTAATGTTGATTTGCCAGAACCGGAAACGCCAGAAACAGCGATAAACTTGCCTAAAGGAAATTTAACGTCAATATTTTTTAAATTATTGGCAGTCGCGCCTTTAATAGTTAAAAATTTGTTATTGCCTTTACGGTAATTTTTTCTCGTTTCAATTTTATACTTGCCGGACAAATATAATCCTGTCAAAGATTCTTTATTTTTTTTAATTTTTTCTATGGGACCGATATCAACTATTTTACCGCCATATTCTCCGGCGCCAGGTCCCATATCAATTACTGCGTCAGCAGCTTCCATTATGGCCTGATCGTGCTCAACCACAATCACAGTATTGCCCATATCCCTTAATTTTTTTAAAGTCTCTATTAAACGATGATTATCTCTTTGATGCAAACCAATCGACGGCTCATCCAAAACATAAATTATCTCTGTTAAAGATGAGGAGATTTGTTTTGCCAAACGGATCCTTTGCGCTTCGCCGCCTGCCAAAGTTGTGGCGCTGCGATCCAAAGTCAGATAATCAAGAGAAACAGCAATCAGATACTCCAAACGCCGCTTAATTTCCTTAATTAATTGTTCAGCTATTTTATATTCTCTTTCATTTAATCCTTTTTTGCCATTACTATTTTTAGAATTTTTTTCCAAATCTAAAAACCAATTCAAAAGAGCCTGCAAATCCAAATTGACTAAATCAGCTATATTTTTATCCAAAATTTTTACAGCTAAGTTTTCAGGCTTTAATCTTTTTCCCTGGCATTCGGGACAAATAATTTCCCGCATATAATCTTCAATCTCCTTATGCACATAGTCAGAATCTGTTTCCCTGTATTTCTTTTCCAAAAAAGGGATTATGCCTTCAAATTTATAATTTTTTCCAGCCACATCGTATTCATCCTCGCCCGTGCCATAAAGTATTAAAGCCAAATCTTCTTTTTTCATTTTATCAACTGGCTTATTAAGGGGGGCTTTTTGGGCCTTGGCCATTGCCGTAATTATTTTATGCTGCAAAGGCTGGTTAGAAGTCAAGCGAGTCCAAACTTTAATTGCGCCTTCTTCAATTGTTAAGCGCGGGTTAAAAACAACCAATTCCGGATCTATTTCCAAGCGTACGCCCAATCCCATACACTTAGGACAAGCGCCGACCGGTGAATTAAAAGAAAAGTTGCGCAATTCTATTTCCGGCAAATTGATATCGCATTTAGGGCAATGCAAATGCTGGGAATAAATATATTCTTCCTGATTGTCTTTGCGTAAAATTTTAACCATGCCGTTTGACAAATCCAAAGCCTGCTTAATCGCCAGATAAAGGGGGCTTTGGCTTAATTTTTCAGGCCTGGTTTTTTCTACAAAAACATGGTCAATCACAACATCCAAGTCGTGTTCCTTTTCTTCGTCAATAAGCAAAGTTTCCAATTCTTTAATGCTGTATATTTTTTTATCAAGCTGTAACTGGTAAAAATTGGCTTTTTTCATTTTTTTAATCAAATGGTCAAGCTTCCCTTTTTTAGCGATGACAATCGGAGATAAAACCGTAATTCTAGATTGTTTGGGCAGCTCCAAAATTTTTTCAATAATCTCTCCTATCCCTAATTTTTTTATTTCCTGCCCGCAAACTGGGCAATGAACAATGCCAATTCTGGCAAATAAAAGACGGAGATAATCATAAATCTCCGTGATAGTTCCAACAGTTGAACGGGGGTTATTAGAAGTTGATTTTTGATCAATGGCAATCACCGGCGAAAGTCCTTCAATCTGGTCAACATCTGGCTTATCCATCACGCCGATAAACTGGCGGGCATAAGAAGACAATGATTCAACGTATTGGCGCTGGCCCTCGGCAAAAATCGTGTCAAAAGCCAAAGAAGATTTACCGCAACCAGAAAGGCCAGTAATAACCACTAATTTATTTTTTGGAATTTCAACATTAATATCTTTTAAATTGTGGACTCTGGCGCCCTTTATTACGATCTTATCTTTTTTAGCCATAATAAAATAATTAGAATTTTAGAATTTTAAATTGAAGCACTAATTAAAGACATTCTATCATGGCTGTCAAGACAGGTCAAGAGGTTGAGGGCAAATCAATTTAAAAACGCCTTGTTTTCACAAAGCGTTTAATATAAATAGCAGCTAATTATCTTAAATTATATTTTTTAATATTATCATCGCAAATTTTTTGTAAAATTCCAATCTGCTCTGCGCCGCGCGGGTCTTTAAATAAATGCTTAAAGCGAACATGATACTTTAAATATTCATCAACTTTTGGCGTTTGCTGCGGCACTTTCATGGAACTGCCCATTTCCCCATTTATAAATTCCACCACTGGAAAAAATCCGGTCTTTTGAGCCAGTTTGCCGACTTCAATAGCCTGATCATCATTAATTCCCCAGCCTGGAACACAAGGCGTTAAAATATGAATAAATTTTGAACCCGGGATCTCCCAGGCTTTTTTAACCTTTCTTTTTATGTCTTCTATATAACCTGAAGTTGAAGTCGCTACATAAGGCAAACCATGAGCCAAGGCAATCTCCAGCATATTTTTTTTAAACAAATTATTGCCCAATGACTTTTTGCCTGGCCAGGAAGTGCGGGTAAAGGAATTATGGGGAGTTGCGCCAGAAGCCTGATAGCCGGTATTAGAATAAACTTCCGTATCATAACATACATATAATATGTTATCGCCCCGCTCCCACATGCCGGAAATTAAGCCAAAACCAATATCAAAAGTAGATCCGTCACCGCCTTGGGCTAGAACTTTAACTTTTTTATCCAAGCCTTTTTGTTTTAAGGCCGCCAAAATGCCCGAGGCGACAGCCGAAGGATTTTCAAACAAAGAATGGATCCAAGGCACTTTCCAGCTTGATGTCGGGTGCTTTGAAGTTGTCACCTCCAAACAGCCTGTCGCATTAGTAATAATCGTGTTTTTACCGCAAGCATTAACCACATGCCGCGCCGCAATCAATTGGCCACAACCCGGACAAGCCGTATGACCAGGATTTAGCAAGTGTTCAAATGGATTAGAATATTTTGGCATAGTTTATTATCTTATACCCTGCTTTAGCAGGTCAATATCTGTTTTGATTTTTAATAACCAATTTTTAATCTAAAATCGATTTTAAATGATTAAATGAATAATTGAATTTTATAATTTAGACATTGAATTATTGAATTAAAATTTATAATTTCAAATTTAAAATTAAGTTTGCTATTTACCCATAAATACAGTTTCCTTACCCTTGTCTTTCGCAGAATCAATAATATCCCTAATTATCTTTTTTGTAATATCTCTGCCGCCCAAACCAACAATAAAACTTTTTATCGGCGCTTTAATTTTGCCGAAACAAGCGCGTTTAATATCTGACGCTAAAACGCCTTCGCTTCCAATAGAAATTGACTTATCAATCACGCCAACACACTTTGCCTTACTCAAAATTCTAGCAATCCCATTATCAGGAAAAGGCCGGAAGGAAATTATTTTAAGCAATCCAATTTTTTTACCTTTAGCGCGCAATTCATCGATCGTTTCTTTAATTGTACCGCAAACAGAGCCCATGGCTACTAAAATTATTTCCGCGTCCTTTGTTTTATATTCTTCAATCAAACCATTGCCCCTGCCTCGGCCGAAAACTTTTTTAAATTCTAAATTTTGCTTAACAATCTCTTTACTAGCCGCGGCAACATCATTAAAAAGTTCCTGCCGGATTTCCATATACCTATCAGGCGCTGCAAAAGTTCCTAGGGAACGGGGATTTTTTGTATCCAAAATAGAATCTTTGGGCGGGACATAATCAGGCAAAAATTTTTTAATCAAACTTGTTTCCGGAATTTCCACGGCTTCAAAAGTATGGGTCAAAACAAAGCCGTCCATATTAACCATCACCGGCAACATTAAACTTTCAGCCAGTTTATAAGCTAAGATATGCAAATCAACTGTTTCCTGATTTGTTTCCGCATAAAGCTGGAGCCAGCCTGCGTCGCGGATGGTTAATGAATCTTGCTGATCATTCCAAATATTTATCGGGGCAGAAACTGCGCGATTAGTGCAGGTAATCACTACCGGCAAACGCATACCGGCAATATTAAATAAAACTTCTGTCATTAATAATAAACCTTGGGCATTAGTAGCAGTATAAGTTCTAACTCCAGTAGAGCTGGCGCCCAAAACAATAGATGCTGCCGCAAATTCTGATTCCGCATTAATAAATTCAAAATCGGCCAAGCCATCGCTTTTCATTTTAGACAAGTCTTCAACAATATGCGTCTGCGGTGTAATCGGATAAGCAGCCACAACAGCCGGCTTTAAATTTTTTACAATTTCCGCGACAGCATGCGAGCCTTCTAAAATTTGTTTTTTATTTTGTTGCAGTCTTGACATTTTATAAAAATTATGATAAATTTATATATTCGAGAATTTAAAATTTTTTAACGAAAGGAGCGAAGACATGCCCAATGAACATGGTCAGATTACACCAGCAGATTTTAAGGCGCCCAAAGACAAATATCGCATTACCAGGGAAGACATGAATGATGGAGAACTCCACATCGTGGCGGACATCTATCATTACGATTGCGCCCTCCTCATCGCAGAATGGCTGCGAGCAAAGGATCAAGAATCGGTTTTCTTTCTCTGGGACGACAAGGGTCAGGAAATCATTTTCTGATACAATTCCTATTAGTCCGGCGAAATCATGAATAGTCGGACTTTTTTATTTAAAAATTAATAGGATCGTGATTCTCGGGCGAAAACGCCCGTCTTGATTTTTTTATTTACCGCCTCCTTTAGGAGGCGATCGACGGCTAAAGCCGTCGGTAAGTCCGGATGCAAGGGGCGTTTTCGCCCTGCAACAGCAACCTTATACAACCTCATAAAACTTAATACAACTTCACATAACCTTATTTATAATCACTCACCATCTTAATGGCATTCACCGGACACTCTTTGGCGCACAAACCGCAGCCTTTGCAATAATCCAGATCGCGATCATAAAAAATCCGGCCTTTGGAATTTTTCTGGCCTGTGGCAAAGCAAACCCCTTCGGGACAAACCTTATTGCACATGTCGCAGCCAATACAAACTTCGTGATCAACTACGGGTTTATAGGTACGCCAGCCACCGGTTTTATTTTCAGTCGTTGTTCCAGGCGTTGCGGTTATTGTATTTTTAAATTTTTTCATACTAAAACTTTACAGCGTTATAAGCCGCTTCCAATGCCTTAATATTTTTATCAATAATTTCCTTGTCGTATTTCTCTCCTAAATTTTCCCTGATTGCCTTTTTAGCCGAATCCAACTTAATCAGGCGGGAAATTTTTACAAAAGAACCCAACATGGCAGTATTAATAATCGGTTTGCCAATTATTTTCAAAGCTATTTCCAAAACTGGAACGCAATAAACTTTGCCACTATAGCCTGGGCAGACTTCCGTCGGCAATTTATTAGAATTAATAATAACCGCTGCGTTTTTCTTTGCTCCGTCTAAAACATTAGCAACTTTAACCAAACTCGGATCCTGAATTATTATGTAATCAGGCTCATAAATTTGTTCTCTTGAACGTATAAAATCCTTATCAATTTTTACAAAAGCAACAACCGGTGCTCCTTTTCTCTCCACGCCAAAAAAAGGAAAAGCCTGTGTTTGTTTTCCATCATAAAAAGCTGCCATGGCAATCAGTTCAGCTAATGTTACATTGCCCTGGCCGCCTCGGCCATGAATGCGGATTTTTTCCATTTTAAACTAATTTTTATTTGATTAATTCTATCTTCCTTATTTCATCCTTTCTATAATTGTTTTAAAAGTTTCATATGGTATTACTCCCGGGACTTTATTGCCATTGATAAAAAAAGTAGGGGTTCCGGTTACTCCCAGCCTGGCTCCATCCTGCATATCATTATAAATTTCTGTCCGATATTTTTCATTGTCCAAACAGTTGTTAAACTGCTCCAGATCTAAACCCAGTTGGGAAGCTATAAACTTAAGATTTGCCAAAGACAAATCATTTTGATTTTCAAAAAGCCTGTCATGGTAGGACCAAAACTGGCCTTGTTCAAAAGCGCAATTTGCTGCCAAAGCAGCTTTCAGTGAATCAGGATGACTTGCCAAATTAGGGAAATCACGATAAATAAACTTAATTTGATCTTCATATTCCTGTCTAAGAGATTTTACAACAGAATAAGCCTGATATGAATAAGAGCATTGGAAATCTGAAAATTGAACGATTACTAATTCAGCCTCATCAATGCCCCAAGCTGGATCGTCTTTGGTCTCAACTACGTCCCGAATATTAACCTGCGGATTTAAAGTTTGAGTAAAATTAAAATTTTGGCTTTGCAAGCGGGATTGGCTTTGCAACTCAATTAAAAAAACCACTTGATAAATAAATACTGCAAGATAAATCAATAAAATCGCCACGATAATTAAAAAAATTATACCCCACCAGCGCTGATGCCATTTTGCTTTTAAATTCTGCTGATTTTCCCGGTTTGGCATTGTCTTTTTTAAAATTAAAGTTTATAATTCTATTATAGCACATCCCTCAACACTTTTTAATATAAATACATATAAAAACCCATCGGGTTGACAATTTTGGCTGCATTTGTTAACCTGGATAAATAACTAAGGTTTAAATCTACATGTTATGACACTAAACATTATCCAAATCATTATCGCTATCATATTAATTGCAGTGATTTTAATCCAGCATAAAGGCAGCGGCTTAGGCGCTGTTTTTGGCGGCGAAGGCAATATCTATAGGACAAAAAGAGGCCTGGAAAAAACATTGCATATCGCAACCATTGTCCTGGCAATCGGTTTTTTATCTATAGCCCTCTTAAATGTCCTTTATTAAGCATAAAACTTAATTTACTCAGATAATTTTGTTAATTTTTTAAATCGTGGCTTCTAAAATTAAATTTTTTTCAGATTTATGGCAAAATTTTAAAAATTTTGTTGTTTTCCAATTTGCCAAAATTAAAAAAAGCCTAAAAATAGAAAAGCAGAAAAAATTAGATAAAAAAATAGTTGGTTTATTAAACAAAAAAAAATTGCCCAATTGGCAACAATTCAAACAGCTCTCTAAAGTTTTAACGCCAAAAGAGACCTTATTGATAAAAATCCTTTTCGGCTTGATTATCGCCGTTTTTATTTTTTTGCTTTATGCTAATTATTTTCAGAAATTAACCACTCTGCCCAAAAATGGCGGGGAATTTTCTGAAGTTTTAATTGGCTCACCCTTATATATTAATCCCATTCTAGCCCACACAGACGCTGATCAAGATATTTCCGCTTTGATTTTTTCTGGGCTTTTAAAATACAACCGGGATTTAGAGCTGGTGCCTGATTTAGCGGAAAAATACGAAATTTCCGAGGACCAAAAAACATACACTTTTCATCTAAAACAAGGGGTTAAATGGCACGACGGTGAAAAATTGACGGCCAGCGATATTGTTTTTACTGTTTTAAGCATTAAAGATCCGGATTTCAAAAGCCCTTTATCCAGAAGTTTTGAAGGCGTTAACATAGAAAAAATTGACGATTATACGGTTAAATTTACTTTATTAGAGCCTTATGCCGCTTTTTTAAATATCATGACTTTTGGCATTATTCCCCAGCACCTTTGGTATGACATTCCGCCTTCAAGCGCCAAACTAGCTATTTATAATCAAAAACCCATTGGCAGCGGTCCTTATAAATCCAGGTCTTTGATAAAAGACAAACAAGGGAATATAAAAGCTTATACTTTGGAAAAAAATAAAAATTATTATGGCCAGGAACCTTATATTAATAAAATAATTTTTAAATTTTATCCTGATTATGAAACAGCGATTAATGCCTTTATTAACAAGGAAGTTCAGAATTTAAATTTTTTGCCAAAAGAATACCTTGATAAATTCGCTAACAAAAGAGAATTAAACTTATATAATCTTACAATTTCCCAATATACAGCGATTTTTTTCAACCAAAAAAATAATGAGATTTTAAAAAATAAAAACATTAGAGAAGCTCTGGCCTATGCGATTGACAAAAACAAAATAATCGAAGATGTACTTAAAAACCAGGGGCAAAGTATTGACGGGCCGATTCCTCAAGGATTTTTAGGCTATAATCCTGATATAAAAAAATACGGATACGACCCGCAAAAAGCCGTAGAGCTACTAGTTAATGACGGCTGGACATTGCGTGACGAGATTTTTTATAAAAAAGATGAAGAGCTGAAAATAATACTGACTACTGTTGAACAGACTACAAATATAAAAGTGGCAAATTTAATAAAAGAATTTTGGGACAATATCGGCGTAAATACAGAATTGCAAATTATTTCGAGAAATGAAATAGAAAAAGAAATAATTAACCCCCGAAATTATCAAATTTTGCTTTATGGTCAAATCATAGGCTATGACCCGGACTTGTTTCCATTTTGGCATTCTTCGCAAACAAGCCATCCTGGCGTCAACCTGGCCGGCTACATCAACCGCCGAGCAGACCAACTATTGGAAGAAGCCAGATTAACAAACGATCCTGATATAAGAGACGAAAAATATCGCGAATTTCAAAATTTGTTAATTGAAGATCTGCCAACTATTTTTCTTTTTAACCCTACTTATACTTATCCTGCCAATAAAATCATAAAAGGCATTGAAATCCAAAAAATAGCCAAGCCTTTTGACCGTTTTATCGGCATTGAAAACTGGCACATAAAAACTAAAAAACGCTTTATTAAATAAAGAACTCTTTAAAAAATAAAAGACAAAAAACAAATAACAAAATAACAATATTTTGAATTTTTAATTTTAGATTTTAACATTATTTTATTTTGTGATTTGAATTTTGGCTATTTGAATTTAAAAATTTATGGTTTACAAAAAAAATTACGCGCCTAAAAAAGGCGGCGGTTTTGCTAAAGAGCAAAAATTAAGAATCATGGTCATGGGCGGACTTGAAGAGGTCGGACGCAACATGACTTTAATTGAATACGGCCGCGACATTATTATCATTGACATGGGTTTGCAGTTCCCTGAAGAAGACATGCCCGGCATTGATTATATTATTCCTAACATTTCCTATTTAAAAGGCAAGGAAAAAAATATCCGCGGCGTCATCATAACCCATGGTCATTATGACCATATCGGCGCTATTCCCCATATCATGCCAAAGATCGGCAATCCTATTATTTATACTGCCAGGCTTTCAGCCGGCATTATCCAAAAAAGGCAGGAAGAATACAGGAACGCGCCCAAGCTTAAATTTTATATTATTGACGAAAACAATAAATTAAAACTAGGATCTTTTAATGTTGAATTTTTCCGCGTTAACCACAATATACCTGATAGTTTCGGAGTTGTTGTCCATACGCCAGTCGGCACCATTGTGCATACCGGAGATTTTAAAATAGACCACAGCCCGATCAATGATAAACCCGCTGATTTGAATAAAATCGCCAAAATCGGCGCTCAAGGAATTCTATCTTTAATGGCTGACAGTACAAACGCTGAAGAAGAAGGGCATCAAATTTCTGAAACTAAAGTAAGCGAGGAATTGGAAAAAATATTTGAAAAAGCCCATGGCCGGCTTATTATCGGCACATTTGCCTCGCTTTTAAACCGCGTCCAGCAAGTTATCAGCATAGCTGAAAAATTTAACCGCCACGTCATGATTGAAGGTCGCAGCATGAAAACCAATGTGGAAATCGCCCATAAACTAGGCTATTTAAAAATCAAGCCTGGCACTTTGATTGAATCCGAACATTATAATGAAAAAAAATACCCAGACAATAAAATCGTTATCATCGGCTCCGGAGCCCAAGGAGAACAAAACGCCTTTTTGGTCAGGTTTGCCAATGATGAACACCGATTTTTGCATGTCAAGGAAGGCGATACTATTATTTTTTCTTCTTCAGTTATTCCCGGCAATGAGCGGACCATCCAGAATCTAAAAGACACGCTTTACCGTAAAGGCGGTAAAGTCATTCATTACCGTTTAATGGATGTCCATGCCGGCGGCCATGCCAAAAAAGAAGATTTAAAACTTTTAATCCGGCTGCTTAAACCACAATATTATATTCCAATTGAAGCCAATCATTATATGTTAAGAATCAACGGTGAAGTTGCAGAAAGTGTTGGCATTCCTAAAAATAATATCTTTATCGCTGATAACGGCCAAGTTATTGAATTCACCAAAAAAGGCGGCCGCCTGACCAAAGAATTTGCGCCTTCTGATTATGTTATGGTTGACGGTCTGGGCGTGGGCGATGTTTCCAATATTGTCTTACGAGACCGCCGGGTCATGTCAGCTGACGGCATGTTGGTTGTTATTGCCACTATTCAGAATAAAACCGGCCAATTGGTCGGCAATCCCGATATTATTTCCCGCGGTTTTGTTTACATGAAAGAAAACAAAAAGCTGATTGAAGCCACGCGCATGAAAGTCAAAAAAATCTGCGAAGATACCGACACCAAAAGCCCGGCTTTTGATGATTTTCTGAAAAATAAAATCCGCGATCAAGTCGGCCAATTCTTATACCAGCAGACCAAAAGACGACCCATGATTCTGCCCGTAGTTATTAAAGTCTAAAATCTAGCATAAAAACAACCTTAAATTTTACAAAACAGGTTGTTTTTTGCTTAAGAAATAAAAAATTTTTAAATCCAATCCCTAATAACCTAATTACCAATATACCAATCACCAACCCATTGACAAATTTACAAATTATGCTAAGATGGCTTAATATAGAAGTAAAAGTATTTTTTCCCAAAACCGGTTCTTTGAAAAAGAAAAAAGGGGGTTGCAAATGTCAAATCAAACAGACCAAAAAACTATTTGGAAAAAATTTTCAAACTGGATTAAGACGGGAAAGACAAAATTTAAATTATTTTTCGCCCTTTCACTTTTAATACTATTTGGATTTTTAATCAGTCTTCTTGGCGGTAAAATATCTTTCTTGTCTAATGAAGCGTACAACGCTTTAAATTTTCTTTTTTTAAACTGGCTATGTATTGTTATTTTAGCTTTTCTTGCTGTAATAATCTATTATTTTAGAAAAAGAAAAAAAGTCGTTCCCATTGGCGTTATCTTGTCAATAGCAATAATTATTGGCTGGGCATATAAAGACAGCCTATCCTCTTTTCCTGATATCGAAATAATCCCAAAGATCTCAGAAGCCCTACGCTCTAAAATTAGCCGCAAAGGAGAAGAATCTCAAAAATTGGAGAAAAGGATCGCTGGTCTGGAAACCAGGGTGGAAAACTTTGAACAAAAGATTCTATCACTCTCCAAGGAAGAGACTTGCCCCGGAAAAAACGAGCTCTGTGCTGATTCTGAAATTTTAACAAAATTCAACCAATTGGAAGCCAGAGTAAATAACCTTGAATCAAAAAAATCAGACTACCCATCCCCACAAAAAAATCCGCCTATTATTAATAGACCTACATCCAAACCAAGAGCCATTATACCAAGGCCTGAAAGCGCAAAAGCGGAAAGAGAGCAGTTTATTCCTGGCCCAAAAGCGCCTGGCACAGCAACCGGCCAAATCATTCCCGGCCCCAAAGCGCCCGGTACAACCGCTGGCCAAATCATCCCTGGCCCAAAAGCGCCTGGTACAACCGCTGGCCAAATCATTCCCGGCCCAAAAGCGCCTTAACATTTTTCTATTTTTCAACCGAGTTTGTTGCCAAAACAGCTCGGTTTTTTTATTAATAAAAAATTCAAACCAAAGCTTGACAATAAAATAAATTCATGATAAAATGCCTTATTAAACTATTTTCTCTTAGGCTCCTAAAATAGAATTCAAATCTGCCTTTTTCCTAAATCTAATAAACGCCCATCCAGCGAATATTGATAGATTCGTATTTAATTTAGTAGCTTAAGCTACTTTTAAAATATTAGAGGGAAAGATCAATCTGATCTTTGAAAACTAAAATAAGGAACAAAACAAATCAAGGAGGTTTCTCATGAAAAAGTTGCTTGCGTTGACTATCGTTTTTTGTCTTTTGGCCACTCCGGCAACGCCGGTCATAGCCCAGACCCGGCCAGGGCCTGGCACTCCCCTGCTTTTCAACAGCCAGCCGGACTTTACTTGGCAAAAAATTGAGGGCGGCTCAATACTTGTTATTACCGCTGACAACAACACTTATTACATTCTGAATACTGAAAAAAAGCCGTTTCCTCCGGGAACCGAGTCAGGGAAAAAGCTGCGGCCCGACAACAAATGGGAAATCTACACCCAGTTGCCCGGCCAGACAAACTGGCAGATTGTGACCACGGATATGGTGGCCGGCCAGCCGGATGAAACAAGTCAACCTCTGCCTCCGGGCGTGATCCCGCAGGGAATGGGGCAAAAGGCTGAACCTCATTCTATCATCAGCGGTTTTCCCACCGGCTATCCCACGGTTACACCGGCAATTGAAAAACAGCTTGAGCCTGTAGCCGAAGTCTGTAAAAAAAACGATGTTTTCTGCATCGTAGAGGGACAAGCTTCACAGCTTAGCTATGGATCCTGCTATGTGGACGTGGAAGCGGGCTACATCGCCCCGCCCAGTGGCCATAAAGCCGCCGACTATCCCAATGCAAAATTAGTTAAAGGGAACAGAAACTGCAACGAAGCTTTGGGACAGATCCGCGCCAAGAATACAGCGAGCAAACTCGTTCAAATGGGCGTACCCAGAGAGCGTGTTTTCTGGCTGACTCATGCAAGTTGGGGCATGCGAGAGGGCACAAATTACGCAAACCAGGCTGTAGTTGTCTTTGTT
>Ga0209498_1000522_pt1 | contig 23587 bp, 18 predicted proteins | sample WalLakDeSediment_FD_184131 | JGI IMG/M metagenome (GOLD analysis project Ga0209498, IMG submission 184131) | Lake sediment microbial communities from Walker lake, Nevada to study Microbial Dark Matter (Phase II) - Walker Lake 11/02/13 Deep... | ecosystem: Environmental > Aquatic > Freshwater >...
GAATCGTCGTACCAGCCCTCCTTGATCATTTTGATAAAATTATCGCGGTGACCAGGCGTGTCATTGTAGAGTTTCAGGGTGATATCACCGAAGCTGGTGGTGATCAGCACCAGGGTTTCATTGCCGTCTGCCTGCTGTGGTTTCTGCTGTGGAATGTCTTTGTCCCGGGCCTCGCCCTGGGTTTTGTCCTGCGGATTGCCCTGCGAGCAGCCCGATTGTTGTAAGGCCATAAATAATACCGTTAAGATGAGGAATGTCTTTTTCATAAGATGATCATTTTAAGTGGATCTGACGGACAAAAATAGGAAAAATAGCAAAGAGGCGGCAGAATAATTTAAGGATGCGGTTTGGAATGTGTTTTTTCGATGTAGCATTTGCGGCAGAGCGGTTCGTAACGGTCACTTTCACCGAGGACAACCAGGCCTTTCTGGTCGCTGGTGCGGTGCGAGTATTGCGCCAGCCCGCCGCACCGGATGCAGATCGCGTGGACCTTGTCGACATATTCGGCGGTGGCCAGCAGGGCCGGGATGGGCCCGAAGGGCTTGCCGGTATAATCCATGTCGAGGCCGGCCACGATCACCCGGGTGCCGGCGTCGGCCAGCTTGTTGCAGACCACCACCAGCTCGTCGTCGAAAAACTGCGCCTCGTCGATGCCGACCACTTCGAAGTCGTTGGCATAGAGGAGAATTTGCGCTGCCGCCTGCACAGGTGTGGAATGAATCACATTTTCATCATGCGATACAATGTTTTCGGCGTGAAAGCGGGTATCGACGGCCGGTTTGAAGATCTCGACGGATTGTTTGGCGATCAAAGCCCGGCGCAAACGGCGGAGCAGTTCTTCGGTCTTACCGGAGAACATCGACCCGCAGATCACTTCGATCCAGCCAGACCGCTTATGGCCATGTGAACGCTCTAAGAACAAGGTTTAAGGTTTAGGTTTTAAGGTTTAAGTTTGGGTATTTTGGAGATCAAAGTTACGAAATTTTCAGCGTTCATCCGGAAAAACCCGACGTTCATCCATTTGTTTCATATTGGCCTTCCACATGTCGTATATTTACCCTTGACCTTTTAATCTTTTTCTATTAACCAAAAGTTAGAGGAGTTATGAAAAAACTTACAATTATTTCGTTAGCCTTATTTTGCGGCTTTGTATTAAATACAAAAGCACAAAACTACATTAGGATCGATACCTCATTTTACAGCCAGGCGCTGGATGAGGTAAAGGAGATTAATGTCTACCTGCCGGTTGATTATTACCAGAATCCTGAACAGGAGTATGCGGTGATATATTTCCTGCATGGTATGGGTGGTAACCAAAACACCTCGCAGACTTATGTCAAATTGTCCTGAAAGGACAATTGATAGTAGCCTGCCAATTTATTGGCAAGGTAAAAGGCGGATGAGGTAAAAATCCAGTGCCGAAGGTACGGCTGACAAACCCGGCGGCTTTTTGCCGGCGGTTGGATCCCTAATCTATGCCGGATTGAAATCCTGGCTTTTTCAGTCGTCCTTTCAGGACTTGGATCATATTGTCGCCGTTTCATATCCCGCCAATAAATTAGCGGACTAATGTCGGGCATCCCTTCGGGATATCTTGTCTGAGAGACATTAAATGGACATTGATGGGAACTCCGTGAAAAAATTCTCATCTTTACAGGATAATATTATTCATGATTTTATGATGAGAATTCAAACAGTTATCAGAGGAGCGATAATCCTTTTATCCATCCTGCTTCATGCATCTGCCTTCTCCCAGCCTTTCCAGGTGGGCCATACCACGCTGACATTCATTGATGCGTCGCGCAATAACCGCCCGATCCCGACAGAGATCTATTACCCGGCCCTGACTGCCGGGGAGAATGTGCCGGTGGCGCCGGGCCAGTTTCCCGTTCTTTCGTATGGCCATGGTTTTGTCATGACGGTTGCCGCCTATACCAATTTCAGCGATGCGCTGGTACCCGAAGGTTATATTTTCGCCCTGGCGGATACCGAATCGGGATTTTCACCCAGCCATAACGACCTGGCGCTCGACCTGGTTTTCATCATTCAGTCGATGGCGGATGAAAACAACGAGCCGGGCTCATTATTTTACAATGCTGTGGCGGAAACATCGGCCGTGATGGGCCACTCCATGGGCGGGGGCGCTTCCATGCTGGCAGCGGCGAATGATCCGTCCATCACAGCAGTGGTGAACCATGCTGCTGCCAACACCAGCCCGTCGGCCATCCAGGCGGCAACGGAAATTACTGCCCCTGCGCTGCTATTCGCAGGCTCGGAAGATTGCGTGACGCCACCATCCCAGCACCAGGAGATCATGTTCGATTCGCTGACATCAGATTGCAAAACGATCATCAGCATCACCGGCGGCGGGCACTGCTATTTTGCCAATTATAACCTGCTGTGCACCATCGGGGAGAATTCCTGCGGGCCAAACCTGACCGTCACCCGCGAAGAACAGCAGGATATTACCATCAGCTTCATGATCCCCTGGCTGGATTATGTGCTGAGGGGAAATCCTGATTCCTGGCAGGTTTTTCTCGATTCGCTGGAATCCTCCGCTCGGATAACCTATCAGCATCAATGTGATCCTGCCCTGGTGCCGGGCACCGAAACCGGCCTGAACCGGCTGAAGGTCTTTCCCGTTCCGTTTAAGGATTACCTGAGGGTGGAGGGTGATGGTAGTTTCAGGTCGCTTAAAATATATGATCTCACCGGCAGGGAAGTGTTTGCTGCCGCTGTCGGAAAAAGCCCTCATATTTCTTTGTCAACGGGATTTATCAGTCCGGGGATGTATCAAATGGTTCTGGAGTTGGATAACGGGGTAAAAGTTGCACGAAAGATATGTAAACATTAAGGCTAACTGTGCTGCTCCGACGGCTTTAGTCGTCGGAAGAAATCGGAGCACTTTGTCAGCCTCCAATAATAGGCAGTGGGGAGGGCGACATAATTTTTCCGGCAGATTGCAGTTATCTCATTGCCACCCTGGCATTATTCTTTATACCTTTACTGCCTGGATGCAAGGGTGGTGTAATGAAAAACTTAACGATCCATGGATAAAAAGATCATCAAAGGACTTATCGACGAGAAGCTGGAAGCGATCCAGGAACAGTTTTCGATCATCAGGACTTACGAGGGCAAGATCCCGGTCATCGAGATCGACCTGGTCATGGCGAATATCCGTGACCTTTACGAGCTCTTCCTGGTTTTACAACAGCAGAATACCGGGATTGCCTCTCCGGCTGAACCTTTAGTTCCGCATGAAACGGATACCAGGTCTGAGCCCGGAACAGTTTCACAACCGGAACCTGAGGTAGATATGCAGCCTGAACCTGAACCTGAACCTGAACCTGAACCTGAACCTGAGCCTGAGCCTGAGCCCGAACCTCAGCCGGCATCTGATCCGGTGGAGGCCCCTGCCCCCACACCCCGTCGTTCACCGGAAATACTTGGATTTGAACCGGTCACTGAATCTGAACCAATGGACGAAAGTGAACCGGAAAAGCCATCGCATAGTGAAAAAACTTCCAAAATAACTTTCGACCTGTTTTCAGATGGCAGCGCCTCTACCCTGGCAGATAAACTAAAAAGCCCGCAGGACCGCCGCCTGGCCGACAAGCTGCAGAACGACCATGTGATCGATCTGCGCGCCACCATTGGTATTAATGATAAATTCTTATTTATCAACGAGTTGTATGATGGAAACATGCGCATTTACGACGAGGCCATCCAGAAACTGAACGATTGCACGACCCTGGCCCAGGCCGACCTGCTGTTGCTTGATTTGAAAATCGCGTACAATTGGGACAGCGAATCGCCCACCGTAAAGAAATTTGTTGAGCTGGCCAGGAAAAAATTCGCGCAATGACCTATTCATTCAAGCTTTCATAAACTGATCCGGTATGGCCAGGCTTTACCTGATACCCACCCCGATCGGCAATATGCGGGACATCACCCTCCGGGCTTTGGATATGTTAAAAGAGGTCGATCTCATCCTTGCCGAAGACACCCGGAAAACGGGTATCCTTTTGAAGCATTATCATATCTCCAAAAAAATGACCGCTCATCACCAGTACAATGAGCATAAAGCGGTCAAAGGGATTGTGGAACGGATCCAGGGGGGGCTGAATATTGCCCTTATGACCGACGCCGGGACACCCGGTATATCTGATCCGGGTTTTCTGCTGGTCAGGGAGTGTATCCGGGCTGGGGTGGAGGTGGCATGCCTGCCCGGACCCACTGCCTTCATTCCTGCCCTGGTCTGCTCCGGCCTGCCCACCGACCGCTTCCTGTTCGAAGGGTTCCTGCCGGCGAAAAAAGGAAGGAAAACCCGCCTGGAAGAACTGGCAGGTCTGAACTGCACCATCGTTCTGTATGAATCCACGCACCGCCTGCTGAAAACACTCGGGGAACTCGCGCTGTATTTTGGAACCGCGCGGCAGGCCAGTATCTCCAGGGAACTGACAAAGGTCTACGAAGAAACGGTCAGGGGAACGATCACCGAATTATCAGGGTATTATAAAACACATCCTGTCAAGGGAGAATTCGTCATCATCATTTCCGGTGAGATGGCGTCCCAGTGATATTTATACCACCAGCAGGTTGCAGCCCCTCATATCGCTGTCGTCAAATCTTCCCAGCACTTCGAAAGAACCGTCCGCGGAAAGCCTGCCAAGATCCTGGGAGGCTATGAAAGAACAGGAATAAATATTGGCCAGGTCGATGATATTTATCCCACCGGTCTGACCGCATGGGAGCCACTGCATCGGATCATGGGTGTCGCGGATAAGGACCTTCATCCAAGGGGGGGAATGGAACCTGCCATTACCCTGTGAGTAAGCCTGTGACAAAAGCTCTGTCATCCCGTATTCTGAGTGGATCGTGTCAACCCCAAACTGCCGGTAAAGAATGGCATGCAGCTCTTCCCTGATCATTTCCCGGTTTCTACCTTTCATGCCTCCCGTTTCCACAATGGTTACGTCGTGGAGATGCATCGGATATTCATGGGCAAAGTCGAGCAGCGCATAAGAGGCCCCGAAAAGCATGGTTTTAATGTTGTCACCTGCCGGTTTTTGCAGCTCATCCGCCAGCTTATCCCTTTCATGCAGGTACATACCACTCCCATTTTGCCCGGTTGCAGCCATCAGCCTGTCCACCATATATACCAGCGAAGAATCCTGTCTTTCCAGGTATCCCGGCAGCAGTGCCAGGATCCGCCAACGTTCCGGGCTCCCGTAAAACAACCGGAATGATTGCATTAAACTTTCATTATAGAGCTCAATATCTTTTATATAATGCTTTGAAGGGACCACCCCGGTAGTTCCGCTGCTGGAAAAGACCCGCTCATATTCCAGGTCATCGCCTGATATCACCTTATGATCCCGGAAAAAAGTGGCTGGTATGAATGGAATATGATGAAGATCAGTGATCTTATCCAGGCTTTTCCCAAGAAAATCAACAAATTTCTGATATACAGGGTTGGTTCTGTATTGAAAATAAAATATCTGAATGGCCCACGCGTTAAAATCTTCAGGAAGGCTGATATTGAATATTTTTTTCCTGATTTCTTCCGGTGAATTCATGGCAGATGGTCAATTCAGGTATAATATTTGTTATTTTTGAGTATTCCGTGTGTTTTATATGAAAATCTCCATAAAGATAAAGTTATTTCTTCCGCTGATAGTTATTCTGGCAGCGATTTCATGCAACCGGACCGAAGAGTTTCCTCCTGAGCCGTCCATATCTTACATCGGGTTTGAGAAATTATTGAATGCCACCGACAGTATCTACGACCGGGGGATTTTGAAATTCTCATTTAAGGATGGGGATGGGGATATCGGTCTGAGGAAAAGAGATACTTTCCCGCCCTTTCATCCCGGTAGCAAATATTATTACAACCTGATCATTGATTATTACGAAGTAAGGAACGGGGTGGAGACTTATGTACCATTGGTCTTCTATAATGCCAATACGCAGCAGTTTGATACGGTTTACCTGAGCGCCCGTATACCCATGCTCACACCGGAAGGATCCAACAAACCCATTTCAGGTGAAATCCATGACACTTTATTCATCTATAATTACAATTCTCCTTTCGACACCCTTTTCCTGCAGTTTTACATTGTTGACCGGGCACTGAACGAAAGCAATTTAGAGAGAACAGAGTATATTGTCAGGCGTTAGCTCCCTGCCTTTATCAGCAGCATCTTCAGAATTAAAATAATGAAAGGAAACCATGATAAAAAATCGCTGGAAGCCAGGAAATACATCTTCCTGGCGATATTTATCATTACAGGCCTGATCTTCCTGATCAAGCTATTTCTTTTACAAGTCATTCAGGACCAATACAAGCTATCGGCTGACAACAATGTTTTACGCCATGTCATCCAGTACCCGCACAGGGGTGTGATCTATGACCGTAACGGGAAACTGATGGTGTACAATGAAGCGGCTTATGACCTGCTGATCATTCCCAGGCAGGTAAAAGTTTTTGATACCCTTGAATTTTGCCGTATTCTGGATTTAACCCCGGAGGATGTCACCCTGCGAATCAATAAAGCCAGGCGTTATTCTCAGTTTAAGCCATCCGTTTTCCTGGAACAGTTATCAAAAGAGGAATTCGCTTATCTCGAGGAAGTTCTGTTCAAATTCCCGGGATTTTACGTCCAATTGCGGACGATCCGGCAATACGATTCTCCCATAGCGGCCCATGTGCTGGGTTATATCGGTGAAGTTGACAAACGGGACATCGAGCGTGATCCTTATTACCGGCAGGGTGATTATATTGGGAGAAGCGGGATTGAAAAGGCTTATGAAGCGGTCTTGCGGGGAAAGAAAGGTATTAAGATCAAGATGGTGGATGTCCACAACCGGGAAATGGGCAGTTACCAGGATGGGCGGTACGACAGCGCGGCCGTACCGGGAAAGAATCTCATGATCAGTATTGACGTCGATCTGCAGGCTTACGCCGAGCAGCTGATGCGTAACAAGAGAGGGAGTATTATCGCCATTGAGCCTTCCACCGGCGAGGTGCTGGTCATGGTTACCGCCCCGGCCTATGACCCGAATGTGCTGGTAGGCCGCGCCCGGGGAAGGAATTTTCTGCAGCTCAGCCAGGATCCGCTGAAGCCCTTGTTTAACCGGGCTATCATGGGACAATATCCGCCCGGATCCACCTTCAAGGTGGTAAATGGTTTAATAGGCCTGCACGAAGGGGTATTGCACGATCACAGCCGCTACGGCTGCCGGGGCGTTGCCACAAAACCCATCCCCTGCAGCCATGACCATCATTCGCCCCTCAATTTCATACAGGCCATAGAACAATCCTGTAATCCATATTTCTGGGAAGTTTACAAATCCATACTTAACCAGGATAAATTTGCTACCATGCAGCATAGCTATAATCACTGGCGTGAGATGGTATTAAGTTTCGGTATCGGGATCTATCTGGAAACAGACATTCCCGACATTGAAGACGGCAATCTGCCGGAAGACAGCTATTTCGACCGGTATTACGGAAAGAAGGGATGGCGTCCCATTACGATCAGGTCCCTGTCGATCGGACAGGGAGAAATTGAGATGACACCGTTGCAACTGGCCAACCTGGCAGCCACGATTGCCAACCGGGGATATTACTACCCGCCCCATTTCCTGAAGGATATCTATGGAGAGGGCAAGCCGGGGGGCTGGTATGATCAAAAGAAGTTTACCAAAGTATCACCCGGGCATTTTCAAACGATCGCCGATGCGATGGAGATGGTCTATAAAGGGGATAATGGTTCGGCCAGATGGTACCGATTGGATGGCGTGGAATGTTGCGGCAAGACCGGAACATCGCAGAACCCCCACGGGAAAAACCATTCTGTTTTCATTGCTTTTGCCCCTAAGGACAATCCCAGGATAGCGATTGCCACGGTAGTTGAAAACTCCGGTTACGGCGCTACCTGGGCCGCACCTATTTCAACGCTGATAATGGAGAAATACCTTACCGGAGGAATAAAACTGAAAATGACGGAAGAAAGGATGATGAACGCAAATTTACTTGATGAATGATGGTTCGTGACAGGAACATATACGGAAAGATTGATTGGGTCACGATATGGCTTTATATCCTGCTGGTGCTAATGGGATGGGTTAATATTTATGCTGCGGTATATGATGAATCGCACAGCAGTATTTTCGATATATCGCAGCGTTATGGCAAACAGATGATCTGGATCATGGCAGCCGGGATCATCGCTTTCGCTATTATGCTCACCGATGCCAAGGTATTCAATGCATTTGCCTATATCATCTATGGTTTATCCATGCTTTCGCTGATCATCGTGTTGGTGATCGGAACGGAGGTTTCCGGATCCAAATCATGGTTTCAGGTTGGGGGCGTTGCCCTGCAGCCATCCGAATTTGCCAAGTTTGCCACCTGCCTGGCGCTGGCGCGATACTTGAGTTCCTATTCCACCGACTTCAATGGACTGCGGGCCAAAGTCATTTCGGGAATAATCATCTTTCTTCCAGCCGGCCTGATATTTCTGCAAAACGATACCGGTTCAGCCATTGTATTTGCCGCGCTCATCCTGGTCCTGTTCCGGGAAGGGCTTTCGGGTTATTTTCTACTGTCCGGCCTTTACCTCATTATCCTTTTTATTGTCAGTTATCTGGTGGAGGAACTTTACGTGCTGACCGCCCTGACGGTGTTGGCCGGTATGGTTTATTACTTCAGCAAAGCCCTGCGTCGAAAGTGGTGGATGGTGTTGCTGGTTTGGATGGTATCGCTGGGTTTTGTCATCACGGTGGATTATACGGCAGATAATCTGCTGGCAGCCCATCAGAAAAACAGGATCAACGTTTTATTGGGGACAGAGCTGGATCTGCAGGGGGCTGGATATAATGTCCACCAATCGAAAATTGCCATTGGTTCGGGCGGTTTGTTTGGAAAGGGATTTTTGAAGGGTACCCAGACCAAATATAATTTTGTTCCGGAACAAAGCACCGACTTCATATTCTGCACGATTGGAGAGGAATGGGGTTTTGCCGGCAGCGCTTTGTTAATCAGTCTGTTCGTTATCCTGCTGATAAGGCTGGTCAGGATGGCCGAGCGGCAACGCTCCAATTTCAGCCGCATTTACGGCTATGGTGTCGTCTCCATTCTTTTCTTTCACTTCCTGGTAAATATCGGTATGTCGATCGGTTTGGTTCCGGTTATCGGCATACCCCTGCCTTTCTTCAGTTATGGCGGATCAGCCTTATGGTCCTTTACGATCTTGATCTTTATTTTCATCAAGATCGATGCGAACCGCCTCGCGCTATTTTAAAAGAAGAGAAGCCGGTTATCTTTAATTGCGGCTTTTTCCTGCAGTACCGTGAAAATACTGTTCGTTGTGGTACGGCCGCGGAAAGCATTCATTATCTGATCGCGGTATACAGCGTAATTTTCAGGCGCCGGGGGTTCATAGAACCGGTCGAGGACGACAACAAATACAGCGCCATTGCCGATAATGGGCTCCGATGTTTCGCCCGGTTGCATCGAAAAGATCTCCCCTATCACCTTATATTCGCTTCCAAAACCGGGAAGATTCCTGGATGAGAAAGTGAGCGTCAGGTTTGTATCAACCGGGGTATTATACTCGGCTGCAATCCCGTAAATATCCTTTCCGACACTTTTTATCCTGGATGCGAGCAATTCCCCTTTCTTCTCATTCATTACAAATGTTGTGAGATTGTCTTTCATCTGATCCAGCGGAATGGTCCCTTCTTCCCGGATGGTTGTCAAAACGGCCACAACATAAGAACCGCCCACATCAAATACAGGCGACACTTCCCCTGCTTTAATACCTTTGTAAAATGCCCACCGGATGATTTCACGAGGGTATTCAATTCCCGGAATGCTATTGCCCATTTCCCTGAGGTATGTGGCTGTTCTCATGTTCAGGCCCATATCGGTGACGGCCTGGGTAAACTTTTCCCGGGTCCTGTTTTCACCGGCAAAGATACTGGCCTGTGAATAAACATCCTGGAAGGTCTTACTGCTGGGCTCCACCGCCCTGTTGATGACAGCTGCACGGATTTTTCTCACCGGGTCTTTTTTACCGGTTATATGAATGACATGAATGCCGAACATGGTTTCCGCCGTCACGATATCACCGATCTTTCCTTTCATAACTGCTTCATTGAAAGGATATACCATGGTTCCGTCTGCAAACCAGCCCAGGTCGCCATTATTCTCCATTGCAGAAGGATCATCGGACAGCCGGGGTGCCAGCTCCTTCATTTTGTTTTTATTGGACCTGATGATGGTGACCAGGCTGTCGGCTAAGTTCAACGCATCTTCCTTCGAGCGCGTAATCGACTCAGCGGCACGGAAAGCGCCCCGGTAAGAAACCAGGATATGTTCCGCCTTCAAAGAATCAGGCCGGGTCTGTGATTCCACCAGGTATGCCATGTGCCAGGCATTGTCCTCTTCATAAGGAGGGATGAAATCCCCAACTGAAGCTGCAAACAGCAGTGAATCAAGTGTTACCGGAAGCTGACCTTTTTTAAACCAGGTGCTGTCATAACGGTTATCAGAAATGTAGTTGACAAATGTAATGATGTCTTCAGTCTCCTGAAATTCATTATAAATCCTGTAAATACTCTCGCGGGTCTTCTCCCGGTCATCTTCCGAGGGTAATACGTCAAAGATAACATAATCAATGTCCCTGGAAGCGTCCTGCTTATAAGTATGCTCGTTCTTCTTGTAATATTCCTGATAATCTTTATCGGTAATGGTTACCTCATCATCCGGAATGGCCGTATATCTGACGGCCACATAACGGAATTCGGCGCTGTTTCTCTTGGCATCATGATCAGCTTTGGCAAAAGCTTCCGGAACATAATAGCCCCGGGAAACAAGAGTCTCATATTTTTTATTGAGCCGGTCTTCTTTTATATATCTTTCCAGGTTCAGCCATTGCTTTCTGACTTCCGGCTGCATCTGGTCAAGGTTCTGCAAGAAATTCTGTACCATAATGGGGCTGTACATGCCTGTATTGGGATCCTGGAAATATTGCTGGATCAGGCTGTGAGGCCTGGGCCCCTGTACCAGGTCATACAATTCTTCAGTTGTAACGGTCAGACCCAGCTTATCATATTCTTTGCCCAGTATGATCTCACTCAGAAACTGGTTCCAGGTGTTTTGCCTGACGTCAAAAATTTCCTGGGCCGTGAGGTTTTCCCTTTCCAGGTTTATGCGTTGTACCTCCAGGTTATCTTCCACCCTGCGATTGTAGTCGATATAAGATATTTCTTCACCTGCAATCGATCCGACGGTCGGAATACCTCTCCCCCCCTGATCACTGAACAGATCACTTAATATAAAAGCCGCGATAGCGATCCCTATCAGGATAACTGCCAGGGCCGAATGCTTACGGATAGTTCCAATTACTGCCATATCAACATTTTGTTAAAAAGAGGTGCAAAAGTATGAAAATTGTTTTGAGTTTCTTGTTTTTTGTTTCTATTCTTCTCCCACAATATTCAATCTAACCAATTCGACGCGCGTCTCGCTGGCCTGAAGAATGTTAAACCTGAAATGTTTTACTTCGATGATTTCTCCTTTTGCCGGAATACTTTCGTGGTAATGGATAATCAGCCCTGCAAGGGTTTCATATTCTTCAGCCTCGGGAAGGTCAAGTTTGTAATTGTTGTTCAGATAGTCAATCTCCAGCCTGGCAGAAAAAATATATTCCCCGGGCCGTATCACCTTTTCCATCTTTATATCTTCATCGAATTCGTCTTCAATTTCACCAAAGATTTCCTCCATGATATCTTCTATCGTCACCAAACCGCTGGTGCCGCCGAATTCATCCACCACTACGGCAATGCTCTTCCTTTCCCGGATGAATTGTGTCAGGGCTACTTTAGCAGGCATGGTTTCCGGGATGAAAAGAATAGGTTTGATGACCTCTTTTATATTCTCCGGATTCCGGAACATATCAAATGCATGCACGTAACCGATAATTTTATCGATCGTTTCGGAGTAAACGGGAATGCGCGAAAAGCCATGCTCGGTAAAGGCCATTTTCAGGTCTTCGACAGGGTCATCTTCCTCAACGGCAATAATCTCGTTGCGGGGAAGCATGGTTTCACGCAATTTTACTTTTCTGAAACCGATCACATTTTGAAACATCTGTATTTCCTGCTTAACATCTTCCAAATTTTCTTCCTGATTTGATAATTCATGGATGTACTGATCGAGGTCTATGGCGGTGAAAACGGGTTCCTGCCGGGTAAATCCAATATTGAAAAGCTGTCTGAGGATCAATTGTGAAGCGCCTGTAAAAAGTAGCACGACAGGATAAAGCAGGTAATAAATCACCCAAAGGGGAATGGCGAAGATGTTGATAACGGCATTGGGATTGATGCGAAACAGGGTTTTAGGAAGAAATTCCGCAAAGACCAGTATGATCAGGGTGGCGATAAGGGTTTGCAGCAAAAGGACTACGAATTCGGTTTGTATATTTGGTGGCAGGACAGACCACAAGCGGGGTCCCAGCAAATTGGCAAAGGCAATGCCATAGATGACCAGGGCGATGTTGTTCCCCAGCAATATTGTTCCGATGAAACGCGACGGATCCCTGAAAAAACCCGAAAGGATTCTTGCAGTCAGCAACCCCTTGCTTTTATCCAGTTCTACCTTTAGTTTGTTGGCAGTGACATAGGCGATCTCCATCCCTGAAAAAAAGGCGGACAAGGCAAGCATGAACAGGATGACAAAAATAGAATTCATTAGTCTGGTTCCTCTTTGATCTCAATGAGGCCTTTGGGATTACGGATTTCAATCTCGTTAAATGGCTGTTGGGAATATAATCCGTCACCGGTAATCACCTGCTCATCTGTAGTTATCTTGACAAATTTATCGGAGTATATGATCTCTTTGCCACGATCCCAGAACAGTTCTTCGGTATTCAGCTGTTCACCTTTTTCGAGATTATCGACAACCACATTATACCGGGCTTCCATGATCTTTGTTTTTTCATGGGAGATGCCATAATCGGCTGTGATGGTAGACTGCAGGTTCAACAGGGAATCATAGAAGAAAACGGTAAATCCTTCCGGGAAGATCAAAACCGGTCCTTCTATGTCATGGTTGACCAAAAGCGGACTCTCCAGTTTCATTTGAATTTTTGCGTTTTCGCTGTAAATGATCTCTACATCTTTCGCTGTTAAACCTGGCAAAGTATCGGTATAATCGAGCTTACGGATGGTTTCCATATCATTTTTACAGGAGGTTAACAAGGCCATGGCCATCCACAGGATGATGCACATGCTTAAAAATATCCGAAAGGCAAACTCTCCCGATAAAGGTATGATTTTCAAGGGTGTTGTGGTTATTGTTTGGCGGCTCTGACCCGTGTTTCCTCGTTGATCCAGCATTGAACGGTATAGCTATCCCCTTCCCGAAGGGTATAGAAGAAGATGGTTTCCATCGACGGGAAGTAAACGGAATAGGCAGTAATCCTTTTGTTGGCTATTTCAGCGATATCAGGGTCGACCTGCCTGGCCCGGATATATTTATCCACGGCAGCCCAGTAAGCTGCGCGGGAAGTCAAATCATTGTCGCCACAATCCCCTGCCGTTTCGGCATACATATCTCCGATCATCAGGTATGGCTCCCCGTCGGTAGGATCTAATGCAGCCGCTTTCAGGGCAAATGACCTGGCCGCCGGATAGTTTCTTAAGATCCGGTATGCCTCGGATATGATTTTATAGCTCTGCTGCACGGCCGTCTGCTCTTCCATTCTTTCAGCATCTTTCAGGTATTCGATAGCTTCGCCATATTTTCCCTCACTGAACAACATTTTACCGATCAGATAAGCCGATTCGGGAGAGGGTTCCAATTCGTAAAGCTTTTTGGTGGTTTCAAAATATAATGGGTTTGCCTGGCATCTCTTTGCATCCAGCAACCCGGTGATCTTTTTCAGCAATTCCAGGTCGTCGGGCGTCTCCTTGAATTTTTTTCCGTAAATGGCCACCAGGTCGGTGCAAGTGGCAAAGGGCTCCAATAATAGCTCCAGGTTATTCTGGACGATCTCCCAGTTGCCTTTCTCAGCAGATCTATCCTGTAGTTTTTTAATGTTATGGTCAATGATGGCGGACGAGATTTCATAGGCATCGAAAATAACCGTTGAGTCGGCTTTTCCTTCACGTGCCATATTGATGGCCGAACGCATATAATAGACAAGTATAGGAGGAGCTGAATTGTTTCCCTCAAGTTCTACGGAACGTTTCAGGTCGTTGTAAATCTGCTCAGTATCTTCGGGGCGATATGTGAACAGATCAACCCCTTTTCTGCCAAGCACAAAGCCTTCTCTTCCGAAGTATTCGATCCGTTGATCGTAAACCATCATCAGCGTATCGATATATTTATCACGTAACTCTTCGCTATCGGCCTGATCGATCAGGTAGGCCATAATCCGGGTACCGTCGATGTATGAATTCTGCGTTCCTCTCGGACAGTTCAGAAAAACCCAGCGCCAGGGACTGATAAGGTCTTTGATCGTTTCATTCTCATAATCACTGGCCCTCCATTGCTTGAAGAACTCACGGTAAAGTGAGATATTCATAACGCATGTCACGCTGTCAGAACCATACCGGCCGCTGCCCCCGTTATTATTTGACTCATCTTCCTGGGCATTGACCACCAAAGAAGGAACGGTAAGTGTCAGGATACTCAGAAGGATTGCGATAATTGAAGCTTTCATATTTATACTGCTTTAGTAGTATTTACTCTTTATGAACCAGTTTTCAAGCGCGTTGACTCCAACGGTAAATCTAAAAAAATTTTCCTGAATAAGACCATTTTGTGTGGTACCTCTTTTTCCGATGATTGCCGAAAGATTCACGGTTGATCTGGATCTTTTTATCGGTAAACCAACTCCAAAACTTATGCCAACTTCATCAATGTGCCTATTTTTAAGGTTTATAGGCGTTTTTCCGTAGTGGAAGCCAAGCCTGTAGCTGGCTCTTTTATAATATGTATTGCTACGCGCATCAGGTATATATTCGCCGCCTAGGTTTACCGACCAGCGGTTCAGGAGAGAGTCGGACTGTCCGTCATAGGTATACTTCTCCCAGTTTTGCCATGAAAAATCGGCGCCGGCAGTCCAGTGCCTGGCCTTGCCAGCCGTAGCGCCCAAGCCGATGCGGACAGGCAGTGTAAAACTCCCTTTATCGTCTTTGCGAAAATCGATAGTGTCATACTTCAGCTGGGCGGCAGTGATATTACCATAATAGGTAGTAGCCAGGTAAAAGATTTTAGAGTTGATATTCGTCTGCGGTCCGAACATGGCTCCTGCAACAAAAAAATGATCTTTTGGAAGGGAGGTTTTATATTGGATCCCTATTTCACCATAAATATCCCTGGGTCGCACGCTACCCAGGATAAAAGTGTTCATCATTTCGGTTGAATCGGGAAAAGCGATACCTCTGCTGCGATCTACCGAGCCGAACATATATTTCAAGTTAAATCCCACCGATAGTTTTTTACCTATCGGGAAGGCATTTCCCCAGTAAATCTGATTAAGGCCTCCGGAACCCAGGTAAACATTTGTGACTTTGGTAATTCCCTCCAGTTCCTCGGTATGGAAGATATCATAGCCGACATAACTGAAAGGGAGAAGGCCCAGGCTGGTTTTCCACCACTTTGAAATGGAGAATCCGAAGGTGAGATGGCTCAGTGAAATATAGCTGCCCTGGTTGTTTATATTATCTGTTCGCAGGTTAACCAGACTGCCGAAGATACCGGCATCGAAGATAAAGGTGAGGCTGTCGAAAGCAACATAGGAAGCCGGATTGGCAGGGTTGATGAGGTCGTTGCGCTGCAGGCCGAAATGCAGTCCGCCCATGGCGGTAGTTCTGGGATCCAGGCCGTTATCCACGAGCGTACCAAGTCCGTAACGGGTATATGGCGAGTTGATCTTGATCTGCCCCTGTACCGTTGTGATAAAACCACACAGCAATAGTATGGTGGTCAGAATGAATATTTTCCGCTTAGCCTGGTTGGTCATTATAATCCAATATTTCGTTCAATCCGGTCAGCACGAGATTCGGGGCTGCAAAGATGTTAATTTTTAGATTATTATGCAAGAGTTCATGATCTCCGCCTGTAATTAATATGGCAAGGGCGTTGTAACGCTGCTGATACAAGGCTATCACGCCCCTGATCTCTTCGGTGATACCATTGATTACACCCGACAGGATAGAGTCGCGGGTACTGCGCCCGACCAGTCCGTGAAAGTCTGCCGGTTCTATTAACGGCAATTTCCCGGTGAAAGTATGCAGGGCTTCAAAACGCATGCGGATTCCGGGTGATATGGCCCCTCCGAGATATTCCGCGTTGTCTGTGACCATATCGAAGGTAATACACGAACCGGCATCAATACTGAGGACATTCCGGCCGGGGAAGAGCGACAGGGCTCCTACAGCGGCGGCCAGCCGGTCGTTTCCCAGGGTTTCCGGCGTCAGGTACATGTTTTTCAAGGGCACCGGGGTTTCTGGTGTAAATACGGTCAGTCGCGATGTGTCATGTAACACCTTTTCCAGTATGGCCGGGTGATTCGTTACAGAAGACAGGATGGCAGACCGGAACGGGCCATGGCGGGTTATGAATGTGGAAAGCCTCTCCCCATCAAGATCATGGAATGTCTCTTTTAAAACTAGCTGTTTATTTCTGAAAACGGCCAGCTTCTGCAATGTATTACCGATATCGAGGATGAGGTTCAATAGAGCGCCTGATAATTAAGGAGTGCAAAGATAGGAAATTAGTTTCTTGTTTCTTGTTTCTTGTTTCTTGCTTGAATTACAATGAATTACATAATTACCCAATGACTTTTTAGGACAATTGATTGCATCCAAGCAAATTTTATCTATCTTTGCATCCCTTTTAAGCGGTACCATAGCTCAGTTGGTAGAGCAACGGACTGAAAATCCGTGTGTCGCTGGTTCAATTCCGGCTGGTACCACAGAAAAAATGAAAACCCCGTTAATGCTGAGTTAGCGGGGTTTTTTAGGCTCCAGTGTGACTTCAATCCAGCATGATTTCTCCATGCTGTTTTCAACCAGCGTCTTATATGGTATGACAATTGAGTGGTGGTTTGAGCCGTTTAAATCCAATTGCCTGCCATTGATAGTCACCTGGCTGATCATGTAATCGGGATACGATGATTTATGGTGGTTTTGGTATTGAACGTGTATGCGCAAATCCCTGAAATTCCGGCTGATCGAGGCCAGGCCCGACCCGTCAAAAAACGAGCGGTCCAGCCGGGGCTGCAGCCACAGATCTCCAAACCTGCCGTCAACGCCAAAAATCTGCGTGGTCAGTGTTAGTAAAAGCCAGGTTGAAGATCCTGTGAGATAGGCATATGCTCCCCGGTCACCCGGTTCAAAATAAGAGGGTATGCCCGGAAAAATCAACGCCGTCGACGAATCGGTACTCAATTGAAGGATGCCCCTGAAAATCTCAAAACCCTGCTTAACAAATCCACGCTTATATAATCCGTATATCAGCATGATGTTCTGCTGGCTCCACTTGCTGCCATGCTCTTTGTACCCATAGGTAAAGCCCGTTATCCTCCCGATGTTCAGGTTCAGCCGTTTGAAATCGGTACACAACCTGAGGCCGGGTGAATCGGGGTCCTTAAGGTACCTGGTCGACGACCTGAGCATTTCTATTATTTGCTCATCACCAGCTACCCCGCACATCACGGGCATCACCTGGGAGGTCAGATCCATCCGTACACCTTCGTCGCTATCTCCGTGCACAGGAAGTCCGTCGTTATCATAATGGCCATTGAAGAAGCCATAGCCCTCTGATGTGGTGATCCATTCATTGTTGCGGATATGTTCGGCAATGTGTGAAGATTTTTCCCGCAAATCCCCAATCAGATCACGGATGTTTACCTGTGCCCTGCTGCCTGAAACTTCGTGCTGGATTTTCCGGAAGAAGCGGTTCAGTCTGTTCCGCTTAGCCTCAGGGAGGGAATAATCCATGTTCGTTTGGCCGGGCAACCTGTCGAGCAGCAACAGGATTTCCGAAAGCAGGTGAATGGTATCGTGACCTGTTGCATGCAGGTACTCCAGGATATTGGCAACGGTCGACAGGTTGTAGCTGTAAAAATTGTGAAAGCAAACCGATTCGCCTTTCTCCCTGGCCATGTCAAGGGTATCGTTCCAGTCGCCGCCTTCCAGCAGCAGGTTATTATTCTCCCCAACGTTGAAGAAAGCGGTGAGCTGTTGCAGGAGCATATGCTCCAGTACACTGCCATGGTAAACCTCCCCTGATTCATCCTTCTGCAGATGCCCCTGCGAGGGTTCCCATTGCTGGTCTTTGCTTTTGCAACGATGCGTAAAAATATCTTTCCAATAAGGAAGTTCTTTGAATAAAATATCCAAATCGCCGGTTTGCCGGATATAAAAGTCGAGTACGAATACAGGCCATGCACCGTGGTCGCACCAGGTCCTCGGCACGTTATTGCGGTCGGCGATAAATTCCCCGGGTTTGGTCCCGATGATGGTTGCATTGGAACCATCCAGCCGCACACCCCTGAAGTTATTCAGGATTTCCTCGCGGGCCCCGACCGGATCGACCAGGAAAATGGAGAGCAGGTCCTGCCACAGGTCACGCCATCCCCTGCCCCCGCGGCCATATCCAAAGTCCGGCAGATAAGAATTTCCAAATATCTGCCTGCACTTCAACTGGAATACTACCCACTTGACCCAGTTGTCAAAAACCTGATCACCGGTGTTGAAAGCTACGGTGGTGGATACTTTTTGCCAATAGCCCAGGGTATGCTGCAGGTGCAGATTAAATTTTTCGGCGCTGCCAAACTTTTTTCCCCAGGAGTCAATGTCACGATCATTATCCGTAATTCCGTGGATAATGATATAATCAGCAACCTCACCCGGGGCAAGCGTTTTCTCGCGGTACCGGATGGCCCCGATGGCTTCCCTGCCATCGACACCACCTTCCGTGTAAACCGGGGCCGGGAGATTATTGAATACCGCTTCAGGATTGTCAAGGCTTCCACCTTCACCGATAAAATCAGCCATCACAGGCCATATTTCCGCCGGCCCGTTACCATTTCCCTCGAAGCCCAGCACCGCGTAATTCATTTGGTTCATCGCATGGCCGTGTTCATCATGCACGATGGATGGCCTGACGCGTACGCCGTGATTTTCAATGAAGACCTTCTGAAACATGGTGGTCACCTGCCGGTGATCCCTGAAATTATCGGCGTGCCGGCCATAGACCGGTGTGGCTGAGGTGGGAGTGAAAGTGATGGGTTCATCAGAAATATTTTTGATCGAAACCTTCATCAATTCAACGAAATCGGCGGTATGGGGAACAAAAACCGTCACCTCGCTTTCTATACCAAACTGTACATTTTTTCTTCTGAGCACAAATGCCCCGATATGCCCCTCTACCTCTGATTCGTCGTGAAGCGATGTCCACTTTTCCGATTTCTGAAATGCGCTGTTCCCCGATACAGACCATGGTTTTCCTCCCTTGATCACGATCCAGAAGTTTCTGCCCGACACATTCCTGTGCAGTTCTTCTGTAACGGTAGCCGCGGTCAGATAATGCTGAAAAGAAGACACGATGTCTCCTTTCAATTCCGGGGTAACCGAACATTTCATCCCATGTTCGTTCATCAGTGGGAAATAAAGGCGGGAGATGTAGTCCGCAAACGGGACTGTAAATGAGCCATCGCTTCGGGAAGTGAACTTCCATAGCGGACCTTTTTTTTCCCTCGCTGCAATCCCTCCAAAATTGTTATTCAATTCCATGTGCGCTGATTTGTTAATCAACAGTAGATATGAAGTCTTTAATTCCTCACATAGAAAGGAATATTGGCTGTCGCGGCATTATTGTGGCCATCAAAGGCATAGACAAACAGGCGATAAGCCCCCGGTTGCGAGGGGGCAGTGCCTGTCATCTCGTCTTCTGCCGATCGATGTTTGAAAACCGTGGGCTGTCGTTGTTCAAAATCCCCGCCATCGCTCTGCAGATGTTCCGGCACATCAGGAATAATTTCCCACTTATATTGCAACGGATCCCCGTCGGGATCTTCCACCATGGCTTTTGCACGGAATGTCTCACCGGGGTTGAGATACACATTGTCATATGCCGTATTATTGTTCAGCAGGAAAGATTTAAGCTGTGGGGACCTGTTGTCAGGCCATTGACCTGTCCAGACGAACTGCATAACATCGACCGATTCAGTATTTTCACCAGTTTCCAGGAACATCCCGTACCATGTCGGGGTTCGCTCCTGCTTCTGTCCCCATAAAAAAACGAAGGATCCGATACACTGCCCGTTATGCGCTGCAATAACCTTCTCATATCTTTCCCGGTAGGCCAGGGCTTTTTCATGGCTGGTTTGTTCAATCGGCACGCCCCATTCTGTCAGGGCAACCTCCCAATGACCCGTCGCCCCCCATTCAGAAATGATGTAGGCGCCGGTATATCCACTTTCAGCAATATACTTCGGAAGGTTCATAATGTCCCCATAAATTTGAAAACTCAGAAAATCAATGGCCGGGCAACGTTCCATCACATATTCCACCTCTTGTTTTCCAGCCCCGGCAAACATGGTGGTCGTCGGGTGGTTCGGATCGATCTCCTTGATCATCACAGCAATTTCATTCACGGCATCCCAGACTTTCGGATTGGAATAATGCAGATTCAATTCATTCCCAATTCCCCAGGCAAGCAAAGCAGGATGATCCTTGTACTTCATTACTTCTTTTCTTGCATATTCCAGTTGTTCTGCCACGGCCTGCGCATCGTCGTAATCAAAACCATGGCGTTCCCGTCCTATTTCCAGCCCCATGCAAACCAACAAGCCATGGGCATAAGCCTGATCGAGCAACTCCCGGCCTGTCATAATATGGTTATCCGTGCGCCAGGTCCTCAGGGCATTCCCTCCATGCGATGCCAGGGCTTCAATATCGCCCCCCTCCAGTCCGGCCCCCTTTATAAAAAACGGCTGACCATCACAATATAGCACATAGCCATCCTTTTCTTTTTTTAGCTCTGCTTTCACAGGTCCATTATTCGTGATTACTTCCGAATGGTTGACGCAACCAGACATTGCCAGTCCCAGCGCCAGTATGCATGCTATGTTTTGTAGTGCTTTCATTTTCAGGTTTGTATTAATAATTGATTAAAATGATCTTTCAGTTATGTTTTTCTTTTACCAGAATGGTTTCAAGCTCTTCGAGCGATTTATTTTTTGTTTCGGGTAATAATACCAGGATGAATACAAGGCCGACGACAGCAAATATCCCGTAGATCAGGAAAGTCATTGAACTTCCCAGGACTGACAATTGCCACGGGAAGACCAGTTGTACGAGAAAGCTCACGCCTGAGTTGAAAAAGCCGACAAAGGAAATCGCCACGCCACGGATCCTGTTGGGGAACAATTCCGAAAATAGCACCCACATCACCGGCCCCAGGGAAATGGCAAAGGAGGCCACAAAACCAATGATCCCGATCAGGATCAGCAGCGCATTCATGCTGATGGCAGCGGTGATCAGGTTTGATTCAAATTCTTTGGCCTGCGCTATACCAATGGCATTCTCAATGGCATTTTTAAAATCCACATCACTGTTGAATGTTTGACCGGTAAGTGGAGCCAGTTGTGCTATCTCGATACTTGCAGGAAGGGATTGGATCGAATCCTCCGTCAGGGTATAGGTGGCCGAATGAAAGCCCCAGGCCAGGATGAACATGCTGACGGCAATGCCCGACACTCCAAAGCCCAGCAGTATCTTACGTCCGAACCTGTCGATGAACAAAATGGCAAGAATGGTAAATACAAGGTTCGTCAAACCTACCAGGATGGCTTGTATAAATGATGCGTCGGTCCCTATTCCCGATTGTTCAAAGATCATCGGGGCATAGAAGAACACCGAATTTATACCCGTGATCTGCTGCAGGACAGCGATCACGATACCTATGGTTAATACCAGGCGCAAGGCGGGTTTGAACAATTCAGAAAGGGGCACTTTCTTATTACCGGTTTCTTCAGAAATGGATGCCTTGACGGCAGCCATGTCTATTCGCGCCTGTTCCTGCGATGATACTTTTGCCATTATTTTCCCCGCCGCTGCTTCCTCACCTTTCATGATCAGCCAGCGGGGGCTTTCGGGTACAATGAGCAGCAGCAGAAAATAACTTACCGCCGGAAGTGTTTCCAAGCCCAGCATCCAGCGCCAGTTGAAATCCTCCAGTCTTAAGGCCTGCGACCATGCACTGCCGGATTGCCCCCATCTCAGGATCAGGTAATTGGTGAAAAAAGCCACCGAGATACCCAATACGATATTGAGCTGGTTGAACGATACCATGCGTCCGCGCAGCGCCGGAGGGGATATTTCCGCGATATACATGGGCGCGATGATCAATGAGGCTCCTACCCCGAATCCGCCGATCATGCGGGCAATGACAAGCCACGCGAATGAAGGGGCCAGGGCAGAGGCAATGGCCGATACGGCATAAAACACCGCGGCGTACTGAAGGATGACCTTGCGGCCAAATGCTGTGCTCAACGGACCCGCTATCATCATGGCCAGTGTTGCTGATAAAGTGAGCGAGCTGACGGCCCATCCTAACTGTAATTTGGTCAGCTGGAACTCCGGCTCGATAAATTTTACAACACCGGATATCACCGAAGCGTCAAATCCCATAAGGAAGCCTCCCATGGCCACGATGAGCGAAATTTTAACGGTATATTTTTGCTGCTGGTTCATTATTTTCCGATGTTACTTCAATGTAAACTTAGAGCTTAATGATGCTTCGGAACTCCCTCCTATCCATAACATGAATTCCCCTGGCTCAACGATATAATTGCCGTTCTGGTCATAAAATCCCAATTGTTCTGTGGAAAGCTTAAAATTCACCTCCCGGCTTTCTCCGGGCTTCAGGCGGATCCTTTTAAAATCTTTCAATTCCCTGACCGGCCGGGTAATGGAAGCCACCAGGTCGCGTATATAAAGCTGTACCACTTCTTCTGCTTCAAAATCGCCCGTATTGGAAAGGGTTACTTGAATATTAAGTGTTTCGTCTTTTATCAGTTCATCGGCAGAAATGTTTATATCTGAATATTCAAATTCGGTATAGGACAATCCGTATCCAAAAGGATAGAGCGGTTCAAAACCCACATCGAGGTAATGACTGGTATTGCCCAGGGATGTTTGAAAACTGCGCACCGGTATGTCATCGATGTGCACAAAGGATTCTTTGCTGAACGGTCTTCCGGTATTTTTATGGGCATAATACATCGGGATCTGCCCCGGCGCTTTTACGAAAGTCACCGGCAGTTTTCCCGAAGGCGACTCGAGGCCGAAAAGCACATCTGCGAGCGCGGGTCCCGCCATGGTACCCGGATGCCAGGCATACAACACTGCATCGGCATATTCCGATATCTCGCCAATGGTCAGGGGACGGGGCGTCATGATGACCAGTATCAATGGTTTACCGGTTTTCGTGATTTCCATGACCAGTTCATTCTGGGCACCGGGCAGGTCGAGGTATGCCCTGCTGTGGGCTTCTCCC
>Ga0209498_1000524_pt1 | contig 23563 bp, 22 predicted proteins | sample WalLakDeSediment_FD_184131 | JGI IMG/M metagenome (GOLD analysis project Ga0209498, IMG submission 184131) | Lake sediment microbial communities from Walker lake, Nevada to study Microbial Dark Matter (Phase II) - Walker Lake 11/02/13 Deep... | ecosystem: Environmental > Aquatic > Freshwater >...
CCGGGTGCAGCAGGCCCTGGAGACCGGGAACGGCCTTCTGTCGTCCGCACTGCAGTACAAGATCGCGGAGAACCCGAAGCCATCGAGGCACCTGGAGTACCCGCCGTACATGCGATTTACCGACGGTCTGGAGACGGAGGACGCCAGGAGGCGCACCATGCAGTACAATCAATGGCCCCGTATGGCCTTAAAAGATATCCCCCCGGATACTGTGGAAAAATGGATGGGAAGACCGGACGAAGCCCTTGCCATGTGGCGAATGTTCGGAGATCGCAAAAATACGAAGCCTCCTCGAGTACCGGTGCTCGATGCAGAGGAGAAGATGAAGTATTACCCGCACTTCTTCAAGGAGGACTCCCCTTCGAAACACCGGATCCCGGATATATTGAGAGACCCGAATGAACGTGGGGATATGGAGGCGATGCAGCGCCGATTGGAGCGTAGTCTCAAAGCCCTTGCGGATAGGAAGCAGACGAAGGACCTGCCGAAACCGGAGGAGGAGTCCTGCGATGTTCGCCGACCTCTACGGTAAGCTATCCGATATGTGCGCCGCTTCCGCCGGGTACGTACTAGCCGGGCTGATTGTCTACCTGACGATTGTCCTGCGGGAGTGGCTGAAGAGCAGACACCTGCACATGTCCGAGCTTCGTTCGACCATCCGGGTATCGTCCGAGACCCGCAAGCAGCTGGCCCACCTGTCCGGGCTGATGCACGCGGACCGGGCGATACTCCTGATGTTCCACAACGGAGAGTACTTCAGCAACGGCAGCAGCATCCTTAAGATGTCCTGCGTCACCGAGTTCCATTCCGGTTCTCTGGTCCCGTCCGCCGGGGAGTTCCGAGGCGTCCTGGTAAGCACCGTTGAGGATGCTGTCCAGGACCTCCTGCTCCCGGTGGAGCTGATGAAGGATATCAACGTGCATGAGATGCCGATGGCTGCTTCCGGATACTGGCCCGCACTGCTCACCAGCATAGGCGCCCGGTATTGGTGCATCCTGCCCCTGCTTACCGAAAGGAAGGTCACAGGGGTGGTCATGTTCACCTGGCAGAACGAGCCGAAGGAGAGGCACCTGAAAGCAGGCCTGAAGGACATCCTGGAGGTTGTCCAGAGTCTGGAGTACACAGTCAATAACCACGCAGCACCCAGGTACACATCCCAGTCCGGAAAACGTTCCGGGGACTGGTTCCTGAAAGGGCTGGGTAAGTTCCTCAACAGAGAAAGATAAGGAAAACGGACAATGGCAAGAGATCTTTACACGGACACAATCGGGGCTATTACAGGCGGGGGGGTAGCCGCGGAAGCGGCAGGTATCGCAGGGGGTAGGGGCGTCGGTAGTGCGGCAAGGGCCCTTGGAGTAGGGGCACGTCTGAGCGGAGCCCTCGGAGGATACGTAAATCCGGAGGAGGCGGCGAAGGACATCAAGGAGCAGTCTAAGGCCGGGGCATTCGTACCGTTCCAGGGCTCGCACCGACTTGGTGCAAGGGAAGGTATGCTCCCCGGAAAGGCCGGAACATCTAAGAACCTGCTGGCAACTTACGCAGGCCCTATATCCACCACGGCAGGTCTCCTCGGAGCGGGAGCGGCCGGGAGCGTTTTAACGGGTTCGGATGCCCTTCTCCATGCATCGTTAGCTGGAGCAGGTCTGGCGCCGGCGGTGGCGATGGTAGCAGCCCTGATTACCAAGAGACGGACTATCGAGGAACAGCTGGAGGCTGAAAAGTCCAACAAAAACGTGGCTGCGCAGATGCTGATACCGGGGAAAGCCATTTACGAGCAATTTAAGCGACTCGGAGCTACCCGTAACCTCGATCCAGGTTTGAAAGCCAAACAATCGAAGGACAAGGAAGCCTCCCGTCAGACGAACATCGAATTCGCGCGGATGCTCCGCCCGGGCCTGGCTACCGGGAAGCCGCAGCTGATCCGTTTCGAGACGAACGGCCGTCCGGACGAGGCCATGGAGGAATTCTTCAGCCGCGGCTTCGAGAATACGAACGGAATCCGGTACGCCCAGAAGGAAGCATCGGAGCAGGTTCCGGATATCCACCGGCTCATCCGCCGGATGCACGAACGCAGGAGTACTCGGTGACGGATGCCTCCTTCTCCGGAAACCATCCCTGTAACACAAAGGAGGCTGAGATGCCTGCCCTGTCAAGAAAGCAGCAGAACCTGATGGCCACGGCCTACCGACATAAGAAGAACGGGACTCTTCCGGACGAGCCGCACCTGCGCAGGCTCGTCGAGGATATGTCGGAGGAGGACCTCCGGGATTTCGCATCCACGAAGCATGCCGACCTCCCGGAGCGGGTGGAGAAGGCTGCCTCGGACGGGTACGAGGACGGCTATCTGCAGAAGATTGCCGCCCCGCCGGCGGGCGCTAAGCTTAAGATGCGATCTACTACACCCATTTCCGTGGCTCCGCTGCCGATTAAACACCCTCAGTCCGACCTTCATAGGGCGTTGAAGGCGCTCGTAAGCACGGCATCCGGCACCACCCTTGATCGCAGTCAGCTGGCTGATAGGACCAGTAAATTAGCTACCCTAGGGGAGAAGGGCCTCAGCAGGGGTCAGTTCCAGCCTGGGACACTCCCCGTCAAAAAACTACCTAAAGACGCTCTCAAACGAAGGCTTGCCATGGGTGATACGCCTATGGAAAGTCTTGCAGGGCCTGCTGAGCGTGCTGCTACCAGGGTTGGTACGCTTATAAACCGCGTTACGAAAGCTTCCGGAGGTGGAGATCGTATAGGTGATATCGCTGGAGCGAGCGAAGCCGGGAAAGACTCCACTCTGCAAAAAGTTATGAACGTGGTACAGCCTATAGCGGGAGGTACCGCAGGCGGCGTGCTGGCCAACATGGCCAACGACTGGGACGACGCCGATAGGTACGATCGTCAGCAGAACATCGCGAGGATACTGTCAGGGGTAGCCAGCGGCGGGATGCTGGCCAGTCCCGGGGTTTGGAAGGGCTGGAAAAAGAAAGGCCCGTCAGGGGAACCTAACTGGCCGGATAAGGTACATAACCGACTGGGTGCTCCGATAGTTCACGCGCTTGCAGGTTCCGGGCCCGTTGTGATGGGAATCGGAAGCAAGCTGGTAGGGGACGCTTACCTCGGCGTCACGGATACCGCCAGAAGTGTTAAAGAGCTGGCGGAGAACCCTACAAGGGTAATACCCCCGCGTTTATCGGACGCAATCAGCTCGGTATCCAAGGATGTAATACCGGCAGTGGCGGAAGCTGCCGGTAATGCACAGAAATCGTCGGAGGTGCTCAAGGCATGGTCGGAAGCGCTAACTCCGGAGGTGTTTAAGGGCTTCCTTACGTCGCAGGAAGGTAGGAAAAGGTTAGCCATATCCGCCGCTCTCCTGGCAGGGACGCTGGTAGCAGGAGGTGCGGGCGCATCCTATCTGTATCGAAGGCACAATGAGAGGATGTACCGGAATATGTTAATTGAGGAGCGCCGCAGAGCACGGAAACTCGCCAGAGAGCGGGCCAAAGGCAGACAGGATGCCGACAACGAAGGAGCTGGTGCTGATGACGCGACCTAAGAACATACGGAAGCTGGAAGTTATGTGCTGCATATGTAACAAGCATGGCATGTTTCCGGATACGTCATACTTGTGTGACCTTCCGGAGAAGGTAGCCGCAGATGTCGGATTGAGCGGGATTCGGGACGGGTACCTGCAGAAAGAGGGTAAAGTCCCGGGCCTCGGCCTGGTCGGAACCGGAGGAGCCTTCATAGCCGCACCGCTGCTGGAGGCCGGCGCTCGATCGTCGGACGCTCGGGAGTACGAGAGGAACACCATGACCGAGCAGAATTGGAAAGACTTCTACGAAGGGCGTCCTGTTCGTCTAAGCGGGGAAGGCTATTCCGAGAGGGTATCAGGAATAGGATCAACAGCGAGCAGGCATGCAGGGAATCTGGCAATGGGAGGCTACCTCCTCCAGAGTCCGATAGGCAAACTAGGGAAGCTTGCCCTGACCAACCCCCTGGTAGGTAAGGCACTTGCCATAGCATCAACCGGATCCCTCATCGCCGATGTCGGATCCGGCATCGGGACACAGGGGTGGAAACGAGGGCTGGCCACCGACAACAACCGCGTGACAAACCGGTTGTCCAGGTCGGTACAGGGTATGTATTCCAATCCGAACCTCCGAGCGAACGTTACCGGGCATACCGACGCCAAGGACGTCAAAGGCGGAGGAGGCGCCATGCATATGGCAAGTCCGGAAGCGGAGCAGATTCGCAGTCAAAACCTATTACGTAGAAAATTGGATCAGGATCGGAAAGAATCTGAGCATTTTCAGGAGGCTGTAACGGATGCGATAGTTGACCTCCAGAACAGGGGGGCGCACGGAGGCGGCCCTGCGGTACCCTTCGCCGGTTCGGATATCATAGCCCGTATCCGGGAATGGCTTCGCGAGAGAATGAAACCCGTATAAAAGGAACCCTGGAAAATGAGAACCCTGGATATAGCCGCATTCAAGCACGGATACCTGCAGAAGGAGGCCGAGGTAGGCCCCGCCGGAGGTAAGCTCATGGAGAGAGCGCCCTATGACGTCGAGAAGGATGCTTTCCGGAAGAAGGTCCAGGCCGACCGCGCAAGCCGGCAGGCTGCCCCGGCCCAGGCTCCTCAGATGAAGGCCCCGGAAGCACCCCAGGCCCCGGCCGCTGCGAAGGCTAAGCCCACGTCCGGTAAGGGCCTGTCGGCATCCGCCGGGAACGCAATCCAGTCCAACAGGGCAGCGCTCCTGAGCGCCCTCCGGCAGTAGAAGATTCCCGTCTCCTCGGCCCTCGTCCCCCTTTCGGGGGCGGGGGTTTTTCGTTTCGGGGTTGCAAGCAGGGGATGTCGCATGTATGCTACATATAGCAACTGGAGGACAGCCCCTGTGAAAATGAAAGACACCCCGTCGAACGCCCCCGACGTAACGGACCGCCTGCTGAAGGCGCACGCCGTCGAGGCCCCGGAGAAGAAGGTCCCGGAGAAGAAGGACCGGGAGAAGAAGGAGCCGGAAGATGCCGTCGGAGAGTAGGCCCGCGAAGGAGTCCCCGGAAGTAGCCCGCATCCGTCGCGATGTGATGTTTGAGATTGCCCGGGATATGCGGGACCTGTTCAAGGAGATTCACCGGGAGCTGGTCCGCCTGGATGCGGACGGCGAGATGGCGAAGCAGGTGAAGGAGTGCGTAGATGCCTGCGCGCAGGCTGTCCGGAACGGCGCTCGAAGGGGAGTCCGGAGGAAATGACCTGCTCGGAATGCGGCGGACGGACGAAGGTTGTCCGGACTACTCCGGTGGAGGTTCCTGAACGGGGCTTAAGTCTCGTACTGCGAAGACGTCGTTGTCTGGGACCCTGCTGCCGAGAATTTTCAACAACGGAAAAGGAGGATGCGGATGTCCGAAGACACCGGTCCTGAATTCAGATACCCGGGAGTATGGCTGCTCGCCGGCACCTCTCCCCGAACAGACCCCGGGTTTATCCGGGAGCTGTACCGGTCGAGAGCCCTGGTACTGGGCCTGGGCAGACTGTCCGGACTGGACTACCCGGTTCACGGGATGGTCATTGCGAAGATGTTCGACACCCGGGTACGCCCTGAGATGAGTCTGCCTCTGTTCCCGGTGTTCCTGCGCAGCGCAGGTCGTATAAACGTAGAGGAAGGCGCCCTTGTCTTTTACGCAGGAGAGTATGCGAGCAGCGTCTGCCTCGGGATATCGGCCGCGATAAAAGCCGGGGCATCCGACTGCATCCTGCACGGCGTCGACCTGGAGGTGCGCAAGGAGGAGCCGTTCTATTACCCGGACCTGTCCAGCGTTGCCCGTATCCGCCGGGCGGTGAAGTCCGCGGAGTACTCCCGGGAGGTCCTTCCGGAACTGCTCGAGCAGGCCGGCAAGGCCGGAGTCCGGGTGTTTACAACGGACGCGATATCAGGTATGGACATCCCGGTAATCAGCCGGGAGGGTATTCGGGATATAACTGCGCTGAGGAAGCTGCCGCAGGCAGTCACCCGAAAGCACATCCTTTCTATGGAAGGTCGTCCTACTCCGGAGAAGCGCCCCAGGTCAAAGCCCCGGGACCCCGGAATCCTCCCGCCTACCGAAGTCCGCAACCTCCTGCGGTATCTGCAGCAGGAGAAGGTGGAGGATATGCCCCCGAGTATGCGGGTGACGATTGCGAAGCTGGACAAGGGATGCACCGGGTGCCAGCTTAACGGGATGTCCAACGAGGTGAGCAAGATCGTAAGCAGATATGCGAAGGAGACGGTCGAGTACCTCCGGGAGCGGTTCCCGGAAGCGAAACGTCTCGGAGCCCGAATACCTGTCCCCGGCCTTTCCGAGGACAACCCCAACCAGAAGGAGACCGAAGTATGATGTTGGCACGCACCAAGGAGGGCGGCCTGTTCTACGCCCCCGCAAGAGATATCGGGCACCAGTTCCCGATTCTGTTCCGGGAGGTAGCCGTTGTCCTGCAGGAGGCCTTGGAGACGCCCGAGGAGATACAGGCCCTGGACCAGCTTACCAAGGCATTCATCGAGATGTACGCGGACTGCATGCAGGACCGTTCGGAGGGCATCCTCCGGTACACCGGCATTCTCGACCGGGCGGAGACCGACCCGGTATTCGGCAAGGTCTTCCGGATGCACGCGGACGTACTGCAGTTCATGCTGTTCGTCCTGATGTTCAGCAGCCGGGATTACCCGCAGGAATCGACGCCTCTTACAGCGGAGAACCTCTCGACGGCATCCGCCCTGGGGTTCCTCCTCGGCAACGCCACCGTCGAGGAAAGACGGGTCGCCCTGGACCGGTGGAAGAGCGAAGGGTTTATTCCGGAACAGTTCGAGACGGGGTACCTTCGCAGGAGCGTTCTCGACAAGGTACAGAAGATTGCTCAGCAGGAGGCCAAATATGCTGCCGAAGCTTCCGGAGATTGATTATTCCGCGGCTGTCCCGGCAGCGCCCGCAGCCGGGAAGTCGAAGGTAATCGATATGAAAAACATCCGTTCGATTCAGGAGAAGAATCTCCCGGAGCCGCGCAGGCTGCTGTCCGGGGAGGACCTGGAGAAACGTTACCGGGAACTCATCCGGGCAGCCCGAGGTGCAGGCGAAGATGCGGATAGTTGACCTACGGGCAAGACGTACTCCGGATATCTCCCCGGATATCTCCCGCAACAGCCTGCTACGGGCAATCGAGACCCGGACAGGTATCGGAGGTCTGGAGCACCTGCAGGTTGCGGACTCCGCCGAGGACCTCCTGCGAGCAGTCGTTTCCGGGTACGTAAGCATCGCGGTCACCGATACGGTGTCCCCGGGAATTCTCAGAACACCCCGGGAGCTGTACGTCCTGCGAAGCGAATACACGATGGATGCCCGCGGTCTTTCGGACCCGGAGCTGTTCATCGTACGCCCGGTATCCCGGATGAGCGGGGACGGTCTGGACATGTCGGACCTCCTGTACCTTATCGGGAAGGAGTATCCCCGGTCGGATATCCTTCTGGACCTGTCCGATGCGTCCGAGTACCTGGACTTGACTGTTCCGGAGGAGATTCCCCGGGAACGGATACGGGCGGTCCTGCTGGACACCGCCGACGGCTCCGGGGTTCTCGCCGGCCGGGACAGCTTCAGCCGGCAGAGCGTTTCCCAGGAACGCATCCGGGCGTTGGAGTCCGAGCTGGCCGGGAACAGCAGGCCCGCGACCCGGACGCTCCTGGCAACGGAAGGCGCGCAGGTAATCCGGGATGCATTCCCGGACCGGGTGCTTCCGGACATCCACCTGCGGATACCCGGCAGATGCCTTCTGCGGTCCCCGCTCCCGGCCCGGATTGCGGGGGAGGTGCTCCGGGCGAACGGGGTGCTTACGGAAGGCCCGTACTCCGAGGGTCCGGAGGTTCCGGACCTGTACACCCTGCGCAACTACGGCGAGAATCTCGTCGCCCTGCAGGTCGGCCGGGTACCGGTACCGGAGGATATCCGGGCGCTCTCCCGGGCGCTGCAGGACCTGGACGACAGGTGCGAGGATATCCGGGAGATACTCGGCAGATGTTCCAAGCTACTGCATTCGAATGCAGTGATTTCGTAACCGAAAAGAAAAGAGGAGACACAGACGATGCCGGAAGGAAAGATAATCGAACAAGCGTACAACGGCGGTATCAAGGTTTTCGACGACCAGGAAGGGAAGGGTGTCCACGACGTGTTCTACCGGGTGCCCCGGGCGAACGGAGTAGGCGGGGTCAAGGGCTCGAAGAGCCCGTTCGGCAGGATTGTCGCCGGCCGAATCCTCAAAGGAGCTAAGGAGGAGGACATAGGGCCGGATACGCAGAGCCTCAAGGTTCTCCAGGGACTGGCCGACTTCATAGACGGGTCAGACGGAGTGCCGGTCGGCCTGGACGATGTCGAGGAGCCCAAGGCTTCGAAGGCTCCGGCGAAGAAGCGACGGGCGCGTAGGAAGGCGGACCCGGATGTTGTCGAGAAGGTGTCCGGGAACAACGCCCTCCTGGATGCCCTGGAAGAGTACGATGAAGAGGACGAGGACGAGGATTACCTCCCCCCGGCTCCGCCGCCCCCTCCGGCTCCGGCTCCGGCGCCCGCTGTCCGGTATACGCTCCGGGGTCCTTTCGGGACGTACCGGGGTCGTTGCCGGGCGCTGGCGCTGGAGGGTCGATTCCTTGTGATTATCAGCGGTCGGGATGAGGACCTGTTCTCCCCGCCCCCGAGCGGCGAAGATGCCTTGGAGCTTGACACCGGGGGTGAACGCTATACATTATTCTTCGTAGGAATCGAGTTCCCGATAGAGGCCCTTGACGCCTACGTGCAGGTCTTCTTCCTGGAGGAAGCAGATGCTGGAGAGTAAATCCGGATACCGCCTACGTAGGCGGGTAAGCAGGTCCCCCGAATGAGTCTTTCCAACATGCAGCTTCGTTGGCCGAAAGAGTTAGCGGCCCCCTTCGACACGGTCACGAGAAAGCTCTACCCGAAGAACATGCACGAAGCGCTTTGCTGGGCTGAGGAGTTCTGGACACATCACGGGTTCTACACCAGCGCAATCCAGAAGGCGGTACGCCAGTTCCTCTCCGACATCGAGGTGACCTCCCGGTCGGAGGAGTCCGAGTATCGTACGACGATAAAATACCGGGATGCCCTGCTCAACGACCTGGATATCATCAACCGGGCCGCCGAGGTCGGGGACGAGTATTTCGGATTCGGCAACGTCATCACCTCCGTCCACACCCCTTTCGTCCGTCACCTGTACTGCCCGTCCTGCGGCTCCGGATATCCGGTTAAATCTCTCCACGGCTCGTACAAGTGGGACAAGTCGAAGCAGAAGTTCACGATGTCCTGCCCGAATGCCCGCTGCAGCTACTCCGGGGCACACGTAGTCAAGGATTACCGGAACAAGGAGCGGCCGATGGTGATAAAGACCTGGCCGGTCCAGTACATCTCTTTGAACAAGCACGTCATTACAGGCCGCAGCACGATTGCTCTGGACTGTTCCCGATACGAAACGCTTGTGCAGGGAATCAACCTCCAGGACCCGCTGTATATGGAGGAGACCCCGCTTGAGTTCATGAAAGCGGTATCCGCGGGTAAGCGGTTCATCTTCGACGAGAACAGCGTCTACCACCTGGCCAACCCGACAGTGGCGTGCATGACTCCGGGTCTGAAAGGCTGGGGTCTCCCGCCGTTCATGGCGGATTTCGAGCTGGCCCTTCTGGTGTACATGCTGGACAAGTACGTGGAGGTCATCGTATCGGACTACCTGGTGCCTTTCCGGGTAATCACCCCTGCGGCCCTGGGCGGCGGGGAATCGGACAACCCTCTGCAGAACCTGAACATGGGCGACTTCATGGGCCACGTGAAGGGTATGCTGGAGAAGCACCGAAGGAACCCTACCGACTGGAATTTCCTCCCGCATCCGCTCCAGTATCATACCATGGGTGGTGAGGCCGGGAACATTATCCCGATAGAGATTCAGGAGCATTTCGAAAGGAAGCTCCTGTCGATAATGGGCATCCCGTCGAGCATCCGGGAAGGTCAGTCGAACGCAGACCCGCTGCTGGAATACAAGACGTTCTCCCGGACCTGGTCCCGGTACATCAGCTCCCTGGATAAATGGTTGACCTGGGTGAGCAACAAGCAGGGCGCCCTGGAGCAGTGGGAACAGGTGACGGTGAAACTCACCTCCCCGGATATCGAGGAAGACCCCGGAATCCAGCAGCTCAAGATGGACCTGGCATCCGCAGGCCAGGGAAGCCGGCAGGACGCATACCGGGCAATCGGGTGGGACTGGCGCAGACAGATTCTTACCGCAATGGACGAAGCTTCCTGGGAAGCCGAGGAAATCGAGTACCGCGAGGAGCAGGCGCAGAAGAAGATGGCGAACAAGGATATCCTCCGCCAGCCGTCCGAAGGCGAGGTCATCATGCAGCAGGAAGAGGAGGCAATGATGGCTCAGCAGGAGCAGGCCGGAATGCCGCCTCCGATGGGAATGCAGGGGGGCATGCCCGGAGGGATGGCGTCCCCGCTCCCGCAGCAGGGAGGCTCCGCGACAATGGACGACCTGCTTGCACAGGCGGACCAGTACGCCCACGAGATTCTCACCATGGACCAACTTTCAAGGAACCGCCAGCTGGCTGCCCTGAAGCAGGGGGACGAGGTTCTGTACGCCCAGACCAAGGCCAGACTCCAGCAGCTGGAGACCGAGGCTGGGCAGCAGGGAAAGATGCTGGCAAGACAAGGACAACTTCCGGTACAATAGCCGGTAAATCAAAAGGAGCATACAGATGTTTCAACCGCAGGAATTCGAAGCGCTCGGTATCCGGTTTCCCCGGATGCAGATGCAGAAGCAGGCATCCGACGACCCGAAGGTTATGTACACCCCTGAGAAAATCAAGGAGGCGGTACTCAAGGACCCGAGGGCAGCCAAAGTTTGGAAGCAGTTGGACGAAACCAAGCAGGCCGAGTTCCTCAGGCTTTCCGCAGAGCGGGTGAACAAGAGCATCCTTTCCGGGAACAGCGAGATGGGCCGGCTGCTGCTTACCTCCGGAAGCGCAGCGGCTATCGGAGGCGGACTCGGGTACCTGTTCGGGGACGGCCAGGGAGCCCTCATCGGAGGCATCCTCGGAGCCCTGGTAGGGTTCTTCGCGGAAATGACCGGAGTCGCAACCAAGCACGTATACCAGCCTTTCATGATGGCAGCCGAACGCGGTCAGCTGGCCACGTACGGGGCCGAGGTCGCCGAGACGGCGAAGGCCACGCAGGAAGCGGAAGCCGCGGACAAACGTCTCTTCGGAGAAGGAGCAGGCGAAGGAGCCCAGGCACAGGAGCAGTCCGACGCTGAAAGTATCCGGAAGGAGGAGGAGATGATGGCTCAGCAGGAGCAGTACGCTAAGGAATTTCAGATCTCGGATATCGAAGCGCAGAAGCTTCAAGACGCCGCCTCAGCAGGTACTGCTGAGGCGCCTGCCGAGGCGCCTGCTGGGAACTACCCGAGTCCTGAAGGTACGGACGCTCGCATACCTGACGAGATGATCGAGGTCAATCGCCCGAGGGGTACTTGGGAGATAAACTACGACCCTTCCGAAAATCCAGCTATCCAAGATCCGCAAAACGTGCAGGTCATACCCCCTTCGCTACCGGATTTTGATAAGCAGAAACAGCAGGAAATGCAACATATCCAGAATTTACTGGCAAGGCAGGACAGGGCTGAGGCGCCTGCTGGGAACTACCCGAGTCCTGAAGGTACGGACGCTCGCATACCTGACGAGATGATCGAGGTCAATCGCCCGAAGGGTCCGCCAGAGGTGTACGCGAGTTCTCCTAGTGCGACATCTAAAGAGATTTCGGAGTTTGTGAAGGACCAGCGTGAGGCTAAAGCGCAGCGAAGCTCAGAAGCAATAACAAGAGCGGCCGGGGGTACCGGATTCAGGTCAATGTTGGCAGGAGCTTACCATGCAGGAAATCCCATGAACTGGCCTTCGCATTGGAAGCATAGCGCGAAAACAAACCGGAATTTGGCAGGCCACGTAGCAGATAAAGGTGACCAGCTCAGGAGCAGCTTGACGCACTTATAAACGCCCGGAAATAGCGAAGCGAGAACTTCCCATGACAGCATCCGGAAATAGGGTCACGGAATCTAGAGCCGCTGCCAGAGTAGCAGGCAGTACACCCTTCAAGGCTCCGACCCACGACGAACTGATGACAGCCCGCAAACTGCGGGAGCAGTCCAAGGGCGGCCCGGGGCTAACGCCGGAGGAGGCCGGACGCAGGGCTGCCACGAGGCAGGCCGGATATATCCAGCGTTCCGCCGCCTCCGGGGCGAATACCCCGGGCGCGGAAGCCGACACCTCTTTCCGGGCATCCGCTGTACGCCAGGGCCCAAAACTTGCTCCTGAGCTCGCTGACCTGGCGTCCAAACAACATGCTGCAAAGACGGACACCCCCTGGTACTTGCGGGTCATCCCCGGATTCATGGAGAAGCAGGACGCCGCTTACCAGACCGCGCAGGCGAACGCCCTGGCAGCGACTGAGAAAGAGCGTCAGGTGGCCCAGTTCAAGAATCAGATGGCCCAGGTAAAGAAGTGGGCACCTTGGGCTATCGGAGGCCTCGGCATGGCTGCTCTCCTTCCGGCGCTGATGCGGTCCGGAAACAAGCAGGACCCGAGGATACAGCAGATGATTCTGGCAAACCAGCAGCAGATTCTGGCAAACCAGCAGCAAAGGCAGCAGGCGTATCCGGACCCTCGAACGGTCGGTCTCCAGGAGGGCTACCGGGGTCGGGAAGGTCTTCTGAAGATGAACCCCTGGATTAGAGGGTAATCCGTAGTATGGAAACTCAATCGAAGTCCGGACAGGCAATCCGCGGTATGCTGGAGCGAATCCGTTCCGGCATCGCAAATATCCAGGTGACCAAGCCGCTGCACGGGTATGAAAGTCTTGTGACCCGGTATCCTTGGATGGATATGGTTTTGAAAGGAACCGCCGGAGCAGGCGGTGCGTATCTTGGTCTCGACAGGGCTGCCCGCGGGATGCTCCCCGGGATGGCGGCTATGGCCGGCGAAGACCCGCAGACGTATCTGGACGTATGGAAGAACGAGATGGGCGGACTGCGGGCAGGCGCAGCAGGACTCGGAGGCCTGGCAGGTGCGGGTTACTCAACCCTGAACAGGGGCACCCCCGGAGAACGTTTCAGTTCGATGCTGAAAGGGCGCGACCCGAAGGATGCCCCGGCCCGGGAAGCGTACGCGCAAGGTGTCCTGGCCAAGCGCCGGGAGGATGCAGGCCGGAAAACGGATATCAAAGGACTGACCCAGGCCTTCACCTGGGGTGACAAGCTTGCCTCCGGCCTGGACGACGCCGTGATGGACCGGCAGGTGCCGATATCCTATGTGACGACCATCCTGCACAACGATCCTTTTCTGAAGACACGTGAAAAAAACATTGCCGAGGGTATATTACAGAAGACGGTCCCCGGAGGCCGGGGCATGACAACCGCCGACCACATCATGAGGACAGCAGCCCGAGCAGGGTTCGGCTGGACAGTCGGAGGCAAGCTCGCCGAGGTCGCATCGAATATCGCGGGCATCCCTCCGCAGGACATCGGAAAGTACAGAACCGGCGGAGCGATAGCCGCGGCAGTTTACAACACGGGCCTTTTCGACAGGAAATAGGGTCCCGGCAGCAATCGAAACAGGAAAGGAGATTCCGGCAGATGAGTACGTTGAAGAATTACCGGGACAAGGAAGCTTCCTTGGGCGGGGTAGCCGCCTGGCTTGGCGGTAAGGGCGCCCTTCTCGGAACCAAGGGTGCGAATCTGGCTATGGGCGCGCTTGCCCTGACTCCTCCTATCGCAGGGATAACTGCCGGGTATCTTGCTGAACGCGCCTCCGCTCCCCGGGATATCGATTTCCGAGCAGCGCAGAAGGATATCGAAGTCCAGGACTATAAGCAGGCCATCGACGACCTGCGGCAGAGGATAGCCAAGCAGCGCCAACTGCGTCTGTTAAGGGAAGCCCGCGAACAGGAGAGGACGCTGCATGTCTGACGACACCGAGAAAGCATCCGAACCGGACGGTGAATTGGTCATGGATTTAGGCCGCGTCGAGACCGATACCGAGGCGAAGCAGGAGGCCGAATCCGGAAACGGTATCGAGGAGACGAAGGACTTTGCCGTGTTCGTGGTGGACCGGCCTCCGTCTACGGATGAGGACCGAAGGGCTTCCGAGCCTGGGAAGAACGCCCCGAAGATAGTTGACGGGGGTACCGGGCCTACCTGGGAAGGTGTTCCGTACCGAGGACCGGTGGTAACTCTGAAGGAGACCGACCCCCCGGAGAAGCGCCCGCAGATCTACCAGACCCTGCATACCGAGAATTTCGACATGCACAACGCCGAGGACAGGGCAGCTTACGATGTGATTCTCCAGAACGTCCAGGACAGGACAGCGAGGATTGTCCGGGAACTTACCCGGGAGAACACCTCGGACAGTTGGACGATACTGTTAACATGGGCGGAGCTGTACGCAGCCCTTCCCGCATATAGGAAGCAGGTACGATGAACAGAGCAGCAACGCAGACGTTTAACACCTTGTTCAATCCGTTATCGGACGATACCCTGGGCGCATACGGCGACAGCAAGGACAAGAAAGCCCTCATCCACGCGCTCGGCCTGGTTCTGGGCTGGGGAACGGTTGCGCACGTCGGTACCCGGCTCGCACGCCGGATGTCCGAAGCGGACTACTACAAGGACCAGGCGGAAGAGGAGGAGCGGGAAGCATACCGAAGTGCTCGTACCCCGGCCATCGTGCGAATGGACAAGCCCGCCCCGAAGGCGCGCCGCAGCAAGACGGCGTCCAGTTCCCTGATGCACGCGGATACCCCTCGTTACCAGCTTGCACTGGCCGTGGCAGCCGCGTCCTTGGGCGCATATGCGGGTGCAAGCCTGGCGAACAACATGGAAGCAACCAAGAAGGCCGAAGCGCTGGCTGACGAGCGGAAGAAAGCCGAACAGGAGTACGAGAAGCTCCTCGCCAAGGTTTACAAGGAGACCCGTTCCGATAAGACCGCATCGGACCCGGGCTTCCGGGACTTCATGCGGGAAATCAACCGGATGTATCCGCTGTACGAGAAGGTCGCATCCGGGGGGATTGACTCGGATGCTGTGATAAGCGGACCGCGTATGAATCCGAGCTTCCTCGGAGGCTTGACGAACGCCACTGTCCGGATGTATATGATTTACGCCGCGGCCACCTTGGCCCTAGGGGCTGTAGGCGGGTACACCTACTTCAAGGACAAGTCCCCGGAGCGGGCAAGGAAGAAGGAGCTGGACCGCATCAAGAAACGTCTGGCCATGGTGGACGGGGCTCAGCCGATTGTCACGATGACCGACCTCCCGGAAGGCTCGCTGCGTCGCAGCAAGGCCAAGGATGCCCCGAAGAAGACCCCGGCGTCCGTCCGGGTAAGCGACCCTCCCCAGGGCGGCGTTTTACCGCCGAGCTTCGGCAAAACCCCCGCCGAACTTCCGGAGGCTCGGACTCCGGTAGATAAAAAGGATCCGTACGCGGACATCCTCAGCAGACTTTAAGCGGAAGGAATTCCAACTATGGCTATGCCGGATCCAAGGAACACGGCGGCGGCTGCCGCAGCGCCTGCGAAGCTCCCGGAGCTGATTGACCCGAACGATTACGCGGCTGTCCGCGCCCGGATGCGCCGCAAGGCGATGGAGGCCCTTACCGGCTCTTTCCCGTATGCGAACGACAGGTATGCCATCCATCTGAAGGACGTCCGCCTGGACGACCGGGACTATTCCCTGAAGGACCAGAAGAAGGCTCGGATGCAGAACGGGACCCTTTCGAACAAGGTGACCGGGGTCTACGAAGTCCACGACGTTCTTACCGGTCGTCCGATATCCCGAACCGGCCGCAAGACAATCATCAGCCTTCCGTACCTGACGAACCGGGGCACGTATATCCGCAACGGCACAGAGTACGTAGTCTCCCGGCAGTTCCGCCTGGCGCCGTCGACGTATTCCCATCGGACGGCAGACGGGAAAGTCGAGACCCAGTTCAACCTGAAGCCGGGTACCGGGACATCGTTCCGTCTGTACATGGAACCTGAGACCGGTATTTTCTACATGCGCCGTAACGGACGCAAGACCCCGCTTCTTCCGGTACTCAAGGCGATGGGTGTGCAGGAGGATGCCATCCGGAAGACCTGGGGCGAGGACATCTATAAGGCCAATCTCCCGGCTGCCCGGAGTTCGTACGCGGTGAACTGGCTTCGGTCGTTCGACGATACCCGAACCGATTCCGAGGGTATCCGCTCGGAAGCGGAGCTGGACAACGACGAGGACATCCAGGAAGACCCGGCGGAGGTTGAGGTCCCGGATTCCGATGACAGCGGGCTTTTCGGGAAAGAGGCCTCGGACTCCTACAACGAGGAAGCGGTGCGGGCCAAGCTCCTCGAAGAGTTCGGCAAGGGGCGCCTGGACCCGGCGGCTACCCGGCTTACTTCCGGTATCGAGACGGACCGGGTATCCCCGGAGCTGATGCTCCACACCACGGACCGCCTTATCCGGCTTGCGAACAACCAGGCGGAAGAGGACGACCGGGATTCGCTTTCCTATCAGACTGTCCACGACGTCGGGGACTTCATCTCGAACAAGCTCCAGCGGGACCAGCAGAGCGTTCTCCGGAAGATGCTCTGGAAGATAACCAACCGGGCCGGGGACGCCTCCGTCATCCCGACAGGGCTGCTTACCAAGCACGTCGACCACCTGTTCACCAACTCAGGGCTGGCGTTCGGCATCGAGGAAGTCAATCCTCACGATATGTACGACCAGAATCAGAGAATCATCCGACTCGGGGAAGGTGGAATCAGCTGCCATTCCGAGGATACCGAGGTCCTCACAGACCGCGGCTGGTTGTTCTGGAAAGACCTTACAGGGGATGAGCAGCTCGCCACCCGGAATGAAAAGGATTCCTTGATATTCGTATCCCCGAACAAGCTTATCAAGGATTGGTACGAAGGCCCGATGTACCAGGGCATGACGGACCAGGTGGATTACCTGGTGACTCCTAATCACAGGATGTACGTGTCCCTGTCCGATGAGACTTCCAGTTCGGACTACGATTTTGTGGAAGCGGAATATCTGTACGGGACGAAGGCCCGACACCTCGCCTCGGCGGACGGGTTATACACGGAGGAGGCCGTCGTACCGGGCCATATGTTTGGGAGGAGTGCGCACAGCATTCAGTCTTACCGAGGGTTCGTATACTGCGCGGATATCGGAGGCGGTCTTCTGCTCACCCGACGTAACGGGAAGGCCCTCTGGTCAGGCAACAGTATGGACTCCGTACCCAAGTCCGCCCGGAATGTACAGCCCAGCTACCTGGGTCTGATTGACCCGGTACGGGCACCGGAGAGCCTTGCCATCGGTATTGACCTGCGGATGGCCCGAGGCACTCGGATGGGCGATGACAACCTCCTGTACCGCCAGGTGCTGAATACGAAGACCGGGCAGATGGAATGGGTGAACAGCCGGACCCTTGCTGATTCGGTCTACGGATTTCCGGAGGCGATGGACCCGTCGCTGGCCGTTGTTCCGGCGATGGTACGTTCCCGGGAACTGACCTACCTCCCCCGGGAGCAGGTGCAGTACATCCTCCCGTCCGGTGATGATATGTTCTCCACAGGTGCCAACATGGTGCCCTTGAAGTCGGGTGTCAAAGGGATGCGCCTGCTGATGGGCGGCAAGCATTCGGTATCCGCACTCCCGCTTGTGGACCGGGAAGCTCCTCTGGTGGACACTGCGGACCCGGAATACGGAGACACCTTCACCCGGCTTGGGCGGCATATGTCGACAGCTCGAAGTCCTGTGACCGGGACGGTTACCGCGGTGTACAAGGACCATATCGACGTCCAGGATGCGGCTACCGGCGAGACGAAGCAGGTGGACATCTACGATTCGTTCCCGCTCGCTCGGAAAACGTTCATCCGGAACACTCCGGTCGTCAAAGCCGGGGACAAGGTGAAGCAGGATGACCTCCTCGCCTATTCGAATTACACCGACCCCTCCGGACGGGCTGCCCTCGGTAGGAACTTCCGGGTAGCCTACATCAACTGGAAGGGGAAGAATTACGCGGACGCGGTTGTCATATCGGAATCTGCGGCGAAGAAGCTGACCTCCGAGCATATGTACACAGAAGGTCTGGACCTTCAAGGTAAGAAGAATCTCAGCACGCAGAAGAACCGGTACTCGATTCTGTATCCCGGTAAGTATTCAAGCGACCAGATGAAGAACCTCACCGACGAAGGCCACATCAAAGTCGGCAGCGTTGTCAACTACGGCGACCCCCTGGTACTGGCAGTCGAGGACAATCCCCCGTCACCGAAGACTCTCGGGAGACGTATCCGTTCGGATAAGACGGTCACCTGGGAGCACCATATGCCGGGTGTTGTCACAGACGTCGCCCGTACAGCCAAGGGTGTCCAGGTAGCGGTCCGGGCCAACGCCCCGATGCAGGTCGCGGACAAGCTTACCGGGCGGTTCGGTAACAAGGGCGTTGTTGCGGAGATTGTCAAGGACTCCGAGATGCCTCAGGATTCAAAAGGCCGGGCGTACGACATCATCTACTCGCCGCTCGGCATACCTTCCCGGACGAACCCGGCCCAGCTCGCAGCGGTAGCCCTCGGCAAGGTGGCGGCCAAGACCGGCAAACCTTACGCCCTGGAAGGTTTCGATTCCGAGGAAGATTACATGGAGTTCGCTCTCAAGGAGTTGAAGAAAGCCAATCTATCCGATGTCGATACCGTGTTCGACCCGACGACCGGGAAAGACATCAAGGAGGTCTTCAACGGGGTCGACTACTTCTACAAGCTCCACCAGACCGCCGAGTCCAAGGGGAAGTCCAGGAGCCAGGCCGGTTATACGATTGACGACCAGCCGTCCAAAGGCGGGGACTCCGGGGCAAAGCACCTGGGGTGTTTCATAGCCAAGCAGGTAGTACAAACGCTACACGGGGAAAGGCAGATAGGCCGGATATGTGAGAAGCGTCAGAGTGAGCAGGTGCCTTGTTTCGATTTGGAGAATAATCGCTGGACTGTTCGACCTATAACGAATTGGTTCACATACGACTGTCCTGTGGACAATATCCTATGCATAGAATTGGCAGGGGTCCCGGCGACAACGGGCAGTGTCCGAACAAAACACACCTCCTGTATGTATCCCACTAAGAATCATATGGTGTATAAGTACGACCTGACGAAGGTGCCTGCGGGAGACCTTGTTGTAGGCGATGTCCTGAATAGCTGGGGCGTCCTCCCCACCGAGGACCAGATGCAGATAATGTTAGGGTCTCTGTTAGGCGATGCCTATCTTAATGACTCTTTCCAGGTAATGCATTCCTGTAAACAGCGGAACTACATTACCTTCAAGCAGACGGTGCTCAGCGGGGTTTTTGCGCAGGTGTCAGATATACGGAGCGAAGGAGTTGACCCTCAGGGTGTTTCACACAGAAGAACCCTCCTCACAATGTCCCAAGCCCATGTCGTATCCGACCTGAAGAAGATTTGCTACAGTACGGGCATGCGAAAAGTGACTCCGGAGTGGGTAGCTCGTCTGAATGGACTGGGCCTGTGCATCTTGTTCCTCGACGACGGGTGGATGTGCAACAGGTCGAAACGTAAAGGGATTTCGAACCTACAAGGTGGGATTGCAACGAACAGCATGTCCGACGAAGAGAGGGACCTCGTAGCCGGCAAGGTAGCTGAGATTCTGGGAGTGCCTGTGCCTAAGGCCTATTCTTCTGGAAAAGAAAAGCCGGGTATGCGTTTATTGTACCTTTCTTCGGAAGCCTGTCATAAGATAGCAGAACTGATAGCCAGGTACATCCCGGCAGAGGCTATACCTCGAAGTAAGCGATGGCTGAGAAACAGGGTAGCCAAACTGCAGACTGCTGAGCCCCCTGCGCAACTGCGACAAACATCAAGTCTGGGCAGAGTACCTGTTGTAATTCGAGACATACGTAAATACAAACCACGGTCGGAAGACATAAGCACCGTGAAGGTATACGATTTCACGGTAGCCGACCATCACAACTACCTGGCAGGTGGTGTGATGGTATCCAATAGTATGGAATCCCAGGCCCTGCTATCCCACGGGGCGACGGCCGTCCTCAAGGATATGAAACTTGTTAAAGGTCAAGCCAACGACGACTTTTGGAGACAGATTCGGTCCGGCGGTACCCCGAAGATGCCCGGGACGCCTTTGGTCTACGAGAAGTTCAAGGATTTCATCCGGGCATCCGGCGTCTACCTGAAGGAGACCCCGGAAGGCGATAACATCTTTGCGATGACCGGGAAGCAGGCGAAGGAGCTGTCCGGGGGCCGGGAGATTCGAAACGCCAACACGTTCTCGGCGACATCCGGTCGTCCCATCCCCGGAGGGCTGTTCGACCCGGAGGCTACCGGCTCGGAGCTTAACGGGGACCGTTGGTCGGAAATACGTCTCCCGTACAAGATGCCGAATCCGATTATGGAGGACAGTCTCCGGAGCATCCTGAAGATGACGAAGAAGGATTACGCGGAGGCCACCCGGGACCCGGACGCGCTGGAGGAGCGGCTTCGCAAGATAAATCTGGACCGGGAGATGGCTTCCGCTATGTCGGAAATCAAAGGCTCGTCCGGTCCGAAGCGGGATGCCGCGGTCAAGCGCTGGGGATTCCTCAACGGGATGAAGAAGAACGAGGTTCAGCCCGCAGATTTCATGATGGATGTGATTCCTGTTCTTCCGCCCCGGTTCCGTCCGATTCAGGTCTCGGACATCACCCTGGTTGCCGACCCGAACAAGCTTTACAAGGCGGTCCTGGAAGGTGTCGAGGACTACCGGGACGCGGTACAGGTGGGCGTACCGAAGAGCGTTCTGGATGAGCTTCGCACCGGGATGTACGACAACTACAAGGCCCTGGTAGGTACCGGCGACCCGGCCCAGCCGATGTTGAAGGAGCAGGGCGTCGAGGGAATCCTTTCCCAGATGTTCGGCAAGGGAAGTCCCAAGCACGGTTTCTATCAGAGGAAGGTTCTCGGCACCAATATGGATATGACCGGTCTCGCGGTAGCGACTCCGAACGCAGCCCTGCGCCTGGGTCAGGTAGGTCTTCCGGAGGAATACGCCTGGGACCTGTACGAACCGTTCATCATCCGGCATATGGTGCGAAGCGGCGTACCGGCTACGGTCGCATCGAAGGCGGTCGAGAAACGGACCCCGCAGGCGTACGCTTCGTTGCAGTCCGTAGTGAAGGACCGCCCGGTAATCCTCAACCGGGCACCTACCCTGCATAAGTTCAGCATGATAGCCTTGGAGCCGGTCCTGACAAAGGGCAAGACCATCCAGGCGGCCCCGATGCTGGTGACTCCGTTGAACCTGGACTACGACGGGGATATCGTTTCCCTGTCCGTACCGGTATCGGATGACGCGGTGAAGGAGGCTCGGGAGAAGATGTCCCCGTCTGCGAACCTTATCCAGGCGAGTAAAGAGGCGCCCACCTACGATATCAAGGAAGAGATGCTGCACGGTCTGTACTTCGCAACCCGGGACCCGAAGGACCCGACCAAGCCGATTGTCTTCGAGACGAAGCAGGAGGCTATCGAGGCCTACCGTAAAGGCCTGATAAAGATGGACACCCCCATCCAGATAAAGGAATCCGGAAAATGAGACTTAAGATAACGAATCTGTTCCTGCTCCTGACGATGTTGGTTACCGGAGGATGTTTCTCCGGGAAGAAAGACGACTACACGTCGAAGACCTACTACGAGAGGTCTTCCCGGTTCATTCTCCCGGACAAGTACGTCGAGACCGTCGTCGCGGTACCGGTGGACAACCGGGTTCCCCCGGCGTTCGTTGTCCAGCGGGACCTGTACGAGAGGCAGGGGGACAAGTTCCGGAAGGTATCCGTCGATACCGTCAACATGGAGTTGTACGAGGCCTCGGAGATGCGCCGGCGGGAGGTCACCGACACCCTGTATACTTTTTTTCGCCGGTTGATGATGCTGGGGGTGGTTGTCGGCGTCCTTGGAGTCCTGCTGTTCTTCGTTTCGATGAAGTTCCCGATTATCCCCTCCGTCTGGGATGAGATGGTGTTCTTCGGCGCGATATCCGGAAGCCTCGGACTGGTAGGCTCCTGGTATGTCGACCAGATAATCTTCGTAGGGATACTTACCGGGATTGCCGTACTCCTCTCGGTAGTCTACATCCTTGTCCGCGACAGCGTCATGCACCGGAAACTCAAGGCCCGGGATACCGCAGCCCTGGAGCTGACGGACACCGTGCAAACCCTGAAGAAGGTGGACCGGAAATCCTGGGACAGCGCCAAGAAAGTCATTTCCCAGTCCGAGACCACGAAGAAGCTTGTCCGGACCTACCGAAGGAAGCTGGAAAAGGGTGAAACAAAATCACTGCATTCGAATGCAGTAAAATCGGAGAGCACCCCGTGAGCAGGAATCTGGACATCTCTCGACTGCTCCGACTCAAGCAGGAATCCGACCGAGGCAACTACGAGGAGAAGCGGCGTATCTTCCGGGAGATGTACTCGGAAAATCCGGATTCCTTCGTTGTCGACTCCGAGGACGCGCAGAAACGTACCCTGGGAATTACTCACGTTCCTACGAATTTCCGGTTCCATCTTACGGTACCTCAGGCCGTTGAAATGCCTCAGAAGACGGCTTCCGACGAGGCCTACCGGAAGGCGACCGCCCTGCGGACAGCCCTGGTGATGAAGTACGCAGCGGACAACCCTCTCCGGGCGCATATCCGGAGTGAAGCCGAGAAGGTCGATACCGACCCGTCGGAGGCCCGGAAGGAGAGCGGCAACTACCGGAAAGGTCACATCCGGCTGCACGGCCTCAGCATAACGATCGAGAACCCGAAAGGCAGCACCCGCAGCGGCAAATCCCCGGACGGCAAATCCTGGGAGGTGAAGATGCCGGCACATTACGGATACATCCGGTCGTCGGACGCTGTCGACGGGGACCAGGTGGACGTGTACATCGGTCCCGTGCCGGAGAGCGAGAAGGTCTTTGTTGTCGACCAGATTGACCCGGCTACCGGGAAATTCGACGAGCACAAGGTTTTCCTGGGATGCACGGGCGAGGACCAGGTCCGGGACCTGTACGACAAGGGCTTCTCGGACGAGAGCGGTCCGAAGCGCCGGAAGTCGATAACCCCGATATCCGTCGGAGCCCTCAAGGTATGGGTACGCGGGGGAATCCTCCGGGAACCTTTCGCCCCGGACAGCCCCCGGCAGAAGCAGGCATCCGGGATGCGTAAGCTCCATTCGCTTCGCGTTGTATTGAAAAACGGGCTTGTACCCGGTAAATTGTAAGTACCGCCCTTCATCGGGCCAGCAAATCTAACAAAAGGGAATCCGGATGAACCGGTACCCGAAAACGGAGACCCGACATGAATAAAGATCTTCTTCGCCAGGTACGGGAGAAACTCGCGTACGCTCCCCCGCCCCCGCCCCCGGGCGACCCGATGGCAGCAGGTATGACTCCGGAAGCGATGGACCCGGCGATGATGGGCGGC
>Ga0209498_1000525_pt1 | contig 23550 bp, 21 predicted proteins | sample WalLakDeSediment_FD_184131 | JGI IMG/M metagenome (GOLD analysis project Ga0209498, IMG submission 184131) | Lake sediment microbial communities from Walker lake, Nevada to study Microbial Dark Matter (Phase II) - Walker Lake 11/02/13 Deep... | ecosystem: Environmental > Aquatic > Freshwater >...
CATCGCCAGCATGACCGCGGCCGTGGGCGTTGCGGCCAGGAGGTCGATCCAGGCACCGCGGTCGGCGACCGCGAGCCCACCGATCGGCAGCCGTCCGGTGCTGTCGACGAGGCCCGCCACCACAGCCAGATGACCGCCCGCAGCGAGAAACCCTGCCACCGCCAGCCACGTGGCCAGCCGTGCGGCGCCCCCCTCCCCTGCCGGTGCGTCGGGCGTGAAGTCGTCGGCCCAGGTCAGCCCCGAGACACTGCCCAGGATCCCGCCAGCCCACGCAGCCGCCGCGAAAGCGACCGCCACCACGAGGCCGAGCCCAAGGCCAACAACCGCCTCCCCCGCAACCAGGGGCAAGACATCCAGGGGCACAACAGCCCGACCTTCTCCGAGCGGAGCTACCGCCGCCGCAGCCAGCGGCAGCGCCGCGGCCGTGAGGGCCAGCGCGGCCACGCCCCCCAGCTTCGGATCAAGCTGGGGGAAGAAGGCCAGCCCACCGCCGGCCACCGCCGCGGTCATCCGCGTGGCCACGCCCAGCGCCAGGGCTGGATCAGCCATCAGCAGAGCGGGGAGTGAGGGGGTTTCCATGATGCGGTGTCTTGGATGGAGTGTCTTCGGCTGGCGCAGAGCGGCGGTCAGGAGCCGACGACTGCCGAACGAAAGAGTTCCGCCAGCCGCTCGACCATCCACGGCAGCGTGACCAAGAGCACCGCCGTCATCACGACGAGTCGTGGCAGCAGGCCGACGACCGGCTCGTGGATGCCCGTCGCCGCCTGCACGAGCCCCACCAGAAACGCCACCGCAAAACCGGCCGCGAGCACAGGCAGGAGCACGAGGCAGCCGGCCAGGATCGCCTCCCGGACCAGTTCGACAAGCTGGGTCTCGGCCATGGCCGGAGGGTCTCTCAGGAGGCGACGAACCCATCCACGAGCGCCCGCACGACGAGCGTCCAGCCGTCGGCGGCAACGAACACCAGCAGCTTGAGCGGCAGCGAGACGAGCGTGGGGGGGAGCATCACGAGTCCCGTGGAGACGACGAGCGTGGCCACGAGGATGTCGAGCACGAGGAAGGGCACAAGCAGCCGCAGGCCGATCGTGAACGCCGTCTCCAGTTCGCTCACGAGAAAGGCCGGCAACAGCACTTCGAGCGGCACCTCGTCGTAGGTGGCCGCCTCGCGGGGCCCGGTGGGATGGCGGGCGAGAAACACAAGCACCGTGTCGCGGTTGCCCGCCTGCTCGATCTGGGTTGCCATCCAGCGGCGGATCGGCAGTGAGCCCCGCTCGAAGGCCTCGGCGGCAGGGATCGCACCGGTGCGGTAGGGAGCCACACCCTCGTTCCAGGCCCGTGTCCAGACCGGCCACATCACCATTGCCGAAAGGAAGATCGCCAGCGATGCCACGATCTGGTTGGAAGGCACGCCGGCAGCACCGAGCCCCTGCCGCACAAGCGCGAGCACGACCGACATCCGCACGAAGCAGGTGGTCATGAGGAGCACTGCCGGTGCGAGCGTGACCACACCGAAAAGAACCGCCGAGGGCAGCAGGGCGGCAATCGTGCGGCCACCGAGGAGCGACTCGGGGTTCCAGTCGAGCGCTGGTGTAGCGGCGGGGGCGGGAGGAGTCGCGGGGGCGGGCGGTAGAGCCAACTTGGCCGGCGGTTGCTTGGCCGGCGGTTGCTCGGCCGGCGGTTGCTCGGCCGGCAGTTGCTCGGCCGGCAGTTGCTCGGCAACGGGAGCCGTGGGCTCGGGCGTGCCGGCCAGCGTGGGCACGACCGCCGGCGTATTGACGCCGGCGTCGTCGGCATGGCAAGTCGCCACGAGCCCGACCGAGCAGACGAGGGCGATCCCGCACAGAAACTGGCGGCCCGGGCCGATCATGCTGCCTCCCCGCCGGCGGGCTCGCCGCGGGCAGCGGAAGAGGGTGCAGAGCGGCCTTGAGCACGCGCCGGCCGCAGCGGCAGGCGGGCCCCGAGGCAGGCGGCCACGATCCGCTCGGTCGCCTGCGGATCGTCGATGCTTGCGAGTGTCTGGCAACCGGATCCGGAGACACCCACGAGGAGCGTCCGAGGCCCGAACCGCACAACGCGGACGCCGTGCTGCCCTCCCAGCGAGGTCTCGCCGAGCACCTCAAAAACGTCTGGCGGTAGCATTCGACCACGGCGGCGAGACTGTTGGAAGCGGAACCCGACCAGCAGGGCGAACGCAGCGACGATCGCCGCGAGCACCGTCCAGTCGCCGAGCGGTCCGGCACCTCCCCCGCGGCCCGCGGAGGGGGCGGCGGCGGGCGATCTGAGAAGCGGGAGGGGTGCCGACGCGGCCGCTTCCACCGAAACAGCCTTCACGCCCGGATCCGAAAGCACGTCCTCGGGAAGCGGCGGCAGCGGCGCCGGCTCATCGGCACCCACTGGGGCGATGAGCACGCAGAGAAGCACGGCCGTTGCGAGCCACCAGCTCCAATCCCTGGCGGCAATTGCCGAGAGGGTTTGTGCTGCTGCTACACCCTCGAGCTTCATCCGCGGACGCGGGCCACGGAGGCAGGCAGACCGGCGGTTGTGGGCGGGGGCATTCATGCGGCTTCCCGGAGGCTCTCTTCCTGCTGCCTGTCGGCTGCCGCCCGACCGGGCAGACTCGACCAGTCGATTCGCTCCGGCTGATTTCGCTTGGGCCGCGCCGACCGCGATTCGCTCCGTTGGGGGCGGAGTACGAGCAGCCCGAGAAGACCTGCGGCAACGGCGATCATGGCCAGCCAGACCTCGCGGGGAACATCGGCGGTTCGGCCGGCAAGGATCGCCTTCCAGGCAGCCTCGAGACTCACCCGCGACTCATCGCCGGCACCCGGCTGGGACGACCCCGGGGGCGTAGCGGCCGCGGCCCGCTGGACGGTCCGCCGTGGGCCTGTCGCCACCGGGGGACACCTCGTCACGACCACCCGCCTCCCATCGGCCCGGGAGCTGGGCGGCAAGACGGCGAGCACATGACCGCGAACCCGCTCCTCGAGGGCCAAGGCGGCCTCGGGATCCAGGCCCGCGAAGAACTCATCGGGGATGGCGAGTGAGACGAGAATCGTGGCCGGCTGTTCATCGTCTATCGCCTGCTCGACAAGCACTGCCGCGCGGCGTTCCTGATCGACGGCAGCCGGCGAGTTGGCATCGGCGACCCGTTGTCCGCTGGTCGGGGACTCGGCGGGGGGCAGCCGTGGCGGCGGCGGAGCGAAGGTGACGGTGATGTCGACGACCGCACCCTTCACGTAGGCCAGCGCCTGGCGGAGTTTCGTGGTGAGGTGCCGCTCGTGGGCGATTCGGCGGGCAAGAGCAGGATCGGCCTGGGCGAGGTCGTCGCCACTCAACTCGACGACGAGCGGCCCGGTGAAAACGCGGCCGCTGCGGAGGTCGGTGACGGCCACCTGCTCGGCGGGCAGCCCGGCGATCGAGGCGGCCACGAGCACCCGGATCGAATGCACGCGGGCCGGCTCAAGCTCGATGCCCGGCTGGGTGCGGATGTTGACGCTCGCCGTCCGCGCAGGTCCGCCGGCCAGGCCCGCCACCGAGGAACGCGTGTCGACGTCGGAGAGAACCGCCGCCCGCTCGATGCCGGGCATCGAGCAGATGACGTGGGCCAGCTCCTCCTGGACGGCGACCCGGAGCATCTCCTCCTGCACCGCCCTGCTCTGCCAGGGGCTGTTTTGCTCGAGGGCGCGACGCAGGCTGCTGCCGAATTCACGGGGCAGCGCCTCGGCGTCGACCAGCGCCCGCATGTAGGCGCTCTGCCGCGGACGCGGCACCCAGACGCGGCCATCCTCGGTACGGTGGTCGATGAGCTGGGCGCGATCGAAGGCGGCCTCGACGATCGCCAGCTCCGACGACGGCAGCACGGTGCCAGGCAGGAGCTCCACTTCCTCACTCATCGGCCGGTCCCGCAGGAGCCAGGCTGCCCAGCCGAGCGACGCGGCCACGAGCCCGATCCCCACGATCTGCGCGGGGGTTACCCGGGAACTCTTCCGCCGCGAGTCGTCGGCGTGGGGCTGGTGCATGGAGACGGCTTTCGGAGCGGTGTGGTCAGGCGGCCAGGCTGCGGTGGCGGCGGGTGGGCAGGCGGAGTGTCACAGCAGCGCCTCCCTCCGGACAGGCGACGACCCGTACATCGCCGCCGAAGCGGTCGGCCAGACCACGGGCGGCTGCAAGCGCGGCGGCCGGGATGCCGACCGGCCCTGGACCAGAATCGGCCACCTCGACCTCGAGCCCCGCGGGCGTCGCGACCGTCGTGACCACCACCTCGCGGAGCCGGGGCGAGTCGCTGGCAAGCGTCGCGCCGGCGGCAGCCTCGCAGGCCGCGGCCACCAGCGGGAGCAGGCCGGCCCGGAGCGTCGCCGCATCGCCTGGCAGCGTGTGGCCGGCCGCGACATCCACGTCGATGGTTACCGGCGGCAGGCCGCTCCGCTGCCGGGCGGCAGCGACGTCGACGGCGATCGTGGTGAGCAGTTCGGCCAGTGACGTGCCGTCACGAGCCGGACGCAAGGGCAGCAGATCCCGCGGCGTGATGCCCGCGGTCGGGTCATGGGGGTCGGTCATGGGAATCCTTTCCCGGGGTTGGTTCGCGGGTTCGCGACGATCGTTGATCTTCGAGACAGCTTATGTGTCGCGGCCGAGCGGCCGATCAGGCCGCACCGTGCGGCTGGAGGGGAACCGTTGCCCCGCACAGCTCGTCCATGAGCCAGCGATTGACGTCGGCCAGGGTCGCGCGTGAAAGGCAGCTGCCCTGCTGGTAGATGCGGACTGTGAGCGTGCCGCCGCAGGAGTGAAACAGCCGCAGCGTGCGATCGAGCGGGATGGGATTTGCGGCCAGGGCGGCGGCCTGCGAGCAGAGCAGCATCGGCATCCGGCGAACCTCGGCCAGTCGGCCGAGGATCGGCTCACTGTGGGGAAAATCGCCACCGAGCGAGACCACGCCGGCGAAGGCGTCGGGGTGTTGGCAGGCTGTGCGGAAGGCATCGGTGCCGCTGGAACCGTGGCCGACGAGCCAGATCCGTCGCGGGTGGATGCTGAGGCGGTCGGTGACCCGGTCGATCGCCCGCCACATGGCCGCACCGTCACGGGCCGGCTGAACGGCCACGAAGTTCCGCAGGCTCAGACGGGCCATCGCCCGACCCAGGTCGAACGAGTCGCCGTCATTGGAAAGCCATACGAGGAGCGGATAGTCGTATCCGGGCTCGTAGCCCTGCGGCACAAACACGCGGGCGTCACCGGTCCAGTTGGCCGCGAGGTTCCGGGAGAGCTTGCGACGGCCCGCGCCGTTGGCTGCGGAAGGCTGCGGGTGTCGGCGGGCAGGGCTCATGACGAATGCTCCTCGTGGCTGCCCCGGGGCACCGGGACGGGGGTTTGTAGCGAAACCCCCGGGGCCGGACAACGCCAGCCCGTGGCAGCTGAGGTGGCCCCGGCAAGCCTGAGAAGCGGCGTAAGACCGGTGGACCGACGCCCGTGTGTCGTGGGGCTTCAGGCGGCCGTCGTGAGCCGGTCCATGGCGGCCACCAGTTCCTTGACGGCGGCGATGCTGTGATCGAGCCCGGCCCGCTCCGCGGGGAGCAAATCGAGCTCGACGATCCGCTCAACCCCGCCGCTGCCGAGGATCACCGGCACGCCGACAAAGTAACCTCCCACGCCGTACTCGCTGTCGCAGTAGGCCGCCACCGGAACGAGTCGCTTCTTGTCACGGACAATCGCCTCGACCATTTGCGTGGTCGCAGCGGCGGGAGCGTAGTACGCACTGCCGGTCTTGAGGAGGCCCACGATCTCGGCTCCTCCCTTGCGGGTGCGATCGACGATCGCCTCGAGCCGATCGGCCGTGATGAGTTGGGTCACGGGAATGCCTCCCACGCTTGTGCAGCTGGGAATCGGCACCATGGTGTCGCCATGGCCGCCGAGGAGCACCGCGGTGATGTCCTCGACGCTCACGCCGAGTTCCAGCGCGAGGAAGGCCCGGTAGCGAGCGGTGTCGAGCACCCCCGCCTGTCCCATCACGCGGGCGGCCGGGAAACCGGTCACCTGAAAGGTCCGCTGGACCATGGCGTCGAGCGGGTTCGAGACCACGATCACAATCGCGTCCGGACTCGTGTCGCGGATCTTCGCGGCCACGTCGCCGACGATCCTGGCGTTGGTGGAGAGGAGATCATCGCGGCTCATCCCCGGCTTGCGGGCGATGCCCGCGGTCACGACCACGACATCGCTGCCGGCGGTATCGGCCCAGTCGGTCGTGCCGGTGATCCGCGCATCAAACCCCATGATCGGAGCCGCTTGAAAGAGGTCGAGGGCCTTGCCGGCGGGCATGCCCTCGGTAGCGGGGATGTCGAGCAGCACGATGTCGCCAAGCTCGGCGGCAGCGGACCAGTGGGCGGTGGTGGCGCCGACATTACCGGCTCCGATGATCGAGATCTTTGCGCGTCGCATGCAGGACTCCAGAGGAAGGGAGGGAGGGGACGAGGAATGAAGGAGGGACGGAGGCGGGTGTGGACAGAGGACGGACGGCGGAGGCGAGCTGCTACCTGCCATCCTCCTGGTCGTCGGCGGGCAGATCGATCCGGTCGGGCAGTTCCTCACGGGACCGCCGGATCGACCGGTTGAGTGACCAGTTGCCATAGATCAGTCCGAGGCCGAGCATGGCGGCCAGGGCGACGGCCGCGGCGATGGCCGCGATCACCCAGATCGGCTGCGTGGCGGCCTCCGTTGGCGGCGGCGACCAGGCCGGCTGCGGGCCGATCAAGAGCGTTGTCTGCCGGCGGCCCAATTCCTCGGGGACGCGGCCGGTCTCATCGGGCCGCAATTCCTCGAACGTGTAGGCATACCGCTTGAAGCCAAAGCCGGCGACCCGAACCCGCTCGTTGATCCGCTCGCCCGAGGGCATGCCCGGCGGCAATTCCCGCATGCAGCAGACGATCGGGAAGGACGTCTGCTTGCGGCCGTTCACCTCGAGCAGCGGCGTTTCGACAAACACGAAGACCTCCCAGTAGTGGTCAGCGCCTACGGCCTTCCGCAGGTATGGCTCGTCGATCGACACCTTCATGGCACGCATCGCCACACCGTCGATCACGACCGGGTCGCCACGGCGGGCGGGAAACCAACCGCGACCGGGGTCGATGAGCGGTAGCACGTCGGTCAGACCCCCTGCAGCCTCCGCGATGGCCTTGCGGCCCGTGCGGCCGGCGGCCCCCAGCACGGCATAAAAGGCGGCGGCGTCGCCCGCCCCCAGCTTCGTGCCGTCGACGACCGTGTCGAATAGCCCGTAGTCCATCCCGATCCGGCCCAGGGGCGTGTCGGGATACCAGGCCACACGGGCGGCCCCGAGCACAACCGCGGGAGCGGCGGCCGGCCACTCGGAGGAGCCTGCGGGAGCGGCCTGCGGACGAGGCGCCGCCGCGGTGGCAAGCGTGAGGCCGATGGCCCCGGCCGGTTCGTCGATCGGCTGCCACCGCGGCCACTCCCTCGGGGCGGCGTTGGTGACGACATCGACCACGAGCCCGCGGTCGTCCACGATCCGGACGATGTCATACTCGGCCTTGCCGAAGAGTTCGGCGAGTCCCGGCGGCAGTCGCCGCGGGGCCACGAAGGTCGCCTTGCCCCGAACCGCCAGCAGCGTGTCGGCCACGGCCACCGCCTCGCCTGCGGCCGGCGCGGGAATCGCTTGCGCCGGCCAGCCGGCCGCCAGGCCCTCGGGAGCGTCGAGCCGCTTGAGCACCTTGACGAGCGTCTGTTCGGCATCCTCCCCCCACGCGGTCGCCGACGTGAGCGGCTCGCGTTTGGGCAGGTCGATCTCGCGGAGAACAAGGAACGCCGGAAAATCGATAGGGTCGTCGGCGGCCTGCGTGGGCACGACCAACACGCAGGCCGAGATGCAAGCCACAGCCCGGGTCGCTTCCCGGATCATCCTCCACCACCGCCATGTGCTGCAGCCCATCATGTGTTCGCTTCCCCTCGAGGATCGTCGTCGCCAGCCACCTCGTCGGCGGCCACGCGGCGAAGCGAGTCGGCCACCGAAAATGGCTCGACGCCTGACAGGGCCACATCGAGATCAGTGGATTCAAGACGCCGCCGCCGGCCGCGGCCGACAATCAGGAAGGCAATTCCGATTGCCGTCACCACGGCGAGCATCGTAGCAACGCCGACGGCACTGATCGAGCGGTCCCAGAATCCGAGCCCGCGATCGGCCGAGCCCGCCCCCGGACGGACCGGCTCGCGGGCCAGGATCAGGGGCGCGACCCGGACGCCGTCGCCGGCTCGATACGCCATGTTTTTGAGAAAAAAACCGCTCACCTCCACCGGCTCGCGGATGTCCAGACCTGAGACCATCCCCTCCGGCACCTGCAGGAAGTGGACGGCGACCGGCGTCGCCGGCCCACCGGCGGGCTCGAGCCAGCCCTGCCAGAAGTGGTCGATGCCGTAGTCGTTGGCCACCGACTCCAGACGCTCGAGCCGATGGAGCAGGCCGCGGATTCGGACCGCGCGGCCCCGGAAGGACCGCGGCTGGCTGAAGAGTTCCGTAAACCCGACGTCCGCAGGCGTGGGCATGACGCGGCCATCGAAGCCCTGGAGGGTGAGGCAGGTCTCCAGCCACGCATCCCGATCAGCGGCACCGAGGAAGGTGGCATCGCGAATACGGGTGAGCGCTGCGAGCGACGCCCCCAGGAGGGACTCGTCAACGGTCTCGGGCGGCGTGTCAGCAGGAAGGATGACGACAGCATCATCGCCGGGGGGCGGCCCGACGACTGCCACGAGCCGGGTGTCGACCTGGGGCTCCGCGGGCGGGCCGGGAGGCGGATCGAAGAGCGGCCGCGTGAAGAGTTCGAGGGCGACCACAATCACGATGGCCGGCGGCATGACTGCCCAGAACAGCCGGCGATACTCTTTCGCCGACAGGTAGTTTCGCGGAGGGCGAGCGTTCTTGGCCTGGGAGGGAGACGGCCCCGGCAGCACGGCGTCGGGGAAGACTCCGGCCATCACGAATTCACTCGGGCTGCGGCCTCCCGCTGGATCATCCCGGCCTCCCGCTGGATCATCCCGGCCTCCGACTGGATCATCCCGGCCTCAGCCTCGCGCCGTTGCTGCCGCCGCATCTCCCGCCACACGTAGGCGGCAAACGACCCGATGAGCGTCAACGGCATCGCAAGCATGATCAGGATGCTGAAGAAGTAGCCGCGGGCCAGGTTGAGCCCGGCGGGATCGGACGTGTTGACCCCGTCCTTGCAGTTTGGACAGCCGATTGCTTCAGCCGCTGTCACGAGAGCGACGGCGACCGCCAGCACACAGATGATCCGGCTCGTGTGTCTCATACCCGAATTATAGCCATGCGAACCGGCTGGCGGGGAGCCCGCGGCGGGATCCCCAAAGGAACCGGCCGGCCGACGAGGGCAGAGCCACCCTGGCTACGCGGCTGCCGGGAGGCGGTACAGCATCAGGTAGATCACCACGCCGGTGACCGACACATAGAGCCAGATCGGCAGCGTGATCCGGCCGAGACGGCGATGGGCTTCCCAGCGGCCTCTCCAGGCGAGGAAAAACATCCGCACGGCAAGCACGGGCACCGCAGCGGCCAGGATGACGTGGGTCAGGAGGATCGCGTAGTAGAAGAGTCGCAGGGATTCAGGGCCGGCATACTTCCGGCTCCCCTCCAACCAGTGATACACGAGGTAGCAGACGAGAAACACCGCCGATGTGGCAAACGCCGCGATCATCGCGACGCGATGGGCCCGCCACTCGCCGCGGTAGATGAAGACCCAGCCAGCGACCAGCAGGATCGCCGCGATCGAGTTGAGCACCGCGTTGGTCGTGGCCAGCGGGTGGATCCGATCTGCCGCAGCGAGACACGCGGTCATCAGGCGGCATCTCCTTCGGCCCTGGCTTCGGAAGCAGGGGCCGGCTCTTTCTCCCCCGCGGCCGGCTCGGCAGCGTGCTCATCGGCCAGCACCTCACGGATGAGCTTCTTGAGCAGTTCGACCCGGTTGGCGTCGGTGAGCGAGTAGCCGCCGCGGAGTCGGCCCTCGCGGTCAAACACGACCCCCTTCTCGGCATGCACGCCCAGTTCGGTGGGCAGGAGGAATTTTTTGGTGCCCACCCGCTGGATCACCGCCATGTCGCCGGTAAGAAATTTCCAGCGGGCGGTGTCGGCGGTGAAGCGATCGGCATACCGGCCGAGAACCTCAGGGGTGTCGGTTTCAGGATCACAGGTCAGGCTCACCGCGATAAAGTCAGGATCGTCGATCTCGCGGAGGATGTCGGCGATCGCCTGATTCTCTCGGAAGCACGGCCCCGGGCAGTTCGAAAAGAAAACCGCACCGAGCCACACCTTCCCGGCGAGTGAATCCGATGAAAACTCCTGCCCGTCCTGGTCGGTGAGCGTGAAGGGGGCGGCGGGGTCGACGGCCGCGGTGAACTCGAGATCGGGCTCAGGCTCCCCTACCCCGACCTGCGGCCGCTCGGCACAGCCAGAAACCATGCCCAGACATGCTACGACCAGACACACCACGACCGGACATACCAAGCCCAGCGATACCCAGATCGAATATCCACCGTTGGGCAGGAAACTGACGCGAGTAGCCTGGTGTGTCATTGGATCAATGGGCCGCGGGGTCGACGCGGCCGGCGTCGGCGGCCTTCTCGAGCAACAGCAGGTCGGCCGGCCGGGCCATGTGGAGGGCCCGCTCCTGCGACACCATCCGGTTCCGCATCCCGATGTCGGGCACAAGCATGATCACCAGAAACACGGCCATCATGGCGGCGGGGATCGTGAGCACGTATTTCCAATTTGCCTCCCACCAGACATGCATGAAGAACAGCACGACGAGCAGGGCCTTCATGCAGGAGACTGCCATCATGAACGCCCAGCCAACCTGGGGCTGGTCCCGCCACGGCCAGGCCGCCGAATAGGTGAAAAACGACATCGTTGTCAGGAAGCAGAGCACTGCGAACACGACCAGGTACTTGCCCAGACCCCCGTGGGCATGGTCACCATGGCCGGCGGGATCACCATGGCCGGCGGGGTCGTGCGAGCTTGTGTGGTCAGACATGGCAAACGAGCCCTTGGGCCAAAAAAGGAGTCAGAACAGGTACATCACCGGAAACAGGAAGATCCACACGAGGTCGACGAAGTGCCAGTACAGGCCGGCATTCTCGACCATTCCTGCTCGCGCGGAGCCGAGCTTGAAGGTGAGCAGCACGGCAAACACGATCAGCCCGACGATGACATGGATCGCATGGAAGCCGGTCAGCAGAAAGTAGGTGCTCGCCCACATGTTGCCGCCGGGGATCACGATCGGCAGCCGCAACCAGGGGAACGCGTCGTTGATCCCGTGGGCATGGCCGCCGCCATGGCCGCTCGGGCCCTCGGCGGGTAACGGGGCGATCTGGTCGGCGACCACGGCCATTTCGAAGGCCTGCTGATTGGTGTCGGAGAGCATCCGGCGGACATCCTGAAGCGCCGAGCGGGCGGCGCGTTGCTCGGCTGGGAGGTTTTCGGCCGGGGTCTCGTCGAGCGTCTTGAGCCGGTCGATGATCGCCGGCTCACCGAGCCTGGCACGCACAGCCGAGCCGTAGTAGAGATCGGGCCGCTCATGGATCAGCCCGTGCGGGGCCCAGGGAAAGATGCCGTGCGAGAACTTCGCCTGGTACTCGTAGCCCTTGATTCCCAGAAAGAGCGAGCCGAGCACCAGCGTGGCAATCATCCAGAGCCTTGCGAGCGAGGCCTTGTTGACCTTGGTCGCCTCGAACGCGAGCACGATCGTGACGCTCGAGCAAATCAGGACAAACGTGTTGAAGGCTCCAAGCGGCTCCGAGAGGTGAACATGGTGGGGCTTTGGCCAGACCGCAGCCCCGAACCGCAGCACGACATAACTACCAAGCAACGCGGCAAAAAACATGATCTCCGTCGACAGGAACAGCCACATGATGAGCTTGCCGCGGGAGAGTGGCAGGCTGGGCTGATACTGAAGGTGGATATGGCCATGGTGGCCGTCGTCATGGCCGTGACCGTGGTCGTTGTCGTGGCCATGAGGAACGGATATTGCGGGGGAGCTCATGGGATATTTCTTGTGGCCGAGGAACGACGGCGGTCATGGGGAGGATCGTTAGCCCGGCCCCCCGAACACGACCGCCGCGGTGAGCAGGCCGAGCAGGGACCCAAGCGAGGCAAGGAGCAGGAACCGGGCCGAGGCATCGTCGCGGTAGACGGCGAACCAGACGGTAGCCAGAAGATACACACTCCCGGCGACCGCCGCCGCCAGGAACATCCGAATACTGCCCGAGGGCACGGCCAGCACGAGAGCGGCCGGTACGAGGAGAATCGCCGCGGCCAGGGCCTGACCGGCGGCCCGCAGGCCGCTGGGATCGACGACCGTGAGCATCCGCGAGCCGGCGGCTGCATATTGAGCCCGGTAGATCCAGGCGATCGCCATGAAATGCGGAAACTGCCAGAGGTAGAGGACCGTCGCCAGTGCCAAGACAGCCAGGGCTCCGCGGGCGTCACCGGCCGCCAGCCGCGAAGGACCGTCGGCCGCCAGCCAGCCGATCGCCACCGGCATCGCCCCGGCCACCGCCCCCACGGCGGTATTGAGCGGCGTGATCTGCTTGAGTGGCGTGTAGGCGAGGACATACACAAGCCAGGTGGCCACCCCGGCCGCGGCCGCGGGCCAACCGGCTGCCAGCCAGGAGATGATCGCACCGGCGGCGAGCGTTCCCCCGGCAATTTGCCAGGCGGTGGGCACGGCGAGCCGCCCGGCAGCGAGCGGACGAGAGGCCGTCCGCCGCATGAGCCGATCGGTCCGCCGCTCGAGCACCTGATTCGCGATGCTTGAACTCGCGGCCACGAGCGCCGTCCCTAGGAGGAGCCAGCCGAGCCGGGCAGGATCAGCCGGACGGCCGGCAGTGAGCCAGGCGGCGGATACGACAGTTGCCAGCACCATGACGGCGATCCGTGGGCGGACAAGCCGCGAGATGTCGGCGAGCACGGGGGCCAGACCAGCCGTTACCTCGATGGGCTCGGCGGCCGGCCGGCTTCCCACGGTCGGTGCCCAGGCGGTTGCCGGGTCGACGGCAAAAGGAGCCGGTGCTGGGTCAACGGCAAAGGGGGCGGGCGTCATGCGGGCACCCCGGTGTGCCGGCGGAACGAACCGCGGGCGATCAGCGGTGAATGCGCTTCACCGGCGGAGCCCGCTGGGCCCGCCGCCGCGATCGCGAGCGCCACCCCGCCGCCGAGGATCAGCATCCCGAGAACAGCATGCGTCGTGACGGTGGCTGCTCCCCAGCCACTGCGGGCGACAATCGGGGCAGATAGCCGCCACCCATCCGGTAACACCGCCGACGGCACGCCATACTTCGCCACCCAGGTGCCGCCACCGAGCAGCAACTGACCCACCACGGCGGCGGTGAGCACCAGCGCCCACCGTCGCGCTCGGAGATTCGTCGTGCCTCGCGTCATCACGGCCACAGCGGCCACGATCAGGGCCACCACGATCGCTCCGAGCACGTGCGTGCCGACAAGGAGGTGAAAAATCCGCGGCGGCGTGGCCGGGTCGAGGTGCCGCAGTTGGGCCCCGGCAACGAGCTGGGCGTAGGCGGCGATCGGGACCGCGGCGGCGAGCCCCGCGGCAACCCGGGGCAGCATGACCGAGCCCGTTTGCCGTGTGAGGGAGGCCAGGGCCACCGCCACGGCGAAGAAGAGCGGACCGGTACAGGCATGCACCTTCGCGACCGTTGTGTCGTCAAGCAGCACGCGGGCTCCGCCCAGCCCGCCCTGGATCAGCACGAGCACCACTGCCGCCACAGCCAGCCAACGAACGGTCGCGGCCGGGCTCCAACGCCAGACCGCCGCTGCCAAAGCCAGGGTGATCAGGCCCACCGCGGCTCCGAGAAGCCTGTGTCCATGCTCCAGAAACAGATCCCACGGCCCTCCCAGCCACTCGGCCAGCGGGAACAGAAACATGTTGTGGCCGTAGGTGGCAGGCCAGTCGGGCACTGCCATCGCTGCCTCGTAGGTCGTCACCAGCGCGCCGAACGAAAGCAACACCACAGTCGCCATCACAAGCAGGACGGCGACGAGGTGGGGCAGATGTTTCATGGAGAATCTGGTTCCGGCACCACGTGACGGCCGGTCAAGGTGATGGTGGTCGCTCGCGGGGACGAGTTGCCCTCTCTCAGTGATGCGTCGCTGCAGCTGCCGCGGCGGCGACGTTGGGCGGGTCGGTCTGCATGAGATGGTCCTTCTCGACGCCCGGCACGGAATATTCGTACGGCCCACGGTAGACCACCGGCTGGAAGTCGAAGTTGCCATGGCCCGGCGGGCTCGGGGCAGTCCACTCGAGGCCGTTGGCGTTCCAGGGGTTCCGCCCGGCCACCGGCCCGTAGAACATGCTCCAGAAAAAGTTGATCGCGAACACGACCTGGCAGGCAACCATCCCCATCGCACAGTAGGTCATGAAGGCGTTCATCGGCTGGAGATGATGGAACGTCTCGTAGTGGTAGGCGTCGGCCAGCCGCCGCGGAAAGCCGACCGCCCCGAGAATATGCATCGTGAAGAACGTGCCGTTCAGGAAGATGAACGTGAGGAAAAAGTGGACCTTCCCCCAGAACTCGTTCATCGTGCGGCCGAACATCTTGGGAAACCAGAAGTAGATCGCCGCCCACACCCCCATCGCCGTGCCGGCGAACAGGACATAGTGGAAGTGAGCCACGATGAAGTAGGTGTCGTGGATGAAGATGTCTACCGGCGTCGCGGCCATGAAGATGCCCGACAGGCCGCCGATGATGAACATCGACACGAACGACAGGGCGAAGAGCATCGACGTCGTGAACTGGATTTTGCCGCCCCAGACGGTGCCCAGCCAGTTGAAGGTCTTCACGGCACTTGGCAGCGCGATCATCATCGTCGAGACCATGAAGGTGATCCCGAGGGCGGGATTCATGCCCGACATGAACATGTGGTGGCCCCAGACGATGAAGCCCAGGCCGGCGATCCCCGCCACGGAATAGACCATCGGCCGGTAGCCGAAGAGCGGCTTGCGGGCGAAGCAGGTGAGGATGTCGCTCACCATGCCCATCGCCGGCAGGATCATGATGTACACAGCCGGGTGGCTATAGAACCAGAACAGGTGCTGCCAGAGCAGCGGCTGGCCGCCGCCAGGGCCGGCCACGGCGTTGTTGATGATGCTGCCTTCGGGCGAGAAAAACCCGGTGGCAAACATCCGGTCGGCCAGCTGCATGAAGCCGGCGGCGGTCAGCACCGGGAGGGCGAAGGCCTGGAGGATCGCCGTGATGAACATCGCCCAGATCGTCATCGGGAGGCGAAACATCGTCATCCCGGGAGCCCTCATCAGGATGATCGTTGTCATGTAGTTGACACTGCCAAGCATCGACGAGACACCCACGAAGGTCAGGCCGAGAAGCCAGAGCGTCTGGCCCCAGCCGGCGCCGGGAGAGGCGGCGATGTTGGTCGAGAGCGGCGGATAGCTCGTCCAGCCTCCCGAGGCGGCCCCTCCCTCCACGAAGAAACTCGCGCCGAAGGCGATGAAAGCCGGCCACATGAACCAGTAGCCCAGCATGTTGAGCGTCGGAAACGCCATGTCATCCGCCCCGATCATGAGCGGGATCAGGAAGTTGCCGAAGGCGCCGGCGAGGATCGGGATGATCACGAGGAAGATCATCACCGTGGCGTGCATCGTGAACAGCATCGTGTAGAACTCGGGCGCCATCTGCCCCCCCTCCTGGGCAAAGAGCTTGCCGACGACCGGCACGTCGGACCACGGCCAGGCCACCTGCCAGCGAACGGCGAGCGCCAACAGGCCGCCGATCAGGAACCAGACGAGCGTCGAAAACAGGAACTGCAGCCCGATGACCTTATGGTCTTTCGAGAAGACATAGGTCGAAAGGAACGTCAATACCGGATGCGGCTTGCGTACCGGGACGTGGTCCTGGCCGATGGTGACAGGCGCTGTGACGGTACTCATGCCAGGTCTCCGAAAAAGGGGGCGGGTGTCTTTTGTGTGTGAGGGATGGTTGTGAGGTGGAGTGCGAACCGAAGACTCGCAAACCCTGTTCAGTTGGTGACGAGGGTGCCCGACGGCTCGGGAGCCGGCTGGGTGGCCTCTTGCTCGGCATATTTCCGCACGAGCCAGGAATCGAACTCGGGCCGAGACACAAACGTCACGCGGCCTTTCATCTTGTAGTGGCCCCAGCCGCAGAGCTCGGCACAGACGATGTCCCAACTGCCGGTCTCGGTGGCCTTGAACCAGACGGGGATCTTCATGCCCGGCACCGCGTCCTGCTTGATCCGCAGGTTGGGCAGAAAGAAGCTGTGGAGCACGTCCATGCTCTTGAGTTGGACGAGGATGTCTTCGTCGACCGGCAGGTGAAGGTCGTTGACGAGATGCAGGTCGTCGGGCGTGCCGAGCATTCCGTCACGACCCGGATACCGCAGCCGCCATTCGAACTGCCGGGCCACCACCTCCACGGTCGGCGGCATGTCGGGCCGCCGCATCTTGACGTTTGCCCAGGCGTTCATCTGGTAGATCGCCAGAAACAGCAGGGTGGCCGCCGGGACGATCGTCCAGACAACCTCGAGCGTGTGGCTGCCTTGGATGTAGGTGGCCTTCTCGTCGCCACGGGCGGCGGCGTCGTACTTCCAGATGAACCAGAAAAGAAGCAGTTCGGTGGCGATGAACACCACGCCGGTGAGCGCGAGGATGAAGTAGAAGAGGGCGTCGATCTCCCGGCCATGCACGGAGACGTCTTTCGGCAGCCAGACGTCGATCGAGGGTGCGATCGCAAACGTGGCAACGCCGAGCACGGGCACGGCCAGAAACAAGAGGCCCCAGAAGATCCCACCGAGTCGCTTCATGGATCAGTCTTCCTCCGTGGATGCGAGGCCAGCAGGCGTTGGCGGACGCATCGCCATGGTTCGGTCGGCGCCGAGCTCACCGTCGAGCCCATACGGGAGCGAGCGAACGTAGTTCACGATGTGCCAGATGTCTTCGGGGTCAACCGTGCCTTTGGCCGCGGGCATCGGGGCGCCGTTGATGCCGGCATGAATCCGGTAATACAGATCGAGCGGCCGTCGGCCACCGCGGTAGATTCCATGACGGAGGTTCCGCGGGGGGATTGTCCGCGGCTTGAGCGCGTCTCCGCTGAGCACCTGCCCAAACTCGGCCGCCCACTGCCGCTCGGCGGCGTCGGCATCGGACTTAGCGAGACCAGAGAGTCTCGCCTCGATCTTGACGATGTTCTTGCTCCAGTCGTCGTAGTCATTGGCCTGGCCGTCTCCCAGCGCCGTCACGCCATGGCACTTCACGCAGTTGGCCTTGTCACCGAAGAACAGTTCGCGGCCCTTGGCGATCGACTCGGCCAGCTCGATGCCCGTGGGCATCTCCGGCACCTCGATCTCCGCGTCGGCGGCCACGGCCCATTTCTCCGCGATCGGCTCGAGCACCTCCGCGATCAGAAACTCCTGCGTCTCCGGCAGTTTGCCTTCGTCCTCGTCATCGAGCTCGAAAAACTGCCGCATCAGGGCCAGTTCCGTCTCACCGCGGATGCTCAAATACGTGACGTATTCCACGAGCGCGTCGACCTCGATCGGACTCAAGAGCGCGAAGGACGGCATGGAGGTGCCGGGGATTCCCTTGTGAAGGATCCGCACGAGGTCGGCGTGGGTCGGCTTGTCGGACCGTTCCGTGCTCTTGTACTTGAACACGCCGGGGCGGTAGTCCCGCGGGTAGGGGTTGAGAAAGGCCGCGGTCGGCCCGAGCCCGTCACCCGTGATCCCGTGACAGTGCACACAGTGCTCCCGGTAGAGGCCGTTTTTTCGACCCACGATATCACTCCGAACAGGGCCAGCCGCGAGCCGGAGTTTGGCCGGGTCGAGGCCCGTTTCGGGCAGGCAGACCGGGTCGTCGGGCGTGCCGAACATCGCCAGCATGATGGTCGCAACCTGCTGCTGCTGGGCAGGCAGGAGCGCCTGGTCGGCTGAGATTGAGTCCTTCTCGGGAGTCGGCGAAATCGCCTCCACCATGTTGGGGCGGAAGAATGCGGGGGGCGTGGGCCCGCAGCCGACGATGAGCATCACGGCGGGCGTCAGACCGAAAGCGAGGCTGCGAATGGTGGAGTTCATGGCGATAAAAAGGCGAGAATGGGCGTGTGTTGGAGACTCAGAACTGCAGAGATCAGCCCCCGATCGCGGCTGCGGGAACCTCGAGCGTACCCAGATCCTTGACCTCGTCTGGCTGAAGCGTGACCTGGAAACGGCCCTTTGGATTCCATTTGAGTTCAGGCTCGTCGAGCTTGAGGCCCCCGGCGGCCCGGGCGTGCCAGACCTGGAATTCGAGCGGCTCACCGGCAGGCAGGTCGGCCAGGCTAAAGGAGCCATCGACGGCCGACACGGCCACGTATCCATCCTTACGGAACACCGCGTAGGCCTTCATCCAGGGATGGATGTTACACGTCACCGAGATGGGCATGCCCGTTTCGGCGACGGGCTTGTAGACCGTGCTGCCCCCGGCCGGGATGAGCTGGTTAAAGGCCGTCCCGGCGATGTTCGTGTTGTGACCGATCGGATCGCTGTTGCGGACGTCCACCGGTTGGCCAACCCGGGCCGCGAACACCGGCGAGAGAAACTCGCAGTTCTTCTGGTCGAACACGAGCGGTTCAGCCGGGGGCGTCGCCTCTTTCACCCGGCTCGCCTTCCGCACGAAGAGAACCACATCGGCCAGGCCCTTTGTCGAGGGATCGACCCGCAGCGACTGGTCGTAGAGTTTCATGCCCGCCTTCGAACAGACCTCCATGTCCTTGTCGACAACGAGCACCGCCCGTTCGCCGGGCGTGCCTGCGAACACGAATCGGCCCTGGAGAGTGGCCCAACCGGTGCCCGTGGGCGCGGCCTCGGCAGCGACCTCAGAAGTTTTGTCACCGCCGAGGAGTTGCTGGCGGAGTGCCGCAGCGGCTGCAGCGTCGGCGACAGGGCCGACGATCCTGCCGGAGCCACAGCCCGGTGCTAGAGCAACGCACCCAAGCGTCGCCCACACATACCCCGACCTGATCGAACCCATCGCCACCGACCTCCTCGACTACTTGAACAGTTTGGCATCGAGCCCGATCTCACCCAGATCCGTTTCGCCCGCCGCGATCTTGAACTTCTTGCGGCCCTTCGAAACCTTCTCGGCCTTGCCCCCGATCGTCATCTCACCGATGTAACCAGCCTTCTCGTGCCAGAATTGGAGCTCGAGTTCCTCGGCGGGCAGATCGGCGATCTCGAAGCTGCCGTCGGCCTTCGAGACGGCAGCGTACGGGTTGGCGCGGACCACAAGCCAGGCCTTCATCCAGGGATGGATGTTGCAGGTGACCTGGGCGGGCACCGCTTCGTCGGTCGTGAACTTTGCGGTCACTGTGCCGCCGGCCGGGATGAGGTTGTTCGAAGGCGAATTCTTGACCGTCGCGATGTTGCTGTTGTGTCCCACGCTGTCGGAGTTCTTGATCATGAGTTCCTGGCCCGCCTGCACGAAGAGCACATGTGGCTCAAACCGACAGTCGTGATTGTCGAGCAGGGGCTTGAACTCCTTCGCAGCGGCTGCGAGTTCCGGCTTGACCTTGACCTTTTTGTCGCGCACGAAGACCACGACATTGGCCACTCCCTTGTCTGGGCCCACGACAAGTTCCTCCGTGAGCAATTTATGCTTGCCGCACACCTCCACGTCCTTGTCGACAGTGAGCGGGGCTGCCACCGCCACGTCTCCGCCGTACACGAACCGGCCCTTGAGCGTGCCCCATTCGGCCCGAGCATCGACAGCTTGGCTGGAGACGAGCATCGCCAAGGAAAAACAGATGGCGCAGACAAACGAGGTGGGCTTCATGGTTTCTTCTCAGGGCTTCAGACGAACTTCGTAGAACATTTCTATTATAGGCTGGAGCCGCTGGTGAGGAGCATCTGCTCGCCGCCGGCGGAATCTGATGGTTCGTGTCGATTTTCAGTTGGCGAGAGCGGCCGCGTCGGTGGCTGGTGCGGTGCCAGAAGGCACGGCCGACTGGGCGGGGGGTTGGGCCTCCGGCGGCTCGGCGGCCGGTGGCAACTCCTTGAGAAAGGCCTCGAGCGAGAGGTTTCGCTTGGCGAACAGATCGAAGTGCATCAGCAGATCGGTGAGGGCGTCGACCTGCTGCTCACTGGTGCCCGCGTAGAGGTCTTGGCTGACCGGATTGCCGAACGGAATGTTGACTGGCATGCCGGTGTACGGCAGGAACCGCTTCGGGTTGGCGATCCAGTCGTGGACGTAGCCGGGGCGGAGCCGCTCGTGGGCCACCTCGAGTTGCGGGGCGAGTCCCTTGGGATTTCCCGGCGGCGAGTAATCACCCACGAGATGGCATTTCACGCAGTAGTTGGTGTTGGTCACGATCCTGAGGGCTCCCTCAAGGTGGCCCGGCCGAACCGTTTCCTTGGCGGCCACGGAACCGGAGTCGAGTCGGGGGTCGTACACGTAGGGATACTCGGCTCCGTCGACGGCCGCGAAGTAATCGACCATCGATGCGGCCTGTGCTGCGGACCAGTTGAACTTTGGCATCCGCATGACCGCCGGCGGGCGGATCGTGTGGGGGTTGAGCAGGAACTTGTGCAGCCACGCCGACTGCACCTTCTGCCCCTCTCCCACGAGCGGCGGCGGCAGCCAGCCCCAGGCATCCTCGTCCTTGACGTTCGGATTGATCTCTTTCTCGTCGGCAATCACCACCGGGTAGAGAAGCCGGGCGAGGTCACCGCCGACCGCCGGATAGTGACGGCCCGCGCGGATCGCGGACTCGGGCACAAGGACGTTGGCCCCTCCAACCTGCCGCGGCTGGCCATCGACGAGCGTATCGTGCCACAGCATGACCGACCGGTGAGGCACAGCTTCCTCGTCGTCCTCCTCCATCGGCACACCATCCTCGTCAACGAGTAGCGGGCGGCCTGTCTCGGCGTCGAGGGCCGGCATCCCAACGAGCGTTGCATGCCGCCGACCGGCCGAGTTCGCCTCGAGCGACTCGGCGACCTGCTGCGGCGTGAAGTGCGGCGACAGGAACGGATAGTCGGGCAGTTCGCTTCCCTCGCCCAACGCCCCCGGCCGGAACGCCACGTCCCAGCGGTCCATCTCGAACGTGTGGCAGCCGCGGCAATTGAACTGCTCTGCCACGACCAGGCCGTCAAGCCTCGCCTGTTCACGCGGTGCCGGGTTGTGGACGAATTGCGGTGGCGGCGGCTCAGCCACGAGGCCGAGCACAAAGGTCATGACGGCCTCACGCTGGGCGTCGTCAAAGGGGAACTGCGGCATCCGATACCGCTCGTTGTAGGTCTTGTTTTCTGCCTTCTTGTAGTCGTAGCTGCGGGGTGCCCGCAGCTTCTGCCACAGGAAACCTTCCCGCTCGTGTCCGAGGAGTTTCTCGAGGAAGTAGCCGGTGTCGGGATCAACCGTCGTGGGATCGACATGAATGTCTTCGCCGCGAACCACATACGCGAGATCCGTGGCAAACGGTGACCCGGCAACTGCGGTTTCCTCGGGGCCGTGCGGGTCGGACCCTTCACCATGACCCGATCCATCCGCGGCATGACCAGCCGGCCCGGCATGCCCAGCCGGCATCCCATGGTGGCCGTGCTTGTCGGCCAATTGGTGCATCACAAAATGTGACACCTGCTCGAAGGCGATCCGCGAGGCATCCTTCCGCCCCCAGTCGGCAAGGGCCGCTCCAGCGGGCTTGGCATCCTCGAAGCCGGGGATGTCGTGGCAGGAATAACAGGCCAGTTTGCTCAGCGTCTTCTTGCCGACATAGGTCAGAAGCGTGCTGTCACGGCCGGGGCCTTCGAGCCCAACGAGCATCTGCTCGTCTCCCCGGAGGCCGGCCTGCTCGGCGGAGAGTCCTCGCTCGAGAACAGCCTGGGCACGGGCGGTAGGAAACCGCTCCTTGAGGTAGATCAGCGCCAGGTCGTCGAGTGCCGCCCGCTCTTCGGCGGTGAGCGAATCGGCAGCAGGAATGTTTTCGGGCTTCCAATCCTCGGTCGATTCCATGAGGTAGGCGGTCGCGTCGGCGGCCGGGTCGCTGATCGTGCCGTCGGCGAGTTTTTGCGGCTCGAGCAACACGTTCGGCATGATGGTTTTGGGGTGATACCGGGCGGGATCACGCAACCAGCTATACAGCCACTCACGTCCCTGTGGATTGGACGCGGCCTTCGCCCCGATCCGCGAAAGATTCGGGCCGTGCGTGCTCGTCGCCTCGGGGAAGTCGCCATGCTGATGGCAGGCCAGGCAGCCCTTGAGTTGGAACACCTTCTTGCCGCGGGCCACATCAGGGGCTGCCGTGATCCCGGTGTAGGGCTTGACCGTGTCGAAGGGCTGGCTGGACGTAGCCAGATACCGGATCATCGAGCGGATCTCGATCGGCTCGTACCGCATCGACTCATGGAGGCCCGGGCCCTCGAGATGATCCCAGAGGCCGAAGAACCGCGGCATCTTGGTGGACGGACGGAAATCCTGCGGGTTGCGGAGCCAGGAATACATCCAGTCAAAACCCACCTTGCTCGCCACGTGCCTCAGGCTCGGGCCGACCTTGGGGAACGTGCCAGGCGTCTCGGTATCCCTGAGCATGGCGGCAAGTTCGTGCGACCGCGGGGTGAGCTTGCCGTCGTCGCCGGCGTCGGCGTCGCGGAGGATGGCGTCCCGCAGCCGGTCGCGAGCCATTCGTCCATCGGGGCTCGTGCGGACTTCCTCCGCCCAGCGAACGGCCGTTTCCCCCAGCTCCGGCAGGCCAGGATCATCCTGGATTGCGGCAGCCACCTCGTGGTAGTTGGAGACGAGCCGCATGTCGGGGCCGATCCGCTGATCGGGGCCGGCGTAGCCGCTGATCTCATGGCACCCATAGCAGCCATACTGCCTGACCAGGTGGTAACCCTCAACGAGCTTGGGCGCCGGTGGCTCGGGAAACTTCTTGCTGGGCTCGAGATCGACCACCTGGTGATGGCACTTCAGGCAGCTCGACTCCTCGAACCGTTCGGGCCGCATCGGGAAGATCCAGTGATGGTTGTTGAACCAGCCATACTCCTGGTGCCACTCCTTAGCCTGCTTCGGCGAGTTGGGTGAGTGGGAGGCCCACTTGAAGCTCGTCGAACTGCCCTGCCCTTCGTGGCAGATCGTGCAGCCAAAATCCTTCATCGGATGGGGGCTTGAGTCGCTGACAAACAGATCCAGCCGCGGGTGGGTTGAATAGGGCTGCGGCGCCCCCCGCCTGACCTTGAGTTCCAGCGGGCTGCCCCACCGGGGTGTTTCAAGCAGGGAATCAAAGGCGACCGACCGGGCCATTGTTCGCCGACCCGCCACCTCGACGATCACGTCTCCAGGCAGAAGACCGGCCGACGCGGCCGCCGCCGCCGGCTCGGGGGGATCGTCATATTCCGTGGCTGCCGCCGGCAGCACGACATTGACCGTGGGGGCTTCGGCGTCGAACACGCCCCGCTCCGCGAGCCGCAGCCCGTAGAGAGCCTGAAGGGCGTCGTCGTCGCCACCCGCCCGACCGGCAGCCCCGGCCCGC
>Ga0209498_1000526_pt1 | contig 23543 bp, 19 predicted proteins | sample WalLakDeSediment_FD_184131 | JGI IMG/M metagenome (GOLD analysis project Ga0209498, IMG submission 184131) | Lake sediment microbial communities from Walker lake, Nevada to study Microbial Dark Matter (Phase II) - Walker Lake 11/02/13 Deep... | ecosystem: Environmental > Aquatic > Freshwater >...
GCAACCTTGCGGAAGTCATTGTGGCCAAGCAACGCAACGGCCCGACCGGCGCCTTTAAGCTGACCTTTCAAAAAGAGCTGACCCGCTTTCGGGACTATGTGGAAGAGGGAAAATACAACGCCTAGCTCCGCTTTTCACAAATACGGTAGCGAACGTTGGTTCACCACAGAGGCACAGAGGACGCAGAGAAATCCCAAATCTTTCATTTGCCGGGAGATACCGGCAAATGAAAGGTATGACTCTGTTTCTATCAACGAAAGTTATTCGATAAGACCAGAGAACCAAACTCGAGTGTCGAGCAAGGGGACTGCCCAATTGTATAGTCCACCATCCGCCAAAGGCGGACGAGCAGGTTGCCCATTCGCGGCGTCTCCCGCGAATGGGCAAAGACTCTTTTCTCAGTGCTCTCTGTGCCTCTGTGGTGGATACGTTAGTGTATTTATGAAGCTTTGTACTTAACGCGGGGCTGAAGCGATAGACAAGATCTACGGCAAAACAGGCGGCCTGAAAGCCGGCCAACTCCAGCGCCTTCAGCGGTTATACCGCCGCAGAGTGTCGGGCCGCGAAATGCTCACCCCTGAGATCGCACGGCAGCTCTCCGAAGTTTCCTTCGAGATCCAGAGACAAACGGCCCTGCTCATCACCCGCAAAGGGGAGGTGGCGTCCGTCGTTGTCGGAGACGACCGGCGCATCCTGATCCAGGATCCGGGCCGGTTCAGGCTGGGTGCGGGGCGACTCAAAGGAATTCGCTGCGTTCACACCCATCTTCACGGCGAACCTCTTTCCACCGAAGACCTCACAGATCTGGTGCTTCTGGGTTTGGATCTCATCCTATGCATCCAGGTCAGGGAGGAGGGAATTCCCGGTCCGATCTCCTATGCTCATATCCTGCCTGAAAACGGCGGGGGAGAAAAATGGCGGGTTGAATCCGTCCCGGATATTGGGCGGCTTCAGGTGGATTTCCAGGCCATGATTCAGTCCCTGGAGGATGAACTGGCCAGGGCCGCGCCGGTCAAGAGCATCGAGGAGAAGGAAAAAGCGGTCCTGGTGGGTGTCACGGCAGGTCCTTCATGGCAGGCCGGGGAATCCCTGGACGAACTCCGGGACCTCGCGCTGTCCGACAACCTGGAGGTGACGGATGCGGTCGTCCAGCATATCAAGAAGCGGGACCCCAGGTTTCTCATCGGCAAGGGCAAGCTGAGCGAGCTGGTGCTCCGGTGCGTTCAGACCGGTTCCAACCTGCTCATTTTCGACCACGAACTCACGCCGGCCCAGGTGCGAAGCCTGACCGACGCGACCGAACTCAAGATTATCGATCGAAGTCAACTGATCCTGGATATTTTCGCCAAGAGAGCGGTGACCCGGGAAGGCAGGATTCAGGTGGAGCTGGCGCAGCTCAGGTACCTTTTACCGAGGCTCGCCACCAAGAACACGGCCATGTCCCGTCTCACAGGGGGGATCGGCGGCAGGGGCCCCGGCGAGACCAAGCTGGAGATCAACCGGCGCCGGGCCCGGGAGCGCATCGCACGGCTCAACCGCGAGTTGGATCAAATCAAGCGACAGCGAGAAGACCGCCGCAGGCTGCGCAACGTGCGGAGGCTTCCCGTGATTTCCATTGTAGGATACACCAATGCCGGGAAATCCACCCTGCTCAACAATCTGACCCACAGCCGCGTGTCGGTAAAAAACCGCCTGTTCGAGACCCTGGATCCGAGCAGCCGGCGCCTGAGGTTCCCGCAGGAAAGGGATGTCATTATTACGGACACGGTGGGATTCATTCGGGATTTGCCGGCGGATTTGATGGAAGCCTTTGCCGCAACCCTTGAGGAACTCCACGATGCGGATCTCCTGCTCCACGTGGTGGACGCGAGCAGCCCTCGCATGGAGGAGCAGATGAAAGCCGTGGACGAAATCCTTAGAAAACTGGATCTGGAAAAGATCCGGAGGCTCCTGGTGCTCAATAAAATCGACCGCCTGGATACTGACCAGACGGCCGCTCTGTCAAGAAGGTTCGACGGCATTGCCCTTTCGGCCCTGAACCGCCGCACTTTTTCAGGCCTGCTCGAAGAAATGGAGCGGCTTATATGGCCGAGCTTTTCCAGCCCCTCGACCGCGATTGAACACCCTTCCTCGAAATGACCAGGCATTCACAGGACGGAAGAGCGTTGATGAATTCGGTCCCCTTGTCCGGTCCCATCACAAAGACGCCGGTGGAAAGAGCGTCCGCTTCCATGGTCGTTCCGGCCATGACGGAAACACTGCTGGCAAGATGAGGGGAAAGCCCTGTCCTGGGGCTGACGATGTGGTGGAACATCTTTTCCCGGTCAAAGTAAACCTCATAGTTCCCCGAGGTGGCGACGGCGCCGTCCTTCATCTGAACCACGTCCGGGTATTTTCTTTGCTTAAGGGGATCCTGGATGGCTACGGTCCAGGGCTTCTCGCCCTGCTTGCTTCCCCGGGTGCGAATGTCGCCGCCTGCTTCGATCAGATGGTTTTCGATCCCCCGAGAGGTCAGGAGTTCCGAGGCCCGATCCACAATGAAGCCTTTTGCAATGCCGTCCAGGGTGATTCCCATGCCGGGTTCCATGAAATGAACGGAGCGATCCTGAAGGAACACTTTCCGGGAATCCACCAGGTTCAAAAGGTCTTTCAATTCCCTTTCCGTGGGCCGCGCTTTTTTCTCACTCCCCATCTTTTCCTGGAAAAAGTCCACCACCGGTTTGACGGTGATGTCAAAGGCGCCGCCCGTCAGCCTGTGATAGTGCAGGGCCTCCGAGACGACCTGCGTCACCTCGGGAGGCAGATCCCGCGCGTGTCCTTCCGTGTTCAGAAAAGCCACGGATGAAGATCCCTCATATCGGCTCAAGCTGCGGGAAAGGCGGTCGATTTCCAGAAAAGCTTGTTCCATCGCCTCTTCCGCCTGGTCCTTGGAGGAATGAAGCAGGGTCATGGACACAAAGGTTCCCATGGCCGGCCGCCTTTGGGATACCTTCATCATTAGCTTGTTGAACCTGACCGCCTCCGCTGCTGAGGGAACCAGAGTTGCCGCGGCCGCGCCCAATCCGAGCAGGCCCGAGAGTTTGAGAAACGATCTTCGGTCCAAAGGTTGGAACACCGGATCCATGTCTTTCATGCTGCGCCTCCCATCGACATTGTCTTGCAGCTTCTTCAACCGATTGAAGTCTGACGATCTCGTAAAAAGTCTCAAAAGTCGTCACTCCCGCGAAGCCTGTCCCCGAAGGTGGCAGTCGGGGAGCGGGAGTCCAGAAAGCCTTGAATTTCCTGGATTCCCGTCTACACGGGAATGACAGAAAAAGGCGTTTTTCGCACTTTTTACGAACCTGTCAAGTCTGCCCTCTTTAAATTTTCAGGTCTTGTTTGGGGACTTCCCTGTACCGTGCGCCGTGCGTCGTGCGCCATTCCTCACTTATCCCAACATTCCAATTGGGGCGAAGTCCCCATTGGTTTTCTATTTACCATTGCCGTTTATCGATGGCAATATAAAAGGTGACCCGCCCCACAGTAAATTGGTCTTACCCCCCCTCACCCTTGCCCTCTCCCCCCCTGAGGGTGGAGAGGAGATCATTCTTGTGCGCCTCGGGCGTAGTTATGAATGGGGGTGATCGGAATGCGGTCATGAGCGTTTACCGGTCCGCGGAAAGGGGCCGAAAAACCGGATTTTTCGTTGACATACCGGACGCCGGCTTCTATATTCGTTTGTCATTTAGGCAGAGGAGGTGTTTGCATTTTCTTCTATGGAAGACCTGGGCGCCAGAATAGATCCCACCTTTATCGATGAGCTCCGGCAATACGGAGAATTCAAGGTCCAGAACTGCTTTTCCTGCGGCCACTGCACGGCCGTGTGCAACCTTGTCCACCCGGGGGAGTCTTTTCCACGCCGGGTCATCCGGTATGCACAACTGGGTTTGCGCGACCGGCTCGCAGCCACCAAAGCGGTCTGGTCCTGTTACTATTGCGGCGACTGCACCCTTGCGTGCCCCAGAGAAGCGACGCCGGGCCAGTTGATGGATGCGGCTCGAAGATATTTTATCGTTCACTGGGACGTGACGACCTTGAGCCGCCGCTTCTATACCTCTCCAAGGTTCATGTGGGCGGCCATGTCTGTCATGGCCGTGATCCTGGGCTTCCTTTTTCTTGCCACGGGCGGCGAGGTTCAATCCAAACGGCTCGCCATTTTTGAATTCATGAGTTACGATTTCCTGCATTATCTGGGCATCGTGGTCATGGCCCTGGTGGGTCTTGTGATGATGATCAATGTGGGCAACATGGCCCTCCACGTGATGAAGGTCCTTCCCAAAACGCCGGGGACCGGGCCGTTTCAGTGGATCAAGGATGCCGTGCTGGCGTGCAAGGATATCCTTGACGATATGACCGTTCAGAGCCGCTTCGACGACTGCCGGGGAAACGAATCCGAAGCCTCCCTGCCATGGTACGTGAGCCGCCGTGTGATCCATCTCAGCATCATGTGGGGGTTCCTGGGCCTGCTGGGTGCCACCACCTTTGCCTTCCTCTTCAAAGAGCCCGGCTCCCATGTGCCGCTCTATTATCCCAGTAGACTTCTGGGGACGGTGTCGGGGATTCCCGTCCTCTACGGCACAAGCCTTGCGTTATGGCTCCGCAAGAAGCACCGCGGAGGGGCTTCCTTTGAGAGAACCATGCTTTCGGATTGGCTTTTTCTGTGGCTGCTGTGGGTTACGACCTTGACCGGATACATGACGGAAGTGGCGGTTTACCTGCCGCGAGGCTCTTTTCTGGGGTACACGATTTTTCTTATCCATGTGATCCTGGCGATCGAGCTTATTTTGATCCTGCCCTTTACCAAGTTCAGCCATGTGATCTACCGGCCGGCGGCGCTGTACATTCATGCCCTATGGCTGCGGAGGCGCGCTCGGGATCCTGAGCCGCTTGTCTCTTACTCGGTGGGCCGGCCCGGCGGGGTCGGATCATCCGCTTGACTCCGGTGAGGGAAAGTTGCTGTTGAACCGAGAATCGTGCTTTCGTGAAAATACCTTCGTAGGGGAGGGGTTCATCCCCTCCCGCGGGCGGGCATGAAACCCGCCCCTACATTCAGGTTTGTGAGAAAGTGAGCGCCACCCAGGCCGGGGTCTTTTACGAAGCCGTCAAGATCAACGAGAGCTAGAGGAAACATGGAAAACAGAATAGGCGTCTACGTCTGCCATTGCGGCACGAACATCTCTGGGAAGGTAGCGGTCGAGAAGATCGCCGAATATGCCCGAGATCTGCCCGGGGTAGTGGTTGCAAGAGACTACCGCTTCATGTGCTCGGAGCCGGGACAGGAGCAGATTCGGGAAGACATTGTCCGGGATCGCCTGAACCGGGTAGTGGTGGCCGCATGCTCGCCGAGGATGCACGAGGGCACTTTTCAGAAAGCCATCGAAAAGGCGGGGATCAACCGCTATTACATCCAGATCGCCAACATCCGGGAACACGTCTCCTGGACCACCGAGGATCCTGAAGAGGCCACGAAAAAAGCCATGGACATGGTGAGAGCCGCCGTGGCCAGGGTTCCCCTCCATGCGCCTCTGCCTACCCAGGAGGTGGCCGTAAACAAGGATGTTATGGTCGTGGGCGCCGGCATTGCAGGGATCCAGGCCGCCCTGGACATCGCAGACGGCGGCTACAAGGTCCATCTTGTGGAGCGCCTGCCCTCCGTGGGCGGCCACATGTCCCAGCTTGACAAAACCTTTCCCACCCTGGATTGCTCGGCCTGCATCCTTACCCCGAAGATGGTGGCGGTGGGGATGCACGAACGGATTCAACTGCACACCTACAGCGAGGTGGAGGAAGTCTCAGGGTTTGTGGGCCAGTTTCGGGTCAAGGTCCGCCACAAGGCGTCTTATGTAAGAAACGACGTGTGCACCGGATGTGGAATCTGCCAGGAAAAGTGCCCGAAAAAAGTCCCTTCCGAGTACAACATGAAGTTGGGAGACCGAAAAGCCATCTATACCCTTTTCGCCCAGGCCGTGCCCAACAAGCCGGTCATCGACCGGGACAACTGCATCTATTTTCAGAAGGGCAAGTGCAGGGCCTGCGAGAAGTTCTGCGAGATGAAAGCGATCGACTTTGCGCAGCAGGACCGGGTGGAGGAGATCGAGGTGGGGTCTATCATTGTGGCTACCGGCTTCGACCAGATGGACCCGAGCATCATCGAACCCTATGGATACGGCCGTTTTCCGAACGTAATCACGGGGCTGGAATTCGAGCGCCTTGTCTCCGGCGCGGGCCCCACGGGCGGGAAAATCCAGCTCAAGGACGGATCGCCGCCCAAGGACGTGGCCATCCTCCACTGCGTGGGCAGCCGGGATGTGCGCTACCACGAGTACTGCTCGCGGGTCTGCTGCATGTACGGCTTGAAGTTCGCCCACCTGATCCGGGAAAAGATCGGGGCGAATGTGTACATGTTCTACATCGACATGCGCTGTTTCGGGAAAGGGTACGAGGAGTTCTACAATCGCGTGCAAAACGAGGGGGCGATCCTCATTCGGGGCAAGGCTTCCCAGGTGACCGATCAGACAGTGCTCCCGGAGGACAAAGGGCGGCTGCTCGTCACCGCCGAAGACACTGCCACGGGTGAGAAGGTCTATGTGCCGGTGGACATGGTTATCTTGTCCGCTGCCATGGAGCCCCGGGCGGACGTGCAGAATACGGCCCGCACCTTCAACATCAGCAGGAGCAAAGACGGCTTCTTTCTGGAGCAGCACCCCAAGCTGGGGCCGGTGAACACGGCTGTTTCAGGCATCTTTCTGGCGGGCACGTGCCAGGGACCCAAGGACGTGCCAGACACGGTGGCCCATGCTGCTGCGGCGGCAGCCAAGGCCTTGGCCCTGGCGAGCAAAGGCGTTGTTGAAATGGAGTCCGTGATCTCGGGGATCGATCCCGAGGTTTGCGTGGGCTGCCAGGCCTGCATCTCCGCGTGTCCTGCCACGGCCATTGTCTACAACGAGCGCCGGGGAATCTCATCGGTGAACGAGGCTGTCTGTCTGGGCTGCGGCGCCTGTGCAGCCACTTGCCCGAGTGGTGCGGCCGGCCTCAAGCATTTTACCCCCGATCAGGTCCTGACGGAAATTGAAGCCTTGATGGGAGCTTAGAACGTGAACACCGAAAACCGGAACCAAGATCCCCAAAAAACGCCAACCCTGGATGCCGACGTCCTGGTGATCGGCGCGGGCCTGTCCGGCTTGACCGCGGCCTTCGATCTGGTCGAAAATGGGCGCACCGTGCTTCTCGTAGAGAGCTCGGCGGCTCATGGCGGGTACCTGACATTGCTTGACCGCCAGTTCAGCACGGACAGTTGCGGGTTTTGCCAGATCCTGCCTCGAACCCCCGTAGGGGCGGAATTTTGCCTCAAGTCCATGATGCACCATCCCATGATCGATTTTTTGCCTTCCACCACCGTTGAAGGCGTGGAAGGCCGGGCCAGCGCCTTTACCGTGAAACTCAAGCACCGCGCAACGGGCGTGGACCCGGAACGGTGCACCCACTGCGGCCGCTGCATCGAGGCCTGCCCGGAGGTCTACCCGGACCCTCTTCAGGCCAGGGTGGTGAACCGGAAAGCGATTGGGGGCCGCGTGCCTGTTTGCTCGCCCTCGGATATCCAGATCGACTGGGAACACTGCACCCGGTGCAAGGCTTGCGTGGAGGCCTGTCCGGAGGACGCCGTCCGTCTGGATGCCGAGGACGTGGAGGAAACCCGGCGGGTGGGCGCGATCGTGCTGGCCACGGGTTTTCGCCTCTATGATCCATCGCTCAAGCAGGAATATGGATACGGGCGTTTCCAGGATGTGGTGACCACCCTGGAGCTGGAGCGCCTCATCGGGAAAAGCCTTCTGGAGGGGCATGAGGGGGTCGTCAGGCCTTCGGACGGCCGCATCCCCTCGCGCATCGCCTGGATCCAGTGCGTGGGCTCCAGAGAAGAAACCCGCAATTACTGCTCGTCCGTATGCTGCATGATCTCCCTGAAGGAGGCCAGGAGATGCCGCCAATTGCTGCCCGACGCCCATCTGGAGATCTTTTACATGGATTTGCGCACCTGCGGCAAGGGCTACGAGTCCTATCTGAACGAGGCGAAAGACATGGGCATTCGCTTCACCCGTGAAAGGCCCGGAGAAGTGCTCCATCAGGACGGCAAGCTCCTGCTTCAAGTGGAGAACCCGGACGGTGAATGGCGCGAAGAACCCTTTGACCTGGTCGTTCTCTCCATCGGTTTCGAGGCTCACCCGGAAACGCTCAGGCTGGCCCAAATCCTGGGGATCTCCCTGGATCCGGACGGTTTTCTTTTGCCTCAACCGGGCTATCTGAGCCGCACCGGGAAGGAAGGCGTCTACATGGCCGGAGCGGCCTCTGAGCCCCGGGATATCCCGGAATCCGTGATACAAGCCCATGAGGCTGCAGCCCTGGCGGCCGTTATTGGGCCTGCTCCCGTGGATCACAGTGAACGCCCGGATGTTCCTGTGACGGATCTCCTGGAAGAGGACCTGCGAGCCATGGTTTTTTTGTGCGACTGTTCCGGGACTTTGGCCGAGCGCCTGGGAGGAGAAACGCTTCGTTCCTCCATGGAGAAGGAGCCCGGGGTTGTGACGGTCGGTCTTCATTCCCGTCTGTGCCACAAGGAGGGCCTTGAGTCCCTGGCCCAGGGCATCCGTGAAACAGAGGCCAATGCCCTGGTGGTGGGCGCCTGCACGCCCCGTTGGTTGACCCAGCGTCTAAAAAAGGTTTTGGTGGAGACCGGCCTGGATTCCAACCTGGTTCAGATCGTGAATCTCAGGGAGCAGGGGGCCTGGTCTCAACAGGAGGCTTCTGCCGAAGGCACGGCCCTGGCGGCCGGCCAACTTCGGGCCGCCCTGGCCGGGTGCCGGGAGTACAGGCTTTTGCCCCGTGCCGTGGAAGGCGCGGGGCGTGAAGCCCAAGTGCTGGTTCTGGGAGGCGGTCCTGCCGGAATGTCTGCGGCCCTTGCCCTTTCAGGACTGGGCCACACCGTCACGCTTGTGGAGCGGGAAAGCCGCCTGGGCGGCAACCTCCAATGGCTTCACTACGGTCTCGATAAGCATTTTCAACCCGACAAGATCCTCAACGATCTTCGGCACGCGGTTCAGGAAAACCAGGGCGTCACGGTGCTGACGGAAACGACGGTGGGCGCTCTGAGCGGGCGACCGGGCGCCTACAGGGCCGTTTTGCAAGGGCCTGAAGGTCGAGAAGAACCCAAGCATTTCGGCGCCGTGATCCTGGCGACTGGGGCGGCCGTCAACCGGCCCGAGCTTTTCCATTACGGTCAGGATGCCCGGGTCCTCACACAGAGGGACCTGGAGACGGCTCTTTCTGAAAACAGCCTGGACCCCAAGACCCTCCAGGAAGTGGTGATGATCCAGTGCGTGGGCTCCAGGGATGAAGAGCATCCTTACTGCAGCCGGATCTGTTGCGCATCGGCCCTTAAAAATGCTCACAAGCTTCTTGACGGGAACCCGGACCTTCGTATCATGGTTTTCTACAGAGACCTCCGGGCCTTCGGACTCATGGAGCGGGACTACCGGAAGGCGCGTGAAAGAGGGGTCCTATTCGTGCCCTTTGAACCGGAGGCCCCTCCTGTGGTTGAAATTGCAGAAGACGGGCCTGCCGTGACGGCCTATGACCCCATCGCAGGGCTGACGATTCGCTTTCGGCCCGATCGCATTGCGCTCAGCACCGGCTTTGTGCCGGAGGCCCCGTCGGCCCTGCTCGAGCCCCTGGGCGTGGCTGCGGACCCCGAAGGTTTCCTCAGGGAGACCAATGCCAAGTTTCGTCCCCTTGATCTGTGCGACGGGGTCTATGGCTGCGGCACGGCCCTGGGCCCCGCGTTTCTCGCCGAGGCCATGGCCCAAGGGCGGGGGGCCGCCGTCCGGGCCTCGGGATTCCTGCGCAGGATGCAAAGACCGGCTGCGCTGCACACGGCGACGGTTCAAGCTTCCCGATGTTCGGCCTGCGGGCTGTGTGTGGAAGTTTGCCCTTTCCATGCGAGGGAGATCGACCAGGAACTGGGGCACGCGGTTGTCTATGCCGAATTGTGCCAGGCCTGCGGCGCCTGCGCAGCCATATGCCCCAACGATGCGGCCCAGTTGGCCGGAGGAACGGACAGGCAGATCCTCTCGGTGATCGATGCTTTGATGGAAGCGTAATTAACGTTTCTGATGCAGCATCGACAAAAGATCTGTTGTTGGTTTTGGAAATCAAGATTAGTGTCGGAAATGAAAAATCTGAAATCCAGAGCACGAAATCCGAAATGGTTCGACTAGCTCACCACCCTGAGCCATGTCGAAGGGCAATACCAAAACCCCAATTCTCAAAACTCAATACAGACCCGGTTTTGGATTACCGTTCTCTTGTTTCGGTCATTCCTTTTTTCCTTTTAGGTTTGTTTCGAATTTCGGATTTCGATATTCGAATTTCTGATAGGTTCGGATTTCCATGTTTCAGCGAAGCGGGTCATAGACTTTGAAAATTCGGGCGAGCGCCCGTTAACCTGCAGTGGAGGAGGAACGTTTGCATGCAAGACTCCGATGATTTCAAGATTATCGCCTTTATGTGCAACTGGTGCACCTATGCGGCCGCAGACCTGGCCGGCACGGCCCGCCTGACCTACCCGTCCAATGTTCGGACGGTGCGCCTCATGTGCACCGGCTCCCTGGATCCCATGTACGTGGTGAAGGCCTTCCTGGAGGGGGCCGACGGCGTGCTCGTGGGAGGGTGCGCTCTTGGGGATTGCCACTACACGAGCGGGAATTACAAGGCCCGCCGCCGGGTTGCCCTTCTCTGGGAGGTGCTGGACGCGGTGGGCATTGAAAGGGAACGATTGTGGCTGCGCTGGATCAGCGCAAGTGAAGGCGGTTTGTTTGCTGAGACCGTCCGGGAAATGACCGAGGCCATCCGCGCCTTGGGGCCCAGCGCGGTGCAGGCCCGGATGATCCTCTAAGAAAAACCTGAGAAGGAGAGGTGCATGTCAGGATACTTCGCCCTAGATGATGATAGCAAGAAAGACCTCGCAGGATCGCTGAGCGGATTCTGCCGGAAGTTGCTCGAGGAAGGGATATTGGATGCGCTGCTTGTGGCCCAGCATATCCCCGACAGTCCCATGGTGCAGCACACGCTGGTTCAATCGCCGGACAAGATGCTCGCCGTGGACCCCGTGGCGCCGGTGCTTCCGGTGAACGGAGGGGTGCTTGCGGCCCGACTGACCCGCCAGGACCCGGGAGGAAAGGTGGGGGCTCTGCTGAGGCCATGCGAGATACGGGCTTTTTTCGAGCTGGTCAAGCTCCACCAGGGGGACCGTAACCGGATCCTCCTGATCGGGATGGATTGCATGGGAACCTTTGAACCCCCGCAGTACAGGGAATGGGCCAAGGCCAACCCAGGGGCGAGCGGCCGGTTCCTGGAAGCGATGCTCGCCTCGGGTACACCCCCGCAAGGGGCGCCTTTGCTTCGGAGGTGTTGCCGGGCCTGCGAGTTCCCGACCGGGGAGGGTGCGGATCTTCAATTGCTTTTTGTGGGAACGGATGGAGGCCCCTGCCTTTTTGCGGGCACGGAAGCCGGGGAGACAGCGCTCAAGACACTGAATCTGAAGACCATGGAGGAGCCGGCAAAACGCTCGAAAGCAGTTGAGACATGGGTCAAGGGACGCACGGAATCCCGGGATCAGCTTTTCAAGGAAGTGGAATCCGAGCTTCTGCCCCTGGATCGCCTCCTGGTGGAGCTCTCGGCCTGTATCACCTGCTACAACTGCAGGGAAGTCTGCCCGGTCTGCTACTGCAAGAGCTGTGTCTTCGAGGGCAATACCTTCGAACACCCTGCCTCTCAATACCTGAAGTGGGCCAAGAAAAAGGGTGTCATCAAGATGCCCACGGAAAGCCTGTTTTTTCACCTCACCCGCATGGTTCACATGAGCACGTCCTGCGTGGGGTGCGGCCAGTGTTCCAGCGCCTGCCCCATGGGGATCCGTGTATCGGAGATTTTCCGGACCGTTTCTCAGAAGACGCAGTCGGTTTTTGAGTACGTTGCGGGAAGGTCCCTGGAAGAGCCCCTGCCAATGACCACCTTCAGGGAAGAGGAACTCTCGCCCCAGTGACGGCCGCCTCGACCCTTTCATCCGGGAGAGGCGGCGGAAAGATGGCCCCTGATCGGTTCAGGAGCTCTTTCCTCAAACCATTGCTTTGCGTCGCGGATATCCTGAGAAATCTGATCCGTGAGTTCCTGAACGTTCTTGAATACCTTTTCATCCCTCAGGCGGTGGAGAAAAGTGAGCTGGATCTTTTCTCCCACGATGTCTTTGGAGAAATCCAGGATGTGCGTTTCAACGCTCAGGACTTTGTCAAGAAACGTGGGGTTGTATCCCACGTTGGTGACCCCGTTGTAGGCCATGCCGTTGATAAGGACAAAGACCGCGTAAACGCCCGTCCCGGGCAGCAGCTCATCCTGCGGATTCAGGTTGGCCGTGGGAAACCCAAGCAGCCTGCCTCCGCGGTTATGACCCCGCACCACGGTCCCTTCCACCTGAAAGTCCCTGCCGAGAAGGGTTTTCGCCTCGGCCAGCCTTCCTTCCTGAATAAGCCGCCGAATCGAAGTGCTTGAAACCGGCATCTGATCCACATGGATCGGTCCCACAAGGTGGAGCGCAAAGCCGAGTTTTTTACCCATCTCCCGAAGAAGAGGAATGTTGCCCTCCCGGTTTCGGCCAAAGGCATAGTCGTACCCCACAACAAGCTCTTTGATCCCGATCCTGGTAACGAGAATGTTCCGCACAAAATCCTGAGCCGATATGTCTGCAAACTCACGGGTAAAGGGGATGCAGAAAAGAACATCGATTCCTGCCCGGCCGATGAGGTCGACTTTTTGTTGGGTGGGCGTGATCAGGCGCGGGCCGTTGCCGGGCTTCATGACCCTGATGGGATGGGGTTCAAAGGTCATGACCGCGGAGCAGCCCCCGATCGCCCGGGCCCGTTCCTTGACCTTTTCAAAAAGGGCGAGGTGGCCCCTGTGGACGCCGTCAAAATTCCCTATGGTTAGAACAGGGTTGATCAGGGGTTTTTCAAGGGCATTGAGATCCTCGATGACTTGCATAAAAACCTTACGACTCTCCTTGAAACGCATCGATAAATGATTCCCCGATGAATTCCCTGCAGGAAGGCTTTCCCGCCGATAAAAGTCCAAAAACTTATTTAGCCTATTGACACTCGGCAGTGCATAATATAAATAGATTCCCTGAAATATCAATTCCTTTGTGTGCGGAAGTGGCGGAACTGGTAGACGCGCTAGGTTCAGGGTCTAGTGTGCGCAGGCACATGGGGGTTCAAGTCCCCCCTTCCGCACCACAGTAAAATCAAAGGGTTAGCCTAAAAAGCTAGCCCCTTTTCTTATGCTACATATTTGTCGATATTTGCCGTTATTAGCCGGTTTTTGCGGTTTCCATGGCAGAAATCTGGCAGAAAAAGTTAGTCTCCCTTTAACACACTTTTCCTTCAAACAAACTGCAGGTAGTCAGTATCACACATATTTCCATCAGAAAATGAAAGTTTCCTGTCTAACTGTAAACGAGACCAAGAAATATCTTGACATTTTTTTTCCGGGTGATAATTATATTGCTGGCGGGTAAAACCTGGGAGTTCCGTGAGGCTCTGAGAGCGTCATAAGTGTGATGTAATCGCACCGGTCCCAGGGGCCGCTATATTTTTTCCATGAACGTTTACCTAGACGAAAGCGGGGATCTGGGGTGGAAATTTGATAAGCCTTTCAGAAAAGGAGGCTCTAGTCGGTTTCTTACCATAGTTGCTTTAATTATTCCAAAGCATCTCTCACACCTGCCCAAGCGAATAGTAAAAAAAATCTATCAAAAAAGAAAAAGACCCACCTCGTTAGAAATCAAGGGCAAGGATCTCTCCAGACAAGAGAGAGCTTGGTTTGTCCAACAGACTGCGGAAATGCTGAAGGCTGAGCTCTCCATCAAAATCAACGCTATCACAGTTAGGAAGAAGAACGTACAGCCACATATCCAAATGGATTCCAATAAACTCTACAATTATATGGTGAATTTTCTTCTGCTGGAGACAATTAAAGATAGTCCAGCCGTTGACTTCATCCCTGACCCTCGGACCATAAAGGTAAGAAGTGGAAATAGTCTCATTGACTACTTACAGACGCAACTCTGGTTTGAGCATAACAGCGCCACTGTAATCAGAAACATGCCTGCCGAGAGCCATCAGAACCTTAACTTGCAGTTCACAGACTTTGTCTCTTATATCGTGTGGCGCCGGTACGAGGACAATGACTCCGCCGATTCTAACCGCATTTCACCTCATGTTTCATTGAAGCACCTCTTTTTCTGAAGATATTACAGTTTCTAAATGTGATTTCGCGCTGAGTTTCCTCGGAGGCTTTTTTGTTTCTGCAGGCCTACCGCCAACTTTTTGCCCGAAAGGGGGCAACCCCCTCTCTGATCCCACCCTGTGGTTTTTCTGCTTATGTCTATCCTTTGCTTTCTTCATTGACATTTCAGAGCGAGTTCAATATTCTTTGACCAGAATTCTAGTCAACCAAGAAGGAGACCTGACGATGAAGACTCTGTCTCTATCAGAGGCAAAAATGAAACTCAGTGAACTCGTGGACAGGGTCCACTCGACCGATGAAGAGGTCGTCATAACCAAGAACGGCCGGCCGGCCGCAGTCCTGGTGAGTCCGGGTGAATTCGAGAGCTGGAAAGAAACCATCGAAATTCTATCCTCACCTGATCTGATGGACGAGATCCGGGGAGGTCTGGCTTCTCTCAAGCACGGGAACAAGCTTTACACCCTCGAAGAGCTTCTTGACTGAACCGGAATCAACCCATGCGATACCGATTAAGGGTCCCTGACGAGATTGCGGATTTCCTTCGCTCCCTTCATCCGGAAATCAAGAGGAAAATAAAATCCGCTCTGAATGTTATCGTGTCTGAACCCGCTGCGGGGAAAGCTCTTCAGGAAGAATTACGGGGGCTCAGGAGCTTCAGGATAGGGCGCACAAGGATCATCTACAAAGTTGCATCAAAAGGAATCATCGAAATCGTTGCCATAGGACCGCGCAGAACCGTCTATGAAGAAACCTACCGGCTTTTGAAAAGGATGCCGCCTTCCGAGGGGTGATTGCTTTGTGGTTTTTGGAATGGTAAGAAGGACTTTCGAGGCGGGTGGGTCTGCCGATCCTGACAAGGGGGTGAAAGCATGGCAAAGGAAAGCCTGGAATTCAAGAAGAAGGAAATTCTCACAAAGCTCGAAAAAGCCGGGCCTCCCGGTCTGACCAAGGGCGGGCTCGGGATCAAGGCGGCCAAGAGTCCGGGTGCAAGAGCCTTGAAGGCTCTGGAAGAGGAGCGAGAAATCGCCAACCTTGGGACGGCGAACAAAACCCGCTATGTCCTGATCGAATTCTACCGACCCCTGGAGCTGGCCTGTGATCGAATTGAAGGGAACGCAAAAGCAGCCGGCTCATCCAGACCCGGGATTTTGGAGCTTCTGTCTCAAAAGGAACTGGAAAAAGGCTGTGAGGGTGAGATCCGCAAGAAGGTTGACGAAGCCATTGACTGGCTTGTGAAGGATAGGAAGCTTCTGAAGCTTAGAAGAGGGCGGCTGAGCTATTACGTCCATGCGAACCCTGTGAAGGAGGCACTCGGCGAGGAAGAACCGTCGCGGATTGAAAAAAAGGAACCGCCCGTGTTGCGGGGTGTTCTTGGAAGGCCGGAGGTCTTGAATGCCTACAGACGGGTGAAAGACCGCCTGGGATACAGCAATGTGGAGATCTATGAGCTCCAAAAGGAACTGGGAGCACCGATGGATCAGGTGAAAACCTTCCTCCTTGAAGAGAATCGACGAGGGAATGCCGTTCTAAGCCTCGGGGACTGGTCCCTTTCTTCCGAGGAAACGCGCTCAGGCGCAATCGAACTGCTGGGAAGACCTCACTTGCTGGTGCGTTTCATGGACGGGGCCTGAGCCATGGAAATCAACCCCTTTGACAGTGTCATCGTCTCCGAGCCCCGCCGGATTGAGAAGCCGGTCAAGGGTTTGAATAATCTGCCCCTGGCCGAACTGGTGAATCAATTCCAAAGCCTGGAGCATGGGGGAATCCCTCGAACCGCCAAAGCCGGATCCGCCCTTTTCGTCCTGTCCCCCCAACCGGGCTATGGAAAGTCCCATCTGATCGGCCGCCTGTTCAAGGCCCTCCAGGGCCGTGCCACGGTGGTGTATCTGAGACCCTTTACCAATCCCTCTTCGTGCTGGAAATCCATCCTGCTGAAAACCGTTCAGGAGATGGAATTTCCGGAAAGCGGGGAAACGGAAGTCTGCGGGGAGGGCGATTTTACGCAGCTTGAAGGGCTTGCCCACGGAATTCTGAGGAATCTGGTGGTCCGGGGGCTGGAGGAAGGCGATCTAAAAGCGAAAAACAAGGACGTTCAACTGGAGCATTTCAGGAAAGTTCCTTTTCTGGAACTGCGAAACAGCGAAGAGTGGAGCACTTGGGTGAGTGGAAGAATCTCCGCTCTGGCTTCCCTGCTCAACAGGCAGTTACGGCGTGCAGGCATGACGCTCAATGCTTCTTCAGTCTCATGGCTCGGAGTCCTCGGGGCCTATGCATACGCTCCGGGGGATTACGATACGAGACAGGCTTGCCTGGACTGGCTGAAGGGAGGAAGCATCGATGAGGAGCAGGCAAGTCTCACCCACATAGGGAAAGCGGACCGGCCCGCGGCTGAAATGGGGCTCAGCGATCTGAACGAGCTTTGCAAGGAAAGGATCATGGACCTGTGCTGCCTTGCAGGATTCTACCGGCCCTTCCTTTTCTGCTTTGATCAAACGGAGACTTATGCCGGAGACCGCGATCCTGTAAATGCACAGACCTTCGGGCTGGTTGTCCAGACCCTGGTGGATGACTGCTTCAATCATATGACCGTGATCACGGCAAACCAGCATCCCTGGTACAATACCATTCGTCCTCACTGGCAAGAGGCCCATATCCACCGTTTAAGGCAGCCCTATATCGAGTTGGAACCGCTTACAAGAAAGCAGGCCGAAGAACTCCTGGGTCATCGATTGGAAGGATGGAATTTGCCCGAAAAAAAAGTCGCAGAGATGGTGGACGGAAAGTGGCTCAATGATCTGCCCGCTCTAAAATCGGGTTTGGGCATCAGGCAATTTCTCCATGAATGTGGGAAGCGATGGAAAGCGCTGGCCCCCGTACCCTCAGCCCCGGAACCCGGAGGGGAGGAGTTGACTTTCCTTTTCCAGAGTTATCTGAAGAAGGTCGGCGCCCAGCCCAAGCGCATGGTATTTGACCCGGACGTTCTTTTCTGGCTTGTTCGCGATGTAGCCCGAGAATTGCCGGGCATCATCGTGGAGGAACACAAGAGTCAAAAGGGTTCCTTTGTGCTTCGATGGAAGGCGGAGGGGGTGCTGGTCTATTTCGGTTTTGAGCCGGGGTCAAACTGGAGCCGCTGGAGCGCCATCGATCGCGAGGCCGGGAGGTTGTGCGAAGGAACTCCCGATGGTAAAGCCCTGTTCTTCAGGACCCCGGAGTTGAAGGAGATTCCCTCTCCCACGTGGAAATGCGCTCCCCAGTTGCGGGAGGGCAGGGCCAAATACCTTCATATCCTGACCCTGGGCAAGCGAGAAATGGGCGCAATCTATGCGAGCTATGATCTCTTTTCGGACGCTGCGGAAAGGAACATCCCCTTTGAGCGCGAAGAGGTCCTTGCATTTATCCGAAAAGAGCTCCAGTTTTTCTGGGCACAGATCCTGGAAAGGGAACCCAACAAGTGGAAGCCCCGGAAAGAGGCGCTTCCCGGGTCGAGCAAAGAGGGGCCCAAAAAAAAACTCGTTGATCAGGTCCGCGACATTGTGCAAAGAGAAAGATTCCTGAGCATACAGGATCTGATGGCGAGGCTATCCCCCCGTGTTACGGAAGACGAACTCCACAAAGCCCACTCGTGTATTCGTGAAATCAAGGTCCATGTCAGCCCAACCATGACGGTGCTCCAATGGCGACAAGACGCATAACGGTGACGCAGTTGAAATGCGCGGTGGCCGACCCTGAATGGCGGCGAAAGTGGCTGGCAGGCCAAAGGCCTTCGACAAAGTCATTTGCTCCACCCGGCGCGTTGCCTGTTTACGGCACGCTATTCCATGAGATCGCAGAAGCTTTCGTGGAGTGGCTGGTGCAAGAAAGATCCAAGAAGGCCGTCAACCTTGAGGAGCAGGATGAGCTATGGAGTGAGATGCATAACCGGTTTGCGGTTAAGCAACTGAATCGCCTGTTCCGGAAAGGCAAGGTCGAATCCGCCTACCATCTCGTGAGCGCCTTGAAGAGCTTCTGCCGGCAAGTCGCTCATTTGCGCGCACGGACCCCGGAATTCCATTCATGGAACGATGTGTACCTGGCCAAGGAGTTTCCTGTAAAAAATTTGAGGATCGAGTTGGGACGTGGCGCTTTGATTCTTTCCGGACAACTCGATGCGGTGCGGTTCCACCCTGAGCATGGTCTGGAGGTGGTGGACTACAAACTCACTCACGGCGACCGCATGAAGCATGACCTTGTTCAGCTTGCCGTTTATGCCAGGATGCTTTCCCTTGCCCGACCCGGACTCTTTTTCCACGGGACCCTCGAGTATTATGAACCCGAAATGCACGAAGTCGCCGTCTCCAAGGAGGATCTGGCCGGTCTTTTCGAAGACGTGGTCGCCCCTGTGCTCTATGAAATGGTTGGAGAATCAATTCCACGCTCCCGATTACACGAAGAGATCCCATGGAACGGCCAACCAGAGAAAAAGGATACAAAGAAAATCCTTGAGGATCTTTCCGAGGAGATCAAGAAAAGCTTTGCCGATTTTAAGCTCGACGTTGAGGTGTTCGGCCGGCAGGAGGCGCCTCAGCTTGTCCGTTACAAAGTCAAGCCTGCGCCCGGCGTGAAAGTCATATCCCTTGCGAATCGGGCGGACGACCTGAAAGTGGCCCTCTCCCTGCCTCACGCACCCTTTGTAGAGCCATCCAAAGGCGCTGTGGTCATCGACATCCCTAAAGACAAACCGGACGTGGTCTACTGGAAGGATGTGGCGTCGGATCCGTCATACGCAAAACACAAGAGCCCTGTTTCGTTCCCTGTGGGAATCGGCGTGGACAATGAGATCATCGTCGCCGACTTCGCCGATCCCAACACCTGCCATGGTCTTGTGGCAGGGGCCTCGGGAAGCGGAAAGAGTGAATTCCTTAAGAGCATGGTCGCATCGCTCGTGGTAAAGAATATGCCCGAGAACCTGAGACTCACCATCATCGACCCCAAGATCCTCACTTTCGGCAACCTTTCCGATCTCCCTCACCTGGCCGCTCCGGTCATCACCGACGTGGAAGCGGCTCTGCCCTGCTTGAATGAGGCGGTGGAAGAAATGGATAGACGGTATCAGGTCTTGTTCCATGAGGGCTTTGAGAGCCTCGGGGAGCGCATGAAATCAGGGAGAAGGGATATTCCCTACCACGTGGTGGTTTTCGACGAGTTTGCCGACCTGATCCTCTCGGACAGGAAAACCAGAAAGGAGTTTGAAACAGCGGTTGCCAGGCTTGCCGCAAAGGGCAGGGCGGCCGGGATTCATCTAGTGCTTGCTACCCAGCGGCCTGACAGAAATGTGGTGACCGGCCTGATCAAGGCCAACCTGCCTCTGAAAGTGTGCATGCGGGTGATCAGCACCACCAATTCGAATATTATCCTGGACCAAACGGGAGGAGAGAAACTGCTCGGTAGAGGCGACCTCCTTTGCGACCGGGGCAAGGGCGTGGAGCGTGCCCAGTCGCCTTATATCCCGCAAGAAGAATTCCGCAAGCTTGGCAGTAAAAGCTGAAAATGGGGATCTGATAGTGATCAGTGAGAGTATCTTTCAGGTAGAAGACGGATGGCTTTTTGTCAGGCACAGCGAGCTGCAAAGATCGCGGCCGGTCCTGCTTTTTGTCCATGGTCTCGGCGAGTCCGGGCTTTGTTTTAAAGAGGCCTTTGAATCCGGCCTCATGACATCTTTTTCAGCAAAAAGGCGGTTTCCGCTGCACAAGGCGGCGACTTCACAGAGTGGTTTGAGAAGGAATTCAAGGAAGAAATCGTGCTCAAGGGCTGGGGAGGCAAATGGCCCTCGTGCCGTCGCTATTATGCTTCCCTGCAATTCGCCCGGCCTGAAGCGTTTCTTGCCAACGCAAAGGAGATGTATGAAAAGAATCAGGCCTTGCCCGGCCGTCCGGAATGCATCACCGGCCGCACCTATACCGCCCTGAAAATACCCAAGGTCTTCTGCCGGGGGAGCGGTAAGGGTTCACAGGTTCCGGGTTCAAGGTTCAAGGTTGGGGACAAAGACAGAATGGACGACCCCAAAACCTGCCGAAGCAGGCTGTCTTCGCTAAAAAAGTAGGTTCCCATGGACCCCTGGTTTTCATGGGGCAACGCAAAGAACGGGGTTGTCATAAGACAATCCGCCTCCAACGTGGAATTCGGGGGGGCAGAAATGAAACCCTGAACCTCTGAACCTTTGAACCCGTGAACGGTTACGGGGAGCGAGAGCCTTGCCAAAGGGACCCTGGAGGTTCTAAAATCCGCTTCACTGAAAAACCGCAAGTTCGAACCGGCCTTCCACTGGCCCATGATCGATCAGGCGGACCAATTCTACGCCTTCCTTTCCGACTTTATCGGAGCATGAGTTCATTGCGATTCAATGAAACTATGAATGAAAAGTCGGACGGGAAGAGAGATGTTTTTAGCCGATTCGATTTTTCCGTCCCCCATTGGGGGAGGTTTGCCCCCCCCGCTGTTCCCCTCGCATTCGCTCGGGGCCGGGGATGTAACCTTGGCTAGTGATGGATTTTTCTGCGGCACCCATGTCGTCGCTGTGGAATTTGCCGAGGACTACTGGAATCGCTACGCCGGCGCCGACGGCGACCGCAACCTTTATCTGGACGGTTTGCAGGTCATCCGGCAAACGCGCAACGATCATGGACCGTGACCAAGAAACGGCCTTATGATCTCTATCTTGAGATGCAAAGGGAAAATGTGTTAGCCTGGAAAGAAAAGCAGATGCGGAACCCTGTCGCTGTGACAGCAATCCGCGATTCCCGGAACAGCGACTTGCACGGCCGCATTGAACGAAGCGATCCGAGAAAGGAGTCAGCATGGCGGAAAAGATTCGATTGCCTTTTGATAGACGCTCAGGCAGGGAGAGGCGCAACACCCAGAAGCTTTCTCATTTCTTGAACGGAGGTTCTGAGCGAAGGAAAAGCAAGGAGCAAAGGACCGGAGAAGAAAGAAGGGATGAATGGGCCAGGGTCAACCAATGGTCCAGTGTGTGGGCCGAATTCTATGATCCGAACGAATTTCCGGATCAATGAAGCTTAAAAAATATTCAGATGATAAAAATAATGCTTGACTTGAGTATATTTGTATGTAATTATTGCAAACAATACCTCCTTTCATTCCTCTTGTGGCCCCTGAATGACCTCCCTCCCTAGGCAGCTTAAACATTCAGGGGCCCTTCCTTTTTTTATGCCATCCATGATGATTTCGTAAGAAGTCTCAGAAGTCGTCACTCCCGCCTCCGCCTTCGCAGATTTCATCCCCCTTTTGTCTTGCTTGACCGGGGTCGGGTGTTGTATAGGTGAAAAAAGCGCCCACCCCGGTTGGTGGCGTATCCGGATCCATCAAGAAAAGGTGCGAACATGGGAATTCTGGGCAGTGAAGAGATCCTTGCGCGGGTTCACAAGTTCAAATTGTTTCGAAGCGAAGGCAATTTGCATATCGATCTTTACGAATCCCTTGCCGGGTCGGCCGGCAATCGATTTGTGGCTGTTCCGAACCTTTTGCTCAGAGAAGCCGAAGAGAAATACTTTGGCGTGGGCGATTCAAAAAAAACGGCTCTAATGGACTGCCTGAAAAAAATAAAGGATGTCCCTATCGAGGCCATTGTTCCTTTGGAAGACAGGCGTGTGGAGGATCAGGCCTTGTCTGAAATCAAGGAAATGTCGAAAAAGCCCGGACCTCTGAGCAAGCTGACAAAGATGTTCCAAAAAGGGCCGAAGGAGTAGTGTCGTGTCTCATTTGTAAGTTACGTGGGCAACTTCCCTTCACCCCCACCTTGCCTCCCCCATCAAGGGGGAGGAAACTGTCAGTCATTTCTAGGTCTTCCCCTCCCTTGGCGGGAGGGGGGAAACAAACGGCCATTGTCACGATAACCAAGAGACATCGGACTAGCCATGGTCCTAGCTTTCGACGGGTTTCGTTGGGCTGTCTGAATGGGCTTTGTCAGCCACGATCCAGACTCTGAATCGATCGGACGCGGCAAGCCGGGCCGAAAGGCCCCCCTCCTTGAGCATGCGCAGGATAGAAAGAGGTAAAAAAAAGCGGCTTTTCATCAGCAATAGCCTTTCTGCAAGAGCGACCGCCTTCACGGCCCTTCGCCTCAGATCAGGCTCCTCGATCACCAACCGTCCTCCCTGCTTTAGAACCCGGCTTAGTTCGCCTATGGATCTTCGGGCATCGTGAAAATGATGGAAAGCGTCCACGACCAGGATCCTTTCAAAACACTTATCGGAAAAGGGAAGACCTTCAGCCAAGGATTTCACGGCCAAAAGCCGATCTTTCCTTCGGGCCGCACGGAGCATGGGGAAAGAGGCATCCACAACCACGATCCGGCCGACTTCGGAAAGGAAGGGATAAGACGCCCTGCCGGTGCCGCCCCCATCATCGAGCATCCATCCCCGTATCGGAAGCCCCAGCAAGTCCCGAAGCACGGTCAGGTTGGGCCTTCCCGCAAAATGGTCGTAGATCCGTGCAAGGTGGTCGAAATGACGAACCATGGGCATGATTTTAACCTTTCTTGGCCTTGATTCAAGGTTGAGGGTCTCGTAAAAAATCCCCGCAGTCGTCACTCCCGCGGAGCCTGTCCCCGAAGGTGGCAGTCGGGGAGCGGGAGTCTAGAAGTGCTTGAAAAGACTGGATTCCCGTCTTCACGGGAATGACAGAAAAAGGCACTTTCGGACTTTTTACGAACGCATCAAGCTTGAATACCAGACATTTTTCTTGTCAACCGACCTAAAAATTAGGACATTAGGCGAAACAGCCTGTTCAAATCCCGGGGCGGTCTTGATCTTTCAGCCCGGGCTCCCCGCCGCAGATCTGAAGGAGTTTTACAAAAAAGGAAAAGGTATGACGGACAAAGAATGGAATGCCGGTAGACTGGTGAGTGTTTCAGGCGCTTATTGGGAGGCCTTCGCGCTTCATGCGGGTGTTTCCCTGGATGTCTTCACCATGCTTGGAGACGAGCCGATGGAGACTGCGGCGCTGGCGCAAAAGGTCAACGCCGATGAGCGGGGTCTGGAGACCCTTCTCAATGCTCTGACGGCCATGGGGCTTCTCTGCAAGGCCGATGGAAGATTCATGAATACAGAGGCCAGCAGCACCTTTTTGAAGACCACCTCGCCTTCCTCCATGAGCGATAT
>Ga0209498_1000528_pt1 | contig 23531 bp, 22 predicted proteins | sample WalLakDeSediment_FD_184131 | JGI IMG/M metagenome (GOLD analysis project Ga0209498, IMG submission 184131) | Lake sediment microbial communities from Walker lake, Nevada to study Microbial Dark Matter (Phase II) - Walker Lake 11/02/13 Deep... | ecosystem: Environmental > Aquatic > Freshwater >...
ATGAATTACAGCAACAACATGGGGTTCGCCCTGACCTTCCTGCTGGCCGGGCTCGGCATGGTGACCATGCACTGGTCCCACCAGAACCTGAGCGGCGTGGTGGCGCGCGGCTTCCGGCTGCGGCCGACGTTCGCGGGCCAGCCCGCCAGGCTCGAGCTCGGGCTCGAGAACGCCGGCAGCAGCCCGCGGCACGACCTGCAGGCCAGTTGCGAGGCAGCGCAATCGACCTTCCTGGATCTCGCGCCCGGGGAGCTGGGCGAGCTCCACGTCGACCTGCCCACCGAGCGCCGGGGCCGGTTGTCCGTGGAGCGGATCGGCGTACGCACGGAGTTCCCATTCGCCCTGTTCCGCGCCTGGGCATGGCTGCACCCGGACTGCGGCACCATCGTCTACCCGGCCCCTGCCGAGCATGCGCCCGCACCGCCGGCGGGCGGGCCGGAGGACGCCGAGGGTCACTGGGACGAGCATCGGGGCGAGGACGATTTCGCGGGCCTGCGGGAATTCCGCAAGGGCGACTCGCCGCGCCGCATTGCATGGAAGGCCGCGGCGCGCGGCGACGAGCTGCCGGTCAAGCAGTTCACCGGCAGCGCGCGCGGCAGCAACTGGCTGGACTGGGACAGCCTGCCGGCGCTGCCGGTGGAGGCGCGGCTGGCGGTCCTGTGCCGCTGGGTACTGGATGCCCATGCCGGCGGCGGCGCCTTCGGCTTGCGCATTCCCGGCGAGGAAATCCCCCCGGGCATGGGACCGGCGCACCGCCATCGCTGCCTTGCGGCGCTGGCGCTCTACCCGGGCGGCGACGGGCCTGCCGGTGTCTGACCCGGCCAAGCTGCGACTGGGCTTCATGCTGGCCGCGCTCGCGCTGGCGCTGGCGCCGACCGCGCTGCGCCTGCCGCCATGGGTCACCGCGACTTTTGCCATCGCCGCCACCTGGCGATTCGCGGTGCAGCAGTTCGGCTGGCGCCTGCCGCCCGGCTGGCTGCGCATGGTGCTCGCCCTGGGCGGCGTACTCGGGGTGCTGTTCACCTTTCGGACTTTCAATGGACTGGAAGCCGGCGGCGCACTGCTGGTGGTGATGGCGGCGATGAAGCTGCTGGAGACGCGCAGTCGCCGCGACATCCAGGTGCTGTCGTTCATCGGTTTCTTCATCGTGATGATGCAATTGCTGCACGACCAGCCGATCTGGAGCCTGCCCTGGCTAGTCGCCAGCGTGGTCGCGATCACCGTGGCGCTGCTGCAAGGCGTGCGCGGCGGCGCGCCGCTGCCGCTGCGGGCCTCGACCGGGATCGTGCTGCGGATGCTCGCTTTCGCCGTCCCGGTCGCGCTGGTGCTGTTCCTGTTGTTTCCGCGGGTGCCCGGCCCGTTCTGGGCGCTGCCCTCGCGCACTGCCGCGGGCCTCACCGGGCTGTCCGACGAGATGTCGCCGGGCAACATCTCGCAGCTCATCCAGTCAGGCGAGGTCGCCTTTCGGGTGAGCTTCGAAGGACCGGCGCCACCGCCCCCGCTGCGCTACTGGCGCGGCCCGGTACTGGATCGCTTCGACGGCTGGACCTGGCGCGACCTCGACCGCCTGCCGCTGGTCAACCCCAGCATGGAGTTGCGCGGGCGAAGTTACCGCTATCGAATCACTATCGAGCCGCACGGTCGTGCCTGGTTGTTGGCGCTCGACTACCCGGGCGAGTGGTCGGACCGCCAGGCGCGCCTGACCAACCAGTTCCAGCTGGTGGCGCACCAGCCGGTGGACAGCGCGCGCGCACTCGACATCGAGTCATGGCCGGAGGCGAATCCCGAGGCGCGCATCAGTCCCCTGATGCGCATGCGGACGCTGCAGCTGCCGCAGGGGCGCAATCCGCGCACCGCCGCGATGGCCGCCGAGTTGCGCGCCGCGACGGGCTCGGACGCCGCCTTCGTTGACGCGGTACTGGCGTACTTCCGCGAGCAACCCTTCGTCTACACCCTCTTGCCGCCGCTGCTGGGTGGCAATCACCCGGTGGACGAGTTCATGTTCCGCACCCGCCGCGGCTTCTGCGAGCACTACGCCTCGGCTTTCACCATGCTGGCCCGGGCCGCCGGCATCCCGGCCCGCGTAGTGACCGGCTACCAGGGCGGTGAGATCAACCCGATCAGTAACCGGCTGGTGGTGCGCCAGTCCGATGCCCACGCCTGGTCGGAAGTGTGGCTGGAGGGGCGCGGCTGGACGCGGGTGGATCCCACCGGGGCGGTCGCCCCCGGCCGGGTGGAGCTCAGTCTCGCCGACGCCCTGCCGGAGGGCGAGCGCGTCCCCGGCCGCGGGTTCCGCGAATTTCCCGGCCTGCGGGAGCTCAGCCAGAGCTGGGACGCCCTGGAGAGCGCGTGGACGGACTGGGTGCTCGGTTACGGACCCGAGCGGCAGCTGGCCCTGCTCGCCCGGCTGGGGCTGCAGGGCGCAGACTGGCGCGCCCTGATCATCCTGCTCACGACGCTCGTTGCCGGGCTCATGCTGGCGCTGACGATCTGGCTGGCGTGGCGACTGCGGCCGCCGCCCGTCCCGGAGACGCTAAGGCTCTACCGGGACTTCTGCCGCCGCCTCGAGAAAGCCGGCCTGGCGCGGGCGCCCCACGAGGGCCCGCGCGATTACGCCGCGCGCATCGCCGCGGAGCGGCCCGCGCTGGCGCCTGCGGCAGATCGAGTGACGCGCCTGTACCTGGCGCTGCGTTACGAACCGAGGTCGGACGAGACGGCGCTCGTCAGGGTGCTGCGGCGGGAGGTGCGCGCCTTCCGGCCCTGAACGATGCCGTTGCGCCGCGCGGCTAGGCGGCGAGGTGATCGCGCGTCGGCATGAAGCGGATTTCCGGCCAGCGTTCCCGCGTGAGCTCGAGGTTCACGCGCGAGGGCGCGATGTACACCAGCGCGTCGGCATGATCGATGGCCAGGTTGTCCGACGCCTTGCTGCGGAACTCCTCGAGGCGCTTCGCGTCGTCGCAGTACACCCAGCGCGCGGTCGCGACGTTGATGTTCTCGAAGCGGCATTCCACCCCGTATTCTTCCTTCAGCCGCCATGCCACCACGTCGAACTGCAGCGGGCCCACGGCGCCTAGCACCACGTCGTTGTTGCGCATCGGGCGGAACAACTGGGTGGCGCCTTCCTCGCACAACTGGTCGAGGCCCTTGTGCAGCGCCTTGGCGCGCAGCGGGTCGCCAAGCACGGCGCGGCGAAACAGTTCCGGCGCGAAGTTGGGAATCCCGGTAAAGGTCAGCTCCTCGCCCTCGGTAAACGTGTCGCCGATATTGATCGTGCCGTGGTTGTGCAGGCCGAGGATGTCGCCGGCCCAGGCTTCCTCGGCGCGCTCGCGGTCCGCCGCCATGAAGGTCAGCGCGTCGGCGATGCGCACCTCGCGCCCCAGTCGCACGTGGCGGAGCTTCATACCGCGGGTGTAACGGCCCGAGCAGACCCGAAAGAAGGCGATCCGGTCGCGGTGAGCCGGGTCCATATTGGCCTGGATCTTGAACACGAAGCCGGTCAGCGCCGGCTCGCCGGCCTCGACCAAGCGGGTGGTGGTCGGCCGAGCGGCCGGCGGCGGCGCCCACTCGATGAAGCCGTCGAGCAGCTCGCGCACCCCGAAGTTGCTGATGGCCGAGCCGAAGAACACCGGTGTCTGCCGGCCCGCCAGGTATTTCTCAGGGTCGAAGTCGTCGCAGGCCTCGCGCACCAGTTCGACCTCCTCGCGGAAGATCTCCGCGTCGGCGCCCAACAACGCTAACGCCTCGGGCGAATCGAGCCCTTCGATCACCTCGGTGTGACCCGCCGCGCCCTTCTCGGTGGCGCGGTAGACGTAGATGCGATTGTTGAGGAAGTGGTACACGCCGCGGAACTGCCGGCCCATGCCGATCGGCCAGGTGACCGGGGTGCAGCGGATCTTCAGGACCCGCTCGACCTCGTCCAGCAGCTCCAGCGGTTCGCGGCCATCGCGATCCAGCTTGTTGATGAAGCTGATGATCGGCGTGGTGCGCAGCCGGCACACCTCCATCAGCTTGATGGTGCGCTCCTCCACGCCCTTGGCGGCGTCGATCACCATCAGCGCGGAATCCACCGCGGTCAGCGTGCGGTAGGTGTCCTCGGAGAAATCCGCATGCCCCGGGGTATCCAGCAGGTTGATGATCCGGTCGCGATAGGGGAACTGCATGACCGAGGACGTCACGGAAATGCCGCGCTGTTGCTCCAGCGCCATCCAGTCGGACGTGGCGTGGCGGTCGGATTTGCGGCCCTTGACGGCGCCCGCCATCTGGATGGCGCCGCCGAACAGCAGCAGCTTCTCGGTCAGCGTCGTCTTGCCGGCGTCGGGATGCGAAATAATCGCGAACGTCCGGCGCTTCGCAACCTCGGCGGGCAGTGATGTCATAGCTTCAGGGGCGCTCGGCGTCGCCGGTTCCGTGCTGGGCGCGGCATTCTAGCAGGAAGTGAAGCGCTCAGAGCGACCGGGAAAGCACCAGCGCGTCCTCGCGCCCGCCGGCCGCCTGGTAGTAGCTCTTGCGCACGCCGATGCGGGCGAAGCCGGCGCGCCGGTAAAGCGCAATCGCGGCGGCGTTGGAGGGCCGCACCTCGAGGTACAGCACTCGCGCGCCTTCCCGCGTCGCGTAGGTCATCACGTGATCCAGCATCATCCAGCCCAGGCCGCGACGCCGGGCCGGCGCGTCGAGGCACAGGTTCAGCAAGTGCGCCTCGTCGCCGCCCATCGACATCACGGCGTAACCGTTGGCCACGCCGTGTTCCTCGAGAATGTCGCAGACGTACGGGATACGCAGGCAGTCCATGAAAATGCCGCGCGACCAGGGAAACTCGTAGGCGCGTCGCTCGATGGCGCAGACCGCCTCGAGGTCCGACTGGGTCATCGGCCGGATGCGCGGCGCCCAGTACTCGAGGGCGGCGCTCATGCACCCTGCTCCAGCCTGCCATTCAAAGCCATGGCGCCCGCCGCCAGCACGAGATCGCGCCATGCCTCCGCCTTGGCGCCGGGCCGGCGTAACAGGTAGGCAGGATGCCAGGTCACGACCAGCGGAATGCCGGCCGCGCCGTAGCGGTGCACCTTGCCGCGCAACCGCCCGACCGGCGCGTCGTCAGCCAGCAGGCGCTGCGCGGCGACCCGGCCGACCGCGAGAATCACGCGCGGCTGCAACAACTCGATCTGCCGGTCGAGGTATGGGGCGCATCGGTCGGCCTCCTCCGCATGCGGATCACGATTCTCGGGCGGCCGGCACTTCACCACGTTCGCGATATAGACCTGGGCGCGGCTGTGTCGCAGCGCCGCCAGCATGGCGTCCAGCAACTTGCCCGCCCGCCCGACGAAGGGCTCGCCGCGGCGATCCTCCTCCGCGCCGGGCGCCTCGCCGACGATCAGCAGGTCGGCACTGCGATTGCCGACGCCGAACACCGTGCGGGTACGGCCCGCATGGAGGCCGCACAGAGTGCAGGCGCTGACGCGCGCTTCCAGCGCTGCCCAATCGAGGCTCGCCACGGTCGGTTCGGTGCCGGGCGCAACAGGCTGCGGGAGGGCCGAAACGCCCGAGTCGGCCGGCTGGACATGGGGCTCCGGGGCCCCGGGCAGCACCCGGTCCGCCCGGCGCGACCAGGCCGGGAGTCCCATGGCGTCGAGGCAGGCGAGCCGCCGCGCGTCCACGTCACTCCTCTCCCGGCAGCTCGTCGTCGCGCGCCTGGCGCCGCTGCCGACGGCGTAACAAACGCCAGAGGGAAACCCCGGGAGCGGACAGGGCGTAGCCGAAAAACAGCAGGAACAGGACGGTCGGCGGGTTCAGGCTGATCAGGATGAACACGGCGGGAATGAGCAGCACGTAGGCGAACGGGATGCGTCCGCCGAGATTGACGTCCTTGCCGCTGTAGTACGCGAGCCGGGTGACCATCAGGGCGCCGGCCATCGCGGTCACCAGCAGGCCGGCCACCATCGCGAACACGCCGGAGGCCTCGAGCACCGTGCTCAACCACACCAGCGCGGCGACCACGGCGGCCGCCGACGGGCTCGGCAGGCCCTCGAAATAGCGCTTGTCCGCCGCGCCGATGCGCGAGTTGTATCGCGCCAGGCGCAGCGCCGCCGCCACGGCAAAGAAAAACGCGACCAGCCAGCCCAGCTTGCCCCACAGCCAGCCGAGTTCGGCGAGATGTTTCGCGCCCCAAAGATAGAACACCAGGGCCGGCGCAAGCCCAAACGAGACCATGTCAGCCAGGCTGTCATATTGCTTGCCGAACTCGCTCTCGGTGCTGGTCATGCGCGCCACCCGGCCGTCGAGCCCGTCCAGCACCATAGCGATGTAGATGGCCACCGCCGCGGTGACGAAGTTACCGTCCATCGCCGCGACGACGGCTGAGAAGCCGGCAAACAGCGCACCGGTGGTAATCAGGTTGGGCAGCAGGTAGACGCCCTTGCGCCTGGCGCGGGGTTCTTCCATGGCATTAGGTTCTCGATTCTGGACGGTCATTTACGCACGTCGCCGGGGCGAATTCCAGCGATCAGCTCCCCTCGAGCCATGGCATAAGCGCGCGGATGCGTTCGCCGACGGCCTCGATGGGGTGCGCCTCGGCGGCCGCCCGCCAGGCCGCCAGCGTCGGCCCCCCGGCAGTCATCTCGGCGTCCAGCTCGGCCGCGAAGGTACCGTCCCGGATCTCGCCCAGCAGCGCCCGCAGCTCCCGACGGCTCTCGGCACCGATGACTCTCGGCCCGCGCGTAGCGTCGCCGAAAGCCGCCGTGCTGGAGATCGAACGGCGCATCCCGGCGAGCCCGCGACTCTGCACCAGGTCGGCAATGAGCTTGACCTCGTGCAGGCAGCAGAAATAGGCCACCTCTTCCGGGTAGCCCGCGTCCGTGAGGGTCTCGAACGCGGCCAGGATCAGCTGGCCGAGCCCGCCGCACAGCACGGCCTGTTCCGCGAACAGGTCAGTCTCGGTCTCCGTGGCAAAGTTCGTGCCGAACACGGCGGCGCGCCCATGCCCGTTGGCAGCCGCGTAACCCCCGGCCAGCGCGGCCGCGCGGCCGCTGGCGTCCTGGTGTACCGCCAGCAGCGCCGGCACGCCGCGGCCCAGCTCATACTGGCGCCGGACCTGCTCGCCGATGCCCAGCGGCGCGACCATGACGACATCCAGGTCCGTGCGCGGCACGATGCGACCGTAGTGGATGTTGTAGCCGTGGGCGAACAGCAGCGCCGCGCCGGGCCGCAGGGTCGGCGCGAGCACCTCCCGGTAAAGCTTCGGCTGCACCTCGTCAGGCACCAGCATCACGCAGATATCGGCGCGCCTGGCGGCTGTTTCGGGCGTGGCTACTTCGAGTTCCGCACCCGCGCACTCGGCGCGCCGGGGGGAGGCCGGGCGCAATCCGACGGTCACTTGCACCCCGGAGTCGCGCAAGTTGAGCGCCTGCGCGCGCCCCTGGGCGCCGAAGCCGAGTACCGCGACGCGGCAGCCCTGCAGCGCGACCAGATCGAGATCCCGCGGGGAGATTGGTTGCATCAACGAGGGCCTCCTGCGGTTGGCAACTGTACCGGCGATGCGGCCGGCCGCTAGAATGCGCGATTATCGCCCGACTACGGGCTCCCCAAGAAAATTATCCATAAAGGCCCGCCTGATGCGCCTGTCCGAGTACCAGCTCAACACCCTCAAGGAAGTCCCGACCGGCGCCGAAGTCGTCAGCCACCAGCTCATGCTGCGGGCCGGCCTGGTCCGCCAGCTCGCCTCGGGGCTGTACACCTGGCTGCCGCTCGGCGTGCGCGTATTGCGCAAGGTCGAGGCCATCGTGCGCGAGGAAATGGACCGTGCCGGCGCCCAGGAAGTGCTCATGCCGATGGTCCAGCCGGCGGAGCTTTGGCGCGAATCGCATCGCTGGGACGCCTTCGGTCCGGAGCTGTTGCGGCTCAAGGATCGCAACCAGCGGGATTTCTGCCTGGGTCCCACCCACGAGGAAGTCATCACCGACCTCGCCCGGCGCGAATTGAAGAGTTATCGGCAGTTGCCGCTGACCTGGTACCAGATCCAGTCGAAGTTCCGCGACGAGATCCGGCCGCGCTTCGGCGTGATGCGGGCGCGCGAGTTCATCATGAAGGATGCCTATTCATTCCACCTCGACGAGGCCTGCCTGGGCCGCACCTACGCGCGCATGTACGAGGCTTACGCGCGCGTCTGCGGCCGCCTGGGCCTCGCGTTCCGGGCCGTCGAGGCCGATACCGGCAGCATCGGCGGCAGCCTCTCCCACGAGTTTCACGTGCTCGCGGAATCGGGCGAGGACGCCATCGCGTTCTCGGACGGCTCTGATTACGCCGCGAACGTCGAGCTGGCGCCGGCGCGCGCCCCGGCGGGCACCCGCCCGGCGCCCGGTCGGGCCATGGAACGGGTGGCCACGCCCGGCGTGCGCACCATCGCCGAGCTGACCGGCTTCCTCGGCGTCGCGCCGATGCACTGCCTGAAGACCCTGATCGTGCTCGGCGACGACGGCGGCGCGGTGGCGCTGGTGATTCGCGGCGATCACGAACTCAATGCCGTGAAGGCCGAGAAACTGCCGGGCGTCGCGGCTCCGCTGCGCATGGCCAACGCCGAGGCGGTGCGCGCCGCGACCGGCTGCGAACCTGGCTTCGTCGGCCCTGTCGAGCTGCCGCTGAGAATCTATGCGGACCACGCCGCGCTGGCCGCGGCCGATTTTGTCTGCGGGGCCAACGCGGCGGATGCGCACCTGGTCGGCGTCAATTGGGACCGCGACCTGCCGGCCGCCGAGGCCGCCGACCTGCGCAATGTCGTGCCGGGGGACCCGAGCCCCGACGGCAAGGGCGTTCTGAACATCGCGCGCGGCATCGAGGTCGGCCACATCTTCCAGCTGGGTCGCAAGTACAGCGAGTCCATGGGCGCCCTGGTGCTGGACGCCGACGGCCGCGAGCAGGCCATGGTGATGGGGTGCTACGGCATCGGCGTGACCCGGCTGGTAGCGGCGGCCATCGAGCAGAATTTCGACGAGCGGGGCATCATCTGGCCGGAGCCCATCGCGCCCTTCCAGGTGGCGCTCGTGCCGATGAACCTGCAGAAGAGTGAGGCCGTTCGGGCGGCCGTCGAGCCGCTGTACGCGGAGCTGGTCGCTGCGGGTATCGAAGTGCTGCTGGACGACCGGGACGTGCGGCCGGGAGTGAAATTCGCCGACATGGAGTTGCTTGGCATTCCGCACCGGGTGGTGATCGGCGATCGGGGACTGGCGGACGGCGCGCTGGAGTACCGCGCGCGGCGCGCGACCGAGAATGAGGCGCTGCCGCTGGCCGGCGCCGTGCAGACCCTGGTCGCGCGCGTGCGCGAGGGAATCGCCCGCCACTCGCCATGAGCCGCGCGATCCTCGCCATGCTGCTGCTGACCTTGCCGCTGGCGGCCCCGGCGCAGCAGGCGCCCGAGGAAGTGGATCCGGAGTTACGCCGCGCACTGCGCGAAGCGGTCGAGAATGCCGACAGCTTCGTCGACCGGTTTGACGCCGAAGTCTGGCTCACGGACATGTCGCGGCGCCTCCAGCGCCAGGTGCCCGACGAGGCCGAGCGCATGACCATCCTGCGGCTGGTGCACCAGTACGCGACGCAATTCGATCTGCCTCCCGAGCTGGTGCTCGCGGTAATCGATGTCGAGAGCAATTTTGATCGCTACGCGATTTCGTGGGCCGGCGCGCTCGGCCTGATGCAGGTGATGCCTTTCTGGCGCAAAGAAATCGGCCGGCCGGAGGATGACCTGCACGACATCCAGACCAACCTGCTCTACGGATGCCGGATCCTGGCGTATTACCTGAACATGGAGAAAGGCGACCGTCGCGCCGCCCTGGCGCGCTACAACGGCAGCCGTGGGCAGCGGTGGTACCCGGACCGGGTATTCAGCCGCTTGAGCTCCAAGTGGTACCAGTATTGAGCCGGGGCTCAGTTCTCTCGGGTTCGCGCCACGCGGAGTGCCTCGGACGCCAGGCGCCGCGCCTCGCGGGCGTCGGCCCGGGCGGCACCGTAGGCCTCGCGCTGCAGCTTGCGCTCGGCACTGGTGAGCAGGCGCTTGGCGTCCTGCAAAGTCTCGGGCGCTACCTCGGCGGCCCCGGCTTCTTCCGCGGCCTGGATCGCCTGGCGTGCGTCGCTCATTTCCTGCACGGGTGCGCCGGCGCAACCGCCCAGCAGCAGCACCACGGCCACCACTGCAAGCCAATGCGCCCGCCAACGCCCGACACGGAAATCACTCATGCTACGGCCACTCTTGCGACCCGATTCGATGCCGTCAAGCTAGCAGCCGCCGCTTCGCAACGTCAAGCGCCACCACCCTTCGGCACAGCATGGAAAAACGGAGACAAATCATGGCCGTGACCATTTATCACAATCCGCGATGCTCAAAGTCGAGGGAGACGCTGGCGTTGCTCGAGTCGCGCGGCATCCGCCCGCGCGTCATCGAGTACCTGAAAACCCCGCCCGACCGCGCCACCCTTTCGGCCCTGCTCCGCAAGCTCGGCATCCCCGCGCGCGAGCTGGTGAGGCGCAAGGAAGCCGAATTCGCGTCCCTTGGGCTCGACGCCGAAGGCGTGACCGAGGACGCGCTCATCGATGCGATGGCCTCGCACCCCAGGCTGATCGAGCGCCCCATCGTCGTGGTGGACCGGCGCGCGCGCATCGGCCGCCCGCCCGAGGCCGTGCTCGAGATCCTGCCATGACCCGAGTCCTGGTCCTCTACTACTCGCGGCACGGCAGCACCGCCGCGCTGGCGCGGCAGGTCGCGCGCGGCGTGGCCGCCGTGGCCGGCGCCGAAGCGGTGCTGCGCACGGTCCCGCCAGTTGCGCCGGAGACCCGTAGCACCCTGCCGCCGGTGCCGCAGGAGGGCGCGCCCTATGCAACGCTCGATGACCTGCGGGAGTGCGACGCACTCGCGCTCGGCAGCCCGACGCGCTTCGGCAATATGGCCGCGCCGCTCAAGCATTTCCTCGACGGCACGAGCGAGATCTGGCTGGATGGCACCCTGGCGGGCAAGCCCGCCGGCGTGTTCACCTCGACCTCCACGCAGCACGGCGGCCAGGAAAGCACGCTGCTCACCATGATGGTGCCCCTGTTACACCATGGGGCGCTGCTGGTCGGCCTGCCCTATACCCTCCAGGCGCTCACGGACACGCGCGATGGGGGATCGCCCTACGGCCCCACGCACGTGGCCAGCGTCGCCGCCGGCACGGAATTGGCCGAGCTCGAGAAAGTCCTCGCGCGCGCCCTTGGGCGCCGCCTGGCGGTCGCCGGCGCGGCGCTGGCGGGTTGCCGCGAGGCACTACGTTGAACCCGGCCGAGCTATCGCGCCGCACCGCCATCGCCGCGCTGCTCGCCACCGGCCTCGTCATGGCCGGCTGGCTGGGGCCCGCAGCGTTCCGCGCCGGGGCGCCGGCGCTGGTCGCGCTGGCGCTCGCGCTGCTGCCCATCGCGCTGGGGGTACACGGCCTGGCGCGCGCCAACCTGCGCACCGGCCGCTGGCTGAGCCTGGTGTTGCCGTTCTACGGCGCCGCGCTGCTGGTGGCGGCGGTGGGCAACCCGGGGGCGCGCGCCTGGGTTACGGCGGGTGCGTTTGCCGTGGCACTGGGGTTTGCGGCCGTCCTCAGCTGGGTGCGGCGGTCGAACCGGCCTCCGCCGCCTCTGCAGCCTCCGACTCCATGACCGCCTTCACGAACGGCAACGTCAGGCGTTTGCCGGCGGCCAGCGAGGCCGTGTCCAGCTTGTCGAGCCAGCCGCACAGTGCGCGCATATCGCGCGGCAGGCGACGCAGCAGGTAAGCCGCCGCCTCCTGCGGCAACTCGAAACCGCGGTGGGCCGCGCGCCGGCGTAACGCCGCTGCACGCTGCGGGTCGCTGAGCGGCTCGAGCCGAAACACGCCGCCCCAGGCGAGCCGGCTCTGCAGGTCCGCCAGCGCGAAGCGCGTCGCCGCCGGACCGGCGCTGGCGCTGACCACCAGGCGGCCGCCGCGCTCCCAGAGACGGTTGAACAACGCAAAGGCAGCCAGCTCCCATTCCTGCCGGCCGGCCAGGCGATCGACGTCGTCGATGCACACCAACGGCCGTTCGTCCCAGCCCTCGAGCCCGCCGGGGCCGGCCGGAAGCAGGTCGTCCGCCGGCAGGTAGGCCGCCCCGGGGTGAGCGGCGCACGCGGCCTGCAGCAGGTGGCTCTTGCCGCTGCCCTCGGGCCCCCAGATCCAGGCGGCGGGACCGGCTGCCGCGGGATCGGCCAGCACCGCGACGACGGCGCCGTTGGGCCCGGGCTCGAAGGTATCGAAAATCGCGATGTCACGAAGGCGGACGGCGAGCGGCAACTGGCGCATCACGCCCTCGCGGCGCGCGCGCGGCCGGTCCAGCGCACCCAGTAATCGACGCCGCTGACCAGGGTGGTCGCCAGCATCACCCAGCCCAGCGCCATGATCGCTCCCGGCTGGGGCAGCCCGAAAACGAGCCAGGCCAGGGTCAGCAGCGCGTACAGCAGCTGCAGGAAGGAATTGAGCTTGCTCACCAGGCTCGGTTCCGCGACGAAGGACCCGACGCGCCACTGGTACAACCCGGCGCCGATGACGATGGCCAGGTCCCGGATCACCACTGCCGCGAGCAGCCATCCGGGCACGTAGCCCGCCATCCACAGGGTCACGAAAGCGGTCACCAGCAACAGCTTGTCGGCGGCAGGATCGAGCAAGCCGCCGAGCCGGCTCTGCCAGGAGAAGCGCTTGGCGAGGAATCCGTCGAGGCCGTCGGTGACCCCGGCGATGAAAAACAGCACCAGGGCCAGCGGGTAGCGCCCGTCGAGGATGGCCCAAGCGACCGGGACGGTCAGGACGATCCGGAGGACGCACAACAAGTTGGGAATATCGCGCGCTCTCACCTGGCCACGCGATAGCTCAGCCGGGCGGAACCGTGTTCGCCGTCGGGCCGCAGCACACCCCCGAGACGAACCGCCTCATCGAGCGTCGCCGGCTCGCCGCGCATCGAGACGCGGAATACGACCTCGTCGCCCTCCACGGTCTCCACATCCAGCGCCTGCACTGCAGTCAGGCCGGCGAGGAACCGGCTCACCCGGCCATAGTCCTCGATCGAGCCCACGCCCGCCACCGACAGCTGCACAGTGCGTGTCTCACCCGAGGACACCACCGCGAACCGCGCCGCGAAGCGGTCGGCGACGCGGCCTATACTGTCCGCCACCGCGCCGCTCCAGCGTTCCACGCCGTCCGCGCCGTACAACGTCCAGCGCCCGCGCCCCATGTCCTCTGCCGCCAGGCGGCCGACCAGCACCGCATCGACGCCGTAGCGCTCTGAGGCCTCGCGAATCGAATCCTCGAAGCCGCCCCAGACTTCCGCGAACGAGGCGCGCGCGCGATCTTCCGCGTCCATGAGCGGAAACACCACGGGAATGCCTCGCGTTGCGGCGGCCCCGAACACCTCGGCGTGGATGGCCGCCTCTTCCTCGAACTCGGCGTCGGAGGCGACCACGAAGCGCTTCCCGCCGCCGGCATCGACCGCGATCCACAACAGCGTGCTGGGACGCTCGGCGCCCCAGACCGGCTGGCCGAGCCGACCCAGCTCACGCTCCAGCGCGACGCCGTCGAACGCCACCCACAGGCGATTCTGGGCGGGCTGGCTGAACTGTTGCGCATAGGAGGCCGCATTGGCGAGCAGCGGCCCGAGTTCCGCGCGGCCCGGCGCGTCCCGGCGGCCGGTCATGCGCACCAGCACCTGGCCCAGGGCAGCGCGAAACGCCTCGTCCCGGCTCCCCGTCTGCTCGACCTCGGCCTGGTACAGGCCCTCGACCCGCGCGCCCTGCGCGGGAAAAGCCGCCGCAAACAGCGCGAGCGCAGCCGCCAGCGCCGGCAATAGTCCCGATTGAATCAACTTGGCCACTTTCCGGGTTATCCTGCCGCGGTTGGAAGCGTCGGATAAAATACCACGCTACCGCCCCCTGGACCCCTACCTGGATGCATTCCCGATGAAGGACGCCTCATCGCTGACGTACAAGGACGCCGGCGTGGATATCGACGCCGGCAACGCGCTGGTCGAGCACATCAAGCCATTCGTGGCGGCCACCCGCAGGCCGGGCGTGCTGTCCGGTATCGGCGGCTTCGGCGGCCTGTTCGAGCTGCCCGCGGGCTTCCGGCGGCCGGTGCTCGTGGCGGGCACGGACGGCGTCGGCACCAAGCTCAAGCTGGCGATCGAGACCGGCCGGCACGACGGTGTCGGCATCGACCTCGTTGCCATGTGCGCGAACGACGTCATCGTGCAGGGCGCCGAGCCCCTGTTTTTCCTCGATTACTACGCCACCGGGCGGCTCGACGTGGACAGTGCCGCCGCGGTCATCAAGGGCATTGCCGAAGGCTGTCGCCAGGCGGGGGCCGCGCTGCTCGGCGGCGAGACCGCGGAGCTGCCCGGCTTCTACGAGGGCGGGGACTATGACCTGGCGGGGTTCTGCGTGGGCATCGTTGAGTACGACCGGATCATCGACGGTAGCCGCGTCGCGCCGGGCGACGCCATCGTGGGGATCGCCTCCTCAGGACTGCACTCGAACGGCTATTCGCTCGCCCGGAAGGTGCTCGAACGCAGCGGCGCAGCCCACGACATGCCGCTGGACGGTGCGCCGCTGATCGAGCGGCTGCTTGCGCCGACGCGCATTTACGTCAAGCCCCTGCTCGCCCTGCTGGAGGAGGTGGAGGTCCGCGCGATGGCCCACATTACCGGCGGCGGGCTACCGGAGAACCTGCCCCGGGTGCTGCCCGAGGGTCACATGGCGACCATCGAACTCGGCAGCTGGCGGCGGCCCGCGATCTTCGACTGGCTGCAGGCCGAAGGCGGCATTGCGGACGCCGAACTATACCGCACCTTCAACTGCGGGCTGGGCATGGCCCTGGTGGTCCCGCAGGCGGACGCCGAGCGCACCGTCAGCACGCTGGCCCGCCACGGCGAGCAGGCCTGGGTCGCCGGACGAATCGAGCGGGGCGAGCGCCGGGTGGTGCTGGCGGGATGAGCCGTGCGCCGCTGCCCGTCGCGGTGCTGGTCTCGGGCTTCGGCAGCAACCTCCAGGCGCTGCTCGACGCGGCGGCGGCGGATCGGCTGAACGCCGAGTTCTGCCTGGTGGCCAGCGATCGCCCCGAGGCGCCCGGCCTCAAGCGGGGGCGCCGCGCGGGGGTTGCCACGGCCGCGCTGCCGCCGGACACCTACCCGGACCGGGCCGCCTGGAACACGGCGCTGGACCTGGCGTTGCGACAATCCGGCGCCGAACTGGTGGTACTGGCCGGCTTCATGCGCGTCCTTGCCCCCGACCTGGTACGCGGCTGGGAAGGACGCATGCTCAATATCCATCCCTCGTTGCTGCCGCTGCATCGCGGTCTGCACACTCATCGGCGCGCCCTCGCCGCCGGCGACCGCATGCACGGCGCCAGCATCCACTACGTGACGGAGGAGCTCGACGGCGGCCCCGTGATCCTGCAGGCGCGCGTCCCCGTGCTGCCGGGCGACACCGAGGAGAGCCTCGCGGACCGGGTCCAGGCGCGCGAGCACGATGTCTACCCGCGCGTTGTGCAGTGGATCGCCTCGGGCCGCCTGCGCTGGCGCGACGGTGCGGCCTGGCTGGACGGCCGTCGGCTCGCGACGCCCGTCGTGGTCTAGGCCTTGGGCAGCGTGACCCCGACCTGGCCCTGGTACTTGCCGCCGCGGTCGGCGTAGGACACTTCGCACTCTTCGTCCGACTCGAGAAACAGCATCTGCGCCACGCCCTCGTTGGCGTAGATCTTGGCCGGCAGCGGCGTGGTGTTGGAGAACTCCAGGGTGACGTGGCCTTCCCATTCCGGCTCGAGCGGCGTGACATTGACGATGATGCCGCAGCGGGCGTAGGTGCTCTTGCCCAGGCAGATGGTCAGCACCTTGCGCGGGATGCGGAAGTATTCCACCGTGCGCGCCAGCGCGAAGGAGTTGGGCGGAATGATGCAGACGTTCGCGCTGACATCGACGAAACTCGACGCATCGAAGGCCTTCGGATCGACGACCGCCGAATTGATGTTGGTGAAGATCTTGAAATCCGGGGCGCAACGGACATCGTAGCCGTAGCTCGACGTGCCGTAGCTGACGATCTTGCGGCCCTCCACCTCGCGCACCTGGCCGGGCTCGAAGGGCTCGATCATGCCGTGCTCGCGGGCCATGCGCCGGATCCAGCGGTCAGACTTGATGCTCAATCAATCGTCCTCGAAGCTGATGGTCGGGAACTTCGCGCCCGGCAGCGAGCCGCCCGCGGCGAGGCGTGCGGCCATCTTCCGCGCGATGTCCAGGTAGGCGCGCGCCGCCGGGCCTTCCGGATCGGCCACTACGGACGGCTGCCCGGCGTCGGCCTCCTCGCGAATGTGGATGTCGAGCGGCAGGTTGCCGAGCAGCGGGACGCCGTACTGCTCTGCCATGCGCTCGCCGCCGCCGGAACCGAAAATCGGCTCCTGGTGGCCGCAATTCGAGCAAATGTGCAGGCTCATGTTCTCGACGATGCCGAGCACGGGCACCTTCACCTTCTCGAACATCCGCAGGCCCTTGCGCGCATCCAGCAGCGCGATGTCCTGCGGCGTGGTCACGATCACCGCGCCGCTCACCGGCACGCGCTGGGACAGGGTGAGCTGGATGTCGCCCGTGCCGGGAGGCATGTCCACGATCAAGTAGTCGATATCGCCCCAGTTGGTCTCGCCGAGCAGCTGCTGCAGCGCCTGCGTCACCATGGGCCCGCGCCAGATCATGGGCTGGTCGTCGTCGATCAAAAAGCCGATCGACATGCAGGCGATGCCGTAGGCCTCCAGCGGGTGGATGCGCTTGCCGTCGCTGCTGGTGGGCCGCCGCCCGGAGAGTCCCAGCATGCGCGGCTGGCTGGGGCCGTAGATGTCGGCATCGAGGATGCCCACCTTGGCGCCCTCGGAGGCGAGCGCGAGCGCGAGGTTGACGGCCGTCGTGGACTTGCCGACGCCGCCCTTGCCGGACGCGACCGCGACGATATTGCGGATCCCCGCCAGCGGGTTGAGACCGGGCTGGACCGAGCGCGCCTCTACGTCCCAGTGGACCTCGACCTTGACGGAAGATACGCCGGGCAGGTCGCCGAGGAGCGCGCCAAACTCGGCTTGCAGCTCGCGTTCGTAGCGGTCCGCGGGAAAGCCCAGGCGCAGCTGGATCCTGAGTACGCCGTCCGCAAGCGTGATGTCCGCCACGGCGCCGGCCGAGACCAGGTCTTGCTCGATGACGGGATCGATGCGCTTCGCGAGCTGGGCTCGGGCGCGGTCAATGGTTTCCTGGCTCATGCCACTCCCCGGGGGTCAAAGAAAGTCGCGTTGGAGGCCGCGCATTGTAGCCCATGCCGCGCAGGAGGGCATTCGCACTTGGACGGAAAACTGCGCTCGGTGTAAGTTAGGGGGATGCGTGATTGCGATCGACCCTTCGCCAGCGCCCCCTTTCCCCTGGGGATCGGGCCGTGACGTTATTCGGCGGCTTTGTCGCCGATCGCCTGATCGCGGCCATCCAGGGCCCGGAAGATCTCGAGACGGAGGGCGGCCAGCGAGCCCTGCTGCGGCTGCGCAAGATCGGCGGCCCCGCCATTACGCGCGTGGTCACGGCCATCGAGACCGCCGACCGGGAACGCGCGCCCGCGCTCGCCCGGGTACTCGGGGTACTCATCTCCACGCGCACTTTCCCGGACGCCGTGGAGGCCATGAGGCACGCCGAGGCGCGCGGGCTCCAGGCTCTCGTCTGGGCCCTCTCTCACAGCAAGGACTACAACGTCAACAAGCTGCTGGAGCACCTCGACGACTACACCATTCCCCGCTCTGCCCTCCTCGAGATCCTCGAGGCGCAAAAAGAGCGGCTCGCCTTCAAGCCTTTCCTCGATCGGGTCGATAACGTCGAGGCCACCGAGAAGGCCGCATTGTTCAAGATCATCGGCGCCATCACCACGGATGAGGACCTGCCGGAGCTCATCAAGCGACTGGAGACCGCCGACGCCGCCGCCAAGGTCCACATCATCGACATCCTGGCGCGATCCGACCGGCCCGAAGTGGCAGAGGCGCTGTGCAAAGAGCTGTCGAGCGAAAGCCGGCAAGTCCGCACCGCCGCGCTCGGCGCCCTGCGCCGCATGACCAGCCCGCTGGACATCGCGCCGTTCTGCAAGCTGCTGATGGATTCCGACATCACCATCCAGAACCGCGCCGTGGACGTCATCATCAAGCAGCGCCATCCCGACACCATGACGCACCTCGTCGAGGTGCTGAAAAGTGAATCGGATTTTGCTCGCCGCGCAGCTGTCGAGGTGCTCAACGAGATCGGCGACCAGGAATCCATCAAGGATCTGCTCAGCGCGCTGGGCGACGACGACTGGTGGGTGCGCGTCCGCGCCACCGACGCGCTGGCGCGTATCGGCGGCCCGCGGGTCATCAACGCGGTGCTGGCGCTGATCAGCGACAAGGACGAGTCGGTGCGCCGTTGCGCGGTGGAAGTACTCAATGCGACCAAGGATGAGCGCGCGGTGCAGCACCTGATCAAGGCCACGGAAGATCCGGACTGGTGGGTGCGCGATCGCTCGGCCGACGCGCTGGGCGAAATCGGCGACCCGCGCGCGGTGCCCGCGATCGTCAAGATGCTCACCGGCGAGCCGCGGTCCGTGCCGGCCGCCATCCGCGCCCTCGCGAAGCTCGCCGGCGAAAGGTCGATTCCGCACCTCAAGTCGCTGCTCGAGCACAAGGACGCACAGATTCGCGTCGAGACGATGAACGCCCTGGCCGACGTCACCGATCCGACGGGAGCCGACTCGATGATCACGCGCCTCGCCAAGCAAAGCACTTCCCGGGACAAGGTCGTGGCGGAGGCTGCCACGGCTGCCGTCCAGCGGCTCAACGAGCGCGTCAAGGCGGCGACGTCGGCGAGTCCCGCTGGGGCCGTGAGCCCGGCCGAGGCCTCGTTGGCGGATGCCAGGGACTTGCGCGAACTGCTCAAGGCCGCGGCGCAGCAGACCGAATCGCTCGACATCAGCACGCTCGAGCCGGGCGAGACCATCGAGGATCGCTACAAGTACATCCGCAAGATCGGCAAGGGAGCGTTCGGCACCGTGCTGCTCGTGGAGGATCTCGTCGTAGACGAGCGGCTGGTGCTTAAATTCCTCAATCCGGGCGTGGCGGCCGACGAGGAGATGATGAAGCGCTTCGTCCACGAGTTGCGCTACTCCCGCAAGATCACCCACCCCAATGTCATCCGGATCTACGACTTCATCGCGCTCGGCGGTCTCTACGCAATCTCGATGGAGTACTTCGCCTCGCACCCGCTGTCCGATGAACTCAAGGACGAAAAACCGCTGCCGCTGAAGCGCTCTATCCAGTACAGCATGGATATCGCCACCGGCATGCAGGTGGCTCACCAGGCGGGCGTCATTCACCGCGACCTGAAGCCGGCCAACGTCCTGATCAACGACGACGGCCTGCTCAAGGTCGTCGACTTCGGTGTGGCGGCGGCGCGCGCCAGCGGCGACACCCAGCTCACCCGCACCGGCTATGTGATAGGCTCGCCCAAGTACATGGCGCCCGAGCAGATCCTCGGCAAGAAAGTGGACGAGAAGGCGGACGTCTACAGCCTTGGCGTCATGCTCTATGAAATGCTGACCGGCGTCGCGCCCTACACGCGCGGAGACCACATGGCAGTGATGTACCAGCATGTCCAGGGAAAGGCCAAGCGGGCGCGGGACGTGAACCCGAACGTCTCCCAGGAACTGTCCGACCTGGTCGCCCGCTGCATGGCGGTCGACAAAAGCAAGCGCTTCATGTCCATGGACGAGGTACGCCTCGCCCTGCTGCCTTTCGTCGGCATGGAGATGTAGACCCTGGCGAGAATCGACGCCTTCCTGCAGCTCGCCACGGCACAGGGCTGTTCGGACATCCACCTCGCGGTGGGTGCGCCGCCCATGCTGCGCCTGCGCGGCACCCTGCTGCCGATCAAGTTCCGGGAACTCTCGCCGGCTGAGCTGGAAAGCTACATCCGCGAAATTCTCACGCCCGGCCAGCAGCAGGTGTTCAGCCAGGGCCACGACCTGGACTTCTCCTACGTCAGCGGCGAGGGTGGACGCTTCCGCGTCAACATCTTCCGCAAGGACACCGGGCCGGGCGCGGTGTTCCGTTTCATTCCCTCGACCGTGCCCACCATCGAGTCGCTCGGCCTGCCGTCGATCGTCCAGCAGCTCTGTGACCATCACCAGGGGCTGGTGCTTGTGACCGGGGCCACCGGCACCGGCAAGTCCACGACGCTGGCGGCGATGATCGATTACCTGAACTCGACCCGGCAGATGAACATAATCAGCCTCGAGGACCCCATCGAGTTCGTGCACAAGAGCAAGCAATCTCAGGTCGTGCAGCGGGAACTGGGGACGCACCTGAAGAGCTTCGCCGCGGGCGTGCGCGCCGCGCTGCGCCAGGATCCCGACGTCATTCTCGTCGGCGAAATGCGCGATGCCGAGACCATCAGCATGGCGATGACCGCCGCCGAAACCGGCCACCTGGTGTTGGGCACCTTGCACACCACCGGCGCCGTCAAGACCATCGACCGTATCATTGATGCACTCCCCGCCGAACAGCGCGAGCAGACCAAGAGCTTCCTCTCCCAGAGCCTGCTGGCCGTCATCACCCAGGTGCTGGTCAAGACCGCCGACGGCCAGCGGCGCAAGGCGGTGCACGAGATCCTGGTGCGCAACAAGGCGATCGCCCGCCTGATCATGAGCGACCAGACCCACCTGATCCCCTCGCAACTGCAGACCGGCAAGGAGGCGGGCATGCAGCTCATGGACCAGGCGCTGATGGACGCAATCCAGCGCCGCGAAATCGACCCGGACGATGCCTACCGCTTCACCACCGACAAGAAGCAGTTCGCCCGGTTCGTCAGCGAGACTGGCATCATGCCCCAGCTGGATCTTGCCGAATGACCGATATCAGCGTCTCCATGATGCAGAAAAACACCGCGCTCGTGGATCGGTTGCTGCACGCGACGGTCGAGCGTGGTGGCTCGGACCTGCACCTCGTCGCCGGCCATCCGCCGCGTTTCCGGCTGGACGGCGAGCTGTTGGTGCTCGAGCCCGAGGCGCTCGACAACGACTCGCTCGCCGGCAACCTCATGGCGATGTCCACGCCGTTGGCCAAGGCGACTTTCGAACGTGAGGAACAGACGGACTTCGCTTACAAGATCGAGGGGCTCGCGCGCTTTCGCGTCAATGTGTTCCGGCATCTCGGCGGGATGGGCGCCGTCATGCGAGCCATCCCGACCGATGCGGTCACGCTCGACTCGCTGAAGCTGCCGCCGGTGGTGCGCAGCCTCTGCCAGCACCAGCAGGGAATGATCCTCGTCACCGGCAAGACCGGTTCGGGAAAATCGACCACGCTGGCCGCGATGATCCACGAGATCAACACCAAGCGGAAAGGCCACATCATCACCATCGAGGACCCGATCGAGTTCCTGCACCGGCGCGAGGGCTGCCTGGTCAGCCAGCGCGAGGTTGGGAATCACACGCCCAGCTTCGCCGAGGCCCTGCGCTCCGCCCTGCGCGAAGACCCCGACGTCGTGCTGGTCGGCGAGCTCCGCGACCTCGAGACCATGAGTACGGCCATCACTGCGGCGGAGATGGGCATCCTGGTCATGGGCACCCTGCACACCAACGGCGCCGGCGCCACGGTGGATCGCCTGGTGCATGCCTTCCCGGCGGACAAACAGCCCCACGTGCGCACCATGCTGTCCACTTCGCTGCGCGGCGTGATCTCCCAGCAACTCTGCCGGCACAAGCTCGGGACCGGGCGCGTCGCGGCCCTCGAAATCCTCATTAATACCTCCGCGGTCGCGAACCTGCTGCGGCAGGGAAAGCTGGACCAGCTCGAGAGCGCCATGCAGTCGGGCGCCAGTATCGGCATGCGAACCATGGACTCGGCCCTGCAAGAACTGCTCGACCGGCGCTTCATCACGCCGCGCGAGGCCTACGAGAAGTCCATCAACAAGGACCGCTTCCGCAAGCTGCTCGAGTAGCGTCGCCCGGCCGGGACGGCGGGCCCGGTGGGCCGGGTATGGCATAATTCGCGGCTTATCGTCCCCGGCGAAGGGATGTCCTCGGGCCTGCCGCGCACAGCCCCTCGCCGAGCTCCAGCCTCGATGACACCGCGACCCGGCGGGAACAGCCCATGAGCGACAGCCGCGAAATCCTCGTCACCAGCGCCCTGCCCTACGCCAACGGGCCGCTGCACATCGGCCACATGGTCGAGTACATCCAGACCGACATCTGGGTGCGCTTCCAGCGGATGCGCGGCCACCGGTGCATCTACGTCTGCGCCAGCGACGCCCACGGCACGCCCATCATGCTGAAGGCCCGCGAGGACGGCATCAGCCCCGAGGCGCTGATCGGCAAGGTGCATGCGGGCCAGGTTAAGGATTTCGCCGGCTTCCAGGTAGAGTTCGACAACTATCACACCACCCACTCGGTCGAGAATCGCGCGCTGGTCGAGGAAATCTTCCATGCGCTCGAGGCCGGCGGACACATCGAGGCTCGCAGCATCCGCCAATCCTACGACGCGCAGGAAGGCATGTTTCTGCCCGACCGCTTCGTGCGCGGCACCTGCCCGCGGTGTGGCGCAGGCGACCAGTATGGCGACAGCTGCGAGGTATGCGGCGCGACCTATCGCCCCTCGGAGCTGCTGGACCCGATTTCAGTGCTCTCCGGCACCCCGCCCGTCGAGCGTGAGTCCGAGCACCTGTTTTTCAGGCTCGGCGATTTCGAGGAGATGCTGAAGCGCTGGATGGGCGAGGGCCGCCTGCACGAAAGCATGCGTAACAAGCTCGGCGAGTGGTTCGAGGCGGGCCTGCAGGACTGGGATATCAGCCGCGATGCGCCGTATTTCGGCTTCGAGATTCCGGGGCGGCCGGGCAAGTACTTCTACGTCTGGCTGGATGCCCCGATCGGCTACATCGCGAGTTTCCGTAACCTCTGCGACCGTCGCGGCGACCTCGATTTCGACGCCTGGTGGCGCCCGGGAAGCGACAAGGAGCTGTACCACTTCATCGGCAAGGACATCGTCTACTTCCACTCGCTGTTCTGGCCGGCCGTGTTGCATGGCTCCGGCTTCCGCACCCCCACGGCGGTCCACGCGCACGGCTTTCTGACTGTCAACGGCGAGAAGATGTCGAAGTCCCGCGGCACCTTCATCCGCGCCAGCACCTGGCTCGAGCACCTCGACCCCGAGGCCTTGCGTTACTACTACGCGACCAAGCTCGGCCCGGGGGTGGAGGACATCGACCTCAGCCTGGATGACTTCGTTCAGCGGGTGAATTCCGACCTGGTCGGCAAGCTGGTGAACATCGCCAGTCGCTGCGCCGGGTTCATCCATCGCGTCGCGGACGGCCGGCTGGCGCCTGCGCTGCCGGACCCGGCACTGCATGCGGAATTCGTCGCGGCCGGCCCGGAAATCGCGGAATGTTTCGAGCAGCGGCGCTACGGCCAGGCCATTCGCCAGGTCATGGCGCTGGCGGACC
>Ga0209498_1000529_pt1 | contig 23494 bp, 22 predicted proteins | sample WalLakDeSediment_FD_184131 | JGI IMG/M metagenome (GOLD analysis project Ga0209498, IMG submission 184131) | Lake sediment microbial communities from Walker lake, Nevada to study Microbial Dark Matter (Phase II) - Walker Lake 11/02/13 Deep... | ecosystem: Environmental > Aquatic > Freshwater >...
CGGGATAGATTTCATGGAGCCTCTGCATCATCCTGTCCCTGGCAACTTTTGCCAGAACCGAGGCAGCGGCTATAGTCAGCGAGCGGGCATCGCCGCCGATGATCGCTTTTTGACCGCAGCGGCAGCCAGGCAGGGGGAAACCGTCCACCAAAATATAATCCGGTTCAAGGTTCATTTTGCCCAGAGCTCTGTGCATCGCCAGCAGCGAGGCTTTGTGTATATTAAGCTGATCTATTTCGACGCTTGATGCACTGCCGATACCGTAGGCTTCTGATCTGAAAATAATTTCTTCAAAAAAATACTCACGCCTCTTGGCCGAAAGCTGCTTTGAATCGTTTAAGTATTTGATCACCGTTCCGGGTTTAAAAACAACGGCCGCCGCGACTACCGGTCCGGCCAGCGGACCGCGGCCCGCCTCATCTAACCCGGCTATCATAGAGAGTCCCTGATCCCAGAGCAATTTTTCTTCAGCAAGCATTCTTTCCAGGCGTTTTAACTCATCTTTTCCGGCTTGCTTACGCCGTTGAAAACGCTTTAACAGTTCCTGCGCACCCCGCCTTGAATCGCCGGCCAGGGCCTCGATCTCTTCAGTGGTAAGCTCAGTTTTTTGCTCCAGGTAAGCTTCCAGTTCACTGATCTTCAAAGCATTAAATATCAGTTCTCAATTCCCCTTTATAACTTTTTGTTAATCTGACGGAGACACTTCAAGGGTAACCCGGCCGAGCTGGCCGGCCTGAAAGTCACGCAGCAGGAGCGAAGCTGTCCGGTTATCATCGATTTTTCCTTCAGTCTGCAAACAGCCCTGGGTGCGGGCAATCTGCTCGAACATCGCTTCCGGCGAAGCAACAGTTGTCAGCTGGTAACGACTGGTTAGAAGCCCTGCTATTTTATGCTCAAGGTAAAAGTCAATCAATTTGAGGGCGATCTCCTGCAGATCAATACGGCTTGGTGGAATGGCCCCGACAACGGCCAGCGACCAGGAACTGCTTTCATTTATTTTCGGCCAAAGAACCCCGGGAGTATCGAGCAACTCCAGGCCGGGATTAATCCTGATCCACTGTTTTCCCTTAGTAATACCGGGTTGGTTGCCTGTCCTGGTAACCGCTTTGCTGACAAAAAAATTGATCATTGTCGATTTACCAACATTTGGTATGCCAACAATGATCATGCGCAAAGGTCTTTTGATCCGAGTGGGACGCAGGTTATGCTCCTGCTTTTTAAGATAAAAGAGCAGCTGGTTCAGGTAATTTTTCTGGTGCACGCTAAAAGGCATTGCTGCAATTCCCTTTGCCTGATAGTAGCTGAGCCAGCTTTTGGTAATTTGTTGGTCAGCCCTGTCTGCCTTGTGCAACAGAACGAGGTGTTTCTTGCCCTCAAGCAGGCTGTTAAAAACAGGATTATGGCTGCTGACAGGAATTCGGGCATCAAGGAGTTCAATCGCCAGATCCACAACTTTAAGATCCTGGCGCAGGTGGTTCATTGCCCTGGCCATGTTACCAGGGTACCACTGGCCCTCTTTCAAGGTTTAATCCACCTCTTTGTTGATAACCCGGGCATCCCAGAGCGGCCAGAATATGAAAAAAGCGCGCCCTTTAAGATCCTCGCGGGATACAAAGCCGACCCGCGGATCCCGGCTATCCATACTGTTCTGACGATAATCGCCCATCAGGAACAGATAACCGGGCGGCACTTCAGCGGGTCCGAAATCGTGCATTTCTAGATTTACAGGCAGGTACGGCTCAGCGTAAAGCTGGTCGTTAATGTAAAGTTGACTGTTCCTGATTTCTATCCGACTGCCGGGCACCCCGATCACCCGCTTGATAAAATCACGACCGGGCTCGAATTCAAAGACAACAATATCCCCGATTTGCGGTTCGTCAAAACGGTAAATGACCTTGTTGACCATCAGGCGTTCCGCCTCGTGCAGGGTCGGATACATGGAACGCCCTTCGACCACAAAGACTTCAAATAAAAATAGACGAATCAGCAGGGCCAGGACAATCGCAATCAGGATTGACCTTAACCAATCCCATAGTTCTCGATATTTACTCAACTTAAGTTCATCTCCGTTTAATAACGGCGCTCTTTAATCCGGGCAGCCTTTCCGGTCCGCTCTCTTAAGTAATAAAGCTTGGCCCTCCGGACCCGGCCGCGCTTGACCACTTCAATTTTATTGATCGAAGGCGAGTGAACAGGAAATGTCCGCTCCACGCCGATCCCGAAGGTTACCCTGCGAACGGTAAAGGTTTCTCTTGCGCCACTGCCCTGGCGGCCGATGACCACCCCTTCATAAACCTGGACTCTTTCACGGGCCCCTTCGACAACTTTAACGTGAACTTTAACGGTATCTCCCGGGCCAAAATGCGGCAAACCTTCTTTCAGGTTCCGCTTTTCTACTTCCTTTATTAAATCCATTTGCTTTTACCTCCTTCAATCACAGCGTAATTATAACATATTCATTTTATACGGGCTCAGTCGTTTTGCTCTTTAAGTGACTCCAGGAACTCCCGCTCTGTCGGTTCCAGGCTTGCTTTTTCCAACAGGTCCGGCCGGCGTTCATTAGTCCTGATTAAAGACTGCTTCCGGCGCCAGGCTTTGATTTCACCGTGATTCCCTGAGGTTAATACCGGTGGAACAGCCATGTCCCTGAACAGTGGGGGACGGGTATAATGCGGATGCTCCAAAAGCGGTTCGGTAAAAGATTCATTTTCCGAAGCCTCTTCCGTCAGGACGCCAGGCAGCAGGCGAACTACCGCATCAACTACAACTGCAGCAGCAAGCTCACCGCCGGTCAGGATGAAATCCCCAATTGAGATTTCTTCATCAACCAGAGCCAGGCGAACTCGTTCATCGATACCCTCATAGCGACCGCAAATCAGGATCAGGTGTTCCATGGCAGCCAGCTTTTTGGCCAACTGCTGATCGAATTTCCGCCCCTGCGGGGTCATCAGAATCACATGCGGAGAAACTGCCCGCGATTTTTCTTTCAAACTCTCAACTGCCGAAAATAGCGGTTCGGGCTTTAAGATCATCCCGCATCCCCCACCGTAGGGGGTGTCGTCAACCTGGCGGTGGCGGTCAACAGTATAGTCCCGTAGATCGACCAAGTTGATCTCTACCAGGCTCTTCTCCACAGCTCTTTTGATCATGCTTTCCCTGAAAGGACCATCGAGAATGCCGGGAAATATTGTTATTAAATCAATAACCATAACCCAATTGCTCCCTTAGAGATCGAGCAGGCCTTCCGGCAGTTCAACAACAATTTTCCCTGCCTTCAGATCAACCTTTTTAATCAGCTTTTTAACGGCAGGAACCATGAATTGCTTTTCTACTTCGCCCTCTTTTTGAACGATCAGTAGATCATGCCCTCCGGTTATATGGAGATTAACCACCCTGCCAATCAGCCGGTCCAGGGAATCGCAAACTTTGAGCCCAACCAGCTGATCGTGATAGTAGCTGCCCTCCGGCAGAGCAACCCTTTGTTCCAGGGGTATAGTCAAAAGGCTATCCCGCAGGGTTACCGCCTGCTCCCGGCTATCAATACCTTTAAACTTAACCAGCCAGAAACGTCCATAAACTGATGCCGTTTCAATCTGAATCTTATTTTGTCCCAGGCTATTTTGCAAAACCACCCGATCCAGCAGGTTAATCCGTTCCGGGAAATCGGTGTATGGAAAAACTTTCACCAGTCCGCCGACACCGTGTGGCGACAAAACCATGCCTATTACAGCGATCTTTTCCTCACTCGACAATTTCAACAACTACCCGCTTATTTTCTTTTACCGCCGCGGCGCTGATAACGGTTCTGATCGCTTTGGCGATCCGACCCTGCTTGCCAATCACCTTGCCCATATCCTCAGGGGCTACTTTAAGCTCCAGGGCAATCATTCTTTCACTATCAACCTGGTTGACGCTTACCTGTTCGGGAAAGTCAACCAAAGCCTTGGCAATATGTTCGAGAAGCATTTTCATCAATACCAACCTCCCTGCGGCGCTACTAGTTCAAACCGGCTTTTTCAAGTAACATTTTTACCGTATCTGAAGGTTTTGCTCCTTTTGCTATCCATTGCCGGACCTTCTCGGCATCGACTTCAAAAGTAGTCGGTTTGGTGGTGGGATTGTAATAGCCGATCTCTTCAATAAAACGACCATCCCGCGGGTAACGGGAATCTGCCACCACGATGCGGTAAAAAGGTTTCTTTTTTGCCCCCATCCGCTTTAACCTGATTCTTACTGCCATTGTTTCACCTCCGCTTCATTAGTTGATCTCTATGTTAACCTTAAAAGGGAAATCCTTTTTTCATCTTCTTTTTCAGCTTTTTAAACTGTCCTTTTTGCTCCAGTGAACCCATCTGTTTAAACATCTTTTGCATCTGTCCAAACTGGTTAAGCAGCCGGTTAACCTCCTGCACAGTTGTGCCGCTTCCGGTCGCAATTCGCCTCCGGCGGCTGCTGTTGATGATTGAAGGATCAACCTTTTCCTTTTTGGTCATGGAGCCGATTATTGCTTCAATGCGCTTGAAATTCCCTTCATTCAAAGACATCTGGCGCATCTCTTTCGGAATACCGGCTCCTTCAGGAAGCATATTCAGAATATCTTCCAGGGAGCCCATACTGCGCAGCTGCACCAGCTGGTCTTTAAAATCATCGAGGGTAAACTGCTGCTTGAGCAGTTTCTGCTCAAGTTCCCTCGCCTTATTATGATCTACTGCCGCTTCAGCTTTTTCGATCAGCGATAACATATCGCCCATGCCCAAGATGCGTGAGGCCATCCGATCGGGATAAAATGGCTCCAACTGCTCTGTTTTTTCGCCTACCCCGATAAATTTAAGCGGGCATCCGGTTACCGCCCTGACCGAAAGAGCAGCCCCGCCGCGGGTATCACCATCGAGTTTAGTAAGAATGATACCGCTAATCCCGACTGCTTCATTAAACGCGGAAGCAGCGTTAACCGCATCCTGGCCGGTCATGGCATCGACAACCAGCAATACTTCAGTGGGCGAAGCCGCTTTTTTTACAGCTATCAGCTCGTCCATCATCTGCTGGTCGATATGCAACCGGCCCGCCGTATCAAGGATGACCGGATCAAAATCTTCTTTCTCTGCCCGTGAGACTCCTGAGCGACAAATCTGATCCGGCTTATCTTCAGGGTTGCTGTAGAAAGCAGCACCGATCTTCTCGCTCAATATTTCAAGCTGCCGGATCGCCCCCGGCCTATAGATATCCGCCGCAACTAAAAGCGGCTTTTTACCGCTGCGCAGCTGGAGAGCAGCCAATTTAGCCGCTGTGGTGGTTTTACCGGAGCCCTGAAGGCCGACAAGCATAATCACCTGCGGACCTTTCTTCGCAGCAACCAGGCCGCTGGGCGTTTCGCCCATCAATCGGGTCAGCTCTTCATTGACAACTTTCACAACCTGCTGACCGGGTGTAAGGCTCTGCATTACTTCATGGCCGACAGCCCGCTCCCTGATTGCCGCAACAAAGTCTTTAACGACCTTGAAGTTAACATCGGCTTCCAGCAAGGCCAGACGGATCTCGCGCATGGCAGCGTCAACATCTTTTTCGCTGAGCTTGCCTTTTCCCCTCAGTTGCCTTAAAGTATGCTGTAACTTTTCGGCCAGGCCGGAAAACATCGTTTTAATTCACTCCTACTGTTCATTTCCGCTCTTTAAAGCGCAAATGATCTCTTTGAGCCGGTCGTGCCGCTTTTTGTCGAACTCCTCAGCGCTAACAATCTCTTCCGCCTCGGACAGTAAGTCCTGCTGTTCGTTAAAAAGCTGGTAGAGCCCCAGTTTGCTTTCAAACTTCTCCAACGCATCAAGTGAACGGTGGATCAGGTCATGAATCGCCTGCCTGCTGACCATGTATTCGGCGGCTATTTCAGCGAGTGAGAAATTATCGCTGAAATAAAGCCGCAGCGTCTCCTGCTGGCGTTCAGTCAGCAGGGGCGCATAAATGTCAAACAGCAGGTTGATGCGGTTTAATTGGTCAAGCATAGTCGCTCCTGTAAAGGTTAAATACTTAACAGAGGAAGTATAGCAGAAAGAACCAACCAGTGCAAATATTATGATCATATTTTTGGTCGTTTTTTATTTCATGTTAGCGCTTTTCAATTGATATTCACAGTATCTTGCAGCAAGTGGCATTTTGTGGTAATATCAGGCATAAGTTGTTTTGCATTACCCTATATTGTAAAGGAGGTTTCGTAAAGTGGCAAACGGAGAAGCTGTAGGTTATGAAAGAAATGTCGGTGTCGGTTTGCGGTTTGTGGCTGTATTGATCGATGGTATTTTACTTGGTATTCTTGCTTATTTAATGGCCGCAGTAACCGGCGGAACAACAGCAACGGGTTTTGGTTTAGAGGGCGCACCCGCTTTCTTGTTTTTTCTCCTTAGTTTTCTTTATTACTGGCTGCTGGAGACTTATCTCGGCGGCACCTTGGGCAAATTGGCCCTGGGGATGCGGGTCACCATGGAAGACGGATCCCCGGTAACCCTCACTGCTGCTTTGATCCGTAACCTGCTGCGCATTATTGATGGTCTTTTCGTTTACCTGCTGGGCGCGATCTTTATCTGGACCTCACCCGCTAAGCAGCGTCTTGGAGACCGCCTGGCTAAAACCTACGTAGTTAAGAAGTAACCAGGCAAACTTAACGGCTGACCAGCTGCTGATTCCCCCAACATAATTTCAGGCCGGCTTATATTAAGCCGGCCTCTGCTATGCTCTATCACTACTAATCAAGCAGAGCGGCGGTGAAAACATCGGCATCAAAGGGGGCAAAATCTTCAATCTGCTCCCCGGTCCCGATATATAAAACCGGCAGGTCAAGGAGGTCCCTGATCGCCAAAACTATTCCACCACGGGCCGTACCATCCAGCTTAGTGAGGATCAGCCCGCTCAGCGGCAAAGCCTCGTTGAAGCTTTTCGCCTGGGCCACAGCATTTTGTCCGGTCGTAGCATCGACAACAAGGATCACCTGGTGCGGCGCTCCGGGCAAATTACGGCCGATTACACGGTAAATCTTGTTCAGCTCTTCCATCAGGTTATATTTATTATGCAGGCGCCCGGCAGTATCGCCGATTACCACATCGGTACCACGCGCTTTAGCTGCATTGATGGCATCAAAAAACAGCGCTGAAGGATCGGAGCCTGAATGCTGGCGGATCAGCTCAACACCTGCCCTCTCCGACCAGATCTCCAGCTGCTCTATGGCGGCGGCCCGAAATGTATCCCCGGCTACCAGCATCACTTTCTTACCCAGATCTTTATAGAAGGCGGCCAGTTTCGCTGCTGTAGTGGTTTTTCCCGAACCATTTACGCCGACCAGCAGTATGAGCAGCGGCGGCACAGTGGATTTAATCGGCACGGCAGGGGCAGCAAGAAGGGCGCTGATTTTTTGTTCCATCAGTGATCGGAACGTTTCCCGTTCAGTTACCTTCTGCCTGGCAGCTTCGTCTTTTAGTTCTTCAACCAGCTTAAGAGTGGTTTCCACCCCCACATCACCGGAGATCAGGATCTCTTCCAGCTGCTCAAAAAAATCAGCATCAAGGTCGCCACCCCGGATCAGATCCTTAAGGCGACCCAGAAAACCGCTCCTGCTACGAGCCAGGCTGCTTTTAAATCTTTCTATTTTGGTCATTTATAGATGTTCTCCCCGCCAATGAGGCATTCTTCCAGCTTAAGCGATACAAGTTTTGACACTCCCGGCTCAGGCATTGTTACCCCGTAGAGAACGCCTGCTTCTTCCATTGTTCTGCGCCGGTGGGTAATCATAATGAACTGTGCCTGCCTGGCATTTTGCTTTAAAAACTTGGTGAAACGGGCCAGGTTGGCATCATCAAGCGTTGATTCAACCTCATCGAGCAGGTAAAAAGGGGCCGGTTTATAGCGCAGGATAGCAAAAACAAGGGCAATGGCGGTAAGCACTTTTTCACCGGCCGAGAGAAGGGTTATATTCTGCAGTCTCTTGCCGGGAGGCTGAGCGCTGATTTCGATCCCCGCCTCCAGGACATCCTCCTGATCCGTCAGCTTTAAGAAAACCTGCCCTCCTTCAAAGAGCTCGCTATAGGTCTGCTTGAAGTTTTCATTGATCTGCTCAAAAGCTTCTTTAAAATAAAATTCCATTCGCTGATCGATCTCCGCTAAAACTTTTTTTAATGAATTTTCGCCTTTATGCAGATCATCTTTCTGCTCAGTTAAAAAATTGATCCGATCCTGAAGGCGGGCCAGTTCTTCAATGGCCCCCAAGTTAACTTCACCTAAGGCTTCAGCATCTTCTCGCAAGTTATCGACGATCTGCCTGCAACTTTCTGGATCGAAATCGGTTTCAATATCGACTAGTTCCAGCGTCTGGAAAAGCTCTTTGAAATGCAGCTCCTGGTAACTGACCTCCGTCTCCAGCCTGGCCTGTTCCAGTGACAGCTGTCTTTCCCTTTTCTCCTGCCTGTTTATTCTGCCCTGCCTTAAGCGGCCTTCTTCTTCGAACTCTATTAACTCGGCTTCAATTTTGCTGACCAGGTTGTTTTTGCGATCAAGTTCAATCATCGAAGCTGCCTTTTTATCATTTAGCGCTTCTATTTCGATGTCGATTTTCTTTTTATTCGCTTCATTCTCAGCAAGCTCTCGCTGGTGTTTTTCATATTCGGCCTCGATCTCTGACTTCTCCGCTGCCGGTTTAGTCCTGTTAATATTTATATCAGTGATCTTTGCAGCCAGGGACTCATGCTGTTCCCGACAGGAGCTGATCTTGACCAGCAGATCAGTTACCCGTTTTTCAAACTCTTCTTTGCGAACCAGATACTGACGATAATCTTCTTTGATCGCTGACAGATTATTTGCTTTGGTTTTAGTTTCTGTCAAACAGGTTTCTATTTCGGCATCTAAATCCTTCTGCTTTAAGGCAATTTCGGTCTCTTCCTCTACAATCGATTTAAGCATTGTACTATTTGCATCAACTCTTTGCTGCAGGCTGCTCTCTTCGAGCTGTAGCTTTTCCAGATCTCTCAGCAAAATACGCTGCTCATCTGTTATCCTCTGGATCTCATCTGCTTTGGCGGCAACCAGCTTTTGCTGTGCAGTCAAGCTCCGGTTAAGACCATTCAAATCGTTTTCAGCTTCTGCCAGCTGCTTAAGGTAAGCATTCTTTTTTTCTGTTAACTCTTCAATCTCCCTGCGCCTGCCTAGCGGCATGCCGGCATTGCGGCTTGGCAGGCTGCCGCCCCGGATCACCCCGCCTGGGTTGATCATTTCTCCTTCGAGAGTGACAATTCGACAGCTGTGCTTTACAAAGCGGGCGGCCTTTAAAGCATCGTCAAGCGAGCTGCAAACCATGACCGGCGCCAGCAGGTAATCAATTGCCTTGCGGTAAGTCTGATCAGTTGTTACCAACTCAGAGGCCTTACCAATGACCCCGTTCAAGTTGCGCCAACCGGGATAGCGTTCGAGAGGATCTGCAGTTTGATGCAGAATATCAAGCGGTAAAAAAGTAGCCCAGCCCCGGTTCCGTTCCTTTAAAAACCGGATCGCATCCTGCACCGCTTTTTCAGAATTTGCTACCAGATACTGTAAACCGCCACCCAGAGCGGTCTCAACAGCCTGGATATAGCGGTTTTCGACTTGAATTAAATCAGCAACTGTCCCAACGATACCGGGCAAACCGGCACGGGCCTGCAGCACTTCTTTTACCCCGCGGTAATAACCCGTTAAGGCGGAATCCTGTTCTTCCAGCAGCTGCAGACGGCTTTTTACGCCCTGCAGGGTTTCTTTTAGTTTATTGACAACAGCAAGGCCCCGTTCCAGATCGGACTTGCAGTGTTCTTCTTTTTCAGCTTCGGCCTGAAGTTGCTGCTGTGCTTGTTCAAGATTCTGCAGCAGGGAATTGCTATTCGACTCAAACTCTTCGCGGTTTGCCGAGGAAGTTAGAAGCTTACTGAAGAGCGACTGGTTCTCCTGATCAATCTCGTTCTTCTGACCAGCTATTTTTTCCAACCGTTTCCTGCTTTCGGTAAGGGCAATCTCGGCCGCCTCTTTACGGGCTCCGGCCTTGTAAATCTCCTCCTGCATCTTTTCTGCTTCCTGTGCTAATTGGCTCTGCTCATGGAGAGCAAGTTCTGCTTTGCTCTGCTCCAAACCGGCGTTTAAATGATCAAGCTCCTCTTTCTTCTTAACCAGATCCTGCCCGGATTGTTCTTGCTGTGCCTGAAAATCGATGATCAGCTGCTCAAGCTGCGCAATCCTGCGTTTATTTTGCTCGAGCTGATCTTTTATGTGGCTTTCTCTTTCGGCCAATAGTTTCAATTCAGACTCAAAATGCTCATGGGTCCGGACCAGCTGATTGTAATTCTCTTCTTCTTCTTTCCTCGCTTTTTGTTGGCCAAGCAGACTGTTTTTAAGGTCCTGCCTTGCTTTTTCCTGCTGTCCTTCCTGGGCTGCTGTTATAAGCAGGGCATCGTTGACTGACTGCAGCTGCCTGTTAACTCTGGCCAGATCTTCCCTCGTTTTAAGAAGCTGAAAGGAAAGCAGTTTTTTTTCTTCCACTTCCATCTGCTGCTGCAGGAAGCGGTACTGTTTGGTGATTTCTGCCTGTTCTTGCAGTGGTTCAACCTGGGTATCCAACTCATAGATCAGGTCCTGCACTCGAATCAGGTTATCTCGTGTCTCATCAAGCCTGCGCCTCGCTTCCTTTTTGCGCAGTTTATACTTTAAGATCCCCGCCGCTTCTTCAAATATTTCCCGGCGTTCTTCAGGGCGGCTGTTAATAATCTCATCAACTCGCCCCTGGCCGATCACCGAGTAGAGATCTTTACCCAAACCAGTATCCATAAACATTTCCGTAATATCCTTTAGGCGGCATGGCGATTTGTTAATGTAGTATTCACTATCGCCATTGCGGAACAGGCGCCTGGTAACTGTTATTTCATCATAATCAAGATTTAGAAACGGTCCGGCGCCGTCAAAGGTGAGTGAAACCTCGGCAAAATTGAGTGCCTTTCGGCTATCGCTTCCTGAAAAAATAATCTCTTCCATCCTGGTCCCGCGCAGCGATTTAACACTTTGCTCGCCCAGAGCCCAGCGGACAGCATCAACGAGGTTACTTTTTCCGCAACCGTTGGGACCGATTACGGCAGCTATACCGGGAGTTAACCCTAGTTCAGACTTATCGGCAAATGATTTAAATCCGAATAATTCCAATCTTTTTAAATACAATCGCTCATGCTCCTTGCCATTTGCTTAAATGATCTTTGTTGTTTATTAAGTCAGCCTAAAAACAGCAAAAAAGGGGCAATATTCTAATGCCCCTGCCTTACTGGATATTTGCTTTACCTTGGTTCTACCTTAAATTTTATCGCAGTTCGCTCCTCATTATCAATGGTAATCTCAACAAATGAGGGAATAACAACCAGATTTATACCATTGGGTGCAACATAACCCCGGGCTATGGCAACAGCCTTGATAGCCTGATTAACAGCCCCTGCTCCTATTGCCTGCATTTCCACCGCGCCTTCAGTCCTGATAACCGCTGCCAGTGCACCGGCCAGTGCCTTGGTCTTGGAATGAGCCGATACCTTTAACATTTCCATATTACTTTAATCACTGCTCCTTCCATCAATTATGTAACAGCAGGATGTTCAGCTTAAGATGTTAAAGTATTCCAGGCTTCTTTTGCTGCCGCCTGTTCAGCCTCCTTTTTGCTGCGACCTTCTCCTGCCCCGACTACATCCGCTGCAAGCATCACCTCGGCGGCAAAAGTCTTTTCGTGGTCAGGACCGCTCTCCCTCACAATCCTGTAACCGGGAGTCACCGCATAACGCGCCTGGGTAAATTCCTGAAGCAGTGTCTTGAAATCCCGGCGCAAATGACCTTCCTGCAGTTCCTGTAAAATGGGGAAAAACAGTTCAAGAACTTTCTCGCGGCATATTTCAAAGCCCCGATCCAAATAATGGGCTCCGATTAGCGCTTCGATAGTATCAGCCAGTAGTGACGGACGACTCGCCCCGCCCCCGACTATTTCACCCTTACCAAGACGCATATACTGACCCAGATTCAGACCGTAGGCGATTCTGGCCAGCGAAGCTTCACAGACCAGGTCGGCCCTGAGTTTGGTCAACTTTCCTTCAGACAGTTGGGGATACTGGCGATAGAGGTAATCACTGATAATCAGTTCCAACACGGCATCCCCTAAAAATTCAAGACGTTCGTTGTGGATTCGCCTCTGTCCTCTTTCATGAGCAAAAGAGCTGTGAGTCAGCGCCTGTTCATAATAGCTGAAGTTTCCGGCTTTCCAACCAAGATCGTTTAAAAGTATATTAATAATTTCCGGCCATTCCATTATTTACCTCATATCGTCAAATACTAAACTTGTGATTCGATATATTTTACTACATCACCGACCGTCTTAATATTTTCAACTTCCTGATCGGAGATCTCGAGATCAAATGCCTCCTCAAGAGCCATCACCAGTTCGACTATGTCCAGTGAATCCGCATCAATATCTTCAAAAGATGTTTCCATGGTTAACTTATCAGCTGCCACTTCAAGCTGATCCGCAATGATACCTTTTATCTTTGATTCAACGCTCACCTGGTCACCTCCTCTCTTAAGCATTTATGCTCACCATAAAAACTATTAATGATCCAGTCGATTCAGTTACTATGAGCCTTGAATTATTTTAATCTAGTATATCAATAAAGCCCAAATGATCAATAGCATAAAAATAGAATTATAATCCATCTAATCTATTTAATCTCTTCCCCGTTTTCAAGGGGTAAAAGTTCCAGCGCCTTCTCAAAATGCCTAATTACCCCGTTTTTAATAAAAGGATATACCTGCTTATAAATAGCCTGTTCGATAGCTCTTGCCTTTGAAGATCCGTGGCATTTTACCAGCAGACCTTTAACCCCTAGAAGTGGCGCCCCACCGTAACCGGAAGCATCAACCTGTTCCTTTAAACCCATGAAAACAGGTTGCAGAAGAAAAGCCCCTGCTTTAAAGCGGATGCTGGTTAAAATCTCTTTTCTGAAGTAGCTTAAGATCGCTCTCGAGAGACCTTCGGAAGTTTTCAGGAAGATATTGCCGACAAATCCGTCGCAGACAACAACATCTGCGGCATCAAAATACGCTTCTGTGCCCTCAATATTTCCGCAAAAACCGGGGAGACTTTCGCTAAAAAGGGCGTACGCTTTCTTGACCTGGCTGTTACCCTTGTTGGCTTCCACACCGACATTGAGCAGGGCTATGCGCGGCTCAGCAATGCCAAGAACCTGTTGAGCATAAATCCTGCCCATATAAGCATATTGTAAAAGCTGCACCGGACGGGCATCCATATTAGCCCCGACATCAAGATAAAGCACCGGGCGACCGCTAAAGCTGGGCATCGGTGTAAGCAGAGCAGGCCTGCTGATGCGACCCATCCTGCCTAAAAATAATAGGCCTGCTGCCATTAAGGCGCCGGTATTGCCGGCGCTGATTATTGCATCGGCCTCACCATTGCGAACCATCTGCATAGCCACAACCATTGAAGACTGCTTTTTGCGGCGAATCGAAAAACCGGGGTCATCGTCACAGCAGATTGTTTCTTCGGCATGTCTGATTTCCAAACGCGGATGGCTAAAGTTCAAATCCCTCAGGCAGGCTTCAATTTCGGTTTTGCGACCAACCAGAATCAGGTAAAGATCCTCTAATGAAGAAAGCGCAAGAATTGCGCCTTTAATTATCTCTCCAGGGGCATTATCCCCCCCCATGGCATCAATTGCCACTTTAACCAATCAAATCACTTCTCCTGTCAGAATCGGGTGAAAAACAATACGCCCCAGGCCATTTAAAATTGGCGGGGCGTATCATCGTTATTTACTGATTCACTTTCAGCACTTCCCGATCTTTGTAGTAGCCACAATTTAAACAAACCCGGTGAGTGGGTTTCAGTTCATGACATTGTGGGCAGGGTACCAGCCGGGGAACCGTGAGTTTGCCCTGTGCACGTCTCATGTCTCGCTTTGATTTCGAGGTTCTTCGCTTGGGAACAGCCACTGTAACGCCTCCTTCTTAGACTATCTTTCCTGATTCAGCTCTTTTAACTTAATAAATCTTAAATCAATATTACCCTTTTCATTGCTGCAGCGGCAGGCAGTTTTATTCAGGTCTTCCCCGCAACCGGCGCAAAGTCCTTTGCAACCGGGAGAACAGATCGGATTATACTCCTGGCCCAGGATGATCAACTGCCGGACATACTCGTCCAGGTATAGATAATCGCCTGATACATTGAGCATGTTGGCTGTTTCCAGAGCTTCGCTCTGCCTGTTACTGACAACCGGCGCATTCTTAAGAACCGTAAAAAGCTCGGAAAAATCAGTAGTAAAGCGCTGATTAAACGTTTCGAGGCAGCGAGAGCATGCAGCTGTGGTTGAAACCTCCAAAGAACCGTTAACCACTAGCTTGTCATCGTTTAAAGATAAAGATACAACCAGCTTTAATGTTCCGGCAGCGGAAAGATCCGTTAATGAAGACGAAAGCTCTTCATCAAAAGAAAAGTCAACAACTTCCCCCTGCTTTTGCTTTAATTCCGGCAAATAGATCTGCATGCTTTATCCGCACCCCAAAAAAACTAAAGTAATTATATAGACCACAATTTTCTTTGTCAACAAGGATAGAAGCGTTTATGCTTTCCGTTATCGGCTGAGAATTTAGATTAAAGCGGCATGATTAAACTAATAGGTTACAGAATCAATCCCCTCGTCTTCACCCGGACGGGATGAATCAGAGAATAGGACCACAATCTGGTTGGGCAGGCAGACAATACTCTCATAGGAATATTCGATCCAACCGGTGTGAGAACAGACCGCACGGGGACAAAGATCTTCAGAAAGCGGCAACATCCGGATTCTGCCGTCATCGATCTCAATTGTCGCTGCGTATTGATTGTTTTCACCAAAGCTAAGGGTATACTCAAAATTATCTCCGGAAGTGAGAGAAAGCTCTGCTACCTGGCGGTTTTGCACAAAAACTTTTGCATACTTTGGTCCCGCAGCGCCGGCCGTTTGCCAATTAAACCAGAAACCGGCCACACCCCAAAGTAAGAGGACAGCTATGACAAGGTAGTCCGCCACCTTTATTTTAATCGCGCCCATTAAACTTCACCCGTTGCCCATTATAACACAACAGGTTAAGGAGCCTGCTAGTGCTGCGCCACCGGCACAAAGAGGGCATCAGCTGCTACGGCCCCATCACCGCGGGCCTGGACAATCAAAGGATTTATATCCATCTCCTGTATCAAGTCTTCCATTTCATAAGCAAGCCGGGAAACTTTGACCAGGACCTCGACCAGGGCGTCTTTATCCCGCGGCAAGCTGCCGCGCGCCCCTTCCAGGAGAGCCCTGCCTTTTAACTCTTCGAGCATCGCCCGGGCATCTTCTTCGCGAAGCGGCGCAACCCTGGTTGAAACATCTTTTAAAACCTCCACAAATACACCACCCAGCCCCAAAACGATCGCCGGTCCAAAGACGGGATCCTTCTTGATGCCGATGATCATTTCAAGTCCGGGTTTGAGCATCTCCTGTACCAAAACCCCTTCAATGGCAGCATCAGGTCTCTGGTTTGCAGCCCGCTCAAGCAGATCGCGGTAAGCTTTTTCTACTGCGGGAGCATCAGCAATATTAAGAAGAACTCCTCCGATATCGCTCTTGTGCAATAAATCGGGAGACATAATTTTCATCGCCACAGGGTAGCCAATTTGTTTGGCCGCCGCCAAGGCTTCTTCCGGGGATCTGGCCAGAATTTCTTTGGTGACCGGTATTCCGTAAGCTTCAAGAATCTGCTTTGAACGCCACTCTGACAAAGCTTTTCCTCTTTCACTGCCCGAAAGAATTTTTAAGGCCTTTTTCCGTTCGGCACCGGGCTGATAAAAGGGATAAGATCTTCTTTCTGATGATGCCTTAACCCAATCCGCCAGAGCGCTAATCGCCCATAAACCGCTGGGGATACTTTCGATTACCGGCACCCCGGCCTGAATCAGCTTTTTCTTTGCCTCCACTGCATAATCCTGGCCGGTCGGCCAGGTAAAGATAATCAGCGGTTTTTCCGCCTCGTTATAAACCTCGATAATTTTATTAACCGCTTCGGGGTCAGGCATCTCGAGGTTATAGAAAAATCCTCCCACATCAATCCCCGGATCCTGCATAACCAGGCGAAGGGCCCGCTGGAAAAGCGTCGTGTCAACGAAGAGCTGCGATGTCAGATCAACCGGATTAGCGACTGAACCAAATGAAGGGAAAAATTCGCGCAGGCTTTCCTGGGTTTTAGGATGCAACCTTACAACCTCTAAACCGTACTCCGGACACTTGTCTGCTACTACCACTCCACCTCCGCCGGAGATGGTGATTACCGCCATCCTTTTACCGGCGGGAAGTTTACCGGTAGCATAAAGAGCGATCAGGGCATTCATCTGTTCCACATCATCGGCACGGGGCACGCTAAATTGCTTAAATACGCCTTCATACACCTGGTCGGAACCGACCAGGGCTCCGGTATGCGAAGCCGCTGCTGCCGCGCCACTGGCTGTCCTGCCAACTTTAAGCATCGTAATCAGTTTTTTTTGCTCCAACGCTTTTTTGCAGGCCTCGATAAAAAGGCTCCCATCTCCCTGAAGTCCTTCGAGATAGCCGGCTACAATTGATACTTCTTCGCGGCTAACCAGATAGTTTAAAATTTCGGCGAAAGAAACATCAGCCTCATTGCCGGTGCTGACAAAATAGTTAAAACCGATTGAAAACTGCATAATCATCTGGTAAATAATCCCACCCAGTCCCCCGCTCTGGGTAATAAAGGAAAGCAGTTCAGGGTGAACCAGGTCGCTCCGTTCCTGGTTATAGAAAAAACTGGCCATGCAGCCGTTGTAGTAATTCAGGATTCCCAGGCAGTTGGGCCCGAGGATTCGCATCCCGCTTTCCTCGGCTAGTTTACGCATCTCAGCCTGCTCCTGACGCCCTTCGCTGCTTACTTCTGCAAAACCGGAGGTAAAGATAATCACCGACCCGACCTTTTTTTGGGCACAGTCCTTAAGCACTGTCATTACCTGCGCTGCTGCCACACCGATAATGGCCAGGTCAACCGGACCATCGATGTCGACTACAGTGGGGTAGCATTTTAACCCACCGACGCGGTCGTATTTGGGGTTAACCGGGTAAACATCTCCCTTGTAGCTAAACATGCTTAGCAGGTATAAAGGAATGCCGTTCGGTTTAATGGGATTCTGGCTGGCGCCAATTACTGCGATTGAACGGGGATAAAAAAAGGTTTCCAGATCGTTTAAGTCAGCTTTTAATGCTACCTGATGGCTGTTCTGCATTTAAATGTCCTCCTCCGGAGAAACTGCATACTTTTCGATATTTGTTTCTACTGATTAATATTTTACACGATCAAATAATAAATAGGTAGAGTAAACTTAAAAATAGACAAAAAAAGATATCTGTTGAAGTAAAATCAGTTCTGGAGAGATATGTTATAATTGTGAAGGTTAATCTTAATGTTTTATAGGAGGTCCCGACTTAAGTGGCAGAAAATAAAGTTCCTTTTGATCATAATAATTCCGGCTCTTCCGGTTCAGTTCAACCCCGCAAGCGGTGGACAAGACGCAAGAAGATCAAGGTTGCGGTTCTGACCCTGCTGGCAGTTGTCCTAATCGGCGTTGCCACCGTTGCCGCGGTGGTTGTAGATTTTGTAAACGATGCCCCACCGCTCGATCCTCAGCGCCTTGAAACTGTTGAAACATCCTATCTTTTTGACAACAGTGGAGAAGAAATCACCGCCCTGCATGATGAACAAAACCGGGTGGCGGTGACCCTTGATGAAATACCGGAACAGGTAATAGATGCCTTTATTGCCATTGAGGATGAACGGTTCTACCGCCATTTCGGGTTTGATATAACCGGCAGTTTAAGGGCTGCTTATGCCAACTTCCGGGCAGGTACAATTGTTCAGGGCGCCAGCACAATAAGCCAGCAGCTGGCCCAAAATGCTTTTCTGACAACAGAAACCAGTTACAAGCGAAAAATCCAGGAAATTTGGCTCGCCATCCAGCTGGAACGTAACTATTCAAAAGATGAAATACTGGAACTCTACCTGAACCGGATCTATTTTGGGAACGGGGCCTACGGAGTCGAGGCTGCCGCGCGGACTTACTTCAATAAAAATGTTGATGAGCTAAGTATTGCCGAAGCGGCAATGATCGCCGGAGCAGTCCGCTCCCCTAACTTTTACAACCCAATCGACAATGTTGTTGAAGCAGAGAGCAGAATGCGCATTGTGCTCGCCAGCATGCTGCGCTTGTCACTGATCAGCGAGGAACAATACCAGGAAGCTGTTTCATCAACCATACGCTACGCTCAACGGCAAAGTATCGAAGATTATCCCTATCCCCACTATGTTGACTATGTAGTGCACCATGAACTAGTTCGGATTTTAAGCGCTATGCCCTCGATCGGCTCCCGCGAGGAAGCATACCGGGCCATCTATACAGGCGGCCTGCAAGTATTTACCAACCTGGTGCCTGACATGCAGCTTCATGTTGAAGAGGTTCTTTCCAGAACTGAACTCTACCCTACAACAATCATGCTCAATATGCCTAAAGTCAGGGAGGCGGTTGCCGAACTGCCGGCCAGGCGTGATTTGACCAGGGCTCAACTGGAAGAGCTTGTCGACGAAGTGGGGGGGGTTGCCCAGCCCCAGGCCGCAATCGTTCTCGCTGATCCGACAACAGGGCGGATCATGGCTTTAGGCGGTGGCCGGGATTACCAAAAAAGAGTTAATGAAGTACTACGCTTTGTCACCCTGCGTCAACCCGGTTCGGCCATCAAACCGATCGTTACCTATGGCCCGGCTTTCGAGGAAGGGGTTTTAGCCGGTGCCGGATCAACCCTTGACGACTCACCTTATATTAATCCCCGGGGCAACTGGTTCCCTGAAAACTTTGACTACCAGTTCAGGGGCATGATTACCGCCCGTGAAGCGCTCTATTTTTCCTATAATATCCCGGCAATCCGCTTACTGGAAGCGCTCAGCCCCCGGGTCGGCGCTGCTTATGCCGAAAGGATGGGCATTTCCACACTACATCCCAGTGAACTCGACAACTTAAGCCTCACCTTAGGTGGCCTGACTTATGGGGTCAGCGCCATCGATATGGCTCAGGCATTCAGTGTTCTGGCTAACAACGGAGTCAGGATCGACCTGCACAGCGTTGAAAAAATTATCGATCGGCACGGTGATGTAATCTATCAGAGCAGACCTGATCCGAGACAGATCTTAAGCCCGCAGTCGGCATTTCTGGTTAACGATATCCTCCAGGACTTCGTCACCAAATATCTCGGGCGCGCCCTGCAGATCGATCGACCGGTAGCGGCCAAAACAGGAACCACTGAAAATTGGAACGATGTCTACCTGGTAGCTTACACCCCGAATATTGTCGCGTCCTTCTGGATGGGCTACGATGAACCGAAAACCGGCAGTATAAGGCAGGGCTGGCGCTATTCAACAGCTTTTCTACGAGAAGTTTTTCTGGAAGTGTTTGAGGATCTGGAAATCAAACCCTTTGAAAGACCGGAAGGGATTGTTGCGGCATCAGTGTGCAACAAATCCGGTCTGTCTCCCAATGATTCCTGCAGCGCTGCGGGAACAGTGATCAGCGACTTTTTCATTGAAGGGCGGGTTCCCGGAGAAACCTGCAATATGCATACCGGCATGTTTTATAACCGGCCGCCGTACATTATCACCGATGAACGCTGGTCGCGTCAGGGCGGTCCGGGCAGGGGCCCGGATGATGCAAAAGAAATGCCTTCGGGCGGAGTCTTTGACATGTTTGAACAGCCGGGCTCGACAACTAGAGAAATTAGTCTCTTTAATGCCTATGCTGTCCCTGATGGTGTTACCCTGCAGTGGCAGTACAACGGTCCGCCGGTTAGCGGTTTTGTCCTGACCAGGTTCGGTGAGAGCGGCGGTGACAGCGAAACAATTGAACTGGACGCCAACGCCCGCCAGCATACTGATACGGGAATAAAGGAAAACATTTTTTACACCTACAACCTCTCTGCGGTGTTTCAGGGAGGAGAGCTCTCCGACCCAGCCACGGTGGGTGTTAACACCGGGATTGCAAGCGGCGGTCCCGGAGGCTTTTTCTTCGAGTTCCCCGGTCAAACCACCAGTGAGATGGTAACAGTGCCGAATGTAATCGGAGAATTCCAACCGATCGCTGAAACTAAGCTTTCTCAGGCCGGCCTCAGGGTTGGTACTGTTGATTTGAGGATTGACGAAACGCAGCCGCGCCGTTCAGTAATCTCACAGGAACCGGCAGCCGGCTCCGTGGTAAGACGGGGAACAACGGTTTTCCTGGTGGTCAGCGAGTATCAACTGTTTATGATCAACTAAGCCAATTAAATAAAGATAAAGCAGTTAATTTCATTTTTAGAGGGGGCAGCCGGTGCTGCCTCCTCTTTTACTCCAAAAATACTGACTGCCCCTGCTGTATCGCCTGCAGCTGTCGGCCGGTAGTGCCAGCAGGGCCTGGGTTATGCGGGTAGAGGGCTGCTGGATTGAACTGCAGCTGTTTCCGTAAAGTGCCAGACCTTCCTTTGCCAGCTCTTCCCAGAGCAGAGGATACTCCATCCGGAATTCTTCCACCAGCTGAGCGGTGGTCTTATAGATACCGGGTTCCAATAATTGCAACAGTCTGGTTTGAAGCTCTTCTAAGTTCATCAGTAAACACCTTTACCCTTTGAGTTCAACCACCGTTACACCTTCTCCCCCTTCGGCGGGGTTTCCACTGCGTAGTTTTCCAACCAGGGGGTGTGCCTGTAAGTAACTGCGCAAAGCCTCTTTCAATTTACCGGTCCCTTTACCGTGGATCAGATCAACCCGGTTTAAACCAGCCCAGAGAGCGTTATCAAGCAGCTTGTCAACCAGCGGCTGCGCCTGATCAAAATTTAAGCCCCGTAAATCGACAGAACTGCTGATGGCCAGATCTTTTACTACACTGTAACCACCGCCGGTAAGCGCCTGCTTTTTCTTAGGTTTCTGCAAGCCGCCTTTCTCCCGGCGCAGATCGCGGGGAGCTAGATTAACTTTGATTGAACCAACCTGCACCAGCACTTCATCTCCGGCAAGAGATATAACCTCGCCTTTTTGCCTGATGCTGGGAATGAACACAAAGTCTCCTGCCGAGATCTCTTCTGCAGTAAGACCTTCTTCTTCATAATCAAACTCTGCTCCGTCATCTATCTCCCGGCGCATCCGCCCCAGTTCCTGCCGGATATTTTCGAGCCGCTGATCCGATCCGGCTGTTTGTTCAGTTTTGATTGTTTTCAGCTCTTTGATCAACTGGTCAGCTGCGCTTTTTGTGCTGCGCAGCAGCAGGCGCGCTTCATCCCGGGCCTGCTGAAGGATATCTTCCCGCCTTGCTTTTAAAAGCTCCCGGTCTTTCTCCAGCTCCGAGAGAGTCACCTCCGCCCTGCTTTTATCAATCGCCGCCTGGCGGCTGTCGCGATGATAGCGCTGCTGGTCCTCAACCAGGCTGGCAATGACCGATTCAACCTGGTCGTGAGAGCGGTGCAAAAAACTCCTGGCCTTCTCCAGCAAAGCTTGATCCAGCCCAAGCTGCTCGGCAATGTAGAGGGCATTACTCTGACCGGGAACACCCTGCAGCAGCCGGTAAGTGGGGGAGAGAGTATCGGGATCGAACTCCATCGAAGCATTCTGCATTCTTTCCTGGACCTGGGCAAAGAGCTTTAACTCATTGATATGGGTAGTCGCTACGGTCAAAACACCCCGGGCTGTCAGCTCTGAGAGCACGGCCATCGCCAGGGCAGCTCCTTCAGAGGGATCGGTTCCTGCTCCCAATTCATCGAACAATACAAGGGAACCCGGCCCGGCAGCTTTTAGAATCTCAATGATATTTCTCATATGCCCTGAAAAAGTACTGAGTGACTGGGCGATGCTCTGTTCATCGCCGATATCAGCCCTGATCCTTTTAAAAACAACAAGCCTGGAGCCCGGATCCGCCGGGATGTGCAACCCACTCTGAGCCATAACGCTGAGCAGGCCGATAGTTTTGAGGGATACAGTTTTTCCTCCCGTATTTGGGCCGGTGATCACCAGGGTGGACACCTGATCATTAATCTGGACTGTAAGGGGAATTCTCTCCCCCGGCAGAAGGGGATGCAGGGCGTTAACCAGGTGAATTTCCGGTGACGCATCAGCTTCCAGTAGTAAGGGCTCTGTGCCGCTTAGCTTTAAACTAAAACGACCCCTGGCAACGATAAAGTCCAGCTCCCCGTAGAGGTTAAGGTTCTGAGACAGATCACTTTCGGCAGCGGCAACCATGCTGCTCAGGCGGTAGAGGATTTTTTCAATCTCCTGTTCCTCCTGGCGCTGCAAGGCAACTAGATCGTTCTGCATTCTAACTACCGGCAGCGGTTCAATGAAGAGGGTTGCTCCGCTGGCAGACTGGTCGTGAACCACTCCTTCAAGCTGCTGCCGATACTCCTGCTTCACCGGCAGTACATAGCGGCCGCTGCGGATCGTGACCAACGCTTCCTGCAGGTAACGTCTGTATTTTGAGCTGCGAGTATAGTCTTCGAGTTTATCGCGGATCCTATTTTGCAGGTTGTGCTTTTTTGCCCGGATCGATGCGAGTTCTGTCGAAGCGCTGTCGAGGATATTGCCTTCCTCATCCACCGCCCTTTCCAGTTGGGAGCCCAGCTCAACAGCAGGTTTGATCAAGGTTGCCAGTTCAGCCAGGAGCGGGAACAGTTCAACCTGATCGCTCTCCCTAAAAAACTGCGGCCACCGGCGGGCAGCCCTGATAAAGATCTTAACTCTGGCCAAATCCGGTCCGTAGAGTATAGCTCCCTTGTCAGCCCTGCTCAATAGGGGCATAATATCTTCAACCGCAGCAGGAGTAAAAGCGCTGCGCGCACACAGTAATCTTGCCTCACCGGTTTCCGTTTGTCTTCTTTTAACCAGGGTCAGGTCGGACAACGGCTCCAGATCGGAAACTTTTGAGAGCCCCATCGGCGAAATGGTCATAGATGCCAATTCCTGCCTGATCCGGTCAAATTCAAGTATTTCTATCTCTCTTTTTCGGATAACATCAGTCACGGTTTTCTCTCCTTAATCTCGTGACAAAGATAATGGCCAAGGAGTGTCCTGGCCACTTCTAAGGTATTACTGAAAAAAACTTCTAGCTAAAGTCTTACAGTTTAAGTTAAGTTCCACTTCCAGATCTCTAGTTCTGTTTCAGCCATTCAGGCTGAGGAAATAGTTAAGCAAACTCTCCTGCATCCTGACTGCAGTTGGGGTTAGATAATGGTCGGTAATAAAAACTACTTCCGATTGTTCAAGCGCCTCCATAAAGAACTGAAGCGGAATCAGCGACATACCGGCTATAATGATATAAATGAAGGCAATCCCGATCAGGGCTCCCAGGATAGCGCCACCGATCCGGTTAAAAAAACCG
>Ga0209498_1000530_pt1 | contig 23485 bp, 20 predicted proteins | sample WalLakDeSediment_FD_184131 | JGI IMG/M metagenome (GOLD analysis project Ga0209498, IMG submission 184131) | Lake sediment microbial communities from Walker lake, Nevada to study Microbial Dark Matter (Phase II) - Walker Lake 11/02/13 Deep... | ecosystem: Environmental > Aquatic > Freshwater >...
GGAGGCTGCCTGCCAGAAAATGGAGCAGATCCGTGAGATCCTGGAAAAGAACACCCAGATGGTATTCATCACTGCCGGCATGGGAGGCGGAACCGGCACCGGGGCGGCGCCGGTGATTGCTTCCATCGCCAGGGAGCTTGATATTTTGACCGTTGGCATTGTCACCCTGCCGTTCACCTTTGAAGGGAAAAGAAGACGATTGCAGGCAGATGAGGGGATCCAGGAGTTACGGAAATATGTGGACACCCTGTTAATCATTAGCAATGACAAACTCAGGGAGTTATATGGCGATTTGAAGCTATCCGAGGCCTTCAACAAAGCCGATGATGTGCTAACAACCGCCGCTCGTGGGATTGCCGAGATCATCACGGTAACAGGCTATATCAATGTCGATTTTGAAGATGTCAAAACCGTCATGAGCAACAGTGGCAAGGCAATCATGGGCTGTGCACAGGCTGAAGGGGAGAATCGCGCCATCGAAGCTGTCAAAGCCGCGCTGTCCTCTCCCCTGCTTAACGATAATGAAATTGAGGGCGCCAGTGACGTGTTGCTGTACATTACATCGGGACAGGAAGAGATCTCTATGGATGAAGTGACGGAGATCACGGATTACATCCAAAGGGAAGCCAAATCGCAAGCCGAGATCATCTGGGGGAACGGCTATGATGAATCGCTCGATAAGAATATCAGCATCACACTTATCGCCACCGGATTTGATGCAGAGAGAAAAGCGGCCCAAAAGGATATAAAAATCAGGCATACCCTCGGCGGAGACCCTGTTGGGGAAACCCCACCGAAATCGCCACAGGTAACCGAAGATAAGCCGGTAGACATAGGCCGGCGGGCCACCTTGCTCAATAAACCCATCCCGGTTGAATCGCCTGTTACCGAGGATCAGGCATCACACCAAATATTGAAAAACGAAAATCGGACTTTCGTATTCGATCTGGCCCAGGAGGCAGAAGAAGATCCGGGTCATTCTGAAACCGGAATTGAAACAACAGAAAAAACGGATGAAACGGCCAGCACCGGACGGACGATGGAAGACGGGCATAAACCACCTGAAGAGGAAGTCAAGCCTTTCGAGATATATATAAAAAAGCCTTCCGGCGGGAGTGAAAGACCGGGTGAAAAGGCCGGAGAGCATACCGGACCGGATTTGAAATCACAGGAACGGATCGACAGGCTGCGCAGTCTGAGCATGAAGCTGAGAGATGAAAAAACCATAGAAGAATTGGAGAATGAGCCCGCCTTTATCCGCCGTAAAGTGGAGCTAAATGATACCCCTTCCTCAGCCGAGCCAAAGATATCAAGGTATTCCCTTTATGAAGATGATGAAGCGAAGGGGCCTGAAATCAGGTCGGGAAACTCATTCCTGCATGACAACGTCGATTAATACCTTACCAAAAATAAAATAGTGGCAGTGATCGTAAAAGAAATGCTGGGAGAATAGATATTAATCCCCGAGCTTCTGCCTGCGGAAGTCAGTAACTGTCAATTCTTTGTCAATACCTTGCAGATAGGTGCGGACATTTTTCGTGTTATCCTTGATAAATTCCTGGTTCAGCAGGGTATTTTCCTTGTAAAATTTGTTGAGTTTTCCCATGGCGATCTTTTCCAGCATGGCTTCCGGCTTGCCTTCATTGCGCGCCTGTTCCTTGCCGATCTCGATCTCTTTTTGAATAATATCCGGATTCACATCATCTGCATCGATGGCGACGGGATTCATGGCAGCAACCTGCATGGCGACATCATGGGCGGCCTCTTCCAGTCCTGGCAGGCCCGATTTATTCAGGCCAACGATTGTTGCCAGCTTATTTCCCAGGTGATTATAAATGGATACAAATGGAGCATTCACGGTTTCGTAACCAGACAATTCCAGTTTCTCTCCTATTTTTCCCACCAGGTCCATCAGGGTATCGGCCACGGTACGTCCGTTCAGATTTAGTGCCTTCAATTCATCCAGGGTCGCTGGTTTTTGTGCTACAGCCAGGTCGAGGACTGCCTGGGCATAATTGATGAAATCATCACTTTTGGCCACGAAATCGGTTTCGGAATTCACCACGACCAACGCACCGAAGTTCTTTTCGGGATTGGTTTTGGCGATGATGATCCCTTCGGTGGCTTCCCGGTCGGCTCGTTTTGCGGCCACTTTCTGGCCCTTTTTCCGCAGAATCTCAATGGCCTTATCAAGGTCACCACCACTTTCTGTCAGGGCAGCTTTGCAGTCCATCATACCTGCTCCTGTCATTTTACGGAGTTTATTTACTTCTGCAGCAGAGATAGTTGTCATAGTTCAATATTGTTATGCGTTAAAGAAATCTTTATTTTTTAGGTTTTGTAAGCCCCCGGCGGGGACGTTTGGTATCGGACATTCGATCTGCTTCACCCTTTTCAATGCTCTTGACCTTACCCAATTTTTCCTGAGATTTTGTTCGCAGAGCTGCTTCATCTTCATCTTCATCCATGCCATCCACCGCGAGGCCATCCCGCATTCCTTCCTCGTCCTCCCTATCTTCATCTTCTGCCTGGGCATCTTTGTCGATTTTCCTCTCCGCCAGACCCTCTTCGATGGCTTGTACCATGGTGCGGATGATCAGCTCGATGGATTTGGAGGCGTCATCGTTCGCCGGGATGGGAAAGTCGATAATGTTGGGATCGGAATTGGTATCGACGATCGCAAAGACCGGAATATTCAGCTTCCGTGCTTCGGCCACGGCGATCTTTTCTTTCAAAATATCAATCACAAAGATGGCTGACGGGAGGCGGTTCAATTCGGCGATACTGCCAAGCTGCTTTTCAAGTTTCTGCCGTTCGCGATTGATCTGCAATCTTTCACGTTTGGACAGGTTCTTGTAACTATTGGTAGCCAACAATTTATCGATTGAGCCCATCTTACGCACCGCCTTTCGAATGGTAGCAAAGTTGGTCAGCATACCACCGGGCCAGCGTTCCACCACGTAGGGCATTCCCACTTTCTGCACGTAATTGGCTACAATCTCCTTGGCTTGCTTCTTGGTAGCGACAAAGAGTATCTTCTTGCCTGACTTGGCGATCTGCTTTACGCCGGAAGCGGCCTCTTCGATCTTGGCCATGGTTTTGTAAAGGTCGATGATGTGGATCCCGTTACGCTCCATAAATATGTAGGGAGCCATGTTAGGGTTCCATTTTCTGCGCAAATGTCCAAAGTGGACGCCTGCATCCAGTAATTCTTCAAAAGTTGTTCTTGCCATGAAATGTTTTGATTAATGTTTACCTTCTGATTAAGCAACTCCCGGGTAGCACTGGCAAAGGGCGGGTGGTCCGGGGAGTTTAGATACTAAACACACTATATATTAGGGTGAGAGATCTGTTAACGTTTGCTGAACTGGAACTTTTTCCGTGCACCTGGTTGTCCTGGTTTTTTGCGTTCCACCATTCTCGGGTCCCGTGTCAGTAAGCCTTTCTCCTTTAGGGGCTTGCGATAATCCGGGTCCAGTTTGACCAGGGCGCGGGCGATGGCCATCCGGAGCGCTTCTGCCTGGCCCTTATATCCTCCACCGTCGATATTGGCGGACACATCGAACTTCTGTCCAGTCCGTGTCACTTCAAAAGCCTCATTGGCCGTATATTGCAGCACGGATGTGGGAAAATATTCCTTGAAATCACGGTGGTTTATGGTTATCCGGCCCGAACCTTCCTTCAGATAGACGCGCGCTACGGCGGTCTTTCTTCTTCCGATGGTGTTAATCATTTCCATATTCCTTATTTAATGCTATTGATATCGATTTCCCTGGGTTTTTGTGCCTGGTGCGGGTGTTCCGGTCCGGCATATACATGCAGGTTACGGAAAATGGCGCGGCCAAGGCGGTTTCTGGGAAGCATGCCACGGATGGCCTCTTCGACCACGGCGGTAGGCTTTTTAACCAGCAATTCCTTCGGTGAATGGAACTTCTGCCCGCCCGGGTAACCGCTATAGGTAACATATTCCTTATCCGTCAGTTTCTTTCCCGTAAGCTTCACCTTTTCCGCGTTGATGATCACCACGTTGTCACCGCAATCGATATGCGGGGTGAAATAGGGTTTGTTTTTACCGCGCAGCATCTTGGCCGCGTGCGAGGCAAGCCTTCCAAGCACCTGATCCTCAGCGTTCAGCAGAACCCATTCTTTCTGAACAGTTTCTTTGTTCGCGCTGATCGTTCTGTAACTTAATGTATCCATCTGGCTATGTGTCAATATATGAGATTATACCTTCCGAAAATGGGGTGCAAAGATAGAAGGAATTTTTGGTTTAAACAAATTGCTGTGGATAAAATTTCTTTAGTACTTCGTCCGGGCGTTTAAGGATGAGGTCTCTGTTCACAATTTCCCTATCTTCGCACCCTGAATCCAACACAATGTCCATCCAGGTAAACCATCTGACAAAGATCTACGGGGCCCAGCGGGCGCTGGATGATGTTTCGCTGGAAATCTCCCCAGGGGAGGTGGTCGGGCTGCTCGGACCCAACGGTGCGGGGAAATCGACGCTGATGAAGATCATTACCTGCTTCATCCCGCCGACATCGGGAAGTGTGAGCGTTTGTGGACATGATATCTTCGAGGAATCGATCCAGGTGCGGGAAAAAGTGGGATATCTTCCTGAAAACAACCCGCTCTACCTGGAGATGTATGTGAGGGAATACCTGGAGTTCGTGGCGGGGATCCATAAGATCAGGCGCAACGTGAAAGAGCGGGTGAAGGAGATGATAGAGCTGACGGGATTGACGCTGGAACAGCGGAAAAAGATCGGGGCGCTGTCGAAAGGATACCGGCAGCGGGTCGGGCTGGCCCAGGCGCTGATCCACGACCCGGAGGTGCTGATCCTGGATGAGCCCACCTCGGGGCTTGATCCCAACCAGATACAGGAGATCAGGGGCCTGATCAGAACCATCGGTGCTGAAAAAACGATCATGCTCTCCACCCATATCATGCAGGAGGTGGAAGCGATCTGCGACCGCGCCGTCATCATTCACAAAGGGCGCATCATTGCCGATGATGCCACCCGTAACCTTACGGCTTCGGCCGGTAGCAGAAACCTGGTTACCGTCGAATTCAGCGGCAAGGTAACACGCGATGACCTGGCCAATATTAAAGAGATCACAAGAATTACACAAAAACAGCCCAATATCTGGGTGGTTGAGACGGATCCCCGGACCGATATCCGGGAAGCATTGTTTAAGCTGGCTGTCGGCAAAGGCGCCAGTATCCTGTCGCTCAGCAAAGAAGAGCTCCGGCTGGAGGAAGTTTTTCAAATTCTCACACGCGACTGATCCGTTCGTAAAATATCATTAGTTTTGCCGGTCAAACAAAATATTTAATAAAGTGAGCTATTTATTTACTTCAGAGTCAGTATCGGAAGGTCATCCCGATAAAGTGGCCGACCAGATATCGGATGCATTACTGGATGAATTCCTGAGATGGGACCCCAAATCGCGGGTTGCCTGCGAAACCCTGGTAACCACGGGGTTGGTCATGACAGCCGGCGAAGTGCGCACCAAGGGCTGGGTAAATATCGACGATGTGGTCCGGGACACCATCCGCAGGATCGGTTATACCAAAACAGAGTACCAGTTCGATGCCAATTCCTGCGCAGTGATCTCCGCCATCCATGAACAGTCGCCCGACATCGTCCGCGGGGTGGTCAAGAAGAAAAGAACGGAACAGGGCGCCGGCGACCAGGGGATGATGTTCGGTTTTGCCTGTAACGACATGGATAATTACATGCCCATGTCCATAGAGGTGGCTCATATCCTGCTACAGGAATTATCGGCTATCCGCAAGGAGGGCAAACTGATGCCTTATCTCCGGCCTGATTCCAAATCACAAGTCACGATTGAATACGATGATAAAAATAACCCCATCCGTATAGACACCATTGTCGTTTCTACACAGCACGACCCGTTTGATGACGATGCTGACCGGATGCAGGCAAAAATTAAGGAAGATATTGAAAAAATCCTCATCCCGCGGGTCAGGGCGCAGATACCGGAGAGGATACAGCAGTTATTCCGCAATCATCATAAATTGTTGGTCAACCCCACAGGTATGTTTGTGATCGGCGGCCCGCATGGTGATTCAGGCCTCACCGGCCGGAAGATCATCGTGGATACCTATGGAGGGCGCTGCGCCCATGGCGGCGGAGCTTTTTCGGGCAAAGATGCCTCCAAAGTCGACCGTTCGGCGGCCTACGCTACCCGGCACATTGCCAAAAACCTCGTCGCCGCCGGTGTGGCCGGCGAGGCGATCGTACAGGTGGCTTACGCTATCGGTGTGGCGCAACCGGTAGGATTTATGGTCAATACACATGGCACGGCCAGGGTTACCAAACGCAACGGAAAAATGATGTCCGATAAAGACATCTCCGAGATCGTATTCCGGCTTTTCGACCTCCGCCCCTATTCCATAATCAAAAAATTCGGCCTGCTAAACCCTATCTTCCTTCCCACTGCCACTTACGGCCATTTCGGCCGGGATCATTATACCGGTGAAGCGGAGGTTTATTTTAAAGACAAAGATACTGTCGCACGTGTCGTTGATGGTAAAACACGATACTTCAAAAAAGTTGAGTTCTTCGCATGGGAAAAGCTGGATGCCGTTGAGAAGATCAGGCGAGCCTTTCGCATGGACGATTGAGCATGGACGATGGACGATGGACGATTTAATTGAATAATTTATCATTTTATATTGAAGCTGAGAGTCTATATTCTGTCGTTTTGTCTGCTTTTTTCGGCTGCGGCTTTCGGGCAGCGGGGTGTGCAGATCGCGTTGCTGAAGTACGGCGGCGGGGGTGACTGGTATGCCAACCCCACCTCGCTGACCAACCTCATCCGTTTTTGCAACGAAAATCTTAAAACCAATATTGAAAAGGACTATGCAACGGTTGATGTGGGCAGTCCCGAGATCTTCAATTATCCCTTCGTTCACATGACCGGTCACGGGAATGTGCTGTTCAGCGAGCCGGATGCCATGAACCTCAGGAATTATCTCATTGCCGGAGGGTTTCTCCATATCGATGATAATTACGGCATGGATCCCTATGTCCGGCCGCAAATGAAAAAAGTATTCCCTGAACTTGATTTTGTCGAGCTGCCCTTCGACTATCCCATTTATCATCAGAAATACAGCTTTCCGAATGGCCTGCCAAAAATCCATGAGCATGACGGCAAACCGCCGCAGGGATTCGGCCTGATCTACGAAGGCAGGCTTGTTTGCTTCTATTCCTATGAAACCGACCTGGGAGATGGCTGGGAGGATATCGAAGTACACAACAACAGCCCCGAGACCCACCTGAAAGCGTTAAAAATGGGAGCGAATTTGATCAGTTACGTTTTTAGGAAGTGAGTGCCGGGTTCCGGGCTGCAGATTGCATCGGTTTACGGGAGGCCAACTTCGAGCAGAAAGTGTTGGCGGCTGGGTAAAGCCGCTGGGTCTAAATGTGTAAACCAAATAACTATAAATATGTAAACTGAAATGTTTAATAAATGTAAAATAGTACTATTTTTGCATTTTTAATTATCCATGGATTATAAACAACGAATATCAGACAAAGAGTTACAGCGAAAACTTAACGCTTCGGGAGCAGTGCTGATTCGAGGCGCAAAGGCCTGTGGGAAAACCGAATCAGCAAAACAATTAGCTAAGAGCGTGCTAAATGTAGACAGAGACGAACAGGTAGAGGCTCTCATCGGCACTGCACCCAAACGTTTGCTCCTGGGCGAAACGCCTCGTCTGATTGACGAATGGCAAGCACAACCCAAACTTTGGGACTACATTCGCCACGAAATAGACGATCGTCGTAAAAGTGCACAATTCATTCTCACAGGTTCTGCAAATCCGGAAGAATCCGTAAAAATGCACTCAGGTGCTGGCAGGTTTACCATTGTTGATATGCGTACAATGTCGTGGCAGGAATTAGGCTTTTCGTCAGGAAAAATAAGTCTGGCGAAACTCTTTGAAGGCGAAAAGATTGATGTTTATGACAACCCTACCGGCCTGGAGTTTATCATCGAGAAATTAATTATTGGAGGTTTTCCCACTCTCTTAGATAAAAATATATCACAGGCAACCGACTTAAACCGTTCTTATATAGAATTACTTGCCGAGGTAGATATTAGCAGGGTTTCCGATGTTAAGCGCGACCCTGTAAAGGTAAGAAGCCTGCTGCGCTCGCTTGCCAGAAACACCGCAACATTAGTGGATATTTCCGCTTTGGAAAGCGATATCCGTGAAAAGGAGAACGGAGGCATTACACGACCAACCGTTTATGATTATCTTGATGCCCTGAACCGCTTGATGATTGTGGAAGATCAACCTGCCTGGAACACGCATATCCGATCATCGTCTTCATTACGAAAAGCGTCAAAACGACATTTTACAGATGTTTCTTTGGCTGTCGCTGCGTTGGGAGCAGACGAAAATTCACTGCTAAACGATCTGAATTTTACAGGATTTTTATTTGAGTCGCTCGTTACGCACGAATTACGAGTATATGCGCAGGCGAATGATGCCAAAGTATATCATTATCGCGATTCGAGTGGTTTAGAAGTGGACTGCATTGTTCAAAAATACAATGGCGACTGGTGCGCTTTTGAAATAAAACTCGGTACAGGGCAATATGACGAAGCTGCAGGAAGCCTCAAAAAGTTAGTTTCGATATTGGACACAAAGAAAATAAAACTACCCAAATCGCTCAACATAATAACAGGAACAGGAATAAGTTACACCAGAAACGACGGTATAAACGTAATTTCATTGGCATCCTTAGGTGCCTTCTGAAGTAAGCAGGAACCCCGAAGGGGCGAAGGACTTGAACTATCAGGATTTCAACGCCGCGATTTGTGCTTCAATCACGCTGATCCGGGCTTCCGCGTCGGCTTGTTTTTTGCGCTCCAATTCGATAACTTTTGCAGGGGCGCTGCTCATGAAGCGTTCGTTATTCAGTTTAACCATTACCGAGGCCAGGAAGCCTTTGGTATATTCCAATTCATTTTCAAGTTTAGCGATTTCCGCTTCAATGTCGATTGATTCAGCCCCAAGGGGTATATAGAATTCGGTAGAACCTACGGTAAAGGATGCTGCACCCTCTACCTTTTCTTCAACATAGCTTAGCTCGTCCAGATTGCTCATCTTCATGACGATGCTATCGAAATAGATATTGGATTGCTGCCCGAGGTTTTTCTTGACAAACAGTTTTATCTTTTCCTTCTGAGGGATGTTTTTATTCAGCCGTTCATTCCTGACTGCGATGATCACCTCCCGTTCCATGTCAAAATGTTTCAGCAGTCCTTCGTCGTATTGGCCGGCAACCGGGTATGGCGCCACGATAATATCCTCCCCTTCTCCCCTGTCATTGAGCAAATGCCATATCTCTTCCGAAATGAAAGGCATAAAAGGATGCAATAATCTCATCAGGGTTTCAAAGAAATAAACCGTCAGGTTATAGGTTTCCCGGTCGATGGGTTTCTGGTATTCCGGTTTGATCATCTCGAGGTACCAGGAGCAGAATTCGTCCCAGGTAAGCTTATAGGCAGCCATCAGCGCATCGGAGATCCTGAATTTCGTAAAATGGTCTTCAATCTGCCCCAGCACAAGATTCAATTTGTTATCGAACCACCTGGCGGCAACCTGATTGCTCTCAGAAGGGGCAAGCTGATCGTCAACCTGCCAACCCTTGACCAGGCGAAGAGCGTTCCAGATCTTATTGCTGAAGTTCCTGCCCTGTTCGCAAAGCGATTCATCGAACAGCAGGTCGTTACCGGCGGGTGACATGAAGAGCATGCCGATCCGGACGCCATCGGCTCCGAAATGTTCCATCAGTACCAGCGGATCGGGTGAGTTGCCGAGCGATTTCGACATTTTGCGCCCCAGCTTGTCGCGGACAATGCCGGTGAAATAAACGTTCCTGAACGGAACCTCATTGCGGTATTCAAGTCCTGCCATGATCATACGGGCCACCCAGAAAAAAAGTATCTCGGGGGCGGTGACCAGGTCATTGGTCGGGTAGTAATAAATAATATCCTTATTATCAGGATACCGGATACCGTCAAAAACCGATATAGGCCATAACCAGGAAGAAAACCAGGTGTCGAGGACGTCCTCATCCTGGACAATATCCTCCTTTTTCAGTTCCGTTAACTGGTATTTTTCTTTCGCAATCTGCCAGGCTTCATCCCGGGAACTGGCCACGACCACTTCGCCATCAGGAAGATAATAGGCCGGGATACGCTGCCCCCACCAAAGCTGCCGGGAGATGCACCAGTCGCGTACATTTTCCATCCAATGCCGGTAGCTGTTCTTCACCTTGGCCGGATGGAATTTAACCTGTTCATTCATCACCGCATCAAGGGCAGGCTTTGCCAGGACATCCATCTTCAGGAACCACTGCAGTGAGAGTTTCGGTTCAATGGCCTCATCGGTCCTTTCGGAATAACCCACCTTGTTTAAATAATCTTCTGCCTTAGCCAGGTGTCCTTTCTGATTCAGTTCGGCAGTAATTTTCTCCCGGACCACAAAGCGGTCTTCCCCGACATAAAGGATTGCTTTTTCACTCAGCGTGCCATTATCATTGAAAATATCTATCGATTCCAGCTTGTATTTGCGGCCGATCTCATAGTCGTTGATGTCATGGGCCGGAGTGATCTTCAGGCAACCGGTGCCGAATTCCATATCGACGTACTCATCTTCGATAACCGGTACGGGCCTGTTCACCAGCGGGACCAGCACTTTTTTGCCCTTCAGGTGGTGATACCGGGGATCGGCGGGATTCACGCATACTGCGGTATCGCCCAGGATCGTTTCAGGCCGGGTTGTGGCAATGGTAACAAATTCGTCAGGGGAGTCTTCCAGGAAATACTTTATGTAATAAAGTTTGGAGTTGACCTCCTTGTATATCACCTCCTCATCAGAAAGGGCCGTTAGGGCTTTGGGGTCCCAATTCACCATACGGACGCCACGGTATATCAGTCCCTTCTGAAAAAGATCGATAAAGACTTCAATGACAGATTCATACAGCGCCGGGTCCATGGTGAAACGGGTCCGGTCCCAGTCGCAGGAGGCCCCCAGTTTCTTCAATTGTTCCAGTATGATCCCGCCGTGTTTTTCCTTCCATTCCCATGCATGCTCAAGGAATTCCTCGCGGGTCAGGTCGAACTTGTGGATGCCTTTTTCTCTGAGACTGGCTACTACCCGTGCCTCAGTGGCAATGGAAGCATGATCGGTACCCGGCAGCCATTCGGCATTTTTGCCCTCCATCCGGGCTTTCCTGACCAGGATATCCTGAATGGTATTGTTCAGGATGTGGCCCATATGCAAAACCCCGGTCACATTAGGAGGCGGTATGACGATGGTATAAGGTTCCCGATCGTCGGGCTCCGAATGGAAATATCCTCTTTCCATCCAGTGCGAATACCACTTCTTCTCTATGTCACCAGGGTTGTATTTGCTAGGAATATGCATGTATAGTAAGATCTTTGATAATTTCAGCCGGTAAAGGCGCAAAATTAACAAAATCTACCTTACGATACATTCCCCGCCCTTGTTCTTCATATGATACTTCCCCATTTCACGAAGCCCTTCCATCAGCTCGGGGTTCATCATCCTCCTGAAGTTCATCGTACCGTTAACCGTTATCAGTGAAATACCATTGTTATCTTTTGAAATGATGGCAAATTCCCGCATACCCGATGCAGGTTCCCTGAGCATGAAAAAGCTGGCCTCTGTATTGTCCGCTTTCACTGTCATCACTTCTGCATAAACTTTATCACCGGCTGCTTTCTGCATCTTTTTCCAAAGTTTTTGCTGCTCTTTTTTGTCATCCTTCTTATACGTTAGCATCCGCAAGCTTTCGATCTCCTTAAGAGCCTCATTCAATCCGGAAACATCCATGTCTTTCTGCCATTCAAATCCCACAGCGCCGGGCCTGATCTCCTTTGTTTCGAAATCCGGTTTACGCTCATAATCATTATAGAACCTGGATAACGGCGTATTCTGCGCCACAAGAAAAACCGGGGCTGCCATTATCAGTGTTAAAAAAATCAACGTCTTCATAAAATTGTAGTTTTTAATCTTAACTACTTCTCGTTCAGCTTGTTCAGCTTGTCCATCCCTTGCAAATTCATGGCTTTGGAAAGCTTCCCGATGGTGTTCATATCGATCAGCCCGGTGATGGTGATAAATCCGGCCTGTTTTTCACCGTTGATCACCAGCAGGAGCTCGCCAATCTTGTCACCTTTTTTCATGGCAAGGAATTTCACCTCTTCGCCGGTTTGTTTCACCTCCATCAGTTCGGTGTAACCTTCTGTTTTCAGTTTACCGACCTCTCCCCTGAATCTCACCAGTTCGGCATCAGCGGCGTCTTTGGATTCATACATGAGGATCTTGATCCCGTCGAGCTGGTTCATCATTTCTTTCACCTCTTGCATTTCGGGATCGCTTGAGTCGATGCTGGCAAACATTCCGAAGAGTTCCTTTGAAATACTGACGGTTGTGTAACCGTCTTTACCGCCATATTTATCATACAGTTTGAGCGCCGAAGTATTCTGGGCGTTCACCAATTGTGTTCCCAGGAAGAGGAACAGGATCAGGGTTGTTAAAATTGTGCGTTTCATTGTTTAAAGATTTAATTTGTTGATATTAATTTACTTGCTTTGTCAATATGGTTAAGTCTGGAGATTTCGTTTAGCCCGTCATCGTAAGTTGCAACAGGGTTGAGTCTTTTCAGTCCGGTTTCTAAGCGCGTGACAGGTTCGAGATGGCTGGTACCATGGCTGAATTTCCCGGCGACAAAATAGAGAATCTTTTTGGCTTCCTCGTATGCCACCTGCGGATCCTGGAAGGTGTCTTCGATCCTTGGTGAGAACGGGTCGAATTTAACGAATACAGCCACCAGGATCATGATACTGACAGCTACTCCGGAAGCCCAGTAATACCATTGCTGTCGGAATTTGATAATTTTTGCCGGTTTTTTACCCGGTGAGCCGGCGATGACCTGGTGATCAAAACCGGCTTTATCCAAATGTCTGCTGGCTTCCGACTGCATAAAACTGAAATAAGCAGCCATACCCTGGAATTTTTTCGGAATTTCCTCAACGGAGAGGAACTCCCGGAGCCTGATCTCCTCTTCGAGGCTGGTATCGCCTTCGAAGTACTTGTCCAGCAATTTTTCAATTTCCTGCCAGTTCATAATCCTGTATTTTATATATAGAATCTCTCACTTTTTTGCGGGCCCGTGAGAGGTTTACCCGGATGGCATTGATATTCATATCCATAATGTCAGCAATCTGTTGATACTCCAATCCTTCAATATCACGCAGGTGGATGATGACCTTCATTTGCTCCGGCAACCCGTCAATGATCTTATAAATGAGTCGTGCCAGGTCGGTCTTTACCATGATCTCCTCAGGATTTCTTAAAACCGGGACATCATAAGTTGAGGCCAGTCGTTCAGTCTGATAACTTTTCGACCGGATCCGGTCCAGGCACATATTTTTTGTCATGACCATCGCAAATGCTTCAACGTTCTTATAGTTTGCCAGGTCTTCCTTTTTTTGCCACATGCGTATCATGGCATCCTGCACAATATCTTCTGCATCTTCCATCCCTCCCAGTAGTCTCAATGACAACCTGTACAGTTTGTGCTTCAGGGGGAGAACCTGTATCTTAAACTCTTCGGGACTCATTTTTATTAAGACGATCAAAGGGCTATTTCATTACAAGACCATACAAATAAAAGTTTTTCTTCGAGTTGTCATCAATTTATAAATGGTATTTTTAACTGGTTATGGAGTTATCGGCTCATCCCAAACAGATAATCGGGTTTAAAGTAGTGATATTCTGAATTTTTTTACCATTTTTGCGCTCAATAGCGACACTTAAACAAGAAACGAACATGACAAAGGAACAGGGTAAAACAAACGGTAGCATGGGTGATGAGCAGGTTAATGGTTCTCTTGAAACAGAGGAGGTCTCCACGGAAGTACCTCCGGCAAAAGGGTTTCTGAGATGGGTGGAGGTGATTGGCAACAAGCTGCCACATCCGTTCTGGATGTTTGTATGGATTTGCGTGCTGATAGTGGTAATAAGTGCAGTTGCTTCATATTTGAATGTCAGGGTAACCGAGCCGGGTCGCGGAGAGCTCATTGAAGCCAGAAACCTGATTTCGGGTGACGGACTGAGATGGTTTCTTCAGGATCTTGTGACCAATTTTGCTCATTTTGCTCCGTTCGGACTGGTTCTGGTGATGATCATGGGTGTTTCGATTGCCGAGCAAACCGGCCTGCTAACGATGGTTCTCCGTACGGTTGCTTTTGCCACTCCCCAGAAGATCATCTTCCCGGTTATATTTATCATCGGAGCCTGTGGAAATATTGGTTCAGATGCCGGTGTTGTTGTTGTTCCTCCAATTGCTGCTCTCATATTTATGCAACTCGGATATCACCCCATTGCAGGACTAATTGCGGGTTATGCGGGAGCCACAGCCGGTTTCACAGCCAACTTTTTCATAGCCGGTACGGATGTGCTTCTCGCCGGAATCAGTACATCTATCACAGAAGGCATGCATCCCCCATTGGAAGTGAGTGCAACTGCTAATTGGTATTTTATGATAGCATCAACCCTGATGCTGGGATTTGGCGGCGCTTTCATCGTCAGGCGATTCACCATCCCACGGACAGCTCATTTTGCAGGAATGAACAATGTGATGGCTATAGCAGGAAACAGCAGGGAAAAAACTCCGGAAGAAAGAAAAGGCCTCAGACACGCAGCCATCTCATTTCTGATTTTTGCTGGCATAACAGCCGTTCTTGTAGTTCCGTCATGGGGGCCTCTCAGGGATCCTGTTGAAGGAACTTTGGTTCCATCGCCATTTTTGAAAGGTCTGGTGCCCATACTGTTTTTAATGTTTGCCATACCGGGTTATTTTTATGGCAGGGCTGTCGGGACCATAACGAAATGGGATGATATTCTGAAACACATGGAACAGGGCATGCGTGGCCTGGCGGGGTACATTGTGCTGATGCTGGTTGTTGCCCAGTTCATCGAGTTGTTCCGTTGGTCACGGCTCGACACAGTGCTGGCGGTCAACGGAGCCGAATTCCTTCAGGCAACCGGTCTGACTGGGATCACCCTCTTCATTATCTTTATGATTTTTGTGGCTGTTCTGAATATATTTCTGGGCAGCGGATCGGCAAAATGGGCCATTTTTGCCCCGATTTTCATCCCGATGCTGGCGCAGCTCGGATACAGCCCGGCTTTTGTGCAATTGATGTACCGGATCGGGGATTCCATAACCAATTGCGTATCGCCTATATACGTTTATTTTCCGTTGCTGCTTGGATGGATACACAAGTACGACAAGCGGCTGGGAATTGGCACTATCATATCCCTTCTCATACCCTATGCGGTCATATTGTTTATCATGTGGTGTGTTCTCCTGCTGGTCTGGTTTAGCTTTAATCTGCCGGGGTGGGTGAGTCGATCTACTTGCAGTAAAACACAAACATTTCCGGTAATCATCAGATCTTATTGATCGGGCTGCCTTTCCTCTCTAATCTGGAATAAAACATCTCGTCGATAACATGAAAAAGACTGCCCCGTTTTTGGGGCAGCCTCAGATAAATTCAATGAAATTAACGTGTATTGTTCAATCCGGAAAGGAATGATTTTAGGATCTGTCAGGATTTATCATTCGATGGCAGTTCCAAGCCAAATCCCTGTCGCTTATCCGCCTGTTTCAGTTTGAAGGCCAGGAAAATGGATATTACGCCGCACAAAACAAGGATCAGGATCGGTATGGTATAGTCATAGAACTCTTCTCCAGCCTGAATGGCATCAATCTTATGATGATTCACATAAGTCAGCAGGGCTCCGATACCCCAGAAGAAAGCCCCTAATCCCCAATTCTGAATGGTGAACATGGAAGCATACGCCGTGCCCAACCTGTTTTCGGGAACGATTTTAGCAACAGATGGCCACATGGCAGCAGGCACCAGAGAGAATGCAATTCCCAGTGATAAAAGCCCCACATAAGCAAAGACCGGCGCACTTCCAAGCGACAGGCAAAGATGAGCCATGATAAGCAGGAAAGCGCCCAACATCATTAGGGATGCAGCTTTACCTTTCTTATCCACAATACTTCCGAAAATCGGGGTGAAAATAATGGTGCCCAAAGGGATCAGTGCTGCAGTTTTCGGACCGTTTTTCAGCCAAAATCCGAGCATCTCACGGTTTAATAAAACAATCACAATAAACAGTGCAATAATGATGATCCTGGAAATCACCTTATTGGAAGCCCCTTTGATATTGTTAGGGATCAGTGTGACACCCAGTGCAAACAGGAAAACAACAACATAAACACTCGCATTGAAGAGAGCCTCACTTCCAAAGAGTGTTTGAAGGGCCTCCGCGGGCAATGCATAGGCAAAACCGAATTTATTGACCAATAAATCGGGTGCATACATTATAAAAGGAAATACTGCCGAGTAGAAAGCTACACAAAGAAGTGTAATATAAACAAAGGAACTGTTTTTCGCCAGTTTTACCAGGTCATTAAACTTAAAGTCTTCAGACACTTCAGCCTTGACTTCGCATGCCGTACTCGGGTCTTTTTCAAGGGCAAGTTTGGCAAGCGCTTTATCCTGCCTGTCAATTTTGATATCAAAGAAGACATAGATCACAAACATAATCATCGCCAGACCGATGAGTGAGGCAGCGAAGGCTGCTGCGGGAGCCAGGCTTCCGCCGGCAATAAACGGACCACCGGCAATATCCAGCGATATGGCAATTGCCAGGGCGGATCCCAACCTGCCAAAGCCCATGTTGATCCCCATCGCCAGCGCCACTTCATATCCTTTGAACCATTTCACGATGGTTCGCATAACAATTACACAAACCACTTCGAGGCCAATGCCGAAAAAGACCCTGCCAAGAATTAATCCGGTCAGTGTATGATTTTCCAAAATAATACCGGATGCCGTCAGATAGGTCACAAGGCCACCGAATGTTGCCAGACCTCCAAATACAAAGCCGGCTATCCGGATACCCCATTTGTCGAGAATGATACCCCCTATAATGATCATCCCAAAGATATTGGCAATGGTGGTTAGACCAATGATCCTTCCAAACTGTTCACTGGTGAATCCAAATTCGCTTTCAACAAGGTCTTTTAGTCCTGAGTAGAAATCCTGAAAATAGTAGGTTGCAAACATCAACCCGCTGATGAGGAGCATAACCAGCCATCGCATGGCGGCGCTGTCGCGTAATGTTTTCTTGTTTTTGTCTGTCATGTTTAGTTTTTTAATTGTTTATATCATCGAATCAATAATCCCATTAAAAAATAGAAAAGATCCACTGGTATCTTTTCATAAGGAGCAAACATACAAAAAAAACTAAAATTATTTTCAGCAATTTTTTAAACTTGATTTTTTACGAACACGGGATTAATTTTTTACCCTATTTTTGAACTTATGAGTCGATTCCCCTGGGGCCATGGCCGACGCTTCAATGCTTATACCGAATACTTTAAAGAAAATTTCGGCGGGAGGGTCCAGAAACTCGCCATCGATGCCGGGTTTACCTGTCCGAACCGGGATGGATGGAAAGGTTCCGGAGGATGCACTTATTGCAACAATGATGCCTTCAATCCTTCCTACTGTCATCCCGGTAAATCAGTCGGTGAGCAGCTTGAAGAGGGGATTGAATTCCATAAAAAACGATACCGGAGGGCAATGCGTTACCTGGCTTACTTCCAGCCCTATTCCAACACCTATGCTCCACTGGACAAACTGAAAGAGATCTGCGACCAGGCGCTGGCATTTCCCGGCATCATCGGTCTGGTGATCGGCACCCGGCCCGATTGTATAGATGAAGAAAAGCTCGAATATTTCGCCAGCCTGAAAAGTTCGCATTACATCGTCCTGGAATATGGCCTGGAGTCATGTTATAATATGACACTGCAAAGAATTAACAGAGGGCACAGCTTTGAGGACTCCGTGAAGGCACTGGAAATGACTGCAGCTTACGGCATAAAAACCGGTGTGCATATGATCTTCGGCCTCCCCGGTGAATCCAGAGAGATGATGCTTGACCAGGCAAATATCCTGTCTGCCTTACCTATTAACAACATTAAGTTCCACCAGCTTCAGATCATTAATAACACGCCTATGGCTGAAGAATACAGGAATAAGCCGGAAGATTTCGTGCATTTTACCCTGGAAGGATATATCGATTTCATTATTGATTTTGTGGAAAGATTGAATCCCGGTGTTGTCATCGAGCGTTTTGCAGGTGAGGTTCCGCCCCGTTACCTGTCAGGACCCGGCTGGGGTTTGATACGGAACGACCAGGTCCTGGCAATGATCGAAAAACGTATGGAGGAGAGAGAAACCTGGCAAGGGAGGATGCGATCGTTTTGAATGCTGACTACTGGAAACTTTGAGGAATTGTTTACCTTCGCATATGAAATTGGAAGAGTAAATGACAATACCTGAGGCAGAAATTAAAATCATCGATGAATTTTCCTCCTTCGACGACTGGCTGGACAAATACAACTATCTGATCGAGCTGGGGAAGGAAATGCCGCTGATCGGGGAGAAGTACAAGGTACAGAACAACCTGATCTCGGGGTGCCAGTCGAGGGTGTGGCTTCATGCGCGGTATGAGGACGGGAAGATATTTTTCACGGCCGACAGCGACGCGGTGATCACGCGCGGGCTGGTGAGCCTTCTGATCCGGGTGTTGAACGGCCGTACGCCGGATGAGATACTGGAAGCGAAGATGGATTTCATCGACCGGATCGGCCTGAAAGAGCACCTCTCCCCTACCCGGTCGAACGGGCTGACATCGATGGTGAAGCAAATGAAATTGTACGCCTTGGCATTTAAAGCGAAAAATCAATGAACCTGGCATTTCAAAAAAAAGACCTCGAGGAAAAGATCATCGATGCCCTAAAAACGATCTATGATCCTGAGATACCGGTCAATATTTACGAGATCGGCCTGATCTATGAAATCAATATACAGGATGATTTTTCCGTGAAAATCGTCATGACCCTGACTTCTCCCAATTGCCCTGTTGCGGAAAGCCTCCCGGCGGAGGTCCGCGAAAAGGTGAGAACGGTCGAAGGGGTGAAAGACGTTGACCTGGAGCTGACCTTCGAGCCGCCCTGGGATATGAGTATGCTTTCGGAGGAAGCGAAACTGGAGCTTGGAATTGATTAGTTTTGGGTTCCGGGTGTTTGACCACTGAGGCACTAAGAGCACTTAGAAACACTAAGTATTATTAAAATCTGCCAGTTTAAACCCAATTCTTAGTGCTTCTTGGTGCCCTTAGTGCCTTAGTGGTCAAGAATCAGCAAATAATTATCTTTGCCCACAGAATTAATAGGGTATGTCATTTTTATCCCGGATAAACTTTCCTGCTGACCTGAAAAAACTGGGCGTTAAAGACCTTCCCCAACTTTGCCATGAGATCCGTGCGTTCATCATCGAGGAGACGTCACAGAATCCGGGGCATGTGGGGAGCAGCCTGGGTGCGGTGGAGCTGGCGGTGGCTATCCATTATGTTTTTGACACACCCTATGACAAGCTGATCTGGGACGTCGGCCACCAGGCCTATGCGCACAAGATCCTCACCGGCCGTCGTGAAAAATTTCACACCAACCGCATGTACAAGGGCATCAGTGGTTTTCCGAAGATGGCGGAAAGCGAATACGATGCTTTCGGCACGGGACATTCCAGCACCTCGCTGTCGGCTGCGCTGGGGATGGCCATTGCTTCCAAGCTGCAGATGGACGACAGGCGCCATCATATCTCGGTGATCGGCGACGCTTCCATTGCCGCCGGGATGGCGATGGAAGCGCTCAACAATGCCGGCATGCACCAGGCCAACCTGCTGGTGGTGCTCAATGACAATGGCATTTCGATAGACCCTAACGTTGGAGCGATGAAAGATTACCTGCTGCGGATCGGCCAGGGGCAGCAGACGCTTCATACGCGCAGTAATTTCTTCGAGTCGTTCAATTTCCAGTATTTCGGGCCTGTCGACGGGCACGACGTGCTGGAGATGGTCAGCATTCTGGGAAAAATCAAGAGTTATCCGGGGCCCAAGCTGCTGCACGCCATTACGACCAAGGGAAAAGGGTTTAAGAAAGCCGAGGAGTTCCAGACCATCTATCACGCACCGGGACACTTCGACAAGGAGACAGGCGCCATTCTGGACATCGACTCACCCGACCAGCCGCCCAAGTACCAGTATGTTTTCGGCCGTACGATCATCGAACTGGCGGAGCAGAACGAAAAGATCGTCGGGATCACGCCCGCCATGCCCACCGGCTCTTCGCTGAACCTGATGATGGCAAAACTGCCCTGCCGTGCTTTCGACGTGGGCATCGCCGAGCAACACGCGGTGACTTTTGCCGCAGGACTTGCCAGCAGGGGGATGATACCCTTCTGCAACATTTACTCCACCTTCATGCAGCGGGCCTACGACCAGGTGATCCACGACGTGGCGATGCAAAACCTGCACGTAGTCTTCTGTCTCGACCGCAGCGGGCTGGTCGGGGAAGACGGCACGACCCACCACGGCACTTACGACCTGGCCTATTTCCGGGCCATCCCGAACCTGACCATCTGCTCTCCCATGAACGAGGAGGAGCTCAGGGATATGATGTATACCGCCCAGCTGCCCGGTGCCGGCCCCTTCGTGATCCGCTACCCCAAAGGCCGCGGCGTGATGACCGGCTGGAAAACCCCGATGAAAGCACTTACTGTCGGAAAAGGGCGTAAGATCAGCGACGGGAAAGACATGGCTTTCCTGTCTATCGGCCACATCGGCAATGAAGTGATCAAAGCACAGGAGCAGCTCGCCAAAGAAAATATCAGCGCCGCCCACTACGACATCCGCTTTCTCAAACCCATCGACGAAGAGCTCCTGCACGAGGTTTTCAAAACGCATAAAAAGATAATCACCGTGGAAGACGGCACCATCACCGGCGGCCTGGGCAGCGCCGTGCTCGAATTCATGGCCGACCATGGCTATCACTCGCAGGTGGTGCGCCTCGGCGTCCCCGACCGCTTCATCGAACAGGGAACGGTGGCGGAATTGCACAAAGAGTGCGGGTATGATGCGGAAGGAATAGCCCATAGAGCCAAAAGCTTAGTCCCATCAGGACGACAGCCCGGTAGTAGATGAAGGTAAAAAATTAATTAGAGTCCCATCGGGACGACAGCCCGGTAGTAGATGAAGGTAAAAAATTAATTAGAGTCCCATCGGGACGACAGCCCGGTAGTAGATGAAGGTAAAAAATTAATCAGAGTCCCATCGGGACGACAGAATGATTGCGATAAAATATAATCGATTTCGATGAAAATTATATTATCAGCATTTTTTACATTAGGATTGATTTTTCTGACATCCCAATCATCAGGCCAGATACCCCCTGAAAAATTCACCCTTGAATTCCCCGAAATCATTGTCCAGCATATCCCATGTGACATCATTCTGGAAATTGAAATCATTGAGGATATTGTCCCCTGCGATACCATTTACATTGAGGTTTTGATCAACGGAGAGCCGCATATTCTCCCTTTTATCGACGGGAAATCAACGCTGAGCAAAACATTTGATAAATCATCCATATTTTCAGCAGAATATCACGGGCAGCTTATCGAAAAGAAGATAACCCCCATCCCGTTGTGGATGTCGATCCTGCCCCCGCTCATCGCCATCCTTATGGCGCTGCTCTTCCGGGAGGTTTATTCCGCTCTCTTCCTCGGCCTGCTGGTCGGGACGACCATCATCTGCTATTACAAGGGTTTTGCCTTCTTCGTGGCCATCTTCAAGGGGCTTTTCATGATCATCGACCATTACATCATCTATTCGCTGATGGACGAAGGCCATATGTCGATCATCGTTTTTTCGATGATGATCGGAGCGATGGTGCACCTGATCTCCCGCAACGGCGGGATGCGCGGGGTGGTGAACATCCTGTCGCGCTACGCCCGCTCCCCCCGTTCCGGACAATTCATCACCTGGCTCATGGGGGTGCTGATCTTTTTCGACGACTACGCCAACACGCTGGTGGTAGGCAACACCATGCGCCCTGTTACCGACCGGCTGAAGATCTCCCGTCAGAAACTGGCCTATATCGTCGACTCCACAGCAGCGCCCGTGGCATCCATCGCCTTCGTGACCACCTGGATCGGGGCGGAGCTAAGCTATATCCAGGACGGCATCCTGACGATCGGCATTGACGAGAGCCCTTATACCATCTTCCTGAACTCGCTGTCGTATTCCTTTTACCCGATTTTCACCCTTTCCTTCCTGGTCATCCTGCTTTGGCGGAAGGTCGATTTCGGCCCGATGCTGCAGCGGGAAAGGCTGGCCAGGCGAGATGGGGTGGAGGCCGTGCCCGGAACGCTGGCGGTTTCTACGAAAGCACTGGACGATGAGGATCTCGTCAAAGAAAATAAGATCAGGTGGTTCAATGCCGTCATCCCGGTGATCGTGATCGTCTTCGGGACATTTGCCGGGCTGTTGTACACCGGGTGGGACCAGGGCACCTGGGGCGACGCATCCCTGCGCTTTGCCACGAAGCTTTCAGCCACCATAGGGAATTCCAATGCTTACAAAGCGTTGCTGTGGGCATCTCTGTCGGGTACGCTCGTGGCGCTGCTGCTCACCGTCAGCCAGCGCATCCTGAGCCTGAAGCAGAGCATCGAAAGCCTGGTGAGCGGGTTCAAGACCATGCTGACGGCCGTTTTGATCCTCGTCATGGCTTGGGCTATCGCTCTGATCACCAAGGAGATGCACACCGCCGATTTCATATCCCGCAGCATGCTCGAATGGTCGGTATCGCCCTACCTTGTCCCGGCCATCACCTTCATCCTGGCGGCGCTGGTGTCGTTCTCCACCGGCTCCTCCTGGGGCACCATGGCCATCCTCTACCCGCTGATCCTCCCCGCTTCCTGGCTCATCGCCCGCGAATCGGGCTTCGATCACGACCAGACACTGGCCATATTCCACAACGTCGTCTCCGCCGTCCTGGCCGGCTCGGTGCTCGGCGATCACTGCTCGCCCATCTCCGATACCACTATCCTGAGCTCCCTGGCCAGCTCCTGCGACCACATCGAGCATGTGCGCACACAACTGCCCTATGCACTGGTCGTTGGAGCGGTGTCGATCATCATCGGGACCATCCCCGCCGCCTTCGGCGCACCGTTCTGGATCACGTTCCCGGTTGGAGTGGGAGCATTGTTTTTGATTATCAGATTATTGGGAAAGAAATCGCAATAAATTCCAAAATACAAATACCAAACACCAAACAAATTCCAAATTCAAAATCTCAAACAAACTCAAAACTCAAAACTCAAAACTCAAAACTATCTTTTCTATGTCCTGGATTGAAATCTCCGTACTCATCTTCTCCGGCCTGGCGGTCGGCTTTATCAACACGCTGGCCGGCGGCGGGTCGGTC
>Ga0209498_1000531_pt1 | contig 23481 bp, 23 predicted proteins | sample WalLakDeSediment_FD_184131 | JGI IMG/M metagenome (GOLD analysis project Ga0209498, IMG submission 184131) | Lake sediment microbial communities from Walker lake, Nevada to study Microbial Dark Matter (Phase II) - Walker Lake 11/02/13 Deep... | ecosystem: Environmental > Aquatic > Freshwater >...
GACGAGGCCCTCGCCGCGCTCGAGCCGCTGGGCGAGCAGGCCGGGCCGCTGCGCTGGCTGTCCAGCTGGCTCACGGAGCGCCGCTATTGACGGCCCGGCGCGCCGCCTCGCGTCGCGCGGCAGGCACCGACGCCGCGGGGCGTCGCTTGGACAGCGCCGCGCGTCTGGCGGATAATCGCAGGGTACATCGTCACCCGGGCCAGCACAGCAAGCATTGATATGGGTCTCGCAGAGAGGTTTCCACTGCTGTCGTGCATCCAGGATCCGGCTGACCTTCGGGCGCTGCCGGAGGAATCGCTCGAGGCCGTGACGCGTGAGCTGCGCGCCTACCTCGTCGAGACCATGGCCCTGACCGGGGGACACTTCGCGGCCAACCTGGGCACCGTAGAGCTCGCGACCGTGCTGCACTACGTGTTCGACACGCCGCGCGACCGCCTCGTGTGGGACGTGGGTCACCAGGCCTACCCGCACAAGATCCTCACCGGCCGGCGCGACCGGCTTGCCAGCATCCGCCAGCTCGGCGGCCTGGCGCCCTTCCCGACGCGCTTCGAGAGCGAGTACGACACCTTCGGCGTCGGCCACTCGAGCACCTCTGTGAGCGCGGCGCTCGGCATGGCCATCGCCGCCCGGCAGAAGGGCGAGCGACGCCGGGTCGTTGCGGTCATCGGCGACGGCGCGCTCACCGCGGGCCTCGCCTACGAGGCCTTGTGCCACGCGGGCAGTCTCGACGTGGACCTGCTCGTGATCCTCAACGACAACGACATGTCCATCTCCGAGAACGTTGGCGCGATGTCGCATTACCTCGCGCGCGTGCTCTCCGGCAAGCTCTACTCGACCATCCGCGAGGGCAGCAAGAAGCTCATCCGGCGCATGCCGACGGTGTGGGAACTGGCGCGCCGCTCCGAGGAGCACGTCAAGGGCATGGTGTTGCCCGGCACGCTGTTCGAAGAGCTCGGCATGAACTACATCGGCCCGGTCGACGGCCATGACGTCGACGTCCTGCTGAAGACCCTCAGCAATGTGCGCGACCTGCCGGGGCCGCAGTTCCTGCACGTCGTCACGCGCAAGGGCAAGGGTTACGCCCCGGCCGAAGCCGACCCGATCGCCTGGCACGGCCCCGGGCCTTTCGATCCCGACCGCGGCCTGATCCACAAGTCGATCTCCAGGGGCAAGAGCTACTCGGCGATCTTCGGCGACTGGCTCTGCGACATGGCCGAGGCAGACGAGCGCGTGATCGCCATCACCCCCGCGATGCGCGAGGGCTCCGGCATGGTCGAGTATTCACGACGCTTCCCGGAGCGCTATTTCGATGTCGGCATCTGTGAGCAGCATGCTGTCACGCTCGCCGCCGGGCTTGCCTGCGAGGGTGCGCGGCCCGTCGTGGCGATCTACTCCAGTTTCCTGCAGCGCGGCTACGACCAGCTCATCCACGACGTCGCCCTGCAGAATCTCCCGGTCGTATTCGCGCTCGATCGCGGCGGCCTGGTCGGCAACGACGGACCCACGCACCACGGCGCCTACGATCTTTCCTTCCTGCGCTGCATCCCGAACATGGTGGTGATGGCGCCGGCGGACGAGAACGAGTGTCGCCAGATGCTGTACACGGGCGTCACACTGGACGGCCCGAGCGCGATCCGTTATCCGCGCGGCCATGGACCCGGCGCCCCGATCGAGACCGCGATGCGGGCCCTGCCGCTCGGCAAGGCGGAGCTGCGCCGCCGCGGGCGCGGGGTCGCGCTGCTGGCCTTTGGCGCGATGGTCCCGGTCGCCGAGGAGGTCGCCGCCGAAATCGACGCGACGGTCGTCAACATGCGCTTCGTGAAGCCGCTGGACGAGGAAATGATCCTGTCCATGGCCGAGAGCCACGCCGCGCTCGTGACCCTCGAGGACAACGCCCTGATGGGCGGGGCCGGCAGCGCCGTCGCCGAGTGCCTCGCGGCGCACCGCGTGCTGATTCCCCTGCTGAACCTGGGGATCCCGGACCATTACATCGAGCACGGCTCGCGGGAAGAATGCCTCGCGGCCGCCGGCCTGGATGCAGCCTCCATTCTCGAGGCCGTGCGCGCCTGGCGGCGCCGACCGGAACTTCGCACCGTGGGAGAGGCCTGAACCAGCGCGGGAGTGAATCCCACCGGGACGCGGCGTCGAAAGATCGTGCAAGCCGCCCCGCAACATAGTGACGCGCCGGGGGGCGTGCGCCCGGCAGCCCCGGGTCCCGATTGACAATCATCCCAACCGGGGAATCTGCAAATGAAAGACATCAGCGAGGCCGGAGCCATCAACATCGACCCCATAGCGGACGTCCAGGGCAGCGCCGACCTGCGCCAGATCCCCATCAACAAGGTGGGCATCAAGGACATATATCATCCCGTCCGCATCAAGGAGCGGGCCGGCGGCGAGCAGCACACGGTCGCCAACTTCAACATGTATGTGGACCTGCCGCACAACTTCAAAGGCACCCACATGTCCCGCTTCGTGGAAATCCTGAACACGCATGAGCGCGAGATCTCGGTGAGGTCTTTCCGCGACATCATGACCGAGCTCACGGAGCGCCTCGACGCCGAATCCGGCCACATCGAGATGACGTTCCCGTACTTCGTCAACAAGCAGGCGCCGGTCTCGGGCGTGCAGAGCCTGATGGATTACAAGGCGAGCTTGATCGGCGAGCGCAAACAGGGCGAGAGCATCATCTGGGTGAAGGTGGTGGTGCCCGTTACCAGCCTGTGCCCCTGCTCAAAGAAGATCTCTGACTATGGCGCCCATAACCAGCGCTCGCACGTGACGATCTGTGTGAAGGTCGAGGGCTTCGTGTGGCTGGAGGAACTGATCGAACTGGCCGAGGAAGAGGCTTCCTGCGAGCTGTTCGGCATTCTCAAGCGCCCCGACGAGAAGTGGGTGACGGAGCGCGCCTACGACAATCCGAAGTTCGTCGAGGACCTGGTCCGTGACATCGCCGTGCGGCTCAACGCCGACGAGCGGATCCGCGCCTACACGGTGGAATCAGAGAACTTCGAGTCGATCCACAATCACTCGGCCTACGCCATGATCCAGCGCGACAAGGACGTGGACGGGCCGCTGCCGGTAGGCTGAGCCGGGACAGGTGACCCGCCAACGGGCGGGCCATGCTTCAGTCGCGAGCGAGCTGCGGCCGCGGGCTCAGCCACATGCGAATGTCAGCGCTGGCGACGGCCTGGCCGGCATCGTCGAGCAGGGCCACTGCAATCGTGGCGGCATATGGCTCCGTAGCCGAGCGAAGTTCGCTGGCGGGCTTCGCAGCGGCGCTGATGCGCCCGTTGGCTTTCGCCAGGTACCTGACGGTCATGTCCTTGGGGATCCAGCGCATGTCGCCCGGGATGCTGACGTCGGTGACGAGTCCCGCGCACAGCTCGGCGAGGTTGCATAGAGCGATCGCGTGCACGGTCCCGATGTGATTCTGGACGCGCCGCCGCTGGCGAAGCTGCGCTTCGCACAAGCCTGGCTCGAGCCGCGTGATGAGCGGCGAGATCGACGCGAAATACGGCGCCCTGACGCACACGATACGCGTGAACAGCCAGCGCCCGAACGCGCTGCCGCCGAGCCGCCGCCACAGTCGCATCGCCTGCGCTTCCCGTGCCATTCATTTTCCCTGGTGGGCCGCGGGGCGGCGCTGCATGATGCCCGCCGCGCTCGGAGATCTTTATCTCGCCCGGCGGGCATCATGCATCACCGCCCCGCTGCTGCCTAGCCAATCGCAACACTCCGGAGCTGGCCGGACGCGCCCGGCAGAGCGCACCGCCTCGGCTCTGGCAGAGGCGCAGCGAGCCGGGGACGCGTGAGGTTCACCGAGCGAGATAAAGATTTCCGAGCGAGGGGAACCTCACGCGGCGCCGGCTTGCGGTCCAACGGTCCAGCGGCCCCGGCTCGCGGTCCGGCGGTCCGGCGGACCACGCGTCGTCAGGCGCTCGTCGGCCCGTACCCCTGCAGCCGCTGAATCAGGCTCTGCAGGAACATGCGGTTGAAGCGCAGCTGGCACGAGATCGAGAGCGTCTCGAGCATTGTCGAGCTGACCTGCAGCAGCGTCACCGGGGAAAGCGCCCGGATCGTCGCCTGGCGGCGCGCGTTCGGCACCACGCTGCTCTCGCCGAAGCAGTCGCCCGTCGACAGCTGGCCGAGCTGCTCGCCATCCACCTCGACGGCTACCTCGCCGCTGATGATGACGTAGAAGCGATCATCCATGTCGCCTTGCCGGACGATGTTCTGCTCTGGCAAGTACTCGCGCCACTCGGCGGCCTTGATCAGCTCGCGGATCTCCGTGTGGGAGAAATCGTGGAAGAAGGTCAGGCTGCGCAGGATCGCAACGCGCTCGCGGCCGTCGAGGGCATCCCGCGTGCTGCGCAGCGTCTGGTGCACGCGCGTCAGCGCGGTCGCGAACTCGAGCCCGTTCGCGAAGCGATCCTCGGGCTTCTTGCGCATCGCCTGCCAGACCACTTCCTCGAGTTCCTCGGGGACCTCCTGGCGCAGCTTGTGAATCGGCGGCGGCGTCGCGAAAACGATCTTGTGCAGGAGGCGGGCCAGGTTGGAGGCCTTGAAGGGCCGCCGGCCGGTCAGCAGCTCGTACATCACCGCGCCGAGCGCATACAGGTCCGACGCCGGTCCGATCTCCTCGGCCTTGACCTGCTCCGGCGACATGTAGCTGGGGGAACCGGCCACGCCCCGGATCGCCGACACCTCTGTGTCGCGCCAGAAGGCGATGCCAAAATCGATCACCCGCACCTCGCTGTCGACCGTCAGCATGATGTTGCTCGGCTTGATGTCGCGATGGACGACGCCGCGTGAGTGGGCATAGTGCAGGGCGCGCGTGGCGCCGAAAATGATCTTGACGACTTCGTCGATCGGCAGCAGGTTGTCGGGACGGCAGTAGGCGGACAGGGTCCTGGCACCGTGAATGTGCTCCATCACGACGTAGTAGCGGCCGTCTTCCTCGCCGGCATCGAAGATCGGCAGGATGCCGGGATGCTGGAGCCGGCCCACCATCTGGGCCTCGTTGAAGAACATCTTGCGCGTGACATGCTGCTCGCCTTCGTCATCGGCCGCCGCGTCCTTGTAGACCTTGATGGCGACGTCGCGGCCGTAGAACGGGTCGTGCGACAGGTAGACCGTCCCGGAACTGCCCCGCCCCACCTCGCGGATGATGCTGTATTTGCCGAGTTTCTGTGGCATGTACGGACGCCTGATGCGGGTCGCGGCGAGAGATGTTTCTAGTGTGCTCATACGGTCCCCAGGGCCGCCATCATCCCGAGAAGCACCAGCGCCCCCCAGACCGCAGCCATGACGTCGTCCAACATAATCCCGAGGCCGCCGCCCACACCGTGATCCAGTTGGCGAATTGGCCACGGCTTGACGATGTCGAAGAACCGGAACACCACGAACCCTGCCAGCGCCCAGGCCCAGCCGCCAGGGAGGACCAGCATCAGCGCCAGGTAGCCCACGATCTCGTCCCAGACGATGGCCGGGTGGTCATGCGCCCCCAGCCGGCGCGCGCTCTCCCCGCAAATCCAGACGCCGAACGCGAACATCAGGACGACGACCAGGACGCGGAGCTCGAGGCCCAGCGGGCGCAGCAGCGGATCGAGCAGGACGCCGACGAGGGTGCCGGCGGTGCCCGGCGCCCTGGGGGCAAGGCCGGCGCCGAAGCCCAGCGCGAAAAAATGCACCGGATCACGCAACAGGCGGGGCGAGAGACGGCTCACGGCCCGCCCCCCCGGAAATGGTCCCAGCCGCCCTCCGGGAGCGCTACGACTCGCCCGGCACGGCGCAGCTCGAGCCCGCGGGCCGCGCGGATGGCGCCGATGCAGACCGGCGGCTCGGGCCATGCCGCGGCGATCGCTTCCAGCCGGGCCGTGCGCCCGGGCGGAAGCGTGAAGCACAGCTGGTAGTCGTCGCCCCCGGCAAGCGCCAGCGCGAGACCCGCATCGGGGCCGGCCGCGGCGGCGCCCGCATCCAGCGGCAGGCGCTCGAGCTCGAGGACGGCGCCGACGGCGCCGGCCGCGAGCAGGTGCCCGAGATCCTGGATGAGCCCATCGGAGACATCGATCGCGGCGCTGGCGAGCCCGCGCAGCGCCCGCCCCTCCGCGAGGCGCGGGCGGGGGCGCAGGAAGGCCAGCGCGGCCTGCGGCTCGCCGCGCCGGAGGGCATCCAGCCCGGCCGCGCCGCCGCCGAGCGCGCCGGTGACCCAGATGCCGTCCCCGGGGCGGGCGCCCGCCCGCCGCAGCGCCTCGCCGGGCGGCACGAAGCCCGTCAGCGCGAAGGTGACCGCCAGCGGGCCGCGCACGGTGTCGCCGCCGACGAGGTCGAGGCCGACGCCCGCCGCAAGCTCGCCTGCACCCTGCGCAAAGCCGTCGAGCCAGGTTTCGTCCGCATGCGGCAACACCAGCGACAGCAGGCCCCAGGCCGGCTCGGCGCCCATCGCCGCCAGGTCGGACAGGTTCACCGCGAGGCTGCGCCAGCCGATGTCCGCCGGATCGAGGCCGGGCGGAAAATGCACGCCCTCCAGGCAGGTGTCGATGGTCTGCACCAGCTCCATGTCGGGCGGCGGCCGCAGCAGCGCCGCGTCGTCGCCAGGGCCTGCGATGACGTCTGCACGCCGGCAGGGCAGCGCCGCCACCAGGCGCGCGATCAGCTCGAACTCACCCCCGCTCACGGCTTGCCCCGGTACCACCGGGGCGCGATCTCGCGCACGATCGGGCCGTCCGTCGCCAGCGCATGGCAGCCATCCAGGTGCACCGGCTTGCTCTGCTGGCCCTCGGTGACGGCCTCGTCGCGGCTGCGCAGGGGCATGATGGTCTGCACGGCGACGACGGCCAGCTCCTGCACGAGCCGCGTCAGGTGAGTGCACCCCGCGACACCCCCGAGGCGCTCCACGACGAGCTTCGTCCAGCCCGGCCTGAGCGTCGTCCCGACCAGGGTGCGATAGGCCGGCTCGATGGCCGCGCAGTTCGGGAACGGATGGTCATCGGAGGACACGGCGATATCCCGCACCTCGAGGCGCTCGTCGAGCGTGAGGCGGATCCACATGTCGTGTACCGGCGTCCCGGGCTCGACGCGACCGCGGTAACGGCTGTCGAAGCCGTATTCTTTCGTGTCGGTCATGCGGCCCTCGATATCCCACAGTCCGTCGCCACGCCGGAAACCGCGGCAGCGGACCTCGCGCAGGTGAATCGGCTCGCGTTCCACAGGCGGCGGCAGCGGCATCAGCCCCGTCTCCCCGCCCGGCTAGCCGGCCGCACCGGTCTCGAGGGCGCGATATCGGCGCGCCGCGCGATCCAGGAGCGCGTTGACGAACTTGTGGCCGTCGCTGCCGCCGTAGCGCTTGCACAGGTCGATGGCCTCGTTGATGACGACGCGCCAGGGGACCTCGGGGCGATGCGCGAGCTCGTAGAAGCCGATCAGCAGGATGGCGTGCTCGACCGGATCCAGCTGGGCCATCGGCCGGTCGGAGAACTCCGCGAGGCCGGCGTCGAGCTCCGCGCTCCGCGCCGTCGCCTGCAGGACGAGCTCCTTGAAGAACTCGATGTCCGCGGCGGGCGTCATGCGCTCGGCCAGGAACTCGAGCACGACGTCCTGGCCCGCCTGCCCGCCGAGCTGCCACTGGTACAGGGCCTGGAGGGCCAGCTCGCGCGCGGCGCTGCGGCCCCGGCGCGGCCTGCTGTTGCCCGGCTGCGCCATGCCTCAGGCCTCGAGGCGCGGCAACAGGCGCGCCATCTCGATGGCCGAGACCGCGGCGTCCGCGCCCTTGTTGCCCGCCTTGGTGCCGGCGCGCTCGAGCGCCTGCTCGATGCTGTCGGTCGTCAGCACGCCGAAGGCCACGGGGGTGTCCCCCGCGAGACCCGCCTGCGCGATGCCCTTGGCGCATTCGCCGGCGACGTAGTCGAAATGCGGAGTCGCGCCGCGGATCACCGCGCCGAGCGCAATGATGGCGTCATAGCGTCGGCTCGCCGCCATCTTCTTCACGGCCCAGGGCATCTCCCAGGCGCCCGGCACGCGCACCAGGGTGATGTCTTTCTCGCTGGCGCCATGCCGCAGCAGCGCATCCACGGCGCCGCGCACGAGGCTGTCGACGATGAACTCGTTGAACCGCGCCGCGACGATGCCGATGCGCAGGTCGCGCGCCGACAGTTCGCCCTCGATTTTTCTCAGCTTGTCCATATCGCGTTTCCCTTCAGGCGGCGGTTCACTGGTTCACGTACTCCACGACCTCGAGCCCGAAACCCGAGAGTCCGTACATTTGCTTCGGCGCGGACAACACGCGCATGCGTCGCACGCCGAGGCTGCGCAGGATCTGCGCGCCGATTCCGTAGGTGCGCAGCACGCGCGACTCCTGGCCGTCGCGATGATCGCCCGGCACCAGCGGCCGGCCCGACAGCAGCGACACCGAGTCCACGAGCTCGCGCGGCAGCTCGTGCCGGCGCAGGATCACGATGATGCCGCTGTCCTCGCCCGCGATCCGCGCCATCGCGGCGCGCAGCGGCCAGCCGAGTTGCGGCGCGCGCACGCCGACCAGGTCGCGCAGCGTATCGGTCAGCTGCACGCGCACGAGCGGCACGTCGCCGGCCCCGATCTCGCCGCGGATAAGCGCCATGTGCACGTCCTGGTGGACGTGATCCTCGAAACACACCAGGCGAAAGGCGCCGAACTCGGTCTCGACCTGGTCCTCGGAGATCTGCTCGACGGACTCCTCCTTCTCGAGCCGGTAGCGGATCAGCTGGGCGATGGTGCACATGCGCAGGCCGTGGCCGCGGGCGAACGACATGAGATCGGGACGCCGCGCCATCGTGCCGTCCTCGTTGAGGATCTCGACGATCACGGCCGCCGGCTCCAGGCCCGCAAGCCGCGCGAGGTCGCACCCGGCCTCCGTGTGGCCCGCGCGGGTAAGCACGCCGCCCGGCTGCCCCATCAGCGGAAAGATGTGGCCGGGCTGGCGCAAGTCATCGGGGCCGGCGGTGGGCGCCACGGCCGTGCGGATGGTGTGCGCCCGGTCATGCGCCGAGATGCCCGTGGTGACGCCTTCCGCGGCCTCGATCGACAGCGTGAAGTTGGTGCTGCGCGCGCGATCGGTGCCGCTGACCATGAGCGGCAGGCGCAGCTGCTCGCAGCGCTCCGGCGTCAGGGTCAGGCAAATGAGGCCGCGGCCGTACCGGGCCATGAAGTTGATGTCCTCGGCGCGCACCATCGAGGCCGCCATGAGCAGATCGCCCTCGTTCTCGCGGTCCTCGTCATCCATGACGATGACCATCCGCCCCGCCCGCAGGTCGGCAAGCACATCCTCGATGGCATCGAGGCGGAAGCCCTCTTCCTTCAGATCAGTGACCTTTGGCAAAACCGTACTCCTCCAGGTGCGCGCGGCTGATGCCGCCGGGCTCGCCGACCAGTCGCTCCAGGTAACGGGCGACGATATCCACCTCCAGGTTGACCCTGGAACCGTTGCGATAGCTGCCGAACACCGTCGCCTCGAGCGTATGCGGCACGATGTTCACGCCGAACACGGCGCCGTCGACCTCGTTGACCGTCAGGCTGACGCCGTCCACGCAGATCGAGCCCTTGCGGGCCACGTAGCGCGCGAGCTCCTCGGGCGCACGGCAGCGGAACCGGACGGAGCGGCCGTCCTCGGTGCGGCTCTCGATCCGGCCGATGCCGTCGATGTGACCGGTGACGAGGTGGCCGCCGAGTGGCTTCGACAGCGTGAGCGCGCGTTCCAGGTTGACGGCGCTGCCCCGCTGCAGGGCGCCGAGCGTCGTCAGCGCGAGGCTCTCGCGCGACACGTCGGCGCCAAACACCGGACCCTCCAGGGCAACGACCGTGAGGCAGCAGCCGTTGACGGCGATGCTGTCACCGATGGCCGTCGCCGACAGGTCCAGTGCCCCGCAGTCCACCGACAGCCGCACGTCGCCGCCGCGCGGCTCGAGTGCGCCGATCCTGCCGAGCGCTTCGATGATGCCGGTGAACATGCCTGGACAATCCTCCTGGGCGGCGCTGTGAGCGTCAGGCCGGCTCGGCGGTGATCCTGAGATCATCGCCGACCGGGCGGACGTCGATAAAGCGCCATTGTAACCGCTCGGCCATGCGCGTCAGGCCCGGCAACGCGAACATGCCGCGTGCCCCTGCGCCCATCAGCACCGGCGCGAGATAGATCACGAGACGATCGACGAGCCCGGCGGCGACGAACGCGCCCGCCAGCACGGGACCCGCCTCCACGAGGACCTCGTTGCACTCGCGGCCGGCCAGCTCGGCCAGGAGCGCCTGCAGGTCGAGCCCGGCAGCGTCGCGCGGCAGGTGCCCGACCTCCGCGCCGGCGACGCGCAGCGCCGCGGCCTCGGTCGAGGTCGAGGTCGAGGTCGAGCGCGCCGTGAAGACCAGGGTCCGGCCCGGGGGCGCAAGGATTTTCGCGCCCGGAGACAGCCTGAGGGCGCCGTCGAGGACGACCCGCAGGGGCTGCCGCCCGCGCGTCAGCGCTTCCGGCAGGCGCAGGTCGAGCCGTGGATCATCGGCCAGCACCGTCCCGATTCCGGTGACGATGGCGCAGCTCTCGCCGCGCAGCCGCTGCACATCCTCGCGTGCCGCGGGCCCGGTGATCCAGCGGCTCTCCCCCGAGGCCATCGCGGTGCGCCCGTCCAGGCTGGCGCCGAGCTTCACGGTGACGCGGGGCCGCCCGCGGCTCATGCGGCTGATGAAGCCGGCGTTCAGCGCGCGCGCCTCCTCCGCCATGAGCCCGGTCGCCACCTCGATGCCCGCGGCCCGCAGCGCCGCGAAGCCGCGGCCGGAGACGCGCGGATTCGGATCCTCGATGGCGGCGACGACGCGCCCCACGCCGGCGGCGATCAACGCGTCGACACAGGGCGGCGTGCGCCCCTGGTGGCTGCAGGGCTCAAGCCCGAGGTAGGCGGACGCGCCGCGGGCCCGCGCGCCCGCCGCAGCCAGTGCCTCGAGCTCGGCGTGCGGGCCGCCGGTGCGGGCATGGAACCCCTCGCCGAGCAGCGTCTCGCCGGTCGCGATCACGCAACCGACCCGCGGGTTCGGCGCGGCGCTGTACAGCCCCTCGCCCGCGAGCTCGAGCGCGCGGGCCATCCAGCGCCGATCCACCGCGGAGAATGCGCCCGGCTCGCTCACTTGCCCTCACGCGGCAGGAGCGACATCTGTTCCCGGCCCGCCGCGGGGGTCGCGTCGCGCAGGCGCTCGATCTCGCGGCGGAACTCCTCCACGTCCTGGAAGCTCCGGTACACGGAGGCGAACCGCACGTAGGCGATCTCGTCGAGCTGGCGCAGCTCGTCCATTACCAATTGGCCGACGAGGTTCGACGGCACCTCCCGCTCGCCCGCGGTCATCAGCCGCTGCAGGATGCGCGAGATAGCCTCTTCGACCGCTTCCGCGGCGACGGGGCGTTTCTCGAGGGCCCGCATCACGCCTGCGCGCAACTTGCCTTCATCGAAGGGCTCGCGCCGGTCGTCCCGCTTGACCAGGCGCGGCAGCACGAGCTCGGCCGTTTCGAAGGTCGTGAACCGCTCGTCGCACCCCAGGCACTGACGGCGGCGGCGGATCTGCAGCCCGTCCCCGGCCAGCCGCGAGTCGATGACCTTGGTCTCCTCGTGGCGGCAGAAGGGACAGTACATCTTTGCTCCGGACGGCGCTCAGCGCTGGCGACGGATCAACCGTACACCGGGAAGCGCGCGCACAGCTCGAGCACCTGGCCGCGCACCCGGCGAATCACTTCCTCGTCCGCGATATTGTCGAGCACGTCGGCGATCCAGCCCGACAGCACGCGGCACTCGGCCACGCCGAAGCCCCGGGTGGTCACCGCGGGTGTCCCCATCCGCAACCCGCTGGTGACGAACGGCGAGCGCGGATCGTTCGGCACGGAGTTCTTGTTGACCGTGATGTTGGCGCGCCCGAGCGCCGCATCCGCGTCCTTGCCGGTGATGTCCTTGTCGATCAGGTCCACCAGGAACAGGTGGTTGTCGGTGCCGCCGGAGACGATGCGGTAGCCTCGCTCCGCCAGCGTCGCGGCCATGGCTCGCGCGTTCTCCACGACCTGCTGCTGGTAGACCTTGAACTCCGGTTGCAGCGCCTCCTTGAACGCCACCGCCTTGGCGGCGATGACGTGCATGAGCGGCCCCCCCTGGGTGCCCGGAAACACCAACGTGTTCAGCCTCTTCTCCAGCGCCTCGTTGTGCTTCGCGAGGATGATGCCGCCGCGCGGGCCGCGCAGGGTCTTGTGCGTGGTGGAGGTCACGACGTCGGCATACGGCACCGGGCTCGGGTAGACGCCGGCCGCGACCAGGCCGGCGACGTGCGCCATGTCCGCCATCAGGAAGGCGCCGACCGAATCGGCGATTTCCCGGAAGCGCGCCCAGTCCACGACGCGGGAATAGGCCGAGAAGCCGGCGATAACCAGCTTCGGCTGGTGCTCCTTGGCCAGGGCCGCAACCTGGTCGTAGTCGATCTCGCTGCCGCTCTCGTTCAGCCCGTACTGCACGGCGTTGTAAACCCGGCCGGAGAAGTTGATCTTGGCGCCGTGCGTCAGGTGCCCCCCGTGGGCGAGGCTCATGCCGAGGATGGTGTCGCCCGGCTCGATCATGGCCATGAACGCCGCGACGTTGGCCTGCGAGCCGGAGTGCGGCTGCACATTGGCGTAATCCGCGCCGAACAGCTGCTTGGCGCGCTCCACGGCGAGCTCCTCGGCCTGGTCCACATACTCGCAGCCGCCGTAGTAGCGCCGGCCTGGGTAGCCCTCGGCGTACTTGTTGGTCAAGACCGAGCCCTGGGCCTCCAGCACGCGCGGACTGGCATAGTTCTCCGAGGCGATCAGCTCGACGTGCTCTTCCTGGCGGCGACGCTCGGCCTGCAGCGCCGCGAACAGTTCATCGTCAAAGCCTGCAATCTTCATCTCGGGGCTGAACATCGGCACGGTACTCCGGCTGGGTGGGCAAAAAAGCATTTTACCCCACTAGCCCGCCGCCGCCCCGTATCTCCGCGTCTCCGTATCTCTGCGCCTCTGCGCCTCTGCGGGACCGCGCCTCTGCGCCTCTGCGCCTCTGCGGGATCTCTGCGGGATCTCTGCGGGACCGCCCCCCCTACAGACTGTCCGCGAACTCCGCGACCACCCTGCTCCATGCCGCGGCGAGGTTGCGCCGGTTGTAGCCGCCGCCGCCCAGGCCAAGCACGCGGCCCTCGGCATGCTGATCGGCCATGCGGCAAATGGCGCGCGCGGCGTAACCATGCGCATTCTCGCTGTACTGCAGGTGCGTCAGCGGATCCCCGGCAAGGCTGTCCGCGCCGGCAACAAAGATGTAGAACTCCGGCCTGGCATCCGCGAGGAACGCCTCGCACTCGGCCCAGGCCTCGAAGAACTCCTCGTCGCCGGCGCCGGGATGCAGCGGGATGTTGAGCTTCATGCCCTCGCCCGGCCCGATGCCGATTTCCTCGCGCTGGCCCGTGCCCGGAAACAGGAAGCGGCCGTCCTCGTGGATGTCCACGAACACCAGGTCCGGGTCCGAGGCAAAACCGTAATAGACGCCATCGCCATGGTGCGCATCGATGTCCACATACGCGATCCGCCGGATGCCGTGCTGCTTGCGTAACTTCTCAACAAGAACGCCTATGTCATTGAAAACACAGAATCCCGATGTCTTGTCCCGCGCCGCGTGATGCAGCCCGGCGATGGGAATGAAGACCCGCCTGGCCGCGCCGGTGGCAAGCAGTTCGCCCGCCTGCAGCGTCGCGCCGACGACGCTTGCGGCAGTGTGATAGACCCCGGGGAACGAGGGCGTATCGCCCTCGTCGAGGAAGCCGATGCCCTCGACGGACATCCGCTCTATGAAGCGCACATGCCGGGCGGTGTGAAACAGTTCCAGGTCCGCGCGGCTGGCGGGGCGATTGGGATCCTCGATCCACACCCGGCTCTCGAGGTCCCGCTCCCGAAGACCGCGGAGGAACACGTCGTGGCGATCCTGGCCAAACGGATGTCCGTTGCCGAAGCCGTACCCGGCAATCGAATCTCCCGCGAGGACTCTGACCTCGCCACTTTTCTTGCGCTTCAGGAACACCCCTGGACTCCGCTGCGGACGGCCTCCTCCTGAGCATAAACCAGCGAGCAGGAAGTTGGCACGCAGTCCGTGCACGCGGCGCCTGGAGTTCCTGGCAGCGCGCCGGGCGGCGGCGCTGGCAGGGGCATGGATTTCCCCGTGGCCCCCGGCCTGGCGCATAATGCCGCGCCCGATACCCACTCTCCAGAACGAGACCCATGGCGCAGTACATCTACACGATGAACCGCGTCGCCAAGATCGTGCCGCCGAAGCGGTACATCCTGCGCGACATTTCCCTGTCCTTCTTCCCCGGGGCCAAGATCGGCGTGCTCGGCCTGAACGGCTCGGGCAAGTCCACGCTGCTCCGGATCATGGCCGGCATCGACACCGAGATCGAGGGCGAAGCCCGTCCCCAGCCCGGGATCCGCATCGGCTACCTGGAGCAGGAGCCGCGGCTCGACCCGGCCAAGGACGTGCGCGGCAACGTCGAGGAGGCGCTCGGCGACATCAAGGGCGCGCAGTCGCGCCTCGACGAGATCTACGCCGCCTACGCCGAGCCCGATGCCGATTTCGACGCGCTCGCCAGGGAACAGGCTGAGCTCGAGAACCTGCTGCAGGCGTCCGGCGGACACGAGGTCGAGCGGACCATGGAGATCGCGGCGGACGCGCTGCGCCTGCCGCCATGGGACGCCGACGTCAGCAAGCTCTCCGGTGGCGAGCGTCGCCGCGTGGCCCTGTGCCGGTTGCTGTTGTCGCGGCCGGACATGCTGCTGCTCGACGAGCCGACCAACCACCTCGATGCCGAGTCGGTCGCCTGGCTGGAGCATTTCCTGCACGACTACGCCGGCACGGTCATCGCCGTGACCCACGACCGCTACTTTCTCGACAACGTCGCCGGCTGGATCCTCGAGCTCGATCGTGGCCACGGCATCCCGTGGAAGGGCAATTACTCTTCCTGGCTGGAGCAGAAGGAGCAACGCCTCGAACAGGAAGCGAGGAGCGAGGGCGCCCGCATCAAGGCGATGAAGCAGGAGCTCGAGTGGGTCCGCACCAACCCGAAGGGCCGGCAGGCGAAGAGCAAGGCCCGCATGGCCCGCTTCGAGGAGTTGTCATCGCGCGAGTATCAGCAGCGCAACGAGACCAACGAGATCTACATCCCGCCCGGCCCGCGTCTCGGCGACCAGGTCATCGAGGCGAAGAAACTGCGCAAGGGCTTCGGCGACCGGCTGCTGTTCGACGACCTGTCCTTCGAGTTCCCGAAGGGCGCCATTGTCGGGGTCATCGGCCCCAACGGCGCCGGCAAGACGACCTTGTTCCGGATGATCATCGGCAGCGAGCGGCCGGACGCCGGGGAGATCGTGCGCGGCTCCACCGTGGAACTCGCCTACGTGGACCAGAGCCGCGACGTGCTGGACCCGAACAAGACCGTGTGGGAAGAGATTTCCGACGGCCAGGACATCATCCGCGTCGGCAACTACGAGACCCCTTCCCGCGCCTACGTGGGGCGTTTCAACTTCAAGGGCACGGACCAGCAGCAGCGCATCGGCAACCTCTCTGGCGGGGAACGGAATCGCGTGCACCTCGCCAAGGTGCTGCGCGCCGGGGGCAACCTGCTGCTGCTCGACGAGCCGACCAACGATCTCGACGTCGAGACGCTGCGCGCGCTGGAAGAAGCGCTGCTCGAGTTCCCCGGCTGCGCGGTGGTGATCTCGCATGACCGCTGGTTTCTCGATCGCATCGCGACGCACATGCTCGCCTTCGAGGGCAACAGCGAATTGGTGTTCTTCGAGGGGAACTATGCCGAGTACGAGGCCGATCTCAAGCGCCGCAAGGGCGAGGAAGCGGCCCAGCCGCATCGCCTGCGGTACAAGAAAGTGATCTGATCCGCGCAGGCTCTGCAGCGGTCCGGCCGGCAGCCCCCGGGGCCTAGCGCGCGGGGCGCGCGGAGAGGTACTTCTCGCGGCGCAGCTGCTTAACCGCGAAACCCATCGCCTTCAGGATCTCGAAGGACTCGTCGATCATCCCGGGATTGCCGCACAGGTAGATCACGTCCGTGGCCGGGTCCAGCTCGAGTTGGCTGAACAGGGACTGGACGTAGCCGTGGTGCTCCCATGGCGCCGGGTCCAGCGGCAGATCGCGGCTGTAGCAGGCAGTGAACTCCGCCTGCTCGCTGGTGGCCGCGTAGGCCCGGAAGTCCCCGCCGAATAGCAGTTCCTCGCGGCGCCACACGCCCAGCACGATGTGCACGCGAAAACCCGCGGCGAGGCGCTCCGTGAGCTGCGGCAGCATCGCGCGATACGGGGTGATCCCCGTGCCGGTGCCGACCAGCACGTAACGGCACGGCGGCTCGTCGCGCAGCACGAAGCGGCCAAAGGGCCCGCTGGCCGGGAGAGAGTCGCCCGGCTGCAGCGCGGCCAGCGAGTCGCTCGCGAGGCCGCCCTCGATCGGCGACATCGCGATCTCCAGCAGGCCGTCGGGGCGCGGCGGATTGGCGATGCTGTAGCTGCGGTGAGTGCGGCCGGAACCGGTCTCGAAGTGGAGGTTGAGAAACTGCCCGGGAGTGAAGGGCAGCGCGGCTCCGTCGGCGCGGCGGAAAGCGAGGTGCCGCACGTGCGGGGTCGCGTTGCGCCGCCAGGCGAGTTCCACGGGAAAGGTTTCGATAGCCATGGGGCGCGAATCTTCCCGGTAAGAAGCCGCGAACACAAGTCCCGCACCCGGCCGGACCACCGGGCTTGCTATAGTGCGGTTCTAGAACTGCACGGCCATCCCAGGAGAGTCACCGATGAAGCCATGGATCCTTTCGACCACCCTGCTCGCTGCCGCATTGCTGGCGGGACCCGCTCACGCCGACGGACACGATGCGCTCGCCGAGGCCCTCGCGGGCGGGCACCGCGCCGAGGCGAACACCGCCCGCGATGCCGCGCGCAATCCGAAGGAGACGCTCGAGTTCTTTGGCTTCGAGCCGGGCCTCACGATCGTCGAGGTCTCTCCCGGCGGCGGCTGGTACACGGAGGTCCTGGCGCCGGCAGTACGCGGCCACGGCAAGCTGATCGCTGCGCATTTCCCGGAGGACTCGACCTCCGAATACATGCAACGGGTGCGCGGCGAGTTTCTTGCCATGCTGGCCGCCGAGCCGGCGATCTACGACGAAGTGAAGGTCATCGGCTACAAGGCCGGCAGCGAGAACGCCCTGGGCGCGCCGGGCAGCGCAGACCTCGTCGTGACTTTCCGGAACATGCACGGCCTGCTGCGGCAGGGCAACCTCGACGCTTTTCTCGCCGATGCCTTCGCGGTGCTGAGAAGCGGCGGCACGCTCGGCGTCGTGCAGCATCGCGCGCCGGCCGGCGGCGATCCCGAAGCGGGCAAGGAGAGCGGCTACCTGCCGCAGGCCTGGCTCATCGAGCAGGTCGAGGCCGCCGGCTTCAAGCTGGTGGCCAGCGCCGAGATCAACGCCAACCCGCGCGACACCGCCGACCATCCGGGCGGGGTCTGGGCGCTGCCGCCCACGGTACGCCACGGCGATGAGGATCGCGAGAAGTATGAGGCCATCGGCGAGAGCGACCGCATGACGCTGCGCTTCACGAGGCCCTGACCCCGGCCCCGGGATCGTCTGCCACGTCGGTCCGGCAGCAGGCGCGGGACGTCACAGGGCGGCGGCGAGCCGGCCCAGCACCCGCTGCAGCTGCTGGCGCGTGGCGGCGAAGCGCCGGTGAGCCGGGCCGCAGGACGGGTCGGCCTCGTCCATGTAGACGCGTTGCGCCATCTCGATCTGGATGGCCTCCACGCCGTCCTGACGACCGTAGTGGTCCGTGATGTAGCCGCCCTTGTAGGGTGCGTTGACCGCCACCTGCAGTCCTTCGGCGGTGAATCCGTCGCGCAGCGAGTCGCGCAGCCATGCGTCGCAGGTGGCGCCGTCGCGGTCGCCTAGATAGATGTGCCGCTCGAGCGCGCCGTGCAGCCTGTTCGCTGCCGAGGCCACGCTGTGCGCATCGACCAGGACCACTCGCCCGAACTGCGCCCGGGCCTCGTCCAGCAGGGTCTGCAGGCGCGCATGGTACGGAGCGTGCCACGCGATGCGGCGCGCCTCGATCATCTCGAGCGTCGGCGGCTCGCGGAACACCGGCTCGCCCTGGAATGTCTCGAGCGGGACCAGCCCCGTCTCGAAGCGCCCCGGATAAAGCGGGCGCGGCCGCGGCGGCCGGTTGAGATCCACGACGAAGCGGCTGACCGTCGCGAAGATCGTGGTCGCGCCCAGCGACGGCAGGAAGTCGTAAAGCCGGTGCAGGTGCCAGTCTGTCATCGGCTGGCCTTGCATCGCCGGGGATGCGAGGCTCGCGCGCACGTCTCCCGGCAGCCAGGTCCCGGTGTGCGGAATGCTGACGACGAGCGGGACCGGTGTCGCCGTCGGCAGGCGCAGGCCGTAGGGCGCCATGCTTTCGGCCTCCGCGGAGATCACGGGCCCTCGCCCATCACGCGCAGCACGGCGCCGCCGAAATCTCCCCCCTCCTGGGGCGCGAGACGTTGCCCCCCGACCCAGACCTGGTCGATGCAACGACCGTCGCCCGCGGTGACCAGGGCATCCAGCACGGCGGCCGGCCCCTCGACGCCGGCAAAGATCGGGTTGGCCAGGTTGAGCGTGACCACGTCCGCGCAGGCCCCGGGCTCGAGCGCGCCAACAGGCATGCCGAGCGCCGCCGCGCCGCCCCCCGCCAGCCGACGCCACAGGCTGGCGCCCAGGCCAGCGGCGTCCGCGAAGCAGCCGCGCCGCCCTGTGAAGAGGCGTTGCCCGTATTCGAGCCAGCGCAACTCCTCGACAGCGTCGATGCGCACGTTGCTGTCGGACCCCAGCGCGAGCCGCCCGCCCGCCGCCGCGAACTCCGCCGCCGGGAACAGACCGTCGCCGAGATAAGCCTCGGTCAGCGGACAGAGCACGACCGTGGCGCCGCTGGCAATGATCAGCGCGCGCTCGGCGGCATCGGCATGCGTCGCATGCACCAGGCTCCAGCTCGGCCCCAGCTCGACGGTTTCCGCCAGGAGCTGCACCGGCCTGCGCCCCGTCGCCGCGATGCAGGCCTCGACCTCGGCGGCCTGCTCCGAGATATGGATGTGCATCGGCCGCTCCGCGCCCAGCAACTCCTGCGCGCCCAGCGCCATGTCCGCCAGCATCCCGGGCGGCACGGCGCGCAGCGAATGCGCGGCGACGCCCGCGCAGTGCTCGCGGTACATCGCGACCAGGGTGAGGAAATCCTCCACGTCACGATGCAGGAAGCGCGCCTGGCCCGGCCCGGCCGGCGTGTCGAAACCGCCGCGCTGGTAGAACACGGGGATGAACGCAAGGCGGATGCCCGCGTCCGACGCGGCGCGGATGACCGCCTCGACGAGCTCGGTGGCGCGCTCGCCATCGGCGCGGCGATGCAGGTAATGAAACTCCGCGACGGAGGTGAAACCTGCCGCAAGCATGTCGCGGTAAGCTCGCCATGACACCTCGTAGAGCGCGTCGGCGTCGAGCCCCGCCGCCAGGCGATACATCGCCTCGCGCCAGCTCCAGAACGAGTCGTTGCCACGGGCGGCCTCGCCGTAGCCCGCCAGGCCGCGCTGAAAGGCATGGCTGTGCGCGCTGGGCATGCCCGGCAGCGCGAGCCAGCCATCGAACGGCCCGGCTGGATCGCTCTGCTCTATGGCGCTGATACGCCCGGCGCCGTCGATCAACAGGCGCCGGTGGCGCTCGATCCCCGCGGGCGTGAGAATATGCTCGAAATTGAGTTCGCGTGACATCGCCTTATTCGCCGGCGGAACCGGCCACTCCATGGCAGAGCTGTTTTTTCACAACGGGAGAGTCTACCCGAAGGCCGACGGCGACGAGGTCGTCGACTGCTTCGCGGTCGAGCAGGGCCGGATCGTCTCGCTCGGCGAGCCCGTGGCCGCGGCACGCAGCATCGACCTCGGCGGACGACTGGTGCTGCCGGGCTTCATCGATTGCCACACGCACCTGCTGTGGGCCGGCGATCGCGCCGACGAATTCGCGCTGCGCCAGGCAGGCGCCGACTACGCCGAAATCGCCCGCGCAGGCGGCGGCATCCTGTCGACGGTACGGGCCGTGCGCGCGGCCGACGAGGACACGCTGGTGGCCCTCGCGCTGCCGCGCCTCGAGGCGCTCGCGGCCGAGGGCGTGACCTGCGTCGAGATCAAGAGCGGCTACGGGCTCGACTTCGACACCGAGCTCAAGATGCTGCGCGCGATCAGGCGGCTCGACATGCTGCAGCCGCTCAGGATCCGCGCCACCTTCCTCGGCGCGCACACGGTGCCGCGGGGGCGCTCGCGCGCCGACTACCTCGACGAAGTGATCACCCGGATGCTGCCCGCAATCGCCGCGCAACGCCTTGCGGACCTCGTGGATGTCTACGTCGAGGACATCGCGTTCTCGATCGACGACATGGCGCGGCTGTTCACGGCCGCGCGCGCGCTCGGCTTCGGGCTCAGGGCGCACACCGGGCAGCTCTCCGATGCGGGCGCCACAGCTGCGGCCTGCCGGCTCGGCGCGCTGTCCTGCGATCACCTGGAATACGCGGATGGGGACGCCGTCGAGGCCATGGCGGAGCACGGCGCCGTGGCGGTGCTGCTGCCCGGCGCATGGTACTGCCTGCGCGAGACGCGCCTGCCGCCGGTCGAATTGCTGCGCGCACGCGGCGTTCCCATGGCCGTGGCCAGCGATGCGAATCCCGGCACCTCGCCGGTGGTCAGCCTGCTGACCGCGCTGCACATGAGCGTCGTGTTCTTCGGCCTGGCGCCGGCCGAGGCGCTGGCGGGCGTCACCCGCCATGCCGCGCGCGCCCTCGGCCTGGCCCTCGGCGAGCTTTCGCCGGGCATGCCGGCGGATTTCAGCGCCTGGGACATGCAGCGGCCCGACCTGCTGGGTTACCAGCTGGGCGGCCTGCGGCCACACGCGGTGTTCATCGGGGGAGAACAAATTTGAGCAACGCAGAGCAGACGACGCTCACGCTCGGCGAAGGCCCGCTGGGGCTCGACGCGCTGCGCGCCTGGGAGCGGCAACGCGGCCCCGTGGAGCTCGCCGCATCGGCCCGCGCCCGCATGGCCGCCAGCGTCGCGACCGTGCGGCGGGTCATCGAGTCCGGCGAGGCCAGCTACGGCATCAACACGGGCTTCGGCGCCTTCGCCAACGCCAGGATCTCGACCTCGCAGCTGTCGCAGCTCCAGTACAACCTCGTGCGCAGCCATGCCTGCGGTGTGGGCGAACCCCTGCCGCCCGTGCTCGTCAGGCGCATCATGCTGCTGAAAGCCAACAGCCTCGCGGTCGGCGTATCGGGCATTCGCGCCGAGGTCGTGGCCACCCTGCTCGCGCTGCTGCAGGCCGACGTGCTGCCGATCATCCCGGGGCGCGGCTCGGTCGGCGCCTCGGGCGACCTGGCGCCGCTGGCGCACCTCGCGCTCGCGCTCATCGGCGAGGGCGAGGCGCTGCAGGGCGCGACCCGCCTCGACGGACCGGCCGTGCTGGACGCCGCGGGCTGCACGCCGGTGCGGCTCGAAGCCAAGGAGGGGCTCGCGCTGCTCAACGGGACCCAGCTCAGCACCGCCCTCGCGATCGAGGGCCTGTTCCGCGCCGAGACCCTGCTGGGCACCGCCATCACCGCGGGCGCGCTCAGCGTCGAGGGCCTCGCCGGCAGCTACACGCCCTTCGATGATCGCATCCATGCTGCGCGCGGCCTGGCGCCGCAACGCGAGGTTGCCGCGCGCTTCCGCGAACTGCTGACGGACAGCGAGATCCACTCCAGTCACGTCGACTGCGACAGGGTGCAGGATCCCTATGCCGTGCGCTGCATGCCACAGGTCTTCGGCGCCATCGCCGCGACGCTCGGGCACGCGCGCGACGTGCTCGAGGCCGAGTCCAACGGCGTGTCCGACAACCCGCTGGTGTTCGGCGCGGACATCCTGTCGGGCGGCAACTTCCACGCGGCGCCAGTCGGTTTCGTGGCGGACTTCATGGCGGTAGCGGTCGCGGAGCTGGGCAGCATGTCGGAGCGCCGTATCGACCTGCTCGCGCGCCGGGTCAATCCGAACCTGAAGATGTTTCTTACCGACGAGCCCGGCGTCGAATCCGGCTTCATGATCGCGCACGTCACCGCCGCGGCACTCGCCTCCGAGAACAAGACGCTCGCGCACCCGGCCTCGGTGGACACGATCCCGACCTCGGCGGGCCAGGAAGACCACGTCAGCATGGCGCCTTGGGCCGGGCACAAGCTCCTCGCGGCCTGCGACAACACCGCGATCGTGCTGGCGATCGAGCTGCTCGCCGCGGCGCACGCGGTCGACGAGCAGCGGCCGCTCCGCACCACCCCTCCGCTTGCGGCGCTGCATGCCCGCATCCGCGCACAAGCACCGTTTGTCCGCGGCGACCGCCGGCTCGATCGTGACATTGCCGCACTCGCGTCCATGGTGCGGGATGGCGCGCTGGAGGCGCCCGGAGCGCTCGCGAGACACGGGTGAGATTTCGGCTCCAAGGCCTTGATTTTACATAACAGGACCGTTAGCGCGGCCGTCCTCGATTCAGCTACACTCCGACCTCATCGGCGCCTTCCACGCCGCCCGGGGGGGATCAGGGCTCATGCCCATGTTCGTGGAGAAAAGCGGTGGCTTTCAGCACGACCACAGTCAGCATTTCGCGCTGAACTGTCCGTCGTGCGGCGTGTTCGCGCACATGACGGCGGTCGCGATCCCAAGCTTCGCGGAGTTGTCACGGTTCAAGCCACCGGAGACGGGGCTCGTCTTCCGCTGCGACAACTGCAATGCGCCGGTCTTTCTGCGCTTCCCGGTCAAGGCCTACACCGAGGATCTCATCGAGCTGTCGACCAACTTTGTCGAGCTCGAGCGACCGAAGGAAAGCTTCGACTTCACCTACCTGCCCGAGGAAACCGAGGTCCTGTTTCGCGAGGCGCTGGATTGCTATGGCATGAACGCGCTGAATGCCTTCGCGTCCATGTGCCGCCGCACCATGCAGCGCGTGTTCCATGATCTCGGCGAGACCGGCAAGATGCGCATCTTCGAGCAGTGCAACGAGATCCGCGAACTCGCTGAGGTGGAGAGTACGATCTTCAACGTCGTGCGCCGCGTGCTGTTCGACACCGATGCGGCGCGCGAGGGCATGCCTATGATCAAGCCGGTCGAGGCCGGGGTGCTCATGGAGTTCATGCGCGACATCCTTTACGAGACCTATGTGCGCAAGGGCCGGTTGCAGCAGGCGATGATGATGCGTCGCTATGTCGCCGAGCAGGCCGAGACGCCGCTGCAAAACGGTTCGCGGGGCTGACGGGCGGGGCCGGGGTGGTTGTGGGGGAGATATTGTCCCGCAGAGACGCAGAGGCGCGGAGATAAGAGGAAACACTCCCATTCTCTGCGCCTCTGCGCCTCTGCG
>Ga0209498_1000534_pt1 | contig 23456 bp, 21 predicted proteins | sample WalLakDeSediment_FD_184131 | JGI IMG/M metagenome (GOLD analysis project Ga0209498, IMG submission 184131) | Lake sediment microbial communities from Walker lake, Nevada to study Microbial Dark Matter (Phase II) - Walker Lake 11/02/13 Deep... | ecosystem: Environmental > Aquatic > Freshwater >...
GAGGCGCAGAGACGCGGAGAACTGCAGGGCTTCTGGTCGGATCTGTGGCATGCACCCGGGGCCTGTAAGGAATTTTGTGTTTGTGAGCCGTACGATAGGTCCCGAGGAGGGAGAGACGTATGGCACGCAAGAAGTACGATGACTGGATTGACCGGGACGTCCTGGACCGGCTGATCAAGGAACGCGGGGCGCGCACGGCGCTGGATTTTGAGAGCCTGGCGGGCGAGCTGAAGAAAGCGCTGGCGGAACGGATGCTGAACGCCGAGCTGGACGTGCATCTGGGCAATGAGGCGGAACAGGCGGCCGGCAACCACCGCAACGGCACGAGCCCCAAGACCGTGGATACCGGCAGCGAGCGGGTGGTGCTGGACATTCCTCGCGACCGCCACGGCCGTTTCGATCCGGTGCTGATCGCCAAGTATCAGCGGCGTTTCCCGGGCTTCGATGACAAGATCATCGCGATGTATGCCCGCGGCATGAGCACCCGCGACATCCAGGCCCACATCGAGGAGATCTACGGCATCGGCATCTCGCCGGAGCTGGTCTCGGCGATCACCGATAGCGTCATCGAGCATGTCGCCGCCTGGCAGAACCGGCCGCTGGAGGCGACCTACGCGGTGGTCTACTTCGACGCCCTGCGGGTCAAGATCCGCGACGAAGGCATGGTCCGCAACAAGGCGGTTTATCTGGCCATCGGCATCGATTGTGCCGGCCAGAAGGACGTGCTGGGCCTGTGGATCGAGCAGACCGAGGGCGCCAAGTTCTGGCTGCGGGTAATGAACGATCTCAAGGCCCGCGGCGTCAACGACGTGCTGATCGCGGTGGTCGACGGCCTCAAGGGCTTCCCCGAAGCGATTACCGCCGTGTTCCCGGAGTGCGTGGTGCAGACCTGCATCGTGCACCTGATCCGCTACTCGATGCAGTTCGCTTCCTGGAAAGAGCGCAAGGCGCTCGCCAAAGCGCTGAAGCCGATTTACACGGCCGCCAACGCCGAGGCTGCTGCAGCGGCCCTGGATGAGTTCGAGCGGGGCCCCTGGGGCGAGAAATACCCGACGATCGTCGCCAGCTGGCGGCGCCGCTGGGCCGAGGTGATCCCGTTCTTCGCCTTCTCGGAAGAAGTCAGGAAAATCCTCTATACGACCAACGCGATCGAGTCGTTGCACAGCCAGGTCCGTAAGGCCGTCCGCAACAAGGGGCACTTCCCGAGCGACGAAGCGGCCACCAAGCTGATCTTCCTGGCGCTGCGAAATATCATCGCCAAGTGGAAACGACCACCCCCGCAATGGCATGCTGCCAAAGCCCAGCTGGCGATCCAGTTCGGCAGCCGGTTCGAGATGGCCAATTAACAATGCACCACCGGCTCACACACAGAATTTCTTACACCCCCGCGGCCCGATGGGTGCTCTTCGGCCTGCCCCAATCACCCTCTTGCTTATTCTCTGCGCCTCCGCGCCTCTGCGGGCCAAATATTATTCTCTGCGCCTCCGCGCCTCTGCGGGCCGATGATTTTTGCCTTCACCTCTCTCACTCCCGGTTCAGCCCCTTCTGCCACAACACCTCCGACCCCTGCTCATGCCTCGCAATCACGCGTGCGAGCACGAACAGCAGGTCCGAGAGCCGGTTCAGGTAACGCGCCGCCTCCGGGTTCACCGTGTCTTCCTGCCGCGCGAGCGTCCAGACGCGCCGCTCCGCGCGCCGCGACACCGTGCGCGCCACGTGACACGCCGCCGCACCCGGACCGCCGCCCGGCAGAATGAAATCCTTCAGCGGGGGCAGCGCGTCGTTGAAGCCGTCCAGCTCCCGCTCGAGCCGCGCCACGTAACCGGCGGTGATGGCCGTGTAGCCTGGAATGCACAGCTCGCCACCGAGATCGAACAGGTCGTGCTGGATGCGCACCAGGCAGGCAACGATCTCATCGGGCAGGCCCGGCGCGGCCAGCACCAAGCCGACGGCGCTGTTGGCCTCGTCCACCGTGCCGAAGGCTTCCACGCGCGCATCGTCCTTCGGGACGCGCGTGCCGTCGCCCAGGCCGGTCGTGCCGTCGTCGCCGGTGCGGGTGTAGATGCGGCTGAGTCTGTGTCCCATGAGTGATCCCGTCCTTGTCAGTGACTGTAGGCCAGGCTGGCATAAATGCCGCGCCCGGCAGAGTTGTAGCCCTCGACCAGCTCGTAGTCCTGGTCGAGCAGGTTGTCGAGCCGTGCCCGCAGCGTCCAGCGCTCGGCGATGGCGAGGCTCGCGGTGAGGCTGGCCAGCACGTAGCCGGCGAGCCTCGCGCCGCCGAAGTCCTCGCGTTCGCCCGTCGCCAGCATTTGGAGTCCGAGCTCGTGCGCGCCGATGCGGCGCACCAGCTGCGCCGTGGCGGTCTGCTCCGCGCGCCGCAGGAGCCGCTCGCCGGTGGCCTTGTCCTCCGGGCGCTGCGTCAGCATGGTGGTGGTCACGCGCCAGTCGCCATAGCGGGCGCGCCAGGTCAGCTCGACGCCCTTGATGCGCGCGTCGCCGATGTTCTCGTTGCGCCCGGGCAGGGGCCCCATGAAGCCGTCCGGGTCGAAGTACTCGATCAGGTCGTTGATCTCGTTGCGGAACAGCGCGAGCTCGAGTTCGTGGTCCGGGTTCGGCCGGTAACGGATGCCGAAGTCCACGCTGCGCGAGATCTCGGGCTCGAGCTCGGGATTGCCGCCGAAGGCATACAGGTCGCTGGTGCTCGGCGCGCGGAAGCCGCGCCCGAGCCCCGCGACCAGCCCCCAGTCCGTGCCGAGTGGCGCGCCCCACTCGAGGTTCCAGGTGTTCACCCCGCCGAACACGTCGTGATCGGTGTGCCGCCCCGCGGCGACCAGCCGGTGCCTGCCCAGGTCGACGCCCGCCTGCAGGTAGACGGCATCCTCGTCGCGCTTGGCCTTGCCGCGGCCGGGCGCCGACTCGAGCACGGCGCCGAAGCTCTGCCCGGACGTCTGCTCGCGGCTGAGGGTGACGCCCGCGGTGAGCTCGAGCCAGGGGACGAGATCGAGATCGTTCTGCCAGTCGATGAGGTCGCGCTCGGTCTCGACGAAGTCGTCGGGGTCGAAGGCCAGCGCGCCCTGCTCGATGCGGTCGAGGAACCTGGAGACGGTCAGGGTCGAGCGCCAGTCCCCGCCGCGCCAGCCGGCGCGGACGCGGCTGAGGCGGTTGGTGAAGTCCTGGTCCTGCGGCGCGCGGAAGAAGTCCGCGTACTGGGCGTTGCCGGTGGCCTGCCAGTGGCTGGCCTCCAGCTCGAGCGCGCCGAGCGTGCCGCGCGCCCAGGCGTTGACGGCATCGTTGTCGAAGCCGCGGTCCTCGTCGCTGTCGCGGAAGGTCGGGAAGCCGTCGACGCGCAGCGTGGTCGCCGAGATGCCCACGCCGAAGCTTTCCTCCTGCCGGGACAGGTTCGCGCTCGCGCCGCGCGTGCCGTAGCGGCCCGCCTGGACGCGGGCGCCGAGCTCCGTGCCCGCCGCGCCGCGGCGCGTGATGATGTTGATGACCCCGCCGATCGCCTCCGAGCCGTGCAGCGAGGAACGCGGGCCCTTCACGATCTCGATGCGCTCGACCAGTTCCGGGGTGATGTTCTGCAGGGCCGCGCCCCCCGCGGTGCCGGGGTTCACCCGCACGCCGTCGATCAGCACGAGGGTGTGGTTGCTGTTCGCGCCGCGGATGAACGCCGACGTCACCTGGCCGGGGCCGCCGTTGCGCGCGATCTCGATGCCGCTGTGGTAGCGCAGCAGCTCGGCGACGTCGAGCGCGTTGCTGCGCTCGATCGCCGCGCGGTCGATGATCACCACGGGCGGCAGCGCCTGCGTGGCGCTGATAGTGCGGCGCGTGGCGGTGACGACCACGTCGTCGAGCTGCACACGGTCGGCTAGGGCGGGTTGAATGAGCAGGACGGCGACCGCGGCTGCGGCCGTCCGCTGCAAGCGTGATGACATATGCGTTCCCCCGGCGCGTGCACTCCCGCATGCGCCATGCCACGGATCAAGCCGGGATCGGGAGGGGGGACGAACGGCCGCCAGGCCGGTGCGTGCTCCCGCCGAGCACCCGGAACCTTGCCAGGCCGGTCTCCGGGCTTGCGAGCGGGACTTCGGTCCCTGCGGCATCGCCTTCCCGTGCCTCGCGGCGCAGTGGCTCCCGTCCGGGCGGACGGGGGATGACGCTTGACTCGCTTACCGTTGCGGGGGCAGCGCCGGACTTTTCGCGGGGTTGACCCGTCGAATCACCGGCTTCCCGGGGAGCGCCTTGCGGAACCCCCAGCCCGACGCCTGCGCGGCGGGCTCACCTGACGCCCCGCATGTTGTCTCCGGCCCGGCGGAGTGTCAAATTGCATCCCATGGAACGATCCAGGTACCTGCAGGTGGCCCTCGAGGCCGCGAACTCCGCCGCCGAGGTGATCCGTCACTACTACCGCGACGGCGTCGAGGTGAGCATGAAGCCCGACGCGACCCCGGTTACGCGCGCCGACGTCGAGTCCGAGGAAGTGATCCGCCGCGCCATCACCGCCGCGTTCCCGGATCATGGCTTCTATGGCGAGGAGACAGGCAGCCGCGGTCTGGACGCCGAGTACCTGTGGCTCGTCGACCCGATCGACGGCACGCGCAGCTTCGTGCGCGGTTACCCCTTCTTCTCGACCCAGATCGCGCTCATGCACCGGGGCGAAATCATCGTCGGCGTCTCCAGCGCGCCCGCCTTCAACGAGATGGCCTGGGCCGAGCGGGGGCAGGGCGCCTGGCTGGACGGGCACCACTGCCGCGTGAGCAACATCAGCCGGTTCGAGGAGGCCGCGATCTCCTCGGGCAACCTGCGCACGCTGGCCTCCGGGCCGCGCTGGGCGAACTGGGCGGAGGTCGTGAAGCGGGTCGCGCGCATCCGCGGCTACGGCGATTTCTACCACTACCACCTGCTCGCCGCCGGGCGCATCGACGCGGTGCTCGAGTCGGACGTGAACATCCTCGACATCGCCGCGCTGTCGCTGATCGTGGCGGAGGCCGGGGGGCGCTTCACGGACCTCGACGGCCGGCCGGTGGGGCTCGCGACGACCAGCGTGCTGGCGGGCAATCCGCGCATGTACGCGCAGGTGGCGAAGCTCATGGGCGTGCCGGTCGCGGGGTGACTGCGCCGGGACCATGACAAGGTCCCCCCGCGCTCAGACAAGGAAAAACTCGCTCGGGTGGACCTTGTCATGGTCCCGCCGCCGCCGCATCGCCAGCCATGGCGCTCTCCACTGGCCACCACGTGCGCGGGGCGGCCATGGGCGCGACGTCCACTGACGCGGCAGCGGGCGCGGTCCCCGCTAGAGCGGCAGGAACAGCGCCCGCCCCTCGAACTCCACCCGCCGCACCGACATGCAGTAAAGCCGCGACACCGCCGCCTCGGTCAGCACCTCGGCCGCGGGGCCGAGCTCCCAGCTGCCGTCGCCGAACAGCAGCAGGCAGCGCTCGCACCAGCCGGCCGCGAGGTTGACATCGTGCAGCGTCACCACCATGGCGCGCCCGTCGCGGGCCCGCGCCGACAACAGCTGCATGACGCCGAGGCGGTGCTGCGGGTCGAGGTGGTTGGTCGGCTCGTCGACCAGCCAGACGTGCGGGTTCTGCACCAGCAGCGTCGCGACCGCGAGGCGCCGGCGCTCGCCGCCGGACAGCGTGTCGAGCAGGCGTTCCTCGAGCCCGGCGAGGTCGACCTCCGTCAGCGCCTGGCGGGCGATGGCGAGGTCGTCCGGGCTTTCCCATTGCCAGAAGCCCAGGTGCGGATGGCGCCCGATGAGCGCCTCTTCCATCACCGTGGCGGGAAACGGGTCCTCGGTGCCCTGCGGCAGCAGCCCGAGGCGGCGGGCGAGCGCGCGGCGCGGCCAGGCCGCGAGCGGGCGCCCGGCGACGATGATCTCGCCGGCGGCGGGCTTGCGCAGCCCGGCGAGCGTCTGCAGCGTGAGCGTCTTGCCGACACCGTTCGGGCCGAGCACGGCGAGCGCCTCCCCGGGGCGCAGCTTGAGATCGAGCTCCGCGACGAGGCGGCGGTGGCCTGCGACGACGGTGAGTCCGCGCGTTTCCAGCAGGGGGGTGTCGTTGTGCGGCATCGCTCGTGTCATTCCCAGCGACGGGATTCGCCGTGAACCGGCGCCCAGAAAGCCTCCTCGCGGTCCTCCCTGTCAAGCAGCAGGACCTCGAACTTCTCCTGGGCCTGCCATTGGCCCTCGTCGGCCAGCTGGAAGCAGGCGTGGTGCATGGCCATCGAGACCCCGGCGCCGAGCACGTCGGCGGCGAGGATCGCCTCGCCGGGGCTGATGTGCTGCGCGGCCATGAACCAGCGCGGCAGGTACGCGCCGATGGGCAGCAGCGCCAGGTCCGGCGGCCCGAGGCGCGCGCGGATCTCGGCGAAGTGCGGGCCGTAACCCGTGTCGCCCGCGAAGTAGACGCGGTGCGCGCCCTCGATCACCCAGCCGGACCAGAGCGCGCGGTTGGTGTCGAACAGCCCGCGGCGCGACCAGTGCGCGGCCGGCACCGCGTGGATGCGCAGCCCGGGGAGCGCGTCGCTGGACTCCCACCAGTCGAATTCCAGGCAGTGCTCCGTGGGGATGCGCCGGAAGTAGGCACAGTTGGCGAGCGGCACGAGGAACAGCGGGTTGTCGCGCTCGGCGAGCCGTTGCAGGGTCGGCAGGTCCATGTGGTCGTAGTGGTTGTGGCTGACCAGCACGGCGTCGATGCGCGGCAGGTCGTCGAAGGTCACGCCGGGGGGCAGGTGGCGCTCCGGCCCGATGCGCTTGAAGGGGCTGGCGCGCTCCGACCAGATGGGGTCGGTGAGCAGGTTCAGGCCGCGGGTCTGGATCAGGACGGTCGCATGGTTGACGAAGGTCACCTGCATGGCGTCGCCCTCGACGCGGGCCGGCGGAGGCGGGGCCGTGGGCGGCGCGAGGTCGACCACCCATGCGCCCTCCGGCTCGCGGGTGAACTGCCAGCGCAGGAAGGTGAAGAAGCCCTTGTTGACCGGGGGGTCGTGGAAAAAGCGCCTGCCGTCGAAGTGGTCGCTCGGCGGGCCGTCATGGCGCGGCACCGGACCCATGCAGCTGCCGAGCGAGACCAGCGCCAGCACGGCGAGCAGCGTCCCTGCCGGGCGGGATGCGCGGGCGAGCAAATGTCGGGTCAGCGAGGGCATGAGGGCGCCAAGGATAGCGCGACTGCGCGGGCGCGCGCCGCCGGGTTGCCGGCGTGCGGCATGGCATGGATGCACTGCAACAGGTTACATTTCATAAACGGACCCGAATGGAGCAGCGTCTCATGGCCGCCGAGCCGACCGACATCGCCGAACAGCAGGAGATCGCCCGGATGCGGCGGCTGTTCGATATCCAGCGCACGGCCTTCATGGCCGCGCCGATGCCGGACCTTGCGGCCCGGCGGGCCGACCTGAAGCGCCTCAAGGAGGTGCTGATCGCCAACCGTGAACGCTTCGTGGTCGCGCTGTCGGCGGATTTCGGCGGGCGCTCGGGCGCGGAGACCATGGCGGAGATCCTGGTCGTCGTCCACCACATCAACTATTGCCTGCGGCGCCTGAAGCGCTGGATGAAGCCGCAGCGGCGCGGCACCAGCCTGCTGATGGCGACCACCAAGGCCATGGTCTACTTCCAGCCGCTCGGCGTCGTCGGCATCGTCGTGCCGTGGAACTACTCGATCGCGCTTGCCGCGGGGCCGCTGGTGTTCGCGCTCGCGGCGGGCAACCGCGTCCTGGTCAAGATGTCGGAGACGACGCCGCGCACGGCCGAACTGATGCGCCACGTGCTCTCCGAGGCCTTCGAGGAGCGCCAGGTGGCGGTCGTGCTGGGCGAGGCGGAGAGCGCGAAGGAGTTCACGCGCCTGCCGTTCGACCACCTGCTGTTCACGGGCGGCTCTGAAATCGGCCGCCATGTCATGCGCGCCGCGGCGGCCAACCTGACGCCGGTGACGCTGGAGCTGGGCGGCAAGTCGCCGACCCTGATCTCCGAGGACGTCCCCATGGACCTGGCCGCGGAGCGGATCTGCTTCGGCAAGGCGCTCAATGCGGGCCAGACCTGCGTCGCGCCCGATTACGTGCTGTGCCCGCAGTCTCGGGTCGATGAGTTCGTCGACGCCTTCGGCACCGTGCTCGGGCGGATGTACCCGGGCCTGGTGCGCAACAGCGATTACAGCGCCGTGGTGAACGATCGTCATCACCGGCGCATCCGGGGCTATGTCGAGGATGCGCGCGCCCGGGGCGCCGAGGTGGTCGAGCTGAACCCCGGCGGCCTTGCCCCCGAGCCGGGCAGCCGCAAGCTGCCGCTGTACCTGATCAAGAACGCGACGGCCGAGATGCTGGTGATGAAGGAGGAGGTGTTCGGCCCGGTGTTGCCGATCGTCGCCTACAACCACCTGCAGGAAGCGATCGACTTCATCAATGCGCGGCCCCGGCCGCTGGCGCTGAACCTGTTCGACTTCAACGCGGAGCGGCGCAAGCGGGTGCTGGAGGAGACGCATGCCGGCGGCGTGTGCATCAACGATGCGGTCAGCCAGTTCCTCGCCGAGGACCTGCCGTTCGGCGGCGTCGGCGAGTCCGGCATGGGCCACTACCACGGCTACGAGGGTTTCCTGACGTTCTCGCACCAGAAGGCCGTGTTCCAGCGCCCGCGCCTCAATACCGGCAGGGTGCTGTACGCGCCGCACGGCGGCTGGCTGCAGCGGCTGCTGTATCGCCTCTACCTGCGGTGACACAGCGGCCGGTCATGGACGAGCAGTCAGCCGAGATCGAGCGCTTCATGAGGCTGCTGCAGGCGGGCTCGCTTGGCGAGCTTTTCGAGGCCATGACCGGCGGGCTCGCCGCTGATCTCGGGCTGGACGCCGCGACGCTCGCGATCCGCGACCTGCGCCACGAGATCCGCCAGCTGCTGCAGGCCGAGGAGCCCCACGCCGAGCCGCCCGCGGGACTGCTGTTCGTCGAGGCGCTGGAGGGTCTTGCGCCGCAGTACAACAATCTCTGGCAGCCATGGCTCGGCGCGTTTGAGGCGGCCGACCATGCGCTGATTTTTCCCGGCCGCGCCGATCTCGGCAGCTGCGCCCTGCTGCCGTTGCGCCGCAACAGCGAGCTGATGGGCTGCCTGAATTTCGGCAGTCGCGATCCGGCGCGCTTCGCGCGCGGCGAGCCGCCGACCCCGTTGCGGCACCTCGCGGATATTTCGTCCATCTGCCTGGAGAACGCGATCAACCGCAGTCGTCTTGTGCGCAGCGGCATCACGGACGTCCTGACCGGGCTCTACAACCGGCGCTATCTGCAGCATCGGCTGGTCGACGAGCTGGCGCGGGCGCGGCGCGACCGTCGTCCGCTGGCCTGCGTGATGCTCGACGTCGATCATTTCAAGCCCGTCAACGACCGCTGGGGACACCCGGCCGGCGACAAGGTGCTGGCGCAGATCGCGCACGTGATTCGCGAGGAGTGCCGGGACAGCGATATCCCGATCCGCTACGGCGGCGAGGAGTTCGCGGTGCTGCTGCCCGGCGCCGATCTCAAGAGTGCGCTGCTGGTGGCGGAGCGCATCCGCCGTGCGGTCGGGGCCAGCGAGTTCGTGCTGCCCGGCGGCAACGCGGTTGCGCTGACGATCTCGGCCGGGGCGAGCTGCGCCTTGCCGGCGAACGCGGACCAGGAGTTGAAGCCGCGCGGCGACCGGCTCGTTGCTGAGGCCGACGTGCAGCTCTATCGTGCCAAGTCCAAGGGACGCAATTGCGTCTGCGGCGCGGCGGCCTGAGGCCTGTGACATGTGGTTGACCGTCGAGGGTATCGAGCAGGCCTATGGCGAGAACCAGGTCCTGTCAGACCTGTCGTTCCGGATTCCTGCCGGCGCGATCGGCTGCCTGCTCGGGCCGAGCGGCTGCGGCAAGACCACTGCGCTCAGGTGCATCGCGGGGTTCGAGAGCGTCCGTGCCGGCCGGATCCTCGTCAACGGCGAGGTCCTCAGCAAGCCGGGCTTCGTGGTGCCGCCGGAGAAGCGCGGCTTCGGGATGGTGTTCCAGCAATACGCGCTGTTCCCGCACCTCGACGTCGCCGCCAATGTCGGCTTCGGCCTGAAAGGCATGCGCGGCGCGGAGAAGACGCGGCGGGTGGCGGAGGTGCTGGAGATCGTCGGCCTCGGGACCAGCGGCGGACTGTATCCGGACGAGCTGTCCGGCGGCCAGCAGCAGCGCGTCGCCCTGGCGCGCGCACTCGCGCCGCGCCCCGGCCTGTTGCTGATGGACGAGCCGTTCTCGAGCCTGGATACGGGCCTGCGCGTGCGGCTCGGGTCGGAGATTCGCGACATTCTCAAGCAGCAGGGCATCACCGCGCTGCTCGTGACCCACGACCAGGGCGAGGCCTTCGCGGTCGCCGACGAGATCGGCGTGATGCGCAACGGGCGGCTGGAGCAGTGGGATACCGCCTACAACCTCTATCATCGCCCGGCGAGCCGCTTTGTCGCGGAGTTCGTGGGCGAGGGCTGCTTCATGCCGGGCGAGGCGAACCCGGACGGCACCGTGCAGATCGAGCTCGGCCGGCTCGAGCCGACCGAACCGCTCGCGTCCGGCCCGGACAGGGCCGTCGAGGTGCTGCTCAGGCCGGACGACATCGTCCACGACGACGACAGCACGCTGACCGCGACGGTGCTGCGCAAGGCCTTCCGCGGCGCCGCGATCCTTTATACGCTCGGCCTGCCGAGCGGGCGGCGCGTGCTGGCGCTGGTGCCGAGCCACCACGACCACAGCATCGGCGAACGCATTGGCATCCGCCTCGAGGCGGATCACGTGGTGGTGTTCAGGTAACGCTGCGCTGGCGGCGCATCAGCGCCAGGAATAGCGGCACGCCGATCGCGGCGGTGAGCGCGCCCACGGGGAGCTGGCGCGGCGCCGCGATGGTCCGCGCCGCCGTGTCGGCCAGCACCAGCAGCGTGCCGCCACCGAGCACGGCCGCCGGCACGAGGAGGCGGTGATCGGGTCCGACGATGCGGCGCACGAGGTGCGGCACGACCAAGCCGACGAAGCCGATGCTGCCGGCGGTGGCGACCGAGATCGCGGTCAACAGCGAGCCCGCGACGTAGATGCCGATCCGGAGCGGGCGCACGGCGACCCCGAGCGTCTCGGCCCGCGTCTCGCCGCGCGCCAGCACGTTCAGGTGCCGGCCGGTCAGCATGCCCCCGGCCATCGCGATCGCCAGCAGCGCCAGCAGCGGCGCGGGCTCGCGCGCGAACGACAGGTCGCCCATCAGCCAGAACAGCATGCCGCGCAGGCTCGAATCCGGGCCCAGGGCGAGGATGAGGCTGACCGCGGCGCCGAACCCTGCGGCCACCACCACGCCGGTCAGGAGCAGCCTGAGCGGCGTCCATGCGCCGGTGCCGTGGGCGAGCGCGAACACCAGCAGCGTTGCGGTCAGCGCCCCCGCGAAGGCGCCGCCGTGGACCCAGACGCCGCCCAGCCCGGCGGCGAGCACCAGCAGCGCAAAGGTGGCAGCGCCGCCGGAGACGCCGAGCACATAGGGATCGGCGAGCGGGTTGCGCAACAGGATCTGCATCAGCACGCCGGCGAGCGCGAGCAGGCCGCCGATGGCAAAGGCGCTGAGCGCGCGCGGCAGGCGCAGTTCGCGCACGAGGGTCGTGGGGAGACCGGCATCGTGCTCGGTCAGGCCGCGCCACAGGTCGACCGGTGACAGCGCCACGCTCCCCGCCGCCAGCGCGACCGCGAGCGCGCCGACCGCCAGCGCGAGCAGCATGCCGAGGGCGCCCAGGGCGCGCCCGGACAGCCATGCGGGGCGCGCGAGCGGGGGAGTGAGCGTGGAGGCGGCGGGACGAGTCGTCACGTGGAGGATGAGCTTGCTTGCCGGCGGGATGCGGGGGTGGCGGAAAAGGCTAGCACGGCGCGCGCCCGCCGTCGCGCGCGGCGCTTGGTTTCCTTGCGCCCCTGTGGAAGAATCCTCGCCAACGCAAAGTTTTACGGCTTTCGATGAAGGACTGCATAGACGAGGACGGCTTCCGGGCCAACGTCGGCATCATCCTCACGAACGACACGGGCCGCGTCTTCTGGGCCGGGCGGGCCGGCCGCTCCGGCTGGCAGTTCCCGCAAGGCGGGATCCTGCAGGGCGAGAGCCCCAGGGAAGCGATGTTCCGCGAGCTCGAGGAGGAGATCGGGCTGACGCATGACGACGTCTGCGTGCTCGGCGCGACGCGCGGCTGGCTGCGATACCGGCTGCCGAGCCGCTATATCCGCCAGCACAGTCGGCCCGTGTGCATCGGCCAGAAGCAGCGCTGGTACTTGCTGCGGCTGGTCGCGGATGAAGAACGGGTGCGCTTCGATTGCTGTGAACACCCCGAGTTCGATCGCTGGTGCTGGGTCAACTGGTGGCAGCCGGTCAACGAGGTCATCTATTTCAAGCGACGGGTGTACCTGCGTGCCTTGCGGGAATTCGGCGAGCTCGTATTCCCGGACGGGCCGCCGCCACGTTCAGAGTCGGACAGCGGGCGTCGGGCGAAATAGCGCCCCGGCCCGCCGGGCACAGGAGGATTCTTGGACGGACAACGCCTCGTCGTGAGGCTGCATGACCCGCGCCGCTTACGCGTCGTGGTCGGGCTCGGCCTGATGCTGGCGGTGCTGCTGTGCGTGGGGCTGTTTGAACTCGGCCAGCGCACGGGCGGCGCCTCGATCCTCAAGTCCGACCACCGGCGCCAGGCGCTCAAGGCCGAGGTGGCGCAGCTCAAGGCCGACAACAAGGGGCTGCAGGACGAGCTGGCCAGGCTGAGTACCAGCGTGGAGGTGGACCGCGAGGCGCAGCAGCAGCTCACGGAGACGCTGGCGGAGCGCGAGGCCCGGGTCGCGGAGCTCAACGAGGAGCTGGCGTTCTACCGGCGCATCGTCGCGCCGCCCGACGGCGAGACGGGCCTGCGGGTGCAGTCGATGGACGTCGTGAACAACAGCGCCGCCGGGGGGGTCGGCAACAGCTATCGGCTCAGGCTGCTGCTGGTGCAGTCCCCGCAGCGCTCGGGGCGGGCCCAGGGGCAGGTCGACCTGAGTTTGCGCGGTACACTGCACGGCGAGGAGACGAGCCTCACGCTGCATGAGCTCGCCACGGAGCCGCAGGGCTTCGAGTTCCTGTATTTTCAGGACGTGGATCTCGACGTGATTCTGCCCGAGGGTTTCGAGCCGGAATCCGCCGAGATCGAATTGCGGCCCGGGCAGCGCAATGCGCGCGGGGTCGCAGCCAGTTTTCCTTGGAAGCCAAAAGGCTGAGGCGGGCGGAACAGATGTTTGGCAAGAAAAAACATGACAACGCATCCATTGCGACCCTGATCGGCGCCGATACCGTCGTGACCGGTGACCTGGAGTTTCTCGGCGGGCTGCACCTGAACGGCCGGGTCGTCGGCGACATCCGCAGCGGGGCCGACGGGTCCGCCACCCTCACCATCGGCGCCGGCGGCGTCATCGAGGGCTCCGTGAGCGTCGGCGAGCTGGTGCTGAACGGCACCGTGCGCGGGGACGTGAGCGCGCGCCACAGGGTCGAGCTCGGGCCCACCGCCCAGGTCGACGGCAACGTGACCTATGGCGTGCTGGAGATGGCGGCGGGGGCGCGCGTCAACGGCCGCCTGATCCACCAGGCGGAAGGCCAGCAGGCGCCCCCGGCGGCGGCCGTGCAGGATCGGCAGGAGTCGTCTTCAGCGCGGGAGGGGGACGAGATCCCCGGCCTGCGCTAGAATGGCCCACCAACTTCGCCTGTGATGAGTGAACCCATGGCAACCAACATGACTGACATGAGCGCCCCCGGCCAGCCGCTGGTGTTCACCAACGCGGCCGCGACCAAGGTCGGCGAGCTGATCCGGGAAGAGAGCAATCCCAACCTGAAGCTCCGGGTATTCATCCAGGGCGGCGGCTGCTCCGGCTTCCAGTACGGCTTCACCTTCGACGAGAACGTGGACGAGGGCGACACCCGGATCGAGAATTGCGGCGTGATCCTGCTGGTAGACCCGATGAGCATCCAGTACCTGGAAGGCTCCGAGATCGACTACAGCGAGGACCTCAACGGGGCGCAGTTCGTGATCCGCAATCCGAACGCCTCGACCACCTGCGGTTGCGGCTCCTCGTTCGGGGTCTGACCGGCTTCACGCGGACTCGCTGAGACCCGCCCCAGATGACGGCGGACAAGCAGCCGGACGTCATCGCGGCGGTCGACCTCGGCTCGAACAGCTTCCACATGATCGTGGCCCGCCGTCACAACGGCGAGATCACGATCCTCGATCGCATCCGCGAAATGGTGCGCCTCGGCGCCGGCCTCGACGCGCAGGGGCGGATTTCGCCGCAGGCCGCCGAGCTCGCCCTGGCCTGCCTGAGCCGCTTCCGCGAGCGCCTCGCGGCGCTCGCGGCCGACCAGGTCAGGGCCGTGGGCACCAACACCCTGCGGCGCGCGCGCCGTCGCAACGTCTTCCTGTCGCGGGCCCGCGCGGTGCTCGGTCACCCTATCGAGGTCATCTCCGGCGTCGAGGAGGCGCGCCTGGTCTATCTCGGCGCGGCGCACAGCCTGCCGTCGCAGTCCGGGCGGCGCCTCGTCGTCGATATCGGCGGCGGCAGCACCGAGCTGATCGTCGGCGAGGGCTACGACGCCCTGCGCCTCGAGAGCCTGTACATGGGCTGCGTCAGCAGCAGCGAGGCGTTTTTCCCCGGCGGCGAGATCACCCCGGAGGGCTTCCGCGCGGCGCGCCTGTTCGCGCGGCGCGAGCTGGAGCCGATCCGCGAGCCGTTCCGCCGGATCGAGTGGCAGCAGGCCGTGGGCACCTCCGGCACAATCCGCGCCACCGGGCGCCTGTTGCGCCTCCTCGGTGCAACGGGGGGCGAGATCACGCGCCCCGGCCTCGACATGCTGCGCGAGCGGCTCCTCGCCGCGGGGCATGTCGACCGGCATGACCTGCCGGGGCTCAGCGCCCAGCGCGCCCCGGTCTACCCCGGCGGGCTCGCGGTGCTGACCGAGGTCTTCGACGCGCTCGCGATCGACCGCATGCTGCCCGCCGAGGGAGCGCTGCGCGAGGGGCTGCTGTGGGACCTGGTCGGCAGGCTCACGGACGAGGACGCGCGCGACCGCAGCGTGCGCGGGTTCCAGCAGCGTTTCCACGTCGAGCTCGCCCAGGCCGAGCGCGTCGAGGCGACCGCGCGCGGCCTGTTGGCGCAGCTGGCGGAGCCCTGGGCGCTGCAGGACCCGGAATGCGCGGACCTGATCGGCTGGGCGGCGCGGCTGCACGAGGTCGGGCTCGACATCGCGCACGCGCAGCACCAGCTGCATGCCGCCTACCTGCTGCGCAACGCCGACCTGGCCGGCTTTTCCTTCGACCAGCAACGCCGCCTCGCGGTGCTGGTCGGCGCGCACCGCAGGAAAATACGGGAGGAACTGCTCGACGGCGTGCAGGAACCGTGGTCGAAGCGCATGCCGTACCTGCTGGCTATCTTGCGCCTCGCCGTGCTGTTGCACCGCAGCCGCGGCCCGGCGCCGCCGCCGCCGCTGGAGATCACCGCGACGCGGCGCAAGTTGCGGCTCGCGTTCCCGGATGGATGGCTCGACTCGCACTCGCTGACGCGCGCGGACCTCGAGCAGGAGGCGCGGTACCTGGTCGCGCTGGATCTGAAGCTCAGCTTTCGCTGATCGACTGGGCCAGCGTCGCGAGGCGCTGTTCCTGGGCCGAGACCGGCGCCGCCTCCCCGGCCTGGACCCGTGCCCAGCGGCCGTCGGGCTGCATCTCCCAGGCCTGCTGGTTGTCGCGCAGCTCGAGCTCGAGGTCGGCCGCGAGCCTGCGCCGCAACGCGGCACGGGTGACCGGGAAACAGATCTCGACGCGGCTGAAGAAATTGCGCTCCATCCAGTCCGCGCTCGACAGGTAGACCTCGGTCTTGCCGTCGTTGCCGAACAGGAACACGCGGGCGTGCTCGAGGAAGCGCCCGATCAGCGAACGCACCCGGATGTTGTCCGAGGCGCCCGGCACGCCCGGCCTGAGGCAGCAGGTGCCGCGCACCACCAGGTCGATCTGCACGCCGGCGCAGGAAGCCGCGTACAGCGCCTCGATGACCTCCGGCTCCACGATGGCGTTCAGCTTGGCGATGATGCGCGCGGGCCGCCCGGCGGCGGCGTGCTCGGCCTCGCGCCGGATCAGCGCGATGATGCGCTCGTGCAGGGCCAGCGGCGCGATCGCCATGGCCGCGGTGGTGGGCCGCGCGCCCGGGCTGGTCAGGAGCATCAGCGCCTGATGCACGTCGCGTCCGAGCCGCGCGTTGCCGCTCAGCAGCCCGTAGTCGGCGTAGAGGCGGGCGGTTTCCGGGTGGTAGTTGCCGGTGCCCAGGTGGACGTAGCGCCGCAGGCGCCCGTCCTCGCGCCGGACGATCAGCAGCATCTTGGCGTGCGTCTTGTAGCCGACGACGCCGTACACGACGTGCGCGCCCGCCCGCTGCAGCCGCGCGGCGAGGGCGATGTTTTCCGCCTCGTCGAAGCGGGCCATCAGCTCGACGACGACGGTGACCTCCTTGCCGTTGCGCGCGGCGTCCACGAGCGCGTCGACCACCGGCGAGTCGGGCCCGGTCCGGTACAGCGTCTGCTTGACGGCCAGCACGTCGGGGTCCGCCGCCGCCTCGCGCAGCAGCTCCACGACCGGCCCGAAGCCCTGGTAGGGGTGATGCAGCAGCACGTCGTTGCGGCGTATCGCCCCGATCAAGGTGTCGGAGCGCGCGAGCGCGACGGGCTTCCCCGGCACGAAGCGCGGGTATTTCAGGTCGGGGCGGTCCACCAGCGCGATGACCTGCGAGAGGCGATTCAGGTTGACCGGACCGTTGACCTCGTAGAGATCGTCGTCGCCGAGGCCGAAGCGGTTCAGCAGGAACCTGAGCAGGTGCGCGGGGCAACCGCGCGCGACCTCGAGGCGCACTTCGTCGCCGTAGCGGCGCGAGGCGAGCTCGCCCTCCACGGCGCGCAGCAGGTCCTCGGTCTCTTCGTCGTCCACCAGCAGGTCGGTGTTGCGTGTGACGCGGAACTGGTGGCAGCCGAGCACCTCCAGGCCCGGGAACAACTCGCCCACGAAGGCGTGGATGATCGACGACAGGAAGACGAAGTCGTCGGGACCAGTGGCGTCGATGCTGGCCGGGATGCGGATGATGCGCGCCAGCGAGCGCGGCGCCTGCACGACCGCGAGCGGCGCGTCGCGGCCGAAGGAATCCGTGCCCGAGAGCTCGACGACGAAATTCAGCGACTTGTTCAGAATGCGCGGAAACGGGTGCGCGGGGTCGAGGCCGATGGGCGTCAGCACCGGCAGCACCTCGCTGCGGAAGAAGCGGCGCGCCCAGCGGGCCTGGTCCCGGTTCCAGTCGCCGCGCGGCAGGAAGCGCACGCCGCGCTCCGCGAGTACCGGGGCGAGCGACTCGTTGAAGACGCGGTACTGCTCCGCGACGATTTCGCGGGCTGCCTGCGCGACGGCCGCCAGCGTCTCGGTGGGCCCGAGCCCGTCGCGCCGCAGGTAGGACGCGCCGCGCTCCATGCGCTCCTTGTGCCCGCCGACCCGGATCTCGAAGAACTTGTCGAGGCTCGTGCAGGAGAGACACAGGAAGCGCAGCCGCTCGAGCGGCGGCACCGCGGTGTCGCTGGCGAGCTCGAGGATGCGGCGGTTGAATTCCAGCGCCGCGAGCTCACGATTGAGGTAGAGCTCCGGGTGGCGGAGCGACTCGGGTTCCGGGATGTTCATTGCGCCAGTCATCCGTCGCCGCGCGGCTCGCCGGGCCAGACTGCGCCCAGCACCGCCGGGCGAGCGGCGCCGGTGACCGTCGGTACGTTGCCGGCCAGCCCCGCCAGGGTGCGGGCGGCGAGCCAGGCGAACGCGCCGGCCTCGACCTGGTCCGGGTCGATCGCGTGGGCCGCGCTGCTCTCGATGCGCGCCCCCGGCAGGCGGGCCGCAAGTCGTGACAGCAGCTGGCGATTGTGGACCCCGCCGCCGCAGACGATCAGCCGCTCTGGGGAGATCGCCGCCAGGGCATTCGCGACGGTGACCGCAGTGAACTCGCACAGCGTCGCCTGCACGTCGCCGGCCGGCAGCGACTCGACGCAGGCGACGGCCGCGTCCAGCCATGCGGGGCTGAAGTCCTCGGGACCGGTGCTCTTGGGCGGCGCGAGGGCAAGGAAGGGGTGGGTGAGCAACACCTCGAGCAGGGGCGCGCAGACCCGTCCCGCGGCGGCCCAGGCGCCGTCCTCGTCGAAGGGTCGGCCGAGGTGCCGTCGGCTCCAGGCATCCATGAGGCCGTTGGCCGGCCCGGTGTCGAAGCCCGTGACCGGCTGGCCCGGCGCCAGCACGGTAAGGTTGGCGATGCCGCCGAGGTTGAGCACCGCGCGGCATTCGGCCGGGTCGGCGAAGACTGCGGCGTGAAAAGCGGGCACCAGCGGCGCACCCTGGCCGCCGAGCGCCATGTCCCGGCGGCGGAAATCGGCCACCACCGGAATCCCCGTGCGGGCCGCGATGATATTCGGGTCGCCGATCTGCAGCGTGAAGGGCCGCGACGCGCGCGGCCGGTGACGCAGCGTCTGTCCGTGGCTGCCCAGCGCGCGGATATCGGCGCTCTCGAGTCCCTCCGCCGCCAGCAGGCCGAGCGCCGCAGCGGCGAACAGCTCGCCAACGAGGCCATCGAGCTCGCCGAGCTCGTCGATCGGGTCGCTCGCCGCTTCCATGCACGCGCCTGGGATCGCGAGGCGCCGGAGTCGCGTGACGAGCGGGATGGGAATCTCCAGGGTGCGGGCCGCGCGCATGCGGAAGCCCTCCGCGGAGACCTCGGCGAGCGCGGCATCCACGGCGTCCATCGAGGTCCCGGAGATGAGACCGATGTAGCGGCCGGGCGGTATTGCGGGGGGTAGGGCCAGGGCGCTGGCGTCAATCGGCGGCGGCCAGCCGCACAGGGCCGAGTCCTTCGAGCTCGGCAATCAACGGGGTCGTGACGGCGGCGAATTCCGCGCGCCGCGCCGCCGGAACCGGGTCCGCCTTGGGCAGCTCCACGGTGCGCGGGTTCTTGTGCACGCCGTTGACGCGGTACTCGTAGTGCAGGTGCGGGCCGCTGGCGAGCCCTGTCATGCCGACATAGCCGATGACCTGGCCCTGCCTGATGCGCTGGCCGACGCGCGACGCGGGCGCGATGCGCGACATGTGGGCGTAGAGCGTCGTGACGTTGCCGCCGTGCTGCAACACGACGGTATTGCCGTAGCCGCCTTGCCACCCGGAAGAAATCACCCGGCCGTCGCCGGCCGCAATGATCGGGGTGCCGGTGCGCGCCGCATAGTCCACGCCCTGGTGGGGGCGGCGCGTCTTCAGCACCGGGTGCAGGCGGTTCGGGTTGAAGTTGGAGCTGACGCGCGTGAAGTCCACCGGAGCGCGCAGGAACGCCTTGCGCATGCTCTCGCCTTCGGGCGTGTAATAGCGCGGCCGGCCGTCCTCGTCGGGGAAGCGCACGGCGCGATAGCTGCGGCCCTGGTTGCCGAACTCGGCGACGACGATCTCGCCGTCGCGCAGCTTCTCGCCGTCCTGCCAGATCTCCTCGTAGACGACGGCGAACCAGTCGTCGCGGCGGATGTCGAGCGCGAAGTCGATGTCCCAGGCATAGATGCCCGCGAGCCGCATGATGGTGCCGTCGGACAGCCCGGCCGCCAGCCCGGCCGCATAGAAAGAGCTGGTGATCTGGCCGGTGGTGCGCGCGGTGCGGATCTCGACCGCGTGCTCCAGGAAGCTGGCCGTGAAGCCGCGCTCGCCGACGCTGATCACGAGGCTGCGGGTCTCATCGACGCGCCGGGTCAGCGACAGGATGGCCTGGCCGTCGTGCTCGATCTCGAAGGTGTCGCCCGGGCGGATGCGTCTCAGGTGCGGCGCCGCCTGCTCGACCTTGAGCAACCGGTGCAGGTCGCTGACCGACAGGCCGTGGCGGCGGAACAGCCCGTCCAGGCTGTCGCCCGAGCGTACTTCCAGGACGGTGCGCTCGGTGGTGGATTCGGGTTCCGCCAGCTCGACCGGCGTCTCGACCTCGATGACCGCGGCTGCGATGTCGGCGGCGCCGGAGGCCGGCGCCGGCAGGGGCAGACTCGCGCTGGTGGTGGCGCGCTCGGGCTCCGGGAGGTTGCCCTGGGCGGGCTCTTGCAGCCACAGGGCCGCCAGCCCCGCGAGCACCAGGCAGCTCACGCCCGCGGCAATATGGCCCCGCGACGGGCGGCTGCGGGGCGCCTGCTCCCCGCCGTCTATGGACTTGTAATCGTGCCGGACTCCGCTTCCCACTCGACCCACCGCACCGCAGGCTGCAAAATTGGGGTTACCCTAGCGGCCCCGGGCGTTCCGGTCAATGTGCCAATTCACACAATAAAAACAGCGAGTCACCCTGGAGTCTTAATGAGACCTGCGAACGAACAGCTCGCTGAACTACGGCGCGGCACGGAAGACGTGCTTCTCGAGAAGGAGCTCGAGGAGCGACTCGATTCGGGCCGCCCCTTGCGCATCAAGGCCGGCTTCGACCCGACCGCCCCGGATCTGCATCTCGGCCACACCGTGCTGATCAACAAGATGCGGCAGTTCCAGGCCTTCGGCCACGATGTCATTTTCCTCATCGGCGATTTCACCGGGATGATCGGCGACCCGACCGGCAAGACCGCTACCCGCCCGCCGCTGACGCCGGAGGAGATCGCGGAAAACGCGCGCACCTACGAGGCGCAGATCTTCAAGATCCTCGATCCCGAGCGGACCCGGGTGGATTTCAATTCCCGCTGGATGGGGAAGATGAGCGCCGCCGACCTGATCCAGCTCGCCGCGAAGCACACGGTTGCGCGCATGCTGGAGCGCGACGACTTCAGCCGCCGCTATGCTGAGGGGCGACCGATCGCGATCCACGAATTCCTCTATCCGCTGGTGCAGGGCTACGACTCCGTGGCGCTCGAGGCCGACGTCGAGCTCGGCGGCACGGACCAGAAGTTCAACCTGCTGGTGGGACGCCAGCTGCAGCAGGCCTGGGGCCAGCCGCCGCAGGTCGTGATGACCGTGCCGCTGCTCGAGGGCCTGGACGGGGTGCAGAAGATGTCGAAGTCGCTCGGCAACTACGTCGGCATCAACGAGCCGCCCGCGACGATGTACGGCAAGCTGATGTCGATCGCTGACACTCTCATGTGGCGGTATTTCGAGCTGCTGTCGTTCCGGCCGCTGAGCGAGATCGCGGCCCTGAAGGTGGCTGTGGCCGCCGGGCGCAACCCGATGGAAGTGAAGTTCGAGCTCGCGCATGAGCTCACGGCGCGCTTCCACGGCGAGGACGGGGCGATCGCCGGCCGGCGCGACTTCGACCAGCGCATCCGCGCGGGCGGGATGCCTGAAGATATCGAGCGCAGGGTGATCGCGATCGAGGGCGCCGAGATCGGCCTCGCGGCCGCGCTCACCGCGGCGGGTCTGACGGCGAGCAACTCGGAGGCGTTTCGCGAGATTCGGCAGCGCGCCGTGCGCGTGGACGGCGCGCGCGTCGACGACCAGCGCATGACGCTCAAGGCCGGCGGCAGCTACGTGCTCGCGGTCGGCAAGCGGCGCATCGTCGAGCTGCAGCTGCGCACTTCATAGGCTCAAGAATGTACGAAAGATCACAAGGAGGAATTTCATGCTTTACAGGAAACTGACTGTTGCGGCCGCCGCGCTGCTGCTGACCGCCCCGGCGATAGCGCTGGACGCCGAGCAGGCCCAAAAGGCCACCGAGACCCGCCAGGCGGTGCTGAAGATCGTCGGGTGGAACATCACGCCGATGGGCGCCATGGCGCGCGACCTGATTCCCTGGGACGACGAGCTGTTCGCGCGCAACGCGCAGCGCATCGCCTGGATGACCACCATGATCCCAGACGCATTTCGTGCCGACACGCGCGCCCACCAGCTGGAGACGGAGGCGCTGCCGGTGATCTGGGAGAACTTCGGCCGCTTCGAGGAGCTCGCGGCTAACGCGCGGCGCAGCGCCGAGCGGCTCGTCGAAGTGGCGGCGAGCGGCGACAAGGATGCGGCACGCCAGGCGATCGCGGCGCTGACTGACGACTGCCGCGCCTGTCACAACGACTTTCGCGTCAAGCGCTAGAAGATCCCGAGATCCGCAAGACTCGGCGGCGGCGCCGAGCTGACGATCAGCCACACTGCGGCCGCAGCGGCGAGCAGCAGGGTGATCGCCAGGGGCAGGCGCGAGCCGGGGATCGCCGGCTCGTGCGTGCGCTTGCGGCCGGTGAACATCGGCCCGATAAGGTCGATGCCCGGCCGCAGCCTGTACAGCAGCACGGCGACGATGTGCAGCGCCGCAAATATCAGCAGCAGATCGAACAGCCGCGGGTGCCAGTTCTCGCCGAACGCGCGCACGCCGCGAGACGCGGCCCAGTACCAGGGCCCCGCATCCAGGCCGTCGTGGCTGTTGATCATCCCGGTCGCGACCTGGGCCGCGAGAAACAGCAGCAGCAGCAGGATCATCCAGCTGCCGGGCGGCGTATGACCGGCGGGCTCCTCGGCCGTGCTGCCGAGCCAGCCGCGCAAGTAGCGAAACACGCGCGCCGGGCCTGCGACGAAGCTCGTGAAGCGCGCGTAGCGCGGCCCGACCACGCCCCAGGCGAGGCGGAACAGCACGAGGGTCGCGACGGCGTAGCCGGAGTAAAAGTGCAGATCCATCAGGCCGAGCTCGGCGGTCAGCCAGGACGCCAGGAAGAGCAGCACCAGCAGCCAGTGAAACAACCGCAGCGGCAGGTCCCACACCAGCTTCCGTTCCATCCTTAGATCCCCGTGCTGAACGCCTTGAGCTATATTTTTACATAGGGTTGACGGCCGCTGGAGGTTGCATATAATTCGCGCCCCACCGACGAGTTGACCGAGGACTCGGGGGGTCGCTCGGGGCAAAAATAGTTGCCCCGGATTGTTGACAGCCCCGCGTCCTCACGTATACTTGTCGGTCTGCCTTGCCCGAGTGGCAACGGCTCGCTCTTTAAAAATTTGGACCAAGTAATTTGTGTGGGAGCTCGTGTCGATGCCTGCAGTCGCAGACATTGGTCGAGCACCAAAATCAGTCAGTTAACCGATTGAGAGATTTTGGATCGACATTTTCAGCTCATAACTTTGAACTGAAGAGTTTGATCCTGGCTCAGATTGAACGCTGGCGGCATGCCTAACACATGCAAGTCGAACGGTAACAGGCCCTTCGGGGTGCTGACGAGTGGCGGACGGGTGAGTAATGCTTGGGAATCTGCCTAGTAGTGGGGGATAACCCGGGGAAACCCGGGCTAATACCGCATACGTCCTACGGGAGAAAGCGGGGGATCGTAAGACCTCGCGCTATTAGATGAGCCCAAGTCGGATTAGCTAGTTGGTAGGGTAATGGCCTACCAAGGCAACGATCCGTAGCTGGTCTGAGAGGACGATCAGCCACACCGGAACTGAGACACGGTCCGGACTCCTACGGGAGGCA
>Ga0209498_1000535_pt1 | contig 23436 bp, 36 predicted proteins | sample WalLakDeSediment_FD_184131 | JGI IMG/M metagenome (GOLD analysis project Ga0209498, IMG submission 184131) | Lake sediment microbial communities from Walker lake, Nevada to study Microbial Dark Matter (Phase II) - Walker Lake 11/02/13 Deep... | ecosystem: Environmental > Aquatic > Freshwater >...
GCCATAATATATTAATTGACGGAGGCCCCTCCTCCGTTGTTTTGGAGAAGCTGGGCCAGGAAATGCCTTTCTGGAGCAGAGAGCTGGATCTATCAGGGTGGTCAGTTCTACCCAATAGAGTTTGAGGAGATAATAAGGGTGTGATGTGGTTGTTTCTCTACTAGCCCCTGCGAAATACCCCCGCCTGTTATTTTGGGCGGGGTTTTGGTAGGATTAAAATATGAAAGATGGGCGGTTGAGTTCCCTGAACCTAATTAAAAAACTTAAAAAGCTAAGCGATCCCAAACAAGCCAAAGATTATGAATGGTTTTTTAAGACCGGGCCGGGCGAGTATGGCTATGGAGATAAGTTTTTAGGCATACGAGTTCCTATTCTAAAAAAGATTGCCAAACAATTTAAAGACCTATCTTTTTCTGATATTAGAAGAATGTTAAAGAGCGATATTCATGAGCATCGTTTTGTCGCTCTTAAAATATTAGTTTTACAATATAAAAATGCTGATGATATTAAAAGAAAAAATATTGTTAATTTCTATTTAAGAAACACTAAGCGTATAAATAATTGGGACCTAGTTGATACATCTGCCCAGTATATATTGGGAGATTATCTTTTATCCAAAGACAAAAGTATATTATATGAGTTAGCTGTTTCTAAAATAGTTTGGGAAAGACGGATAGCAATTATTTCAACGGCCGGCTTCATTAAAAAAGGAAGCTATAAGGATACGTTGAAGATAGCCGAGATTTTATTGCAAGACGAACATGATTTAATTCATAAGGCTGTTGGGTGGATGCTTAGAGAGGTTGGGAAACAATCGCTAAAAATAGAGGTCGATTTTTTAAATAGATACTACGAGATAATGCCAAGAACCATGTTGCGTTATGCAATTGAGAGGTTCCCTGAAAAACATCGTCGAATGTATTTAAAAAGAAAGAACTAAATAGATTCATTATTTTAAACCAAACAGCTATTAGAGATGTTCTAATATCGTCTCATGCCTGGAACTATTGCTTGTGAATTACCCCCGCCTGTTATTTTGGGCGGGGCTTGTTTTTTTTATTGAGTGTAATAATATGGGAAAAGGAGGTAGCAAATTGACAAAAAAGACAATAGCTCAGAAAAAGATTGTCATTGAAACAATATGCGAAAAATGCGACGGAGCTGGGGTTATGCCGGCTAACTTGTTTTTCCCAATATATAGGAGAGAGGAACTTAAGGATAAGGGCGTCGTTTGTTTCTATTGTGAGGGCACGGGAAGGCGAATTGTAGAATATAGGCCCTTCAAAAGACGAAAGAGAAAAACGGATATAAAGACGGTGGTAAAGAGCAGGATCCTTTGCGGAGGCACACAAGAAGGATTCGTTGATATCATAGCGTTAGATAAAAAATCCAGCGTTAATTATGAAGATTTCCTGAAACGAGGAAAGCTGCCAAAATAAAACAAGGAAGGAGGACAGAAGAATGGATATATTTAGAAGACATGCTGGCGTGACGAGTAATAACTATGGACGAGAAAAGCCATCTATCCCTGAATTACCCAAAACCACTGAAGAGTTAGAGGGATTATGGCACAGAGGCTTTAGAGACTTATGGGAAAGCAGCCCAGTTGATGAGCGAACAGGAGGCAAATATCATCCTGGTGGAGTAGCTGTGACCACCATAGAGCGAGAATGTCCTTTCTGCAGTATGAGGTTCCAGGCAGTCAGAAAGAGCGGTTGCTTTATGCATTATATTCATCCCGACTCTTGCCCCAATTGCAGTTACCCAAACAATATTCTTAATGCCCTGTTACAGCATAAAAAGCATTAGAAAATGTCCATGATTTTTCTCAATCTTTAAATATACAAAGAGGCGGCTGAAGCTATTAAGTCGCCTTTTTCATTTCCCAGAATAAAAAACAAGCCCTGACTTCGTTTTGCAGTTCCCGTTATTGATCTTCGCCTGTTATTTCGGGCGGGGTTTTGGTAGAATAGAGGAATGAAAAAAGTAGGGGTTTCTCAAAAAGTAATCATATTTAATAAAGAAGGTAAATTTTTAACTATTCGCAGAACAAAAACCGCTCCATCTAATCCAAATAAATGGGACTTTCCTGGTGGCGACTTAGATTTTGGCGAAGACACAACAGATGGAATCATAAGAGAAATTAAAGAAGAGTCAGGATTAGAAGTTAAAGAGTTAAAACCTTTTGATGTTGAGTCTCATATAAACAAAATGGGCGATTTTTGGGTAACGATTGCTTATACAGCTGAAACTGTTTCAGAAAAAGTAACCCTTAGTTACGAGCACGATGCATTTAAATGGGTGCCCCCCAAAGGTTTTCTTAAGCTAGAATCTCCCGAGAAATTGAAACGCTTTGTTAAAAACCTGTAAATAAGCGTTTTCTAATATCTTACATTAGTAGTCAACTCAGCCACATAAACCCCTCCAGCCCCCATAATCCCGGTTCTAACATCGTCTACTAGCCCCTGCAATTACCCCCCCCGCCTGTTATTTTGGGCGGGGTTGTGGTAAGATAAGATAATGAGCGACTTTTTAGTTATAAGAATACCATTTGATAAACCCGATAAACCAGAGATTGTTAAGTTTTTGCCAAACGTTCCTATTAATTGGAAGAAATATTTAGAAGAGACGGCAAAGAAAGAGAAAAAAGAAGGGAGGTATCTAGTTGCTAATCTTAAATATGATTTAGATTATTTTTATCCCAGTAGAAGAAAGAAGAGCTATAAAAAAATAGAAAAAAGAACAGAGAGTAAGTCCTAGAACCGTTTATCAGAATACTCGTCCACTTGTGGATACCCCCGCCTGTTATTTTGGGCGGGGTTTTGGTATGCTAAACTTAATTTATGCGAAAGGGCCCTGTATTAATTATTATTGGTGTTTTAGCTTTTTTGAATATCCTGGCCTGGATTGCGGTTTATGATTTAAGCCAACAGGATTTGCAGGTTATTTTCTTTGACGTGGGCCAGGGTGATGCCACCCTGATTAGAACGCCCCACGGCCACCACATATTAATTGACGGAGGCCCCTCCTCCGTTGTTTTGGAGAAGCTGGGCCAGGAAATGCCTTTCTGGAGCAGAGAGCTGGATCTGATTATTTTAACGCATCCTCATTATGACCATATGGCCGGAATGATTGAGGTTATCAAAAACTATCGGGTCAAGAATGTTTTATGGACAGGAGTTTTGACGGACACTATTGCTTTTGGACGCTGGCAGGAGCTTCTTGAAGAAGGAGAATTTGATATTCATATTGCCCGGGCCGGTCAGCGTATTTACGGAGGACCGGTGGTTTTGCAAATATTCCACCCTTTTGAAAATTTAGAAAACCAAACAGTAAGCAACTTGGATGATACCTCAATTGTGGTTAAAACGGTTTTTGAGGAAAAAAGTTTTTTGTTCACAGGAGACGCTTTTCAGGCAGTAGAAATGGCATTGCTGGAAAAAGGCCTTGATGTCAGTTCCAGTGTTTTACAGGTAGGCCATCACGGCAGCAGAACGTCTACAGCCCAGGATTTTGTAAGGGCTGTTTCTCCGCAAATAGCAATCATTTCCGCCGGCAGAGACAACAGGCACGGTCATCCGCATAAGGAAACCCTGGATACTCTGGGACTATATGAAGCTGTTATTTTGAGAACGGACGAGCAAGGCGACATTAAAATCTTCAGCGACGGCACAAATTATCTGATTCGATAATCAAGAATACGCGTTTTCTGAGAGCGCGTATTTGGTTATGAATATTCGAATTTGATTACCTTCATCAGTTTATTCTCTCCTATATTGTTAAAATTCTAAAGTAATGATATAATAAATTACAGATCAACATGACGTTCCCTATTTTTAAGACAAAAGCAGAGGGCCTGACCCGTAGGTTTAATTTGAACGACCCCAAAGAAAGAGGGGAGTATTTTCAATACAAAGCCGGTCCGGAAATTGAGAAATTGAGAAAATATTTTCAAGAGAATAGTTTTATCGCCTATCTATTGGGAAAGAAAAATTCCGGCAAAGGAACTTACGCTAAAATGTTTGCCGAAACGGTGGCCCCGGAAAAGATAGCTCATTTTTCCATCGGCGATATGGTCAGAGAAGTTGATGAAGAGCTTAAGGATGAAAAAAGAAAAAAGGAACTAATCTCTTTTCTGGAAAAGAATTATCGCGGCTTTCAGCCACTGGAAGAACTCCTGGCCGCTTTAGAAAAAAGAAGTACCGCCACCCTTTTACCCAGCGAACTGATTTTAACCCTGGTTAAAAGAGAAATAGCCAAAAAAGAAAAGAAAACTCTTTTTATTGACGGCTTCCCCAGAGGCCTGGATCAGATTTCTTATTCTTTATTTTTCCGCGATTTAATTGGCTACCGCGAGGATGCCGATATTTTTATTTTAATTGATGTGCCGGAGAAAGTTATCGATGAGAGAATCAAATGGCGAAGAGTTTGTCCGCGCTGCCAGACTTCCAGGAATTTTAAATTACTTCCCACTTCAAAAATTGATTACGATCAAAAGACCAAAGAGTTTTATTTGCTTTGCGACAATCCGGATTGCCCGGCCCGTCAAGGAGAAAGAATGACTGCCAAGGAGGGCGACGAGGTGGGTATTGAGCCGATAAAAGAGAGATTAGAGTTAGACCAGAAATTAATTGAACAGGCTCTTTCTCTTCACGGTATTCCCAAAATTCTTTTAAGGAATTCGCTGCCGGCAAAAGAGGCAGAGCAATTTGTTGATGATTACGAAATTACTCCCGGATATGATTATCAATGGGATGAAAAAGAAAAAAAAGTAAAAATAATAGAAAAACCCTGGACCATTTTGGATGACCAGGGAATCCAGTCTTATAGTTTATTGGCAGCTCCCGTTGTAATTTCTCTTATTAAACAAATGGTTAAGGTTTTAAATCTTTAAGTGCCCTGACTGATCGGTTTCTCTAAAAACAAAACCCGCCCCGACTTGAGCCGGGACGGGTTTTTAAATTAACGACCGAATCTTTGAGGTTTTCTTTTGCCGTAGCATTCCCTACAGTAAATAGGCCTGTCAGCAGCCGGCTGGAAGGGCAATTCAGTTATTTCAGCTCCGCATTCAGAACAGTTCCAGCTTCCTTTTACCATTTCTCTGGGAGTGAAATCTCTTTTTGGTCGGTCATCGTCGAATTTTTGAAACATAAACGAGATTGTTTTAAAAATAAAGCGACCTTTTTGCCTAAGTCGCTATACCTCAGTTTAGTTTTAATTTATGAATTAAATACTTACTTAAGATACTTTGACTTAAACGCTTCTGATGAATATTTTACCTTTGTGTTTGCTCCTTGTCAATATTTTTGTTATAATATAATAACCCTGTTCTTTGCTTAGTAGATTCTGGGACAAATGTTTTTCAAGGGAACCCTATTATTTTTCTTCGTCGTGGCGAAGAAGTGCGGGTACCCACCTAAATTATTCTCCAGAGAATTCTCTGAGCTGGAACGGGGCTACAAAAACCCATGCCCCCGTATAAGCTTAGGGGGTTTTTGTAATTTAATGGTCGGGCTGCCGGGAATTGAACCCGGGTCGCATCCACCCCAAGGATGTATACTACCGTTATACTACAGCCCGAGAAAAATTATTTTCTTTTTCCCATGGCTTTTATGCATTTGGTGCAGGCCTTAACTCTTTTGCCTGAAATCAAACGCACCCACTGCAGATTCGGGTATTTCCTTATTTTAACGGTTGGGTTGTATTTACCGCGGAGCTTGATTCTTCGCCAAGCCATTATTGATCCTTTTCCGCAGATAGCGCATTGCTTTGCCATATGAAATTATGTTAACATATTTACACATGCGTATCAAGTTCTCAGAAACAGAAATAATAGATCTTTTATGGGCCTGGGCAGCGCTTACTTTTGCTTTTGCTGTGCTTTTGGGCGGAGGCATAGGTTCGGGATTTTTTATGTTCCTTATCATTTCCGGATTAACCATTGGCCTGGCTTTTATTCTTCATGAAATGGCTCATAAGTTTGTAGCTCAAAGATACGGCTGTTGGGCGGAATTCAGGAAATGGAATTTCGGATTAATCTTGGCCGTGATGATGAGCTTCCTCGGATTTATTTTTGCCGCTCCCGGAGCAGTGATGATAAGCGGCATGGTTTCTCGCGAACAGAACGGAAAAATATCAGCTGCCGGCCCTTTAACCAATATTGCTCTGGCCGCCTTGTTTCTTTTGGCTAAAATTTTCCTTTTGCCCCAAATTACAGGAGAAGCTTTTTTCTTTGTCGGACTTATCGTGCACGTTGGTTTGATTGCCAATGCTTTTCTTGCTGTCTTTAATTTGCTTCCTATTCCGCCTTTGGATGGTTCTAAGATAATGCCGTGGTCTTTTTCTCTATGGTTGGGCATAATGGTTTTGGCCGGTTTTTTGGTGGTGATCGGCTATAATTCTTTGAGAGCTTTTTTGTCATAGTGTTGACCGGTCTTTTAAGTTTTGTTAATATTTGAAAATGAAGCGTTAAGTTTTAATAGAATGTTAAAAAAGAGGAGATTCGTGGATCAGGTACAGATAGAAAAAGAAACTTATTGTTTCAGATGCGAGAGAAATATAGTAATTGACAATCATATCATTGACACAGAAGATTCTGTTGTTTACAGTGAATGCCCTTATTGCGGCGGAGAGGTATTAAAAGTTTTCCGATAATAAAAAATACCAAACGGCGGCTGCTGCCGCCTTTTTATTGACATTATAATCTTCATTTGTTAAGCTAGTGTATATGTAAGCGCTCTGCGCTTGTTTATTAATTGTTATGCAATTACAGCGAGCAGTTTGTCATTTATGCCGACGATTCAACAATTAATTAAAAAAGGAAGGAAGAAGGGTAAGGGAAAAGACAGTACGCCTGCCCTGGCTTTTGGTTTTAATGCTTTAAAGAACAGGCCTAGGGGTTTTTCTTCGCCTTTTAAAAGAGGTGTTTGTTTAAAGGTTTTTACCACCACTCCCAAAAAACCCAATTCGGCTTTAAGAAAGGTGGCCAGGATAAGACTGACCAACGGCATGGAAGTGACAGCTTATATCCCCGGCGTAGGCCATAATTTGCAGGAGCACTCGGTAGTTGTACTTCGGGGCGGCAGAGTAAAAGACTTGCCCGGTGTCAGATATCATGTAGTCAGAGGAGTATTGGATACGGCCGGCGTGGAAGGGAGGAAAAGAGAAAGAAGTAAGTACGGCACAAAAAGATCTAAATAATATGCGCGGCAAAAAGAAAACAAAAAAAGAAATTTCACCCGACGCTGTTTATAACAGCGCCATTATTGCAAGATTCATTAACAGGGTGATGAAAAAGGGCAAGAAAAACATGGCCAGGAAAATTGTTTACGGCGCTTTTGAAATAATTAAAGAAAAAACCAAAGAGGAACCTTTGGATATTTTTGAAAAAGCTATGCAAAACGCTTCTCCTTTATTGGAAGTAAAATCAAAGAGAGTGGGGGGCGCTACTTACCAGGTTCCCGTAGAAGTACGCGGAGAAAGGAAAATCGCTTTGGCCAGCAATTGGATTATTCAGGCCGCAAAATCTAAGAAAGGAAAGCCCATGAAGGAAAAACTGGCAGAAGAATTAATTTTAGCTTCTAAAAACGAGGGTTTTGCAATTAAAAAGAAAGAAGATACACACAGAATGGCTGAAGCTAACAGGGCTTTTGCTCATTTCGCCTGGTAGAATTTATGCCGAGAAAATATCCAATAGAAAAATACAGAGACATAGGAATTATTGCTCATATAGATGCCGGGAAAACCACGGTCAGTGAGCGAATTTTATTTTACACCGGTATTTCCCATAAAATAGGCGAGGTCCATGACGGAAAGGCTATTATGGACTGGATGGAACAGGAACGTGAGAGAGGGATTACCATCAGCTCTGCTGCCACAACTTGTTTTTGGAGACCGTTTGACGAAAAAGAAAACGAAAATAGAATTAACATAATTGATACGCCGGGCCATATTGATTTTACAGCCGAAGTGCAGAGGTCTTTGCGTGTTTTAGACGGAGCAGTAGTGGTTTTTGACGGAGTGGCCGGAGTAGAGCCCCAATCAGAAACAGTTTGGCGCCAGGCGGATAAATTTAAGGTTCCCAGGATTTGTTTCATAAACAAACTGGACAGAACAGGAGCTTCTTTTGAGAGAAGTCTGGAATCTGTCTGGCAGAAGCTTTCTCCCAATGCCGTGGCCGTGCAAATTCCTATTGGTTCAGAAGCCAAGCTGGAAGGAGCAATCGATCTCCTGAAAATGAAGGCTATAAAATTCGAAGGAGACTTTGGTCAACTCATTAAGGAAGAAGAGATTCCGGAAGATTTGGTGGAAAAAGCAAAAGAATGGCGGGAAAAAATGGTGGAGAAAATCTCCGGGGAAGACGAAGCCTTGACCGAAAAATACTTGGCCGGCGAAGAGCCGACAACTGCAGAATTAAGGAAAGTGTTAAGAAAAGCAGTTCTGGAATATAAATTGATTCCTGTTTTTTGCGGATCAGCCCTAAAGAACAAAGGCATTCAGCCTTTACTGGACGGAGTTATTCATTATCTTCCTAGCCCTGAGGAACTTCCTCCGGTTACTGGCATTGATCCTAAGACCGGCGCTGAAATAGAAAGAGAGGCCTCTGACGATAAACCGTTTGCAGCTTTAGCTTTTAAAATTACTTCAGACCCTTATGTGGGCACTCTCACTTTTTTCAGGGTTTATTCCGGAAAACTAATAAAAGGATCTTATCTTTTAAATTCAACAACCGGAGAAAAAGAAAGGTTGGGCAGAATCTTAAGAATGCATTCTGCCGAAAGAGAAGAGGTGGAAGAATTGTACGCCGGTGATATTGCAGCCACGGTTGGTTTAAAAAATACCAGTACCGGCCATACTCTTTGCGATGAAGAGCATCCTATTATTTTAGAGCAGATCACTTTTCCTGAACCGGTTATCTCTATCAGAATTGAGCCGAAAAGCAAAGCTGATCAGGAAAAAATGGGCCTGGCTTTGCGCAGATTGGCTGATGAAGACCCCACCTTTAAGATTAAAAGCGATTTGGAAACAGGAGAAACCTTGATTTCAGGCATGGGAGAGCTGCATCTGGAAGTTTTGGTAGACAGAATGAAAAGGGAATTTAAAGTAGAGGCCAATGTGGGCAGGCCTCAGGTAGCTTATAAAGAAACCATTAAAATGGAAGCAGAAGCTGAGGGCAAGTATGTTAGGCAGTCGGGCGGCAGAGGACAATACGGTCATGTTTGGCTTAAGGTTATGCCCAAAGACAGAGGACAAGGTTTTGAATTTATTAATGAGATTAGAGGAGGCACAATTCCTCAGGAGTTCATTCCGGCAGTAGGCAAGGGGGTTAAAGAAGCCCTGGACAAAGGTGTGACGGCCGGTTATCCTTTGGTGGATATGTCCGTAACTCTTTACGACGGTTCTTATCACGAAGTTGACTCTTCTGAGATCGCTTTTAAAATAGCAGGTTCTATGGCTTTGCAATCGGCCTGTAAAAAAGCTAAACCAATACTGCTTGAACCAATTATGAAATTGGAAGTGGTTGTGCCGGAAAAGTTTTTCGGCGATACCATCGGAGACTTGGCCGCCCGCCGCGGGAAAATAGAAGAAACGCAAGACAGGGTTGATATGAAGGTGATTGACGCCAAAGTACCCTTGTCAGAAATGTTCGGTTATGCTACTAGTTTAAGAAGCATGACAGAAGGCAGGGGAACATTTACCATGGAATTTGATAAATACGATGAGGTCCCGGGAAACATTGCCCAGGAAATCATAGAGGGCAAGCGAAGATAATATGGATATCAATGAAATCAAAAACTTAATAGAAGTTGATGGAGGCAAGTTTATTCTTGTAGAAAACGGCAAACCGACAATAGTAGTGATCAGCTTTGAAGAGTATAAAAGTAAATTAAACGAAAAGAAAAATAATTACCATCCGGCCATCAACAACGCTCCTCAAGAATTGAAATCAGAAGAACTCAAGCTTGATGATTTGCCTTTATAGTGATATAATAGGCTTGACATATTTTTTTAGGTCGATAAAATAATAATTAGTAATTAATAACAATTAACTTAATTTTATGGCGGAAAAAGAAAAATTTATCAGGGAGAAATCCCACGTTAATGTCGGTACCATCGGTCACGTTGATCACGGAAAAACCACGCTGACTGCTGCTATTCTTCATGTTCTGAACATTAAAGGTCTTAGGGTTTCTGAGAAGAGCGTTGATCAGATTGATGCTGCTCCGGAAGAAAAAGCGCGGGGTCTTACCATTTCTATTTCTCATCTAGAATATGAAACAGAGAACAGGCACTACGCTCACATTGACTGTCCGGGCCACGCAGATTACATCAAAAATATGATTACCGGAGCCGCTCAGATGGATGGTGCTATTTTGGTGGTTTCTGCAGCAGACGGCCCTATGCCTCAGACCAGGGAGCATATTCTTTTGGCTCGTCAGGTAGGCTTGCCTTCAATAGTTGTATTTCTGAATAAATGCGATACTGTTGAAGATCCTGAAATAATTGATTTGGTAGAGTCAGAAGTAAGGGAACTTTTAAACAAATACAAGTTTCCGGGAGACAAAACTCCGATCATCAGAGGTTCTGCTCTTAAAGCCATTGAAGCCAAAACAATAGAAGATGAATCGGCAAAACCAATATTAGAATTGGTTAAAGCATTGGATGAATACATTCCTGATCCTGTCAGAGAAATTGAAAAACCTTTCCTTATGGCCGTGGAAGACGTTTTTTCCATAGCCGGTCGGGGAACAGTTGCCACAGGAAGAATTGAAAGAGGAGTGGTAAAATCCAATGAAGAGGTAGAACTTATCGGGATAAAACCGACCCAAAAAACCACGGTGGTAAGCGTTGAGATGTTTCAGAAGATACTGGATGAAGGAAGAGCCGGGGATAACGTGGGAATTTTACTGAGAGGTTTAAAGAAAGAAGACATAGAAAGAGGACAGGTTTTAGCAAAGCCGGGCAGTGTAACTCCGCATACTGAATTCGAAGGAGAAGTGTATATTTTAGCTAAAGAGGAGGGGGGTCGTCATACTCCTTTCTTCACAGGCTATAAACCCCAGTTTTACATCAGAACAACCGATGTCACCGGAGACGTTTCTTTGCCGGAAGGCACAGAAATGGTTATGCCCGGAGATACGGTCAATTTAAAAATTAAACTTCTGGCCCCGGTTGCCTTGGAAGAACAGCAAAGATTCGCAATCAGAGAAGGGGGGAAGACCGTCGGAGCCGGAGTAGTAACAAAGATAGCACAATAGAAAAAAGTTCATAAGATGGTAACAAAGAAAGTTATTGAAGTTGAACAGGACGTAAAACCTAAGCTTCGCATTAAGTTGCGGGCTTATGATCACAAAGTCATTGATAAATCTGCTCGCGAAATTTGTGAGACAGCTTTGCGTTATAATGCAGAAATATCGGGACCTGTACCCCTTCCCACGGAAACTCACAAATACACGGTGAATCGTTCCACTTTTGTCCATAAGGACGCCAGAGAGCAGTTTGAAATGAGAGTTCATAAAAGACTGATTGATATCCTTAATCCTAGCCCCAGGGTGATTGATGCTCTAATGGGCTTGACTCTGCCTGCCGGAGTGGACATAGAGATAAAAATGTAAAAAAAATGTCTTTAAACCCCTCCAAAATTTAAAAACTTCAATATAATTTAATAAATTGCCTTGAAAGACTGGGCAATCGCCCAGTTTTTCATTGAAAGAAATGGAAATTATACGCGGTCAAAAGTTAAAAATGAGCCAGCTGTTTGAAGAAAAAGGGAATGTTATCCCGGTGACTTTAATCAAACTGGGGGAGAAAGAAGATTTTTCTTCTTTTAAAGAAGGCGACAAAGTGAAGATTTCCGGAACCTCAAAAGGCAAAGGCTTTGCAGGAGCTGTAAAAAAATGGGGTTTTTCTGGCAGGGATGCCACCCACGGCGTTAAGCACGAACACAGAACAATCGGATCTGTGGGCAGCGCTTTTCCACAAAGAGTATTCAAGGGAAAGAAAATGCCCGGCCGCATGGGGGCTGAAAGGGTGACCGTTAAAAATTTAAAAATAGTGAAAATTGACAAAGAGAAAAAAACATTAACCGTTAAAGGAGCTGTTCCCGGCCACAAAGGCACGCTTTTGGAAATTCGCGGTTAAAGCTTATGTTAATCAAAACTTATAATCAAAATGGTGAACAGGCCGGGCAGATCAAGCTTCCCTCAGAAGTTTTCGGCGTTAAAATAAATTCAGACCTGATTTATCAGGTGGCAGTATCGCAGATGGCCAACAGAAGAAAGATAATTGCTCACACCAAGGGCAGAGGCGAAGTGCGAGGGGGAGGCAGAAAACCTTGGCGCCAAAAAGGAACGGGCAGGGCCAGGGCAGGATCAATTCGTTCGCCGATCTGGCGGGGCGGAGGTGTAACCTTCGGACCAACCAAAGAAAGGGTTTTTAAGAAAAAAATCAATAAAAAAATGAAAAGAAAGGCCCTGCTTATGGTTTTTTCCGGAAAAGCCAAAAATGATTTATTGATAGTTTTGGACAGCGTAAAAATGGAAAAGCCCAAGACGAAATTAATGGCAGAAATGATCAAGAAACTGCCTTGCGCAGGAAAAAACACCTTATTTGTTTTGGCCGGAATGGATAAAAACGTGATTAGGGCTGCCGCTAATTTGCCCGCTATAGAAACAAAGCAAGCCAAAGACCTGAGCGCTCTGGATTTGCTTAATTTTAAATATTTATTGATGAGCAAAGAAGCGATAAAAATTATCAAAGAAACTTTTGTTAAATAAGGCATGGCAATTTTTGACATTTTTAAAAAAAAGAAAAAAACAGAGAAGGAAGAGAAGAAAATACAAGAGAAGAAAACAGACAAAAAGCCTTTAGAGGAAAAGCCCGCAGAAAAACCCGAGAAAGCCAAAAGACGCTATTCCAAGACAGCTTGCAGGGTTTTAACCGAGCCGCACGTTAGCGAAAAATCGACTGATTTGACCAAGAAGAATTGGTATGCTTTCAGGGTTTATCAAAGCGCCAATAAAAAAGAAACAAAAAAAGCGGTTGAGGAGCTTTACGGGGTGGATGTTGTTTCTGTCGCAATGATTAATATTCCTCGTAAAAAAAGAAAATTGGGCAGAATCGAAGGCTGGAGAAAAGGTTATAAAAAAGCCTTGGTTCGATTGAAATCAGGCCAAAAAATAGAAGTTTTGCCAAGATAATATGCTTAAGAAGCACAGAACAAAAGAAGATTTCAGCATTTTAACTTATAAAAAACCGGAGAAAGGGCTGCTTTTAAGCCTGCAAAAAAAAGCCGGTCGGGGGTCCGGAGGAAGGATTACTGTCAGACATAAAGGAGGCGGAGCCAAGCGTCGCTACAGGATTATTGATTTCGGTCAGGGAAAAATTAACAAAAAAGGCAAGGTTATTGCTTTGGAATATGATCCTTACAGAACAGCTTTTATCGCTTTAATAGAGTATGATGACGGTGATAAAAGATACATCATCGCTCCGCAAGTATTGAAGGTCGGCGACGAAGTGATTTGTTCCGATAAAGCAGAATTAAAACCAGGCAACAGAATGAAGCTGAAAAATATACCGGTCGGTACGCCGGTTTATAATATTGAGATAGAACCGGGACGCGGAGGAAAATTAGCAAGGGGAGCCGGAGTAATGGCCAGCGTTTTGGCCCATGAAGGAAAATATGCCCAAATTGAAATGTCGTCAACAGAAGTCAGAAAAGTTCTTCAAGAATGTTTTGCTTCAATCGGATCAGTTTCAAGACCGGAATACAAATATATCAGTTGGGGTAAGGCCGGGAAAACGCGCCACAAAGGCATCAGGCCGACTGTCAGAGGAAGCGCCATGAACCCGCCGGATCATCCGCACGGTGGAGGAGAAGGCAGGTCACCTATTGGCTTGAAACAGCCCAAAACGCCCTGGGGAAAACCAGCCATGGGGGTTAAAACCAGAAAAAGAAGATGGACCGATAAATATATTATTCAACGAAGAAAGAAGAAATAATTTTATGCCGAGAAGTCTTAAAAAAGGACCATACATAGCAGAAAAACTGTTAAAGAAAATCAAAAACTTAAAGCCGGGCGATAAGGTTATAATTAAAACCTGGTGCCGGGCCTGTACTATTACTCCGGAGATGGTTGGTTTTACTTTTGGCGTCCATAACGGAAAAGAACACACGCCAGTATACGTTACGGAAGACATAGTCGGTCATCGTTTGGGAGAATTCGCACCTACTACAAGATTCGGTCGGCACGGAGGAAAAATACAAAGAGAATTGGAGGCAAAAGAAGTTGAAAAAGAAACAGCTAAAACAGAAGAAGCTAAAAAATAATAAATTATGTTGATTACCGTAAAACTGCGAAATTTAAGAATACCCCCCCGTAAAACCAGATTAGTGGCGGATTTATTAAGGAATAAACCGGTTAAGGAAGCTCAGGCCATTTTAAAGTTTACCGTTAAAAAAGCGACCCAGCCTATGCTTAAGCTTTTGAATTCGGCAGTGGCAAATGCTAAAAACAATTTTCAGTTGGATTCCGCCAACTTATACATATCAAAAATTATTGTTGATGAAGGAACCAAGCTAAAAAGATGGATGCCCAGGGCCCGCGGTCAGGCTTCGGAAATCCAAAAGAAAACTTCGCATATCACCTTGGTTCTTTCAGAAAGAAAAAAATAATAACATGGCACACAAGGTTCATCCAAAATCATTCAGACTGAGAGAATTGGGAGATTGGGATTCTCGATGGTTAAGTCAAAAAAAACTTCCTCGCTATCTCGAAGAAGATTTTAGAATTAGGGAATTTCTGAAGAAGAAACTGAAAGACGCCAGCCTGCAAAACATAGAGATAGAGCGTTTCGCCGGTAAAATTAATATTATTATCAATGCGGCCAGGCCAGGCCTGATTATCGGCAGAGGAGGGAAGGGCGTAGAAGAACTGAAAAAGGAACTGGAAAAAGTTTTGGCTAAAACAAGGATTACAAAAGAAAAAAGAGAACTGAGGCTGGAGATTCGTGAAGTGAAGAACGTTTGGGCCTCAGCCCCTTTGGTCGGACAGTGGATTGCCCAGCAATTGGAAAAAAGAATGCCTCACAGAAGAACAATCAAGCAAGCCTTGGAAAAAGTATTGACGGACAAAGAAGTTAAGGGGGCGCAAATAGAAGTTGCCGGTCGTTTAGGCGGCTCTGAGATTGCCAGACGGGAATGGTTGAAACGCGGACGTCTTCCGCGCCAAACCCTGAGAGCTGTTATTGATTATGACCAATGCGAAGCTTTTTGCGCTTATGGAGCCATAGGCATAAAGGTCTGGATTTATAAAGGGGAAAGATTTTAAAGATTCATGTTAATTCCGAAAAAAGTAAAACACAGAAAATGGATGAAAGGCAGAAGAAAGGGCAAGGGGATAGAATCAAGGGGAGCTGAATTAGCTTTCGGCAGTTTTGGCTTGAAGTCTTTAGAGGGCAAGTGGATTTCGTCTCGTCAGCTTGAAGCTGCCAGAAGAGTGGTCATCAGGTATTTGAAAAAAGGAGGCAAGTTTTGGATCAGAATTTTTCCTGACAAACCTGTAACGGCCAAAGGTACTGAGGTGCCCATGGGCGGAGGAAAGGGTTCGGTTGACCATTATGTTTATCCGATTAAACCTGGTAGAATAATATTTGAGTTGGAAGGATTGGAAGAAGAAAAAGCCAGAGAAGCTTTCAGGGGAGCATCCGACAAACTGCCGATTAAGACCAAGTTTGTAAAAAACCCATGAAGACCAGCGAATTAAAACAAAAGTCGACAGGCGAATTGAAAAAAAAGCTTCAGGAAAATCGCGAAAAACTGAGACAGTTGAATTTTGACTTATCTTCGGGTAAGGTGAAGAATGTGAGGGAGATCAGAAAGGTAAAAAAAGAAATAGCGAGAATTCTTACATTATTATGCCAAAAAAACAATTAACAGGTACTGTCATTTCAAGCAAAATGCAAAAAACCGCGGTGGTAAGGGTTGAAAAGGTGAAAGAGCATCCCAGATACAAAAAAAGATTCAAGGTTCATAAAAAATACAAAGCTCATTCAGAACAAGAATGCCAAGTGGGAGACAGGGTTGTTATTGAAGAATGCAGGCCGTTAAGCAAAGATAAAAAATGGAAAATCATTAAAAAGATATGATTCAACCAAGAAGCATTTTAAATGTGACGGATAATAGCGGAGCTGGACTATTACAGTGTATTCAAGTTTTAGTCGGTACGCGTCATAAATTCGCCAGGATAGGCGATATTATTGTCGGAGTTGTCAAAACAGCTGAGCCAAGAAGGGTTGTTAAAAAACACGAGGTTGTCAGGGCCGTAATAGTCAGGCAGAAACAGGCTTACCGCAGAAAAGATGGCACATATGTTCGTTTTGATGATAATGCCTGCGTAATTTTAGACGGTAAAACAAAAGAGCCGAAAGGCGGAAGAGTTTTCGGTCCCTTACCCAGAGAAATCAAGGCAAAAGGTTTTGATAAAATAGCCACTTTGGCGGAAGAAATAGTTTAATTATGAAGATTAAAAAAAACGATACAGTTTTAATAATCTCAGGTAAAGACCGCGGAAAAAAAGGCAAGGTTTTGGAAGTGTTTCCCAAAGAAGGAAAATTGCTGGTAGAGGGCGTTAATATCAGAAAAAAACACGTCAGACCTAAAAAATCAGGAGAAAAAGGCCAAATCGTTGAAAGTCCTTCTCCTTTTTTCCTTTCCAATGCAAAATTGATTTGTTTTAAATGCGCCAAAGCGACAAGAGTGGGGTATAAAATTATTGAGAAAAAGAAGCATCGTATTTGTAAAAAATGCGGCCAGGAAACTTAATATGCTTAGACTAAGAGAAAAATATAATAAAGAAGTTGTTCCGGCAATGATGGAACATTTCGGATATAAGAGCAAGATGGCTGTTCCCAAGGTTGAAAAAATCGTGATTAACACGGGTTTTGGCAGGGAGGCTACCGGAAAGACCGGTGAAGAGCAAAAGAAACTCCGCGAATCAGTCCTGGAAGATCTTTCTTCATTGTCAGGACAAAGAGCTGTTTTAACGAGAGCCAAAAAAGCCATTTCCGGTTTTAAAACAAGAAAAAATATGGCCATAGGAGCCAAGGTTACCCTCAGGGGTCAGAGAATGAATGATTTTTTGGAAAGATTAATTCACGTTGTTCTTCCCAGATCCCGCGATTTTCGCGGCATAACCCCAGAATCAGTTGACCGTAGCGGAAACTTAACCGTTGCCATCAAAGAGCACATTGCTTTTCCCGAGATTTCGCCGGAAAAAACTAAAAGAATATTCGGTCTGGAAATAATCGTGGCGACTGATGCCCAATCCAAGGAAGAGGGCTTGAAATTATTAAAATTATTAGGATTCCCGATAAAATAATGGCTACCAAGGCGCAAATAGAAAAATCTAAAAGAAAACCCAAATTTAAGTCAAGAGTGGTAAGGCGCTGTTTTAGATGCGGAAGGAAAAGAGGTCACATGAGAAAGTTCGGATTGTGTAGGATTTGTTTCAGGGAGATGGCAAACAAAGGATTAATACCGGGTATAAGAAAATCAAGTTGGTAAAAATATGGACCCTATTTCAAACATGTTAACTTCAATAAGGAACGCTCAGGCAGCAAAAAAAGACACAGTATCTGTCCCTTTTTCCGATTTAAAATACGAGATCGCCAGAATTTTAGCAAGGCAGGGATTAATTAAAAACGTTGAAAAAAAAGGAAGAAAAATCAACAAATTAATTGATATTGGCCTGAAATACGATAACGGTGCCCCTAAGATTTCCGGTCTAAGGAAGGTATCAAAACCCGGCCAAAGAATTTATAAAAAATTCAAAGAAATAAAGCCGGTGAAAGGAGGATACGGCATAGCCATTATTTCCACGCCAAAAGGTCTGATGACGAACAAAGAAGCCAGGAAACAAAAATTAGGAGGAGAGGTAATTTGCGAGGTATGGTAAAAATATGTCAAGAATAGGCAAAAAACCAATTGAAATATTGCAGGGAGTGGATGTTAAAATTGAAGGACAAAAGGTAAAAGTCAAAGGTCCCAAGGGCGAACTGAATAAAACTATTCGACCTGAAATTAAGATTGAATTAAAACAAGGCAAGATTTTTCTCAGCGGACAAAATTCGTCTTTTTTGGGATTAAGCCGCACCATTTTGGCAAATATGGTCAAAGGGGTCACTGAAGGATATGAAAAAAAACTGGAGATAGAAGGGATCGGCTATAAAGCCAATTTGGAAGGCCAGGATCTTGTTCTAAACGTTGGCTTTACTCATCCTGTCAGAATAAAACAGCCTGAAGGAATAAAGTTTTCTGTTGAGAAAAACGTTATCATTGTTTCCGGACCCGACAAAGAATTGGTAGGGGAGCTTACTGCCAGGATAAGGATGGTAAACCCTCCCGAACCGTATAAAGGTAAGGGCATAAGATATCAGGGAGAGCAGGTCAGAAGAAAACTTGGTAAAAAAGCAGCAGCTGCAACAGCATAATGAAAAAATCAATCAAGCAACAAAAGCGTCAAAGACGCCACAAAAGAATCAGAGCGAGAATATCAGGTACAGCCACGATACCCCGTTTATGCCTGTTTAAATCCAATCAGTATATTTACGTTCAGTTGGTTGATGATCAAAACAATAAAATAATCGCTTCTGTCAGGGAATCTTTAAATGTTAAACAAGCCAAAAAAGCAGGAGAAATAATAGCCAAAAAAGCCCTGGAGAAAAAGATTGATAAGGCTGTTTTTGACAGGGGAGGATATAAGTATCACGGCAGAGTAAAAGCTTTGGCAGAAGGGGCAAGGGAAGTCGGTCTTAAATTCTAAAATTAAAATGTATAAAACGCAAACCCATAAATATAAAGAAGAAAAAAAAGACGAATTCGATTCCAAGCTTTTAGACTTGGCCAGAATTGCTCATACCCGAGCCGGCGGAAGAAAAATGCGTTTCAGGGCTCTGGTTATTATTGGAAACAAAATGGGCAAGGTGGGAATAGGCCTGAGCAAGGGAGGAGATGTGGCTTTGGCCATAGATAAGGCAACGAGGCTTTCCAGAAAGAATTTAATTGAGATTCCCATCACCGGCAATACTATTCCCCATGAAGTTTCGGCAAAAGTCGGAGCAGCCAGGATTATGTTAAGGCCCCAAAGAAAAGGCAGGGGACTGGTGGCAGGCGGTACGGTCAGAACGATTTGTGCATTGGCCGGCATTAAAGACATTTCTTCAAAGGTTTTAGGCCGGACAGGAAACAAGATAAACAACGCTCGTGCCACAATAGCAGCTTTACAGAAACTAAAGTCAAATTAAATTATGCAGCTTCACCAAATAAGGCCAAAACATAAGAGAAAGTTAGGCAAGAGGGTTGGCCGCGGCGGTAAGCGCGGTACCTATTCTGGCAAGGGCATTAAGGGCCAGAGATCCAGGGCCGGCAGAAAATTCAGGCCGGTGGTTCGAGATTGGATTAAAAAATATCCAAAACTAAGAGGGTACAGGTTTAAGTCAAGAGTTTCGGGATACGAAATCATTAATTTGGATGTTTTGGAAAAAAACTTCAAAACCGGTGAGACAGTAAACCCTCAGGCATTGCTGGAAAAGAAAATAATTCGTACAATAAAAGGAGGCTTACCCCGGGTCAAAATACTCGGCAAAGGTGAAATAAGTAAAGCTTTAACCGTTGAAAGTTGTTTGATTTCAAAACAAGCCAAAGAAAAAATAGAAAAATCAAATGGAATGGTTAAATAAAATTATAAGGATATTCAAACTTCCTGATCTGCGCAACAAAATACTTTTTGTTTTGGGAGTTTTTGTCATTTACAGAGTAATGGCCAACATCCCCATGCCCGGCATAAGAGCTGAAGAGCTTGAAAAGTTTTTTGAAAGCTTGAAGGTTTTCGGGATGTTGGACTTATTTGTCGGAGGGACACTTTCTAATCTTTCCATTGTTATGTTGGGATTGGGCCCTTATATTACAGCCACTATTATTATGCAGCTCTTAACCATGATTTTTCCTGCTCTGAACCGTCTTTATAAGGAAGAAGGCGAGGCAGGAAGACAGAAATTCAATCAGTACGGCAGGATTTTAGCCGTTCCTCTTGCTTTTCTCCAGGGTTACGGAATGCTTGCCTTATTACAGCAGCAGGGAGCTATCGGACAGCTTTCCACTGAAGTATTGATCAGTTCGCTTGTTACGGTAGCCGGCGGCTGTATCTTTTTGATGTGGTTGGGAGAATTAATTTCAGAAAAAGGTATTGGCAACGGTATTTCTCTTTTAATTTTTGCCGGAATTATCGCCATATTTCCCGTGAATATCAGAGAAATGTTTGTGGCCTGGGATCCGGCAGATATCCCTTCTTATTTGCTTTTTTTCGCAATGGCCCTGGCAATTATTGCCGGAGTAGTTATGGTTAACCAGGGGCGTAGGAATATTCCTGTTTCTTATGCAAAAAGAGTAAGGGGTATGAAAATGTATGGCGGCGTTTCAACTTATTTGCCCCTGAATGTTAATCCGGCCGGAGTAATCCCCATTATTTTCGCTTTTGCCATTATGATGTTTCCCGGAATGGTGGCAGGTTTTTTAACCGGTGTTGAGGGCGCGGTGGGCAATGTGGCTCAGGCAGTCAGCCAATTTCTTGAGAAAGAAGTGGTTTATTCAGCTATTCTTTTCGTTTTGGTTGTTGTTTTTACTTTCTTCTATACAGCCGTCACCTTTGACCCCAAAGCCATTTCCGGTAATCTGCAAAAAATGGGCGGTTTTGTGCCGGGCATTCGTCCCGGAGAATCAACCGCCAATTTTCTCCACTATATTTTAAATAGAATCTTAGTGTTTGGAGCCTTGTTTTTGGCTACTATAGCCGTGTTGCCTTCCATAGTCGGTTGGGTAACAGGCGTTGGTGTTTTCGGTTTTTTCGTCGGCGGTACCTCAGTGCTCATTATTGTTAACGTGGTTTTGGAAACCTTAAGGCAAATTAACTCCCAGCTTCAGATGAGAGAATATGAAACTCTCTAAAGGAAAACCTTTTTCTATAATCCTTTACGGCAGGCCGGGTTCCGGCAAAGGAACCCAGGCTATTTTGCTGGCTGAAAAATTTAAATTGGAACATTTCAGCAGCGGCGAAGCTTTGCGCCAACGCAAACAAATCAATGACTTTACCGGCAGGAAGCTTAAAAAAGTCATGAATCAGGGCAAATGGGTTCCCGAGTGTACTATTATTAAGATTTGGCTTGACAGATTGGAAGAATTTGAAAAAAAGAAAAACTTTAAGGGCTGGATTTACGACGGTGGTCCGAGATTGAACCTGGAAACAGAGCTTCTTGATAATGCTTTGCAGTGGTACGAATGGCACAAGGACATAAGGGTTATTTTAATTGATATTTCTGCAAAAACAGCTTTTGACCGTTTAACCAAAAGAAGGCAATGCAAACAGTGCAAAGAACTGATTCCCTGGGTCGGGAAATTCAAAAAAACTAAAGAATGCCATAAGTGCGGCGGTAAGCTGGTTTATCGTTCAGACGACAAGCCGCAGGCAATTAGAGAGCGCTTGAATCAGTTTAGAAAATATACTATACCTCAAATAAACTACTTTAAAAAGCGCAGAAAGTTCATCAGAATAAACGGCGAGCAGCCGATTGAAGACGTTTTTAAGGATATTCTTAAAGCAATTAAATATAATTAATATGAACAAAAAAATAATTTTTATCATTTTACTTATTGTTATCTTTGCCTTTGCTGTTTTGGCTTTCCGGCAGACAGGTGAGGATCCTGTAAAAAAACCAGATCATATAGGTGATATCATCACCGCCAATAATCAGTTTACCCTGGATTTTTATAAAGAGATAAAAAATGCAGAAGAAAATATTTTCTTTTCCCCTTACAGTTTATCAATTGCCCTGGCAATGACTTATGAGGGAGCCAGAAATAAAACGGAAGAAGAAATGAGAAGCGTTTTTTACTTTCCTCAAGAAGATGATCTTCGCAGGGATTCTTATTTCAATGTCCATAACAGACTTGTCAGAGAAGAAACAGAGCACGAACTTAATATTGCCAATGCTCTCTGGGCCCAGGAGGATTTTCCTTTTTTACAGGAATATTTTGACGTTATTAAGGCTCATTACCATGGCTTGATTGAAAACCTTGATTTTGCAGGAGATCCCGAAGGTTCAAAGGAAATTGTTAATCAGTGGGTGGAAGAAGAAACAAAAGGAAAGATCAAGGATTTGCTTTCCCAGGTAGACCCTTTAACGCGACTAATTTTGACCAATGCCATTTATTTTAAAGGAGAATGGGTTCAGGAATTTAACGAAGAAGAAACCAGAGAAGAAAACTTTTATCTTGCCCCGGAAAAAAAAGTTAGAGTTGATATGATGAGGCGCCTGGATGAAGAAGCTGAATTCCCTTATTATGAAACAGATAGTTTACAGGTTTTGGAAATGCCTTATTCCGGCGAAGAAACTTCAATGCTTGTCTTGCTTCCCAAAGATCACAACTTAGAAGAAATAGAAGAGCAATTAACTTTGGAAAATCTTAACACTTGGCAGGAGAACTTACAAGAAAAAGAAGTCAGGGTGTATTTTCCAAAATTCAAACTGGAAACCAAATACTTTTTAAGGGACATCTTAAGCCAAATGGGAATGCCGATTGCTTTTACCGGGTTCGCTGATTTTTCTGGCATGACAGGCAAAAAAGACTTAATGATTGATCAGGTGATCCACCAGGCTTTTGTTGAGGTGGATGAAAAAGGAACAGAGGCTGCAGCAGCTACCGCAGTAATTATGTTACTTACTGCCATGCCGGAAGGGCCGGTTATTCCTGTTTTTAAAGCTGATCGGCCCTTTATCTTTCTGATTCAGGAAAAAGAAACAGGCGTCATTCTCTTTATGGGAAGAGTGGCAGACCCGACTCTCTGACCCAATATGAAGAATAAACTTATTTGTGTTGTAGGCATGCCGGGCTCTGGTAAGAGCCTGGTTTCAGATGAGCTGATAAAGAAAGGATTCTCCTATATCAGGTTCGGCCAGATTACTTTGGATAAGATTAAAGAAGCAGGACTTGCTGTTACAGAAGATAATGAAAAGAGAATCAGAGAAGAATTAAGACAAGAACATGGCATGGCAGCCTTTGCTTTGCTGAATATTCCAAAGATAGATGAATTGCTGGAAAAATCCAATGTGGTGGTTGACGGTCTTTACAGCTGGTCAGAATACAAAGTTCTCAAAGAAAAATACGAAGAAAGAATAGAGGTTGTGGCGGTTTACGCTTCTCCTTGCCTGAGGTATGAGAGGTTAAATAACCGAAAACTGGAAGCAAGCGACCTGGAACAGCGCTTCAGGCCCCTTGAGGAAGAAGAAGCAAAAGCCCGCGATTATGCTGAAATAGAGAATTTGGAAAAAGGGGGACCCATAGCTATGGCTGATTTTATTGTTGTTAATACAGGAACAATTGAT
>Ga0209498_1000538_pt1 | contig 23385 bp, 20 predicted proteins | sample WalLakDeSediment_FD_184131 | JGI IMG/M metagenome (GOLD analysis project Ga0209498, IMG submission 184131) | Lake sediment microbial communities from Walker lake, Nevada to study Microbial Dark Matter (Phase II) - Walker Lake 11/02/13 Deep... | ecosystem: Environmental > Aquatic > Freshwater >...
CAATTTGTTTGTCAAAATGAACATTTACCAACCATTTGTAAATTATTATGAGCCAATTAGAAGAAGCGTTATTGATCCAGATTAAGGCAATGAAACTGCCGATGCCGGTAATGGAGTATCGATTCGCCGCTGAACATGTAGGGTTGGGAAAAGGATTGCGGGAACGGTTGGAAAAGGCGGGCTTAAAAAACTGGCGTTTTGATTTTGCTTGGGTGGATAAGAAGCTGGCGGTTGAGGTTGAGGGCGGTGCTTGGGTGATGGGCAGGCATAACAGGGGATCAGGCTTTGAGGGTGATCTGGTAAAATACCATCACGCTATGCGATTGGGGTGGAACGTGTACCGCTGCTCTGGGGCGCTTATCAAGAACGGGCAGGCAGTAGAATTGATTGCTGAACTGTTGCTTAATTATTAAAAATATGCCTATAATCATCACACACATCTCCAGTGTGTAACTCCTCGACTTTTGGCGCTCTATTGCAGAGCGTCTTTTTTTTGGCTAGAATGTAATTATGCCTACGAAAAACCCAGAAAGCCCCAATCCAATTGGTCGCCCAAGCAAGTACGATCCTAAATTCTGTGAAATAGCTGTGGAATATCTGTCAGAAGGTTATTCTGTCACGGCATTGGCTGGTCATATTGGTGTAGCACGGTCAACAGTGTTCAAATGGGCAGATGAAAACGCAGAATTTTCGGACTCCTTAAGAACTGGACAGGCTTTAGCGGCTAAATGGTGGGAAAATCAATTGCGCGAAATAGTGCAAGGTGGCCAAGGAAACGCGACTGCTGCGATCTTTGGCGTGAAGAACCGTAGCCGAGAAGAATGGAAAGACAAGCATGAAACTGAGATAACTGGCCCAGATGGTGGCCCAGTGCAAATACAGGAAATCAAACGCCTTGTCGTCGACCCTACAGATACCAACGCCTAGGTGGGCTGTTCCACTACTAAAGCCTGCTAGATACAAAGGCGCTCATGGCGGCCGTGGCTCTGGAAAATCACATTTCTTTGCTGAAATGCTGATTGAAGAGCATATTGCCAATCCCAATCAAGCATCTGTCTGCGTGCGTGAAGTCCAGTTATCACTGAACCAATCTGTCAAACGCTTGTTGGAATACAAAATCGAGCAAATGGGCGTGGGATCGCTGTTTGTGGTGCAGGACAAGCAAATCCTGAACAAAAACGGCAACGGCATTATTATCTTTCAAGGCCTTCAAAATCACACTGCTGACAGTATCAAGTCGCTAGAAGGCTATGATAGGGCGTGGGTGGAAGAGGCTCAAAGCCTGAGCCAGCATTCTCTTGATCTATTGCGCCCTACTATTCGTAAACCTGGCAGTGAGCTGTGGTTTAGCTGGAACCCGCGTAACGACACAGATCCCGTGGACGTGCTGTTGCGTGGCGAAAAACCGCCGCCTGATGCTTGCGTGGTTGAAGTCAATTATCTGGATAATCCGTGGTTTCCTGACGTATTGCGGGAAGAAATGGAGTATGACAAAGGCCGCGACCCTGACAAATACGCGCATGTCTGGATGGGCAAATACTTACGGAACTCTGATGCCCAGGTGTTCAAGAACTGGCGTATTGAAGAGTTTGAAACGCCAACCAGTGCCATATTGCGATTCGGGGCTGACTGGGGCTTTGCATCTGATCCTACGGTATTAGTCCGTTGCTATATTGACGGGCGCAAACTGTTTATTGATTACGAAGCCTATGCTGTTGGGTGTGAAATTGTAAACATTCCAGACTTGTTTATGACCGTGCCAGAAGCTGAAAAGTGGCCAATTACGGCTGATTCGGCCAGACCGGAAACGATCAGCCATGTGAAGAAACACGGTTTTTCACGCATTATGCCGGCAGTTAAAGGAGCGAAAAGTCTTGAAGAAGGAATTGAATGGCTAAAATCGTTTGAAATTATTGTGCATCCAAGATGTCGCCACACTATTGACGAATTGTTGTTATACTCGTATAAAGTCGATAAACTAACGGATAAAGTGTTACCGATTCTTGAAGATAAACAGAATCATGTTATTGACGCGTTGCGTTATGCTTGCGAAGGTGTGAGGCGAGCCAACAAACGAATTGTAAATCGACAGGCAGTTGCGCAAAGCGATTATGCCGTTTTCTCATAGGAGAACAGAATGTCTGGAATCTTCAGTAAACCTAAAATGCCTGAGCCGCCACCGCCACCACCGCCACCAGCTGCTCCCCCAAGCATGGATGAAGCCAAACAATCACGCATGCAAGCCGATGAACTTCGTCGTCGTCGCGGTCGTTCAGCAGCTATTTTGACAGAGTCAAGCGGCATGTTAAAACCTACTACTGGAACGCAAAAACTTTTGGGAGAATAATATGGGCGGATCATCAAAACCAAAACCACAACCAGCACCACCACCACCAGCTCCGCCGGCTGCTCAAGAAAGTGCTGAAGAATACAGATCAATAATCGGCCGTCGCGATATGGCAGACAGACAGGTTAGGCGTCGCGGACGCTCTTCAACAATTTTAAGCGACCGGTCTGGCAACATTGGCGCTTTTTTAACCGGCACTAAAACGCTGTTAGGCGAATAATATGGCTGACTCAAAAGCGGATGAAATCATCCGTGAATATCAGCAGATGGAAGGCCAGCGCGGTGTTTGGGAAGAGCACTGGCGCGAAATAGCTGAGCGCGTATTGCCGCGTCAAAACTGGTTTGCTGCCAGCGATAAGACACCAGGCGAAAAACGCACTGAAAAGATCTTTGACGCTACAGCTGGTCTAGCGTTAGAGCGCTTTGCTGCTGCCATGGAATCTATGCTCACGCCTCGCACAATGCGCTGGCACAAGCTGACGACAAGCGATCCTGCGCTGGATGGCGATAATTCCGTACAAGCTTATCTTGATCAAGTTACCGAAATTTTATTCCAAGTCCGGTATAACCCTAAAGCAAACTTTGCCTCGCAAGCGCATGAAAATTACATGAGCTTGGGCGCGTTTGGCACGGGAGCGATGTTTATTGACGATATTCCTGGTGTTGGTCTGCGTTACAAGGCGATCAATTTGTCTGAGATATACATTGCCGAGAATCATGCCGGCGTCGTCGATAAGGTTGTGCGCAAGTTCCCATTGACTGCCAGACAAGCTGCGCAGAAATGGGGTTATGACCGCATCCCTGAAAAGATCAAAACCGCATTGGAAAAGCATCCAGAGCGTGAATTTGAGTTTTTGCACTGCGTCAAACCAAATGAAGATCGCAAGACAGGCCGTAAAGACTATCGCGGCATGCCTTGGGCCAGTTATTACATTTGTTATGAAAGCCGCATGTTAATGGATGAAAGCGGTTATCAATCGTTTCCTTATGCCGTCAGCCGCTATGTGACAGCGCCTAAAGAAATCTATGGTCGTTCGCCGGCAATGACCGTGCTGCCTGACATCAAAATGATTAACGAAATGAGCAAGACCGTTTTGCGCGCTGCTCACAAGATCGTTGATCCACCTTTGTTATTGCAAGAAGATGGCGTGCTGCAAGCATTTAATACGCGCCCTGGGGCTTTGAACTATGGCGGCGTAGATGAGCAAGGCCGTCAAGTCGTGCAGCCATTGCAAACTGGCGCACGCGTTGACATTGGTATGGATATGATGGAACAGCGCAGAAAGGTCATTAATGATGCTTTCTTGATTACTCTGTTTCAAATCCTTGTTGAATCGCCCAATATGACCGCTACAGAAGCCATGTTGCGTGCGCAAGAGAAAGGCGCGTTGCTAGCTCCAACAATGGGTCGCCAGCAATCTGAAATGCTTGGCCCAATGATTGAGCGTGAAATTGACATTTTAGCCCGTGCCGGCGTATTGCCGCCCATGCCTGAGGCATTGGTTGAACGTGGCGGAGATGTGCAAATTGAATACATTTCTCCATTGAATCGGGCGCAACGGGCAGAAGAAGGCGTTGCAATCTTGCGGACGCTTGAATCTGTAATGCCATTGGCTCAGCTCGATCCTAGCATTATGATGATCTTTAAGGCCGATGAAATTGCCCGCGAACTAAGCGAAATCAATGGCGTGCCGGCTAAGATCTTGCGTGATAAAGAAGAAGTGGCTGAAATGATGGCGCAACAGCAACAGCAAGCAGAAATGCAACAGCTATTGCAAGCCGCACCTTTGGCCGCACAATCAGCCAAAACAATGGCAGAAACAGCAGCATTAGCAGGCAACGTGCCACAATCATTGCCAATATGAACAAACTACTTCAACGATTACAACGCCGAAAGTACGCTTACCGGCGTTTGTTTTTAGGTGATGATGGGCCGTCAGCCGATGGCCAAATTATCCTGACCGATCTGGCTAAATTTTGTAAGGCGACACAATCAACTGTCGTCGTTTCCCCAATCTCGCGACAAGTCGATCCAATTGCGTCAGCTATGGCTGAAGGCAGGCGGGAAGTCTGGTTGCGGATTATGGCGCACCTTCATATCGAAGATCGCGTAATTTTTAATCTTAACGAAGAGGTGGACAATGAATGATTTTGCAGGGTCAGTAGAAGCTGGCAACCCTGGCGCTGATGCGGCAGGTGTTGGATCAGCACAATCGTTTCAACAACAAGGCAATCAAGCCTACGCACAAGAGCAGGAGTGGTACTCAGGATTACCAGAAGAAACAAGAGGCCTGGCTGAAGTAAAAGGCTGGAAATCGCCAGCTGATGCCATCCAATCTTATGCCAATCTGGAAAAAATGCTTGGTGCTGACAAGGCTGGCCGTGGTTTGGTTATGCCAAAAGAAGACGCTGATTCAACAGAATGGGGCCAGTTTTACGACAAGCTGGGACGTCCAGCATCACCGGATCAATACAATCTGCCAATTCCTGAAGGCGAATCAGGCGAATTTGCTCAGATTGCGGCCGACAAATTCCACGAACTAGGCATTACTGCCAAGCAAGCCGAAAGTCTAGCTGAATGGTGGAATAACAATGCCCAGCAAATGCAAGAGTCTCAAATGAACATGCAGGCGCAAAATGCTGAAATAGAATTACAGGCATTACAGTCTGAATGGGGCAAAGAGTACGACCAGAATATTGAAGCGGCGCGCCGCGCTACGCGTGAATTTGGTTTAAAAGAAGAGACTTTAAGTCGGGTTGAAGAAGCAATTGGCACAGGCGAAATGCTGAAATTGTTTGCTAATATCGGCAAAGGGCTTGGCGAATCGCAGTTTGTTGATGGCAGCAAGCCCAGTGGTATGGGAATGTCGCCAGAAGCGGCTCGCGCTCGCCTTGGTCAGCTAAAAGGCGACAAAGAGTGGTCTGCTAAATATCTTTCTGGAAATGCGGATGCTAAGGCTGAAATGGACCGCCTGATGCGTTTAGCCTACCCAGGATGATAGAGGTTGCAGATATACGCATAAAATGTTTACAATTAGCACATAGGCCCGACTTGCTGCCGCAGGATGTGGTAGAAAGGGCCAAGGTGTATGTAGCATTTATTCAGGGTGAGGCGAAAGCCGACAATCCAGACAAGCCAACCCGTGGCCCTGGACGACCGCCTGGAAAGACTGGCAAGTGTTAGCCGACTGTCCGGTAGAAACGGCCCCAGCGATGGACAAGCCTTTCGGTAAATGATGTTTTTTATTTAACTTTATCGGGGGACTTATTATGTCTTTCAATGTAACTACGCATTTTGTGCAGCAGTACACTACAAACGTACAATTGCTGCTCCAACAAAAAGGGTCCAAACTGCGCGATGCCGTTACTGTCGGTTCTTACACTGGTAAGGCTGCCAAAGCGATTGAGCAGGTTGGTGCTGTTAACGCGGTAAAACGCACTATCCGTCACGGCGATACTCCGTTGATCAGCACTCCTGCTGATGCTCGCTGGGTATTCCCTAATGACTATGAGTGGGCTGATCTGATCGATGATCAGGACAAACTCCGTATGTTGGTTGATCCGCAATCTTCCTATGCTCTGAACGGTGCTTATGCGCTGGGCCGTGCAATGGATGATGAGATCATTTCAGCATTTTTTGGCACTGCCAAAACTGGCGAGAATGGCGCAACCAATAGCATTTTTGATGCAACCAACCAGGTTGTTGACGAAGATGTTGGTTCAACTGGCGCAACTGGTTTGAACATTGCCAAACTGCGTGAAGCTAAGCGTATCTTGATGGCAAACGAGGTTGATATTGATAACGACCCGCTGTTTGTCATTATTACTGCACAGCAACACGATAACCTGCTCAACGAAGCGCAAGCAATCAGCCTTGACTACAACACCCGTCCGGTGCTTGTTGATGGCAAGATTACCGCTTTCATGGGCTTTAACTTCATTCACACTGAGCGTCTGCCGGTAGATAGCGATACCTACCGCCGCTGCCCTGCGTTTGCCAAGTCTGGCATGCATATGGGTATGTGGAACGACATCAACACTCAAATCTCTGATCGTGCTGACAAGGGTTATGCAACCCAGGTTTATGTCAAAGGCACTTTCGGCGCAACTCGCACCGAAGAGAAGAAAGTCGTTGAAATCAAGTGTGACGAATAAGGGGAACTATCATGGCTAATACATTTGCAACTGAAGTCTCCGGCCTGGGTACAGTACCCGAAACTAACGCTAATGGTGCTGTTCAGGGTGGACGCCTGCGCCGTTTTCGTGCCACTGTACCGTTTGCTGGTCAAGCCGATGGTGATACCGTAACTCTGGCCCGCGTGCCTGCTGGTTATGCTTTCGCCTATGGCATTGTCAACAACACTGCAACCTTTGGTGGTACTGCTACAGTGGCGATTGGTGTCGCTGGCGCAGCCGGCAAGTATCGCGCCGCAGCAAAAATCGAAACCTCAGGTCCAATCCTGTTTGGTGTCGCCGCTGCTGCTGACGATGCACCGTTGGCTGATGCTGAAACTGTAATCTTGACTGTGGATGCCGCTGCTCTTCCGACCAGCGTCAACTTCGCAGTTATTGATCTGTACTACTCAGCACCGTAACAGAAAGGGGGGCTTCGGCTCCCCGTTCTCCATAGGAGACACACATGGCTACACCACATTATTTTGGCATTGATCTTGGTTTGTCACTTGACACTATCATTGATGACGATTCAACCACTAGCAAATCAATTGAGCTGGTTGTTGAGCTAGACGACGATCCAACCCGTGAGCAGGTTATTGTTGCATTACAAAACTTGCGCGATTACATTTTGCAGGCTAATTGGCCGCCAGCATAAATGTCATCACAGGTTGAAATAGCCAACCGTGCGCTGACAAAACTGGGTGCTGCTCGCATCATTTCATTTGGTGACGACAACAAACAATCCAGATCTGTTCAGTCCATGTTTCCAATTGTGCGCGACGCTGAACTGCGGGCGCATATTTGGTCTTTTGCTGTTAAACGCGCCAGTTTGGCCGCATTAACATCAACCCCAGATTGGGGTTATTCCTTTCAATACGAATTACCATCAGACTGTTTGCGATTAATCCAGGTCAATGATTCGTTTCAAGGGCCAGACATGAGCAATTACCGTAACGCATCAACAGCTGAGTACATGTTAGAAGGCAACAAAATTCTGACAGATTATGTTGCGCCATTAAAAATCCGATACATCGCTAGGAAAGTTGACATTACGCAGTGGGACGCAACATTTGTTGAAGCATTTGCTTGCCGGCTTGCTGCTGAGATGGCTGAAGATTTAACCCAGTCAAACCAAAAAAAGGACGCAGCATGGCAAGAGTATCGACAAGCGTTAAGTGTGGCAATTCGCTCTGGCGCTGTTGAGCAACAGCCGCAAGATATGCCAGATGATTCTTGGATGTTAAGCCGAATTTAATCGAGGGCGCTATGGGTTTTAGGTTGCCGGAGTCAGACACAACCAGAATGCGTGGCGTTGTATCACGCCCTGAATCTTGTCAGCAAGTTATCGAAGGCAACAGTTATTATGCGTATTTTGCGGCTTTGCCGGCTGCTCCATTAGCTAATGCAGCGTCGTTAGAAATTGTTTTTACCACTGGCGAAACGTCAAATGCCTACCTTTGGGTTATGGCGCAATGTGGCGGTAATGGACAATTCAAGATTGCTGAAGGCGTAACTGACGTGACTGGCGGCGATTTGTTTGTGCCAATTAATCGTAACCGTCAATCAACAAAAACCAGCACTTGCGGCGTTTTGACAGGGCCAACTGCCGTTACTATAAATGGCACAATCTATCAAGAAATTATTCTTGGTGGCGCAACTGGCGTTGCTGCCGGCAATGACGTATCAAGCGAGCCGTATTTGCTAAAACGCAATACATCATACCTTTTTCGCTTAACCAATAACTCTGGGCAAGCACGAATTGCTGAAATTCAACTTCAATGGTGTGAACTGTAATGCCAAAAGCCAGCCCGATACAGACTAGTTTTAACGCAGGTGAATTTTCACCAACAATGGATGGTCGCGTTGACTTTGATCGTAAGTATCCAAGCGCGTGCCGTCAATTAATTAATTTCATTCCGTTGGTGCAAGGCCCAGCATTGCGCCGGTCAGGCACAAAATTTGTTGAAGAAGTCAAAGATTCGGATGATAGAACGTGGCTGATTCCTTTTGAATTTGCTGAAACAGACGCTTACATTCTTGAGTTTGGCGATCAATACATTCGCTTTTACACCAATTATGGCCGCGTGATACTAGGAACAACCCCTGCTGCTTGGGTAACATCTACTGCTTATGATATAGGCGATCTAGTTTCTGAAAGCGGCACAAACTATTATTGCGTTACTGCACACACATCCGGCACATTTGCGACAGATCTTTCCAATGGTAATTGGTATGCGTTAACTGGCTCTGTTTATGAAATCCCAACGCCATATACCATTGCGTCTATGGTGTCGGCTTCAGGCTCGTTACGTTTGCGTACAGTGCAGTCTGGCGACGTTATTTACATTGTTCACCCCGACTATGCTCCACGAAAACTGTCACGTTTTGCGCCAACAACGTGGACATTAACAGAAGTAGATTTTCGCGGCGGCCCATTTCTAGACGTTGATCCAGATGAAACCACGACAGTTACGGCTTCAGGAACGACCGGATCTATTACGTTAACGGCTTCGGCTGCATTATTTTCCGCTTCAGACGTAGGCAGTTTGTTTTTTATTGAAGAAAAAGATTTAAGTTACATTAAACCATGGGCGTCAGGTCAAGAATTATCTAGGGGCACGACATCAGCTGCCGGCCCTAACGTATTAAATACCTTGCGGCGATCTGATGGTAAGACGTACAAATGCGTAACGAGCGCAGCAGCCCCAGCGACAACACCAGAAAGCGTTATACGCACTGGCGGAGACAGACCAATTCATACCAATGGCGTAGCGGCTGACGGCGACGGTGAACAAAAATACCCTGTTGCGTCAAACCCACGCGTGTTTCGTGAAGGTGTTGATTGGGAATTTCAAGATCCAGGTTACGGCATTGTTAAAATTACAGGCTTTACCAGCTCAACATCCGTCACTGCCACAGTAGTTTCTTCCAAATTACCAGACGGCGTTACGGCCGTAGCAACAACACGGTGGGCTTTTTCGCGATGGTCGTCAACGCGTGGATGGCCAAATAACGTAGCTTTTTTCCGAGAAAGACTTGTGTTTTCAACAGGGCAAATTCTTAACTTTTCTGTTAGTGGGGATTTTGAAAACTTTAGCGCTAAAAACGAATCAGGTGAAATTGCGGCAGATCAAGCCATCACAATTGAGATTGCATCCGATACCGTAAATGACGTGCAATGGCTAATGCCGTCAGATGGTTTATTAATCGGAACTGCTGGCGGTGAATTTTTATGTAAAGAATTGACAACTGATGAAGTGTTTGGCCCTGGCAACGTCAAAATTGCACAACAATCAACCTATGGATCGCGCAATGTTTTGCCGGTTCAGGTTGGCGAAACGATTATTTTTGTGCAGCGCGCTGGCCGAAAACTGCGTGAATTGCAATACGATTTTTCCAGTGACGGGTATAAATCGTCAGATTTGAACGTATTAGCTGAACACATCACAAGTGGCGGATTAATAGATATTGTCTATCAACAAGAGCCGCATTCGATTATCTGGGCTGCGCGTGCTGATGGCACGTTGCTAGGTTTCACCTTTAACCGCGAGCAGGATGTGCTAGGTTGGCACAGACATCCGCTGGGCGGCGAAGGCATTGTTGAGTGCATGGAAACAATCCCAAGTCCTGCCAATGGTCAAGATGATCTTTGGATGATTGTCAAAAGAACAATTGACGGTCAAACCAAGCGCTATATTGAATATTTAATGCCAGATTTTACTAACGAATCAGATATTGTTGATGCTTTTTTTGTTGATTGCGGCTTAACCTATGATGGATCGCCTGCAACAACAATTAGCGGATTAGGTCACTTAGAGGGGGAAGAAGTGGATGTTTTGGTTGATGGCGCAACACACCCGCGTAGAACGGTTGAAAGCGGAGAAATAGAGCTTCAGCGCGAAGGCAGCAAAGTGCATATTGGATTCCCTTACAATTCACTGTTGCAGACTATGAGGCTTGAAGCTGGCGCTGCTGACGGCACGGCACAGGGTAAGACCAAACGCATCACCAAGGCCGTTATACGCTTTCTGGCAACGGTTGGCGCGCGCGCCGGTGCTGACCCCAGTCAGTTAGATGAAATTCAATTTCGCAGTCCATCAAACCCAATGGATCAAGCCGTACCGCCTTTTACAGGCGACAAGCTAATTGAATGGCCAGGCAGTTATGATTTTGACGGGTATATTTACATTAGCCAGCCGCAAGCATTGCCAATGACTATTGTGTCAATCATGCCGCAAGTACATACTCAAGACCGATGATCATTGTGCCATTTCAGCCAGAGCATTTAGAATTTCTAATATTGCAACCGTCGCAGGCGCACTTTTCTACTCTTTTTGACAAAGAATATGGCCCTGCTTTAGCTCAAGCCGGCCCTTGTTTTACGGCAATTGAAGGCAATGAAGTAATTGGCTGTTCAGGAGTGGTCAAACAATGGGATAATCGCGCTACGGCATGGGCGTTAATTTCAGCCAATGCCGGCAAAAACTTTGTGCGGATTCATAAAGCCGTAAAGCGGTTTTTGGAAACGACAGACTTTAAGCGGGTTGAGGCTTATGTTGATGCAAATTTTGAAGCTGGCCACCGCTGGATTACAATGTTGGGATTCGAGCGCGAAGGCTATATGCGCGCGTTTTCTCCATTAGGCGATGATGCCGTGCTTTACGCGAGGATTAAATAATGGACCCAATTTCAGCATTTATGGCAGCGTCGTTATCGACGAAAGCAATGGTTGTTGGTACAGGCCTTGCGGCTGTTGGCGCAATTCAAGGCGGCCAAGCGGCAAAGGCGCAAGCAGAAGCCCAAGCCAAAGCCTCTGAATACAATGCCAGTCTTACAAAAATTCAAGCCGATGTTGCACGGCAACAAGCCGGCGCACGGGAAGAGCAACAGCGCCGTGGTGCTCGACAAGTTATGGGCAGACAACGCGCAGCTATTGCGCAATCTGGCGTAGGTTTTATTGGATCTGCGCTAGATATTTCAGAGCAATCAGCCGCCAATGCTGAATTAGACGCTTTGACAACGCGTTATCAAGGCGAATTAGCCGCACGCGGGTTATTGGCACAAGCTGAGGGTGATCTATACGGGGCGAAAGTGCAACGCGTAGCAGGCAAACAGGCGCAAACCGCTGGCTATTTACAGGCCGGCAGCTCTTTATTGACGGGCTATGGCAAGTATAAAGAGGAATAATTGTGGCTAAAATTCCAGTTTACGAAGAGCGTCAACAAGTTGGTGGTGGGTTTCAGCCTGGCAGACTATCTGTTCCTGATGCCAATTTAGGCGCTGTTCCACGCGCATTGCAGCAAGCCGGCGGTGCTGTTTTTGATTATGGCTTGGAAATGGCCAAAGCCGAAACAGAAAAAGTAATGTCCGATGCTACTTTGCATTGGGAGCAATATTTACCACAAGCAAAAAGCGCTGCGCAACCTGGCGCAAAAGACTTTGTGCCAACAATTCAAAGTGAATTTGATTCATGGTCAGAGCAGACGCTTAAAGGTATTTCCGATGGCGCCGTGCGCAATCAAACGGCCAAACAAATATTGCGTTTGCGCGACAATGTATTGTCAGATTCTATTCGTTTTCAGTCAGACCAAGGCAGAACCTATCGATACGATCTGGCAGTACAATCAAATCAATCTATTGCAAGCGCAATTAATCTTAACCCTAGTTTGTTTGATGAATTAACAGCTGCGCGCATAGAAGCCATTGACGCAATGTTTTTGGAGCCAGACAAAAAACAAACGCTAAAAAATCAATTGTTGCAACAAAACGCTGATGCTGCGCTGCGCAAAATTATTGAAACAGATCCAATGGGCTTTTTAAACGAAGTTCGACAATCAAGCGCAAGCGTTCCATTTACAGATGTAGCGCGTTTGTATCCGATAGTCGCAAAACACGAAAGCCAGTTTGATCCAAATGCGATAAGTCCTGTCGGTGCTGTTGGGTATATGCAAGTTATGCCAAACACAGCGCGTAATCCTGGATATGGCGTGCCAGATATTTTTGAAATGGCGCGTGCGATGGACATTTCTTTTGGCGACCGCACTGACGCAGAAATAAAACGGTTATTGCAAATTCAAGAATTAAATCAAGCATTTGGTGAAAAATATCTAAATGCTATGTTAAACAATTACGACAACAATCTGGTTTATGCGTTATCTGCATACAACTGGGGGCCAGGCGCTACAAACAGATGGATTGCTGATGGCGCAAAGCCTGAATCATTGCCAAATGAAACGCGTACTTACGTTAAAAAAATTACTAAAGACCTTGGTCATCCTGGATTTGCAGCGCAAGATGGCACGTTTAGCGGCAATAAATATCTTGATTTGTTGCCGGTTGATAAGCGCAAAAGTTACATTAGCGCAGCTAACAGCGCGGTTAATCAGCATCAATCATTGTATCGCGGCCAGATAAATAGTCGAATGAAGAATGATAGCGTTATGGCTGCTGATGGCATTGTGTCGCCAAATCCCGTTACTGAAACAGAGTTTATGGCGGCTTATGGCTCAGATGGCCAACAAATGTACAGTGATTATGTTGCAGAGCAACAAATGGCACAAACAATTGCTGAATGGTCAGATACGCCGGCTTCAAACATTTTGAATCAAATTATTCGTCCAGAGCCAGGGTCAGATTATTCGTTTCAAAAAGACATACAACGCAAGCAAATTGCTGCGGCGCAAAACATTATGCGTATGCGTGAAGATGACGCGGCAATGTATGTGTTGAACAATAGCCAATCTGTTGCAAGCGCTTACCAAGAATATGACGCCATTGATCCATTTGATGCGTCATTGATGCCGGCAGAACGTGATTTGTTGATAAAGCAAAAACAAGCGGCTGCTGAAGTATATGCCAATGCAATTTTGCAAGAACAAGACAGGCTGGGCATTCAGAATCAAGGCATTTTGACAAAGCCCGTATTAGACGAGTTAGCACGTCAGTATTTAAAAACACCGCAAGGTGAGCCAACCGCAGAAAACGTGCAAATGATGTCAAGCATGTGGGGCAACGCATGGCCAAGCGTTTACCAACAATTAATTGCAGAAGGCGCAATGCCGCCAGCTGCCATTGTTATTGGATCTGGATTAGGTGATAGAGAAGCTGTTGACGTAGTAGACGCGTCCCGTCGCACAGTTGACGAATGGCTAATTAACAAAGAGCCTAAAGTTAAAAGCGATTTGCGCCTTGATGTTATTGATGAATTAGACCCGTTGATGAAAACCTTAATTGGATCAGATGGCCAGCCACGCATGGCGGGTGGATTTGAAGCCTATGAGGTGCGATTAAATACAGCCAATCAATTAGCGGCCATGTATGTGGCGCAAGGCGAATCAGTTACAAAAGCGGCACGGCGCGCATCGGCTATTGTCGGGCTAGATAAGTACCACTTTAATGAGTCTTATCGCGTGCCAATCGAAGAAGATATGAATGCGGTGCGTTATGGCACGGCCATAGCATTGCGCGAACTGCAACCTGAAGATCTGTTCCCTTCTATGGCAGACTTGGCTATGGAGCAAACGCAAGCAGAGCAATTGCGTGAATTGCGTCGCAATGGATATTGGGTAACAGACGAATCTGAAACAGGCCTGTATCTGTACTCACCAAATACGCGCAGCGCGGTGCTGGACAACAAAGGCCGGCCAATTCGTTTTACCTGGGATCAATTGACAAGCTATGGCTATGAGCGTACGCGGGAAATTGAACAGGGCATGATGATTGCACCATAAAGGGTAAAAATGACCATATACACAGTTGAGCCACGCAAAAGATTTAACACAGATCTTGCTGAATACAATACATCGTTATTGCGCAGTTCCGGCGCTACAGCGTCAATGGCTTTTACTGAATCACCAATGCGTGCTGTCACAAACGCGTTGCGTCTTGCTGAATTAAATGCTCCACCTACCCCAGAAGATCGTGAAGTCACGCCCGAAGAGCTTATTTCTGGCGTAGAGCGTCCACGCGTTCCAGAAAAACAATTAGTCCCTGCTGACATTGCAAAAACCCGCGTTCAAGAATTAAACCTTGATTTGGAAATTCCTGAATCGGGAATGTACCAAGAAGCATTAGATTTTCTGATTGAACTGAAGCAAGAAGAAAATTTGCGTCGCAGCGTTATTGAGCGCGGCCCTGAAGGCGTATTTGCTGGCGGTGTTCGGTTTACAGCTGCGCTGGGTGGCTCAATGCTTGATCCTATCAACGTCGGTAGCGCATTTATTCCAGTTGTTGGACAAGCGCGTTATACCAGTATGTTGGCGCAAGCGGGTACGACTGCTGGGCGTGCCGGTGTGCGTGCGCGGGTTGGTGCGCAAGAGGGTTTATTTGGCGCAATGCTGGTTGAACCCTTGTCGTATGTACCGTTGCAATATACGCAAGCCGATTATGACATGGTTGATTCTGCCCTGAATATTGGCCTTGGCTCTGTTTTGGGTGGCGGTTTGCATGTTGTTGGCGGCACGGCTGGCGACTTTTACCGTTCCTGGCGCAACATGCCTGACCCGTACCAGCGCTATAAAGATCTGAATTATCGGGAAATTGAGCAAGTTCGTGAAATCAGCAACACGCTGAGGCGCGGCATTCGTTCGCCCGAAGAGCTGAAAATCATCCTGTCAAGCTATTCGCCAAAGGTATTGCGCGCATCTGGGCTAATTGAAGAGCCACGCCCTGATATACAGGCTGAGGAAGTCTCTGCTGCGCCTGGTAGTATTTTTGGCGCTGACACCGAGGTCACTATAGGCACGGCCAAAGTCCCGTCACAATGGGCCGTGGTCGATCTAGTGGATGTTGAAGCCACAATGTCACGCGCTGACAACCAATGGCGCGACAGAACACGTCAAGCATCTGCGTCACAAATTCGTGCAATTGCTGCTGAGCCGGATTATGACCAGCTGCAATGGTCGCCAATTATGGATTTTGGCGCGCCTACCCTGTCTGTTGATGGGCTTGTTATTGGCGGTAATGGCCGGATTATGGGCTTGTCTGAAGCCTATAACAAAAACACGGCTGGAAATTATCGCAGTCGCATGCTGAATAAGCTGGAAGATTTTGGCATTGATCCAGAATCAATCGTCAACATGCAAAAACCGATGATGGTGCGCGTGCTGAAAAACCGCGTGGACGTTAAAAAAGCCGCCATTATTTCCAACGAGGGTGGCTCTGCGCGTATGTCTGCGCTGGAACAAGCTGCTGTTGATAGCGAGCGCATGGGTGATTTTCGTCAGTTTGACGTACCCGAATCTGGCGATATGAACACTGCCGGCAATCGTGAGGCGATTCGTCGCTGGGTTGGCCAATTCCCTGTCAATCAACAACCTGCCCTGCTAACGGCCGAAGGCTATCTGTCAAAAGAAGGCGTGCTGCGTTTGCGCAATGCAATCCTGTACCGTGCTTATGGCGATTCCCCGATCTTGAAACGCCTGGTTGAATCAACCGATCCTGAATCTGCCAATGTATCTACGGCGCTAATGCGTTCTGCCGGCACAATCGCTGAAGCCAAAGCGCGTATTGAAGCTGGCGATTTGTACGATATTGACATTGCCAATGACATTGAAGCGGCCGTGACCAAGCTGTCAGAGCTGCGCAGGAAAGGTCAGAATTACGACGATTTTATTGCGCAAGGTGACATGCTGGGCGTGACGCTGACGCCAGAACAAATGCGCTTGTTGGAATTTTTGGACAAGAATATCCGGTCGTCACGCGCAATGACCAATCTGTTCAACGAGTATTACGCGGCGTTAGAGCGTGCCGGCAATCCTAAGCAAGCCGATATTTTTGGCGCTGACGTGCCAAGCAAAGCGGATTTGATTGACGAGGCAATCCAGGCTGCTGAAAGCGATGGCGCTGCTGCATCACGCGTTGCCAAGGTATCGCCAGAAACCCGTGAGCTGGCATTACGCACGTCTGTTGGCCAGCTGGCAGAAGGACGCCAAGTTGAAATTGAGCCAATTATTGAAGCTGATCCAGTCTTTAATACGGCGACGCCAGAAAGCATACAGGCTGCTGCGCGTGCTGAGCAACAACCTGAAGCATTGATTTCAAGCGATCCAGATGCGTCTGCAAAGGCCGATATGTTCAAGCCTATGGATGACGTTGACCAGGCATTGATGGATGCTGAGGCGCAAGCTGCTGAAGCCGTAGCGCGTGGTGATGAGGCTTATCGGTATTCTCGTGGAGCGCCAGAAGAAATTAGCAAACCTGAATTTTATTCTGCTCTGGAAAATGCGCTTGATGCAGTGCAACAGCCCAAGGGTACGAGCGATCAAATGCTTGGCATTTTGAAAAACATGCCTGGCGTCAAACAAGAAGAGATTGAATGGACTGGCCTTGATGATTTTCTGAAAGGCAAAAAGTCTGTAACCAAAGAAGAAATCCAAGATTACCTGATGGAAAACCGCGTGCAAATACGCGAGGTCCAATTAGGCGGCGAATTGCCGGCTGGATGGTCTGTTCAGCAAAATGAAATGACAGGCCTTTTTGACGCTATAGATCCAGAAGGCAACGTCATGGGCGTTGGAGAAAGCAGGGCTTTGGCCATCGCTGATGCTTTTGGTGAAATTTCTGGATTAGCTCAAACTCAATTTGCAGCATTTACGATGGCGGGTGGCAAAAATTATCGAGAAGTATTGCTGACGTTGCCACAAAAAGATGCCAATGCGGTCAAGGCTGCTGAAAAAAATTACCAAATGCTTCAAATGCAATTTGCTGATTTAATGGCAGAATGGAAAAATTTAAGCGAACAATTGCCACCAGGCGATCCAAGAACATTAGAAACTTATCAACAATTAAATGAAACAAGGCAATTGCGAGACAAGGCTCTTGCAGACTGGACAGAATTGCGCAAAGCAAAAGAATCTAAAGTTTTTGTATCTTCGCATTTTGACGAGCCAAACATTCTTGCCCATGTGCGCATGAATGACCGCCTTGTTGACGGAAAAAAAGCGCTTTTTCTTGAAGAAGTGCAATCTGATTGGCATCAGGCTGGAAGAAAACGCGGATATGGAGATCAAGAGCCATGGGTTGTTTATTCTCAAGATACAAATGAAGTGTTGTCGCGACATATTGCTCAAGAAGAAGCCTTACAATCAATGGATCAATTGATTGATCAAGGAGCTGTCCGTCTTGATATAAGAATAGACTCAAAATCTGATGTTGTGCCAGATGCGCCATTCAAAACAACCTGGCACGAATTAGCGTTGCGCCGCGTATTGCTGGAAGCCGTAGAAAAGGGCTATGACAAGGTTGCTTTTACAACCGGCAAAATACAGGCTGAACGGTATGACCTAAGCAAACAAGTTGATTCTATTGCTTATATGCCGGACGGACAGGGAACATACAAAATAACTGCATACAAAAATGGCGAAGTTGTTGTCACACAAAACAACAAAACACCAGAGCAGCTTGAAGATATTGTTGGCAAAGAAATAGCTCAAAAAATATCTCAAGGTGAAGGAAAAACGCCAGAAAGTAATTGGGCAAAAAATCGCGGCGTTATGGAATTAAGCGGTCAAGATTTGCAAATAGGCGGCCAAGGCATGAAAGGTTTTTACGACCAAATTCTGCCAAAATCACTTAACAAGCTGGGCAAAAAGTTTGGCGCAAAAGTCGAAAAAGGACTGACAGACACAATCCAAGAAGTTTGGGCAATGGATATTACGCCTAAGATGCGCGAGGCTATTTTCGAGCAAGGATTACCATTATTTTCACGCGGCCCTGATGGCGCAATAAATCTTGCCACCAAAGCTGAAATGGTGACAAATTATGTGCGTCAATCCTTTGGCGCATCCACAGAAGCATTGCTAGACGCTGCGCGCATTAGCATTATTGAAACGCCAGATCAATTACCAGCGCGACGTGACGGTATGCCGCACCCAGAAGATGTGCATGGCATGACCACGAATGACGGCACGGTTTACATTGTTGCCAATAATATTCGTCCAGATGAAGTCCGTGGCTTGGTGCTGCACGAAATTGGTGAGCACGTTGGCATGGAGCAAATGCTGGGAGCAGACCTTTACCGCGATTTGTTAAATCAAGTTCAAGCCGGCATTGCCAGTGGCAAAAAAGAATTTGTAAATGCTGCTATGCGCGTGCCAGATGATACGCCATTACAGCATGTTGCCTCTGAACAATTAGCCTACTTAATTCAAAATTCGCCAGAATTGGGGATTGTAAAGCGGATTATTGCGGCCATTCGCGCCTGGGCTTATCGCACGTTTGACTTTGTGCGCGACCGCATCGAATTGTCTGAAGCCGATATACAGGCATTGGCAATCTCGTCATTGCATGGTGTAGCGCGCAGAGCGCGTCAAGCTGAGCCCAGCATGAGCCGCATGGTTGATGTTAATGACCCCAGTACAACCTATTCCCGTGGCACAGATCAGGCTGACAGTTTCAATTCTGAAATGCGCATGTTTGATGAAGCCATTGAACGTGCTGAAGAATATGGCAATGCCATTCGCGCCGTTGCTGACCGTTTTGAAGATGACGTTATTGCCCGTGACATTATCCGTTCAAAGGGCGATTTTACCGAGCAGGAGATTACTGACCTGCTGGATGAATTGCGTCGCAAAAATAACCAAGTACGCGCCAAATTGCGCAAGGCAAAAGAGTATGCCAGTGCCGAAGATGTGGCAGCTGAAATGCAATCGGAAGTTATGCAAGCGGCTAATGAGCTTGCCAATGACATTATGCAAGCGGTCAAAATTGAAAAACGCAATGCAGCATTAAACCTGGCAATTGAGAAACGGGCGTTTTCATTCGTGATGAATGAATTTAAAGGCATGGAAGGCGAAGGATTAAAAGCCTGGATTGCTGGCTCGCAAATGCGCAAAACCGGTGCGCGCGATTCTATTGAAACCCAGCAAAAGCAAGCATTGGGCGATTTCTTGGGCGGCGTCATTTATGACATGGAAAAGGCTGGCGTTTGGAGCATGTTCATTTCTGACACAATGGGGCGCGACGTTTCCCGTGCGCTGTTTAACCTGGATCGTCCAGAGGGATCGATGGCCGGCATTCCCAAAGAAGCCGTCACAATGGCGCAGATTATTCGCAAATACCAAGAATCAGCGCGCTCACAGATGAATCGTCATGGCGCATGGGTTGGCAAAATACCTGGCTATATTACGCGGCAAACGCACGATCCTTTTCGCGTGCGAGCAGTGTCTTATGAAGAATGGCGCGATTTTGTCTTGCCACGTCTGGATATGGAAACAACCTTTACCCAGCGCGGCGTGACTGACATTGATCTAAGCCTAAAGACAATGTATGACAATTTCTCGTCTGGCCTGCACAGGCAGTTTGATCCAGATGAAGCATTGCAAACGGCGTTCCGTGGTCAAGGGCGCTCTATTGCCAAAAAGGCGTCACAATCTCGTACCTTGCATTTTAAGGATGGCGATGCTTGGTTTGAATACAACGAACGATTTGGCACGGCAAAATTTGCTGATGCGATCTTTGGCGGACTTGAAGCGGCGGCTAGAAATATCGGCCTGATGAAGAAACTAGGTACAAACCCGCAAGCCATGTTAATGAAAGTCATGGATCAGGTTGAAGATGCGCTGCGCACCAATGGGCCAGAGCGCATAAAATTCCACGAACAAAGGCAAGCAATTCAAGATCTGCTGGCTTTGGTCGATGGCTCTGCCAATATCCCTGGCAATCACTTGGCCGCCAGAATTGGCTCCAATATCCGATCAGTGCAAAGCATGTCCAAGCTGGGTGGCGCGGTAATATCATCAATCTCTGATATACCCGTCTATGCGGCTGAGGCGAAGTTTCAAGGTCGGAGTTTCCTTGGCGGCATTACCGACGCAATTGGTGGGTTGGTGCAAGGCCGTGGCAGCATGGAACAGAAAGCCATTATGAATAATCTAGGCGTCTTTTTTGAAGGCATGCGCAATGGCGTGCTACGGCGTTTTGACGTGGAAAGCAATCTGGGCGGCACGATGTCCAGTTTGCAGACCAAATTCTTCAAATGGAGCGCCTTGACCTGGTGGACTGAGGTGCTGCAAAAGTCTGCTGCATTGTCGCTATCTGCCGATCTTGCCTCAATGCGTGGCCAATCCTTTACCAAGATGCGGCCAGAGATGCAAAACATGCTGCGTCTTTACAATCTGGATGGGGCGCGCTGGGATCTGATTCGCCAAAGCGCGACGCGTGAAGCAGATGGCCGCGTTTACCTGACGCCAGAAGGCTTTAATACAATACCCAGAGCGTCAATTGAAAGTTATCTGCGTGGCCAGAATCGCCAGATTAATGATGCGGCTATAGCCAATGTTGTTGCGGATTTACAATCCAATTTTCGTGCAATGTTTGCAGATCGGGCAGAGCATGCCGTTATTGAGCCTGACGCCAGAACCCGCCAATTTTTGCTGCGCGGCACAAAACCAGGTACAGTCTGGGGCGAGACTGCCAGATTTATTGCCCAATTTAAGTCATTTCCCGTTGCTCTTTTACAGCGTGCGTTTGGCCGTGAAATCTATGGCAAGGGCTATAACAGCGTTGGCGATTTCCTGAAAAATGGCAAAGGTGACATTCTGGGCGTGGTTAACCTGATGCTCTGGATGACACTGTTTGGCTATGCAGCTATGTCAATCAAGGATATGTTGCGAGGCAAAACCCCGCGAGATCCGTCCGCACCGTCAACTTGGGTAGCCGCAATGCTGCAAGGTGGCGCATGGGGCTTGTATGGCGACTTCTTGTTTGGCGACATGAAAAACCGTTTTGGCGGCGGATTGCTGTCAACCATAGCTGGCCCGACCTTTGGCGCTGTAGAAGATCTTGCTAATATTTGGGGCCGGTTGCGTGATGGCGAAGATGCGTCCGCGTCCACATTTCGGTTTGCTTTAGCCAATACTCCGTTTGCTAATATGTTTTATACCCGTATAGCATTAGATTATTTGTTTATTTATCGTATTCAGGAATGGATGAATCCTGGATATTTGCGTAGAATGGAGCGCAGAATTGAACAACAAAACGCTCAACAGTTTATGATTCGACCCAGTGAGGTTATCCGATGACAGTAGCCAGTTCAACATCAAGAGTCTCTTATAGCGGAAATGGCTCTACTACCGCTTTTTCTGTGCCGTTTTATTTTTTAGAAAATGCGCATTTACGGGTTATTTTGCGATCTTCTACTGGCGTTGAGACTGTTCAAGTAATTACAAGCGATTACACCGTTTCTGGGGAAGGAAGCCCATCTGGCGGAACAATTACAATGCTTGTGGCTCCGGCTTTGGGAGAAACTATTGTTATTGTCCGAAACGTGCCAAGGACGCAAGAGACAGATTATACCGCTAACGATCCATTTCCTGCCGATTCGCACGAACGAGCGTTAGACAAGTTAACAATGGTTACGCAACAAATGCAGGAAGAACTTGACAGATCTGCAAAATTGCCCGTGACTAGCTCTGAAGATGCTGCTGCGCTTGTTGATGACATTATTCTGATTGCTGATAACGTAAATAATTTAGACACTGTTGCGACAAATATTACCAATGTTAATACGGTGGCCGGAATATCTGCTAATGTCACAACCGTTGCCGGTATATCGGGCAATGTGACTACAGTTGCTGGAATTAGCGCAAATGTTACTTCTGTTGCAGGAAATGCAACCAACATCAATACGGTTGCCACAAACATTTCTGATGTTTCCGCAGTCGCCGCAATTGACTCTGATGTTTCTGCGGTTGCAGCAATTGATTCCGACGTAACAATCGTTGCAGCCGACGGTACAGACATTGGTACTGTGGCCGGTATTTCAGCGAATGTGACGACTGTTGCCGGTATTGCCGCAAATGTCACCACTGTTGCAGGTATTTCTGCTGATGTCACTACCGTGGCCGGCATTGATTCGGAAGTCACGGCTGTCGCGGGCAATGAAACAAACATTGACGCTGTTGCAACGAATCTTACTGAAGTTGTAGCTGTAGGTGCTGACTTAACAGGCTCTCCAATTGTTGTTGATTATGGCGATCTTTCTCCAGCGACGAACCCAGCAACACCGACAGGCGCCATTGGCGCGGTGTATTCGATTAGCAGTGAAATTCAAACTGTAGCTGGTATTGATTCTGATGTTACTACGGTTGCAGGAATTGACGGCAATGTGACGACAGTTGCAGGTATAAGTGGTGATGTTACAACTGTAGCGGGAATCTCAGGCAATGTAACAACGGTCGCTGGTATCTCCACAGACGTAACTGACGTTGCAGCGATTGACGCAGATGTTACTGCTGTGGCCGCAATTGATTCTGAAATCGTGATTGCCGCTACTAATGTTGCTGACATTACAAATTTTGCCGATGTGTACCAAGGGCCAAGTGCTACGGCCCCTACATTGCGTAATGACGGCTCAGCTTTGCAGCTAGGTGATTTGTACTTCAACACAGCCCTTGATGAGATGAACGTCTATACGAGCACCGGTTGGGTCGTGGCATATATTCCAACGGCTGGCTTCCTTGCTGTTGCTAACAACTTGTCTGATCTTAATAATGCCGCAACTGCGCGCACCAATCTTGGCCTTTCTGATCTTGGAGACTTAACATGAGCACTGCTATTCAACGTCGCGGCGACAATACCGCAGCACACGCAACCTTTACTGGGCTTGCTCGCGAGCTTACTGTCGACACCGACAAAAATACCGTCGTCGTACACGATGGCAGTACGGCTGGTGGGTTTCCGCTGGCTAGAGAAGAAGCAGGCAGAGCTGTTTTTGCCAAAGCCGATCCGTATTCCGTTGCATGGTCTCGCCCAACAGGCGACACGGTGGTGACAGCGCAGCGCTTGTTCATTGAAGTAGCAGGCCGCGTGTTTGATATTCCTGCTACGACCGCAGTCACGATGCCCTCTTTGGCTGCCGGTAC